>Ga0114923_10001022_pt1 | contig 19778 bp, 16 predicted proteins | sample SumtaG_FD_89578 | JGI IMG/M metagenome (GOLD analysis project Ga0114923, IMG submission 89578) | Deep subsurface microbial communities from Indian Ocean to uncover new lineages of life (NeLLi) - Sumatra_00157 metaG | ecosystem: Environmental > Aquatic > Marine > Oceanic > Sediment | place: near...
CTATGCCATTTCAGGAGAAAAAGGATGGACTAGAGTTAAAATTTTTGGATTAACAGATATTAGAAGACCACTTGAATTTTTCGCAATAAAAGCCTTTTTACATGATTTATCTGTTCTAGCATTCAACCAAGGAGACAGATTATATACAATAGGAATTGTTAATACATTTTATTTAATCAAGTATCACAAAGAAGAAGTATTAAAATGGAAAATTCTAAAAGACAAATTAGACCCTAAACATCTTTTTAATTCATTTCGATTAATTGAAGCCAAGATGAAATTCTGGAGAGTAGCCTTATTATTTAAAACAGCAAAATTATTATACAAAATTTTTAAAAGAAAATGATTTTAGAGTTAAAATCAAATTGAGCAAATAAAGAATAATATATAAAGATTAAATTTAATTTAACAAACTTTATCTTCAAATAAATAAGCACAGAAAAAGAGAGAATAATAAATGAGTGAAGGAAACGAAAAAAAAGATTTATCAAATGTAGTTACTACTGGACCACCAGTTGCGGGATTAGTTTCTCCTTCGAAAGAAAATTTAGTTGAACCTTCAGATCCTAAAGACCCAAAATACTCCTATGAGCGTTGTACTCATTGTGGTTATTGTCGTCACGTTTGTAAAGTATATAACGTATCATGGAGTGAGACAGATTATGCTGGAGGACGAAATAGGATTATCAAAGCATTAGATCGTAAAGATATCAAATTCGATAAGGATGAAATTATTCCTTCTGTTTTTCGTTGTATGTTGTGTGGGAATTGTAAAGTAGTATGTCCAGTTGGTGTCGATACTCTAGAAGTTTTTCAACACTTTCGGAAAGCTGTTGTAAAAAAGGGGGCAATGCCAGCAAAATTAAAGGTTCTAAAAGGATCTATTTTAGAAAATAATAATCCTTTCTTAGAAAAACATAATGACAGATTTAATTGGTGTGATTCTTGTGAAGAAGGAGCAAGAGCATATGAACGAGCAAAACAGAATCTTACTATTAAAGCTGGAGAGGAGAAGCCTTATAAAGTTGGCTATTTTGCTGGCTGTACTTCTTCTTATAGAAATAAAGAGCTTGTTTCAGCAACAAGTCGTGTTTTAGAAAAATTAGGTATTGAATTTATAGTTTTTCCTGAAGAAAGATGCTGTGGCTCTGTACTATTTAGAACAGGATTAGAAGATGAAGCAATTGAACTCGTTAAACACAATTATGAAATGATTCGAAATAGTGGTGCAAAAGATGTAGTTTTTTCTTGTTCAGGGTGTTTTTCAACCTTTACACTTGAATATTCTAAATTTGCTAACAATAATCTTGGATTCAATCTGTATCATATAACTCAATATGCTTTAAAAATTGCAAAAGAGAAAAACCTTAAGATTCGATATACAAAACGTACAAAAGAAGATCCATTGCTAATAACATACCATGATCCTTGCCATTTAGGGAGATATTGCGGAGTTTACGAAGAACCTAGAGAGCTCATTAGGAGAATTGAGGGTGTAAAGCTATTTGAAATGAGGCATAATAAGGATATGTCATGGTGTTGTGGTGCTGGTGGTGGAGTAAAAGCTCTCTATGGAGATATCGCTGCCGAAGTGGGAAGAGATAGATTAACAGAAACTCGTGCTTGTATGATCCGAATTCGTGAGGATCGTCTAAAAGAAGCGGCAGAAACTAAGGCTGAAGTTCTTGTTAGTTCATGTGTCTTTTGTAAGAATAATTTATTTCAGGTAGCAAATGAAGACGAATCCCCGCTTAAAGTCATGGATATCTCGCAACTTTTAGCAGACTGTGAATTTTACTAATTAAACCAAAATCGCCTTGAATAAAGGAATTTTTTAGTATTTAGGTAATTGGTTCAAATCCAACTATATGTGGAGTATCTATTAATTTTCCATTTGCCCATACGACCTTAACTTTCGTACCAGATTTTAACCGTTTAGTATTAGCATTAAAAATGCGCATGATAACAGGCGTATCCGAAAGATCAATTTGAATCAATCCATACAATTCTTTTTTTTTATTATTTTTTATCAGATTATTTTCTTGAATAAAATTTTTTAATATTCCAGTGGGAGGTAATTCTAGAAGTTCTAGTTCTTTATTATAACAAGTTTGACACGTCTTTATAGGGGGGAAATAAACAATTCCACATTTATGACATTTTGCTCCATAAATAATTTTTTGGTCCAATCCCTTGTAAAAATCATCTAAAATGTACATTATCTGGTTTTAGAGTAATTTTACTCCGTTTAAAGGTTATTTATGATAGGAATACAAATTATATATTAAAAAGTTTCGATCATCAATTTAATTTATAATTTGAGTTTAATTAATATTCTTAACAAAACTCTTGAACTCATAAAAATTTTCTACATTTTTCCAATTTAAAGAGATTTCTTCAAGTGAGTCGATGTTATTAAGCGTTATTGGTAATTGCTTGATATCATTATTGTTCAATTTTAATAGTTTAAGTGAACGGAGCTTTCCTATTGATTCAGGTATATCTGCTAATCTATTCCCGATTAACCATAACTCCTTAAGAGAGAAAAGTGAACTAATTGATTTAGAGAGACAATTAATATTATTTTCACTAAGGTTTATTTTTTCAACATAGGGAAGCGAATATATTGAATCAGGAAGATTCTGTAATTTATTATTGCTTAATAAAAGGATTTTAAGAGATTTTAAAGAGCCAATATCTACAGGGAGGAATTCAATTTTGTTATTGGATGCCTCTAGTAATTCAAGTGAAGATAGTAAACAAATTGATTCAGGAAATTCCTTTATTTTGTTACCATCGATACGTAAATTTTTAAGCGAAGTTATAGTCCCAACAGAAGTAGGCAAGTTTTCTAATAGATTCCAACTAATTATTAGAATTTCTAGAGATTCAAGAAGTTCCATCGAATCGGGAAGATTTTTTAACAAATTTTCTTCTAGACTCAGGATTTTAAGTGAAGAAGTTGTACAGATGGAATCTGGGAGTTCTACCAATTTATTATGATCTAAATAAAGCTTTTCAAGTGAAGAAAGTAATCCGATTGAATATGGTAATATTTCTAATTTATTTGATCTTAAATCTAATAATTTAAGATTTTTAAGCGACCCTAGTGAAGAAGGAATTGTAGTTAATAAATTTCCTTTAACATTTAAATGTTTTAGGGAGTTAAGATATCCTATTGATCTAGGAAGGTTGCGTAGTTTATTTTGTTCCAAATTTAAATATTGAAGAGAAAGAAGATAGCCTATTGTGTATGGTATCTTTTGTATTTGGTTATTTTTTAAATTTAACCATTTTAGGGATTTTAGAAAGGAAATAGATTTAGGAAGTGTTTTAAGGTTATTTTTCTCAAGATCCAAATCTTTTAAGTAAACTAGACTTCCTATTGATTCGGGAAGATCAACGAGCCGGCAGTCTTTTAAAACTAAAGAATGAAGTGAACGGAAATTATTTATGAAGTTAGGTAGAGTAATTAAAGGAGTTTTATCTAAATAAATTGAAACAACTTCACCATTCTCTATTACATAATTTATTGAAGGATATTTTTTTTTAAAAAAAGAAATCGTGATATAATTTTTTAAAATATCTGATAGTTTTAATATTGATAAATTGTCAATATTTGCTTTAAATTCCTTATCTGGAATTGTATTAATACTATTAATTATTGCTCCTTTCGCTACTTCATCATTTAACCGTTCTAATGATGTAAGTAATGTTATTGAATTCTTATAGGTGAATTCATTGTTGATAGTCCATTTTAAGGGAAAAAAATCAATCTTCTTTAAATTCTTCAGATTCGAAATACCGATAATATCAACAGGATCTTGTAGTGCATCTCTATCTTTCCAATTAATGACTTGATTATCGATTTTTGAAAAATCTAATTCAATCACTAATCCTTTTTCAATATTAAATTGAATTTTGTTGAATTTGTTTTTTAAGGATTTAATTGTAATGTTATTTAAGAGAATTTCTGCAATTTCTATATGAGTTAAATCCTCTTCATCTTCTTTTACAAATAATGGTATTTCATTGAATTTATCATTCCTAATTTTTTTCATATCCTGGATTAAAATCGAATCAAATCTATCTGCACTGATTTCTTCTAAGGATTTGATTATAGTTGTTAATACGTTATAGGAAGATTCATGTTGTAATGCCCAAAGAAAAGGAACTACGGCTTTGTGTAAAAATTTATTTCTAATAATCTTTGCTGCCGAAAGTCGCAGATTTTCATCAGAATCGGAAATTAGAACATTTTCTAAGACATTGAAAATTTCTTTATGCTCAATATCGAATTTGTTTAAGATTTCAATGGATTTCTTTCTGACTAAGTTATTTTCAAAATTCTCTATTATTGCAATTAGTAAATCAATAGCCATTTTTTTATTTATCCGGCTACCTTTGAAATCTTCGTAAATTTCGTGTGGTTTGAAATCCATTTAAAAAGTCTTCTCCATTAAATTATCTAATAGCTATAAGAAAGGAACATTTTCAAGATCCCTACTAAAATTCAAAAATGGAATATATTAATATAAATATAACGGCTTTCGGTTAAAAATTTTGCTCAAATTGACAATAGTATAAACTTTAAACTATATTCAATCTAATAATTGCATTTTGAAGATTATATTTAGCATTTTGTTTCAAAATTTAAAACTAATGTGGACCGAAGAAGACTAAGGATAATTTGATTAAAATCTCTCTTATTTAAAATTAAAGTAAAAAATAAATGAATTTGATTTTTCTTATCACTGTATATTAATATTTTTATTAAAATTGTCATAAATGATTATTATGGATTTAACTGAGGAACAGATTCAACGATATTCTCGTCAAATTGTATTGAAGGAAGTAGGTGGAATAGGGCAAAAGAAACTTTTGAATTCAAAAGTTACTATAATTGGATGTGGAGGATTAGGTTCTCCTGTTGCGTATTACCTCACAGCCGCAGGAATAGGCAGTATAAAGATTGTTGATTTTGATAAAGTAGATTTGTCAAACTTGCATAGACAAATTCTTCATTTTACAAATGATATAAATAAGAAAAAAACACAGAGTGCTTATGAAAAACTACATCAATTAAATCCGGATGTAAAAATAGAAGTAGTCAACGATATTCTTTTGCCAAGTAATATCATAGAAATTTTAAAAGATTCAAGTTTCGTAATTGACGGGTCGGATAATATCCCTACAAAAATGCTGATTAATGATGCATGCATACAATTGAAAATTCCTTTTACAATCGCAGGTGTAATTCGATTTAATGGCCAAATTATTACTGTTGATCCTAAAAATAACACTGCATGTTATCGATGCATTTTTGGGGATATAACAGATAATGAACCATCTATGTCTTGTTCTCAAGCTGGAGTAATCGGTTTAATACCTGGGATTGTTGGTAGTATTCAAGCAAACGAAGCAATAAAATATATTTTAAACATAGGTGATTTGATAACGAATCGGATGTTTTTCTTGGATTTGTTAAAATACCGTTTCAGCTTTATAAAGATCGTAAGGAATGAGAATTGTTTAGCTTGTGGAGACAATGCAATTGATCTAGTTGATACACATACTTATAATATCGGTGATGCTTGTCTTGAATAAATTAGAAGAGAAGGAGAAAAACAAAATTCAAAAGCTAGATATTAGAGGAAAAGTTTGTCCTTTAACTTTTGTCTATACTAAATTAGCCTTAGAAAAAACGAGACCAACCGAGATCTTAGAAGTTATGTTAGATTTTCCAGCTGCGGCAGAAAATGTTCCGGCAAGTTGTAAACGACAAAATATCGGAGAATTATTAGATGTAAAACATGTCGATAATGAAAAAAAAATATGGATACTTACGATTAAAAAAATATAATCGAAAAAATGTAAGGTTGGCACGGAGATAATAAAGATGGATCATCTCGTTGGATTAGGATTAGTTTCTGGAGGTTTAGATAGTTTAACAGCTTGTCTTTTGCTTAAACAGCAAGGAATTGAAATAATAGGGCTTAACTTTAAATCTCCTTTTTGTCTTTGTGATAAAGCTCTTAGTAATTCACAGTGTGGATTAAATTTATTCCATGAAAAACTAGGGATAAAAGTTCACACATTATCTAAAGGTGATGATTATTTAGAAATTGTTCGTAATCCAAAATTCGGTCATGGTAAAAATCTTAATCCATGTATTGATTGTAGAATATACATTTTAAAAAAAGCAATTGAATTTAACAAGAGAATTAAAGCCGATTTTATCTTTACTGGGGAAGTTCTTAACCAAAGACCAAAATCTCAGCATTCAAATGCACTTAAAATAGTCGAAAAAGAATCAGGGCTTGAAAAGAAATTATTAAGACCATTATCTGCTTTACAACTAGAACCTACAATTTATGAAGAACAGGGATTAATCGATAGAAGTAAATTATTAGGAATAAGAGGTAGAAGTAGAAAAATTCAGTTAGAATTTGCTAAAAAAAATGGATTATTGGACCAATATTTTGCATGTGGAGGGTGTCTACTAACAGATCAAAATTTTTCAAATAGAATGAGAGATTATTTGAAATTTAATAACACTCTTAAAATGACAGATATGAGCATTCTAAAGGAAGGGAGACATTTTCGTTTTCAAAATACAAAAATAATTGTAGGCAGGAATGAAATCGAAAACAATATTTTACTTCGACTCAAGAAACCAAAGGATTTGATAATGGAAGTTGAAGATATTTCTGGACCAATAGCTATTATTCAGGGAGATATCAATAAAGATTCATTGAAATTTGCAGCATCACTCACCTTAAGGTATTCAGATTTAAAAGATTCCAAAGGTAAAGTAATCTATGGAGAAGATTATCAAAATCTTACTAAATTTATTATCGCAGAAAAAATAGATAATGAAATCATAAAAAACTATTTACTATAGCAGTGTTAACCATGAGTGACTGCTTGTAAAAGGCTTTTTTCTCAAAAAAATCTTATTATTTGAGGTTAATACCTATAAATACAAAATTTCAAGATTTGAAGGATTGTGTGTATAACCATTACGAATTATTCTAAATACGCTAATGTATAAATAAAAATTTTTGTATTAGAGAAATATCAGAAATAAATACAAATTATCCTATTGCATTAAAGATTATGTATTTATTGAGTGTTTATTATGATTTCTAATAGCAAAAATTATGGTGAAAATTTTGAAGTTCTATTACCTCTTTTTATGGACGTGACTAATGATTTATTTGTAATTGTTCGATTAGATTATGAATATAAGATTGAGTTTATTAATAACTGTAATTTCTTGGATGTATTAGGTTATTCACATGATTCCTTATTGGAAACCTCTTTTTTAGATTTGATCTATTCAGATGATGCTGAGAGAATTACTAACGTATTGAGAAATATGGAGGTTAATCAGAAATTATCTGAGGAAATAAGGATTAAAACTTCAATGCAAGACGATTATTGGGTTGAAATTAATCTTAAAAAATTCAAAAGTAAATTTTCTAGTAAAAAAGTTTTGATAAATCTAAAAGATATCTCAAAGCAGAAGGATTTAGAATCCAAATTAGCAAGTACTAAACAGAATTCAGAGGAGAAATATCGTCTAATTTATGAAAATGCAAATGATTTAATCAGAGTATTTAATCAAGACTTCGAATATGAATATCTAAATGAAAAAGTCCATGAGCGAATGTTAGGATACTCTAAAGCTGATTTAATAGGAAAAAGACAACTCCCATTAATTCATCCTGAAGATCGAGAGCAAGCAATATTTGCATCAGGTAAAATTCTGAGAAAGGGAAGTGGATCTTATCAAGCAAGATTTAAACATAAAACTGGAGATTACATATGGTTAGAATTATCATTTAAAAATTTCATTGATAATCAAGGAGAAGAAAAAATACTTTCTATTGGTAGAGACATAACTGAAAGTAAATTAGCAGAACAAAAATTGAAAGAATCAGAAGAGAAATTCCGAATTCTTTTTGAGCTGACTCCTGCATCTACTGTTGTTTCAGATGCGGAAGGAAAAATAATTTTATTTAATCGAAAATTCTGTAAGCTTCACGGTATCAAAAAACCAGAGCTATTAAAAGGTAGAACAGTTCTGGAATTTTTCACGAAAAAAGATTGGCCAAAACTGACAGAATCTATCAAGAAAACAGCAGAAGGAATACCTCTAGAATCTATTCAATATACAATGCTAAAAGAGGATGGATCACAATTTCAAGCAGAAGCTAATAGTTCAGGAATTAGAGATAAAAATGGAAAAATAACAAACCTTATTGGTGTTGTCCAAGATATCACTGAGCGGAAGAGAATCGAGCAAAAATTAAAAGCATCAGAGATGAAATATCGGATGTTATTTGAAAATTCCCCTATAGCTTTGATGGATCAGGATTTTTCAGAAATGAAAAGATATATAGATGAATTAGAAGCTGCTGGAATTGACGATTTTGAGAAATATTTTGAAGAACACCCTCAAGAGATTCTAAAGTGTATAACAAGGGCAAATGTAATTGATGTAAATAGGAAAACGTTAGAAGTCTATAAAGCTAATAGTAAAGAAGAGCTCCTTTGGAGAATGAATCACCTAGGTAAGGATATTGATCAAATAAATAGAAAAGAATTTATTTCAGACAATAAAAAGGAAATTCTGGCTTTAATAAAGGGGAAAACAGAGTATGAGTCGGAATTGGTTTCTAAAACATCTACAGGAGATCATATACATCTCTATGCCAAAACATCGTTAGATCCGAGATTTGAGAACACTTGGTCAAAAGTTATAGTGTCTATTATAGATATATCAGAAAGAAAGCATACTGAAGAAAAATTAAAAGAATCTGAAGAAAAATATCATCAATTATTTGAAACATCACCTGATGGAGTAGCTCTTGTTAATTCTGAAGGACGGATAATCGAATGTAACTCCGTATTAGAGAAAATTACAGGCTATTCCAAAACTAAATTTATTGGAAAAAGCTTTATTGAATTGGAAATGTATGATCCAAAGACAATAATTCTTATAAATGAAGGTTTTTCAGATATTTTTGATGAAAATAAAATTGAATCAATAAAATTTCCATTTGTACACAAGGATGGACAAATAAGATGGGCCCAGATTAGTGGATCTCTTATTACATTGAAAGGAAAGTTTCATATTATAACTGTCCTACATGATATTACCATAACAAAAACTGCAGAAGAAGAATTAAAGAAGAGTAAGGAAAAATACCGGGATTTGTTAGAAACTTCTTCCATAGGTGTGATGGAAATAGATGTAATCAATAATCAGATTACCTATATAAATCCTAAATTATTGGAAATTATCGGATATAAAAAAGAGGAACTAAATAGCGTAAGTTTACGTGATGAAATAATCCATCCAAAAGATTTACCAAAATTAATGGAATCGAATGAAGAAAGAGAATTAGAATTTAGGATCTTTGATAAAAATGGAAAATTAAAATGGGTATCTGGTAAAAGAATACCACACTTTGACGATTATGAAAATCTAGTTAGCACACGACTATGGTTGGATGATATTACCGAAAAAAAAATGTATGAAGAACTTATTTATGAACTAAACGTAAATTTCTTAAACTTTACTGCTGACATTCAAAATAATATCAAATTGCTATTAAATACTGGGAGAAAATTACTAAATGGTGATCTTATTCTTTATGCACATAAGGTAATATCTGAAGATAAAGAAATGTATTATACAATTACTTCAGACAACGATTCCCATATCTACGATTTCAAAAAGTTTTCTGAACTTCATATAAACGAATTTCTTAAAGAAAATCACGATTTTCCTCAAACATTTACAGATATAGATCAAGAAAAGTTTATTTCTGATCCATTTATTAAAAAAGCTCAAGCAGAAGGAAGCTTTGGAAAAGTAATTCGATCGCAAAGAGGTTTGGATAATATAGTATGCGTCTTTTATAAGAACAATCCCATTATTAATGGACAAGATAAGTTAGTATTGTTTCTAGTATGCGATGCAATTGAAATCGAACAAAGGAGATGGCAGGTACAACAAGAATTAGAAGAACAAAATACAACTTTAAATAAAATTAATCAGTTAAAGACAGAATTGTTCTCTAGAACTTCCCATGAATTAAAAACACCTCTTATATCAATTAAAGGATTCACCGAATTATTATTGACACTCCATAAATCTAAATTGGATACAGAAACTATTTCAATTCTAGAAGAAATTAAAGATGGAAGTAAGCGGCTAGAAAAAATCATAAATCTTCTTTTAAAGAGCGCAAAATTGGAGGCTGGTCAGCTGGAATTGAGAAAATCGAAGGAAGATTTAACCTTTCTTATCAACTTTTGTGTTAAAGAATTAAAAGGGTTAGCTACATTGAGAAATCATTCAATTTTATTTGATCAAGATAATCAAATCGAAGCTTTATTTGATAAGGAAAGGATTTATGAGGTAATTTCCAATTTACTTCTTAATGCTGTTAAATATACACCCCCCGGAGGAAAGATTTCGATTCAAGCTTATCCTGTTGATTGTGAATATATTGTTTCCATCACTGATAATGGAATTGGGTTTACTGAAGAAGAAAAAAAGCAAGCATTCAAACAATTCGGCAAAATAGAACGATATGGTCAAGGGTGGGATGTAGCAATAGAAGGAACAGGACTTGGGCTGTATATCACAAAAAGGCTTGTTGAATTACATGGTGGGAAGATCTGGCTTGAATCTGAAGGAAGAGATAAAGGAACTACTTTTTATTTTTCAATCCCAATGAATCTATAACTATACTTTTTTTAAAGGTGATAAAAAGAAGAAATGGACTACTAATTCTTTAAGTAGAATTTATGCCATTATAATATTGAGATAGTCTCTTAAATAAACACTTCTCAACTTGAAAAATACGAAAATATGGTGATAAAAATTAAAGGAGATTTGAATGATAAAGATCTTGAGGAGATCCCAGAAATAAAGAAATATTTTTCAAGAATTTATACGGTACTCTCAAAAGATATTCGAGATAAATTAAAGCAACTTAAAGTTTCTAAAGAGAAGAAAAAGAAGATTAGAAGAGAATTAGCATTTTTACCTAAACAAAAGCAAAATGAATATCTTGATGAATTTAAATAAGCTTAGTTTATTCATTATTGATTCGGTATATATTTATAAATAGAGTAAGTTAAAAAATCAACTTCCTTCTGTAATCAGCATATAGGGTATAGTTAATCTAGAGTATAAAATTATAAAATATGATTACAAAATTTATTAATGATTAATTATAAGGTAAAAGAATAGATGGATTAAATATAATTTCTGATACAAATTTACTGTTATCCCCCAAAAAAAGAAAAATTTATATCAGGTAGAACAAAAATATCAAGATTGAAAACTTAAAAGAGTAATTATAATGGAAAACATAACGTCAAATAGAATAACCAAGCTTAGTGATGACTTATCTGGCTTATTAAGAGATGCTGGCTATTTAGAAGTAAGTGCTTGTATTCAATGTGGAACGTGTACTGGAGGATGCCCAAGTGGAAGAAGAACTGCCTATAGGACTAGAACAATAATAAAAAAAATACAACTAGGTCTTACGGAAGAAGTTCTTTCGGACAAAGAGTTATGGTTTTGTAGTACTTGTTATACATGCCTAGAACGATGCCCAAGAGGTGTCCCAGTTACTGATGTTATTATTTATCTAAGAAATCTAGCTGTTCAAAGAGGCTATATACAAGCTCCCCATTATGTTTTATGTAAGATGTTTTATAACACTGGTCATGGGGTTCCTATTAATGATGAAAAATGGAATAAATTAAGAGAACATTATAAACTTGACCCGGTTCCACCAACTACACATAAATATCCAAAAGCTAATGAAGAAATACAAACTTTGTTAAAAAGCACTGGATTCGATGAACTAACTGGAGTTGGAGATTATGAACCAAAAAAAGAAGACGAGGGAAAATGAAATGCCACCTGACAAAATGAAATTTGCTCTTTTTTTAGGGTGTGTTATCCCAAACAGATATTCATTCATAGAACGCGCCACGAAAAGTGTTTTCGAAAAATTAAATATTGAATTAATAGAGATGGATGGAGCATCATGTTGTCCCGCTCCGGGTGTTTTTCGAGGATTTGATATTGATACATGGTTAGTAATAGGAGCAAGAAACATAACAATTGCTGAAGAGCTAGGTGTTGATATAGCATTAATGTGTAATGGCTGTTATGGGAGTTTACTTGAAGTGAACCATACATTAAAAACTGATAAAAAGAAAAAAAAAATGGTTAACGAACATCTTGCGAAGATAGGTAGGGAGTATAAAGGAACCTCAAAAATCCGACATGTGATCGATATTTTATATAATGATATAGGTGCCGAGAGAATAAAACAAAGAACAAAGTATGGACGGAAATCTCCTCTAAATTTAAAGTTAGGTTTACATTATGGTTGTCATCTTACAAAACCCAGTGATATTAGACCTTGGAACCAAGAATCTGAGAGACCAACTTTTTTTGATGAGTTGGTTGAAGTATCAGGGTGTAAGAGCTTAAATTATAAAGATAAATTTTTATGTTGCGGTGCTGGGGGTGGTGTTAGGGGGGCATTTAAAGAACTTTCACTTGATTATACTCGAGAAAAATTAGAAAATATGACAAAAGCAGGAGTAGATGTGATAATAACTGCTTGCCCGTTTTGTCATCTACAATTAGATTTAGGACAAGTAGAAGTAAATAATATTTTTAAAGATAAAATTAGTGCTCCATTTAATATACCAGTTATGTATTTTACACAATTATTAGGATTAGCCCTTGGTATAGATGCTGAGGAATTAGGATTGATAAGAAGTCCAGATTTAAAAGGAGTTCCTCCTTTTGTACCATTAAAACCAGTATTAAAAAAGATAGGAATTAAAGGATAAAAGGGTAAAAGATGGAAGATATAGAAGAAATCGAAATGAGTGGCAGAGAAATTCCAAAAATCGGAGTGTATATCTGCTGGTGTGGTATTAATATTGGAGGTGTAGTGGATGTTCCCAAATTATGTGAGTATGCTGAAACATTACCAAATGTAACATTTGGGAAAGAGTATAAATTCATGTGTAGTGATATTGGCCAAAGCATGATAATGGATGATATTAAAGAGGGAACGATAAATAGAGTTGTTGTAGCATCTTGTTCTCCTAGAATGCATGAACTAACCTTTAGAAGAGCTTGTCGCGAGGCAGGATTAAATCAATTCCTTTTTGAACAAGCTAATATTCGCGAACATTGTACTTGGGTAACTATGGACGATGTTCCTGGAGCAACAAAGATTGCTAAAGACCATATTCGAATGGCGATAGCAAAAGCGCAAAAACTTAAACCTTTAAAGGTTTTAAAAGTAAAAGTTGAACCAGCTACTTTAGTCGTAGGTGCTGGAATTGCAGGTATTAATGCAGCACTAGATCTGGGAAACTCAGGATATAAAGTATATTTAGTGGAAAAAACACCAACCGTGGGTGGTCATATGGCCCAATTAGACAAAACCTTCCCTACAATGGATTGTTCTTCATGCATTACAACACCTAAAATGAGCGAAGTTGCACGGAATCCTAATGTTGAATTACTCACTTATTCTACAGTTGAATCACTTACTGGATATGTAGGAAACTTTCAAGCCAGAATAAAAAAAAACCCACATTATATCGATCAAAAACTCTGTACGGGTTGTGGGTCTTGTGCAGAATCTTGCCCAATTGAATGTCCTAACGAATTTGATTTAGGAATGAAACCAAAGAAGGCAGCCTATCTTTCATTTCCACAGGCAGTCCCTGGTCAGTATACTATTGATATGAACCATTGTATTAGGTGCGGAATATGCGAGGAGGTTTGTCCTACAGGTGCGATTAGATATGATGATAAACCAGAATATATTGATATTACGATTGGTACTATTATATTAGCAACCGGTTATGATCCTTATGATGCTACTCGAATGAAGCAATATGGTTTCGGAATATATCCGAATGTGGTTACGGCACTTCAAATGGAAAGATTATTAAGTTCTTTTGGGCCAACAGGAGGTAAAGTAAGAAGACCATCTGATCTGAAAGAACCAGAAACTATCGTATTTATTCAATGTGTCGGTAGTCGTGAGTTTACAGGAAAGGGTAGAAAATACTGTTCAAGGGTTTGCTGCATGTATGCAACTAAGCAGGCTCGGTCATATAAAGAAAAACATCCAAAAGCTAAGATATATATTTTCTACATAGATATACGGGCATTTGGAAAAGGCTATGAAGAATTTTATAATGATGCTGGGAAAAATTATGGGATTGTATTTATACGTGGAAGAGTTTCTGAAGTTTATGAAACTGAAGACCATAATATAGTTGTAAGAGCAGAAGACACTCTAATTCAAAGGCAACTTGAACTTGAAGTAGATTTATTAGTCTTATCTATCGGATTAGAACCTCGTAGTGATATAGATGATATTGCCAGGATTTTTAATGTCACAGCAACAAAAACAGAAGATGGATTTTTAATGGAAGCTCATCCAAAATTGAGACCTGTTGATACATTAACAGATGGTATTTTCGTTGCAGGCACTGTAGTGGGTCCCAAGGATATTCCAGATACAGTATCACAAGCTAAAGCAGCTGCCTCAAGCGCCGCAACTCTTATGGCTCGAGGGGAGGTTGAAATCGAACCCTACTATTCAACGGTATTGGATTTTAGATGCGCTGGTTGTAAAAGTTGTATTGGTTTATGTCCATACAAAGCTATCACCTTTAATGAATTGAAGAAAATTGCGGTAATAAACGAAATTCTTTGTAAAGGTTGTGGTACGTGTGTGGCCGCTTGTCCATCTAAAGCAATTGTCCAAAACCATTTTGGTGATGACCAAATTAACCCAATCATTGAAACCGCAATTTTAAAAAAAATAAACAAGAGGGAAGTGAAAGTTGAGTGAACAAGTGGTTTTTGATCCATATATCTTAGGAATTTTCTGTAACTGGTGTTCCTATGCTGGTGCTGATGGTGCGGGAACATCGAGAATGCAACGACCCGCTAATTTACGAATTTTGAGGGTGATGTGTGGGGGTAGAGTTGATCCTCAATTTGTTGTTAATGCTCTTATGAATGGGGCCGACGGGGTGTTAGTTAGCCATTGCCATCCAGGAGATTGTCATTATATTGAAGGAAATCTTAAAACAGTACGAAAAATGCCTATCCTTCATCTTTATTTGAAACAATTTGGAATCAATCCAAAAAGAGCGAAATATATATATGTTTCTGCCTCTGAAGGTATCAAACTTACTGAAACTATTAAAGAATATGTAGAAGAAATAGAAGAATTAGGACCTAATCCGATAACAGGAGGTTTTTAGAAAATGTCTTACCCAAGAATAGAAAGAATAAATAATAATAAAGTTGATGAAGTCACCTTACATTTTTATGAATCGAACCACGCAATTGAAATCAATAAAAACCTTTGTACCGGTTGTTCTGTATGTGTAAGGATCTGCCCTAAAGGTGCTATTATTCAAGATAAAGGAGGAAAAATAAAGGTTAAAACTGAAGATTTAATACCAAAAATTCCTGATGCTGATAAATGCTCCTATTGTGGATCTTGTGCCTATATGTGCCCTTTTTCAGCAATAACGTTAAAAAAAAATGGGATCCCTCTTGCATTAGAAGATATTCCTATTGTCAAACTAAAAGTTCTGCCTAAGTTAGAATATGAGACACTTAAGTGTAAGAAAAAAGGACAGAAAGCTAAAATTTATGTTGAGGGAGAAGTCAGTATTGATTGGAACTTATGTATCTCATGTATGTCTTGTTATGAAGTCTGCCCGAATAGTGCTTTTTTTAAAACTGAAAGAAAAAATAAATTAGGAAAAACTGTAAAACTAGATATAAATGTAAGAGCAGCCTGCTTGTATTGTGGAGCATGTCAAATTGCTTGTCCACAAAAAGCAATCACTGTTAAGGTAAATAAAGTTAATTATTCTGGAGAATTTAAAGAGATTTTTTGGTCAGATCTCATTAAACGGTCAAAAGGAAAACGATAAATCTTAACCTTTGATTTTTTTAATCAAATATATATGTTATAAATCAATTCATAAAAAATATCATAATGGAAAAATTATAATGCCAGTAAAAGTAGCATTTATGCAGTTAAGTAGTTGTTGGGGTTGTCATCAGAGTTTACTGAATGCTCACCTTAGGTTAGTTCCCTTATTGCAACATTTAGATATTGTTTATTGGCCTGCGGTTATAGATGCCAAATTAAAATCACTTGAAGAAAGACCTGATTCTGACATTCTGGTAGGGTTTCTTGAAGGAGTTGTGAGAACAAAAAAAGACACTGAGAATGTTAAATTGATGAGGCAGAAGTGTTCTATAATTGTTGCTTTTGGCGCTTGCCCTTGCTATGGGAGCGTTGCGGGTTTGGCTAATTTATACAGTAAAGAGGAATTAATAGAAAGGAAATTTGGTGATAAACAATTTATTACCAATGAAAACCCAAAAAAACCCAATATCAATGTTCCTGAATTTGAAGAATTCATTATTAATGTAAAAGATATTGTCGATGTTGATATGTTTATCCCAGGTTGCCCACCCACCACGGAGAACATTATTGCAAGTATTTCATACCTTCTCACATTAGCAAGTGAAGATCCAGCTTCTCTCAATAAGGAGAGCTGCGTATGTGAGGTTTGTAGTCTTAAAGATAAAGGATGTTTTTTAAATAACGGTGTGTTATGTTATGGAGCAATCACTGCTTTAGGATGTAAATTAATGTGTCCTAACAATGGAGATATTTGTTATGGATGCTTTAAATCAACAAGTAAGCCAGGAAAAAAAGTTAAGCAATTAGAAGATTTAGTTAATGCTATAATTACTTTATCACAAGATCAAGCAGCACATATACAGCATTTTCTTGACGTATTTTTAGGATCATCGAATATTACAAGTTTCTACTTTCGAGGTGATCTACTCCAGAGATTAGCCTATGAACCAGAAAGTTTCGTAGTAAAAGATGTTAAAACAAAGAAGGGTGCTAAATTTATTTTGGATGTAGCCCCTACTGGTAATAGTACTATAGACAAAATAATTGGAACTTATCTTTATCTTTTAAAGGACGATCCCAACTTTAAATTTAGTACTAAAAGTGTATGTAGTCATTGTGATAGAGAAATATCTGATAAAATCCCTACGGAATTAAAACGTGATTATGAAGGGTTACCTACGATGGATACCTGCTTTTTAGAGCAAGGTTATATGTGCATAGGTCCAGTAACGCAAGCAGGATGTGGGACCATTTGTCCAAATAAGGCAAATGCACCTTGTCTTGGTTGTTATGGTGCTGCTACGGGAGTTAAGGATCCAGGTATCAAATTTATAAGCACTTTAGGTTCTCTTTGTTTCGACAAAGATCCTGATGAAGTGATGGCATTAATACGAGATCCAGCAGGATTATTCAATCGTTTTACACTCCCAGCAAGTACTTTAGGTCATAGATATTTTGATAAAATAGATGATGAAACGTCAGAGTGAATTATATCTCTGCGATTTTCTTTTCAAATTTTTAAATATATATAATAACTCATAATTAGGATTTGTTTATTATTTATTGATAACAAATTTTTTTAAGAAATATTCTTTAACCTACATAAGATTAGCAATTATTTAGTTTGATCAAACATCAAAATTAAACACCTTGTTTAATTTCGACATCATAAACCAATTTTTAAACAAATAAACGAGTTATGAAATAATAATGAGTGAAAATGTGGAAAAGTATCTTAAGAAAAAAGTGTATAAATCAATGAGTTCAAAGATTGCTCAAAAGTTTGTTGATGCTGGTTTAGAGAAACTTCGAGCGTGTATTAATTGTGGAACATGTACAGGTTCTTGTCCATCCGGTAGGCGCACAGCATATAGAACACGCTCAGTTCTTCGCCGAGCATTAATAGGTGATGAATCTGTTTTGCAAGATATCGATATTTGGTTTTGTAGTACGTGCTATACTTGTTATGAGCGATGTCCACGAGATATTCCAGTAACTGATATGATCATTAAGCTAAGAAATATAGCCGTTGAAGAAGGCTTTATTTTAGACGCTCATTTTGGATTAGCTAATAAAATATTTTACGAAACCGGACACGGAGTACCTGCTAACGGAGAAGGAAATAAGAAATGGCGTGATTTGCGTGAATCTTATGGATTACCTCCGTTACCACCAACCGTTCATATGCATCCTGAAGCTGTCAAAGAATGTCAAGAATTAATGAAGTCTGTTGGTTTTAGAGATTTGCTAGATAGAATCGAAAAACAAAAAGAAGCTGAAAAATCTAAAAAAGAGGATGAATGAGGAGAATGAGTGAACAAAATAAATGGAAATATGGTTTTTTTCTTGGTTGCGTGACCCCTAATCGCTACCCCATGATTGAGGCGTCTATTCGTGCTGTATTTGATCATTTAGGTGCTGAAATTTTAGAATTAGAAGGAGCCTCTTGTTGTCCTGCTCCAGGGGTTTTTCGAGCATTTCATATTCCTACTTGGTTAGTAATTGCTGCTCGAAATATTACAATAGCAGAAGAATTGGGAGTTGATATTATAACTGGGTGTAATGGATGTTATGGTACGCTTCGGGACGCTTGGATTGAATTAGAACACGATTACGAATTAAAGAAAATGATAAATGAACATCTCGCAAAAGTTGGAAGAGAATTTAAAGGGTCAATTGAACCCAAGCATGTTGTTCAAGTATTGTATCAAGATATGGGTTTAGATTACTTACGAGGTTTTGTAAAACACAAATTTAAGGATTTAAAAGTTGCAGTCCATTATGGATGCCACATTGTAAAACCAAGCGATAAAAGACCTTGGGCTGGAGAAAGTGAAGACCCTAGATTTCTTGATGAAATAGTAGAGATAACAGGAGCAAAAAGCATCGATTATAAAGACAAGTTCCAATGTTGTGGGGCTGGTGGCGCAGTGAGGACGGCTGTAAAAGAAATTTCAGCTGACTTTTCTCGAGAGAAATTAGAGAATATGAGGGACGCTGGCGCCGATATCATTATCAATTGTTGTCCTTTTTGTCATTTACAATTAGATTTAGGGCAAATGGAAGCTAACAATCTCTTTAAAGACATGATTGGTGAACCATATAAAATTCCTGTTATTTACCTTACACAATTATTAGGTTTATCATTTGGAATTAATCCAAATCTTTTAGGATTAATAAAAAATCACGACTTAAAAGGAGTTTCTCCCTTTATTCCGATAGAATCGTTTTTAAAAAAAGTCAAAACGCAATTAACTTAGGAGAAATTAAATAATGACTGAAATAGAAAAAGAAATAAAAATTACTGGCAATGAAAGACCTAAAATAGGAGTTTATGTTTGCCATTGTGGAGTGAATATTGGTGGTGTAGTTTCAGTTCCAGATTTAGTTGAATATGCTAAGACTTTACCAAACGTAGAAGTAAGTCGTGAGTATAAATTCTTTTGTTCTGATGTAGGTCAAAAAATGATTAAAGAAGATATTGAAGCGGGATTAATTAATCGAGTTGTAGTTGCTGCGTGCTCTCCGAGAATGCATGAGCCTACTTTCAGAGTTGCTTGTAAAGAGGCCGGGTTAAACCAGTTTTTGTTTGAAATGGCAAACATAAGAGAACATTCTACTTGGGTGCATATGAAAGAACCGGAAGGAGCCTATGAAATTGCAAAAGATCATATCAGAATGGCTATCAACAAAGCTAGAGAATTAATCCCTCTTGATGTGCAAAAAGTAAGTGTAGAA
>Ga0114923_10001023_pt1 | contig 19778 bp, 18 predicted proteins | sample SumtaG_FD_89578 | JGI IMG/M metagenome (GOLD analysis project Ga0114923, IMG submission 89578) | Deep subsurface microbial communities from Indian Ocean to uncover new lineages of life (NeLLi) - Sumatra_00157 metaG | ecosystem: Environmental > Aquatic > Marine > Oceanic > Sediment | place: near...
ATCTATTTTGAAATCGTAACAATTGACCAAATAAGGAGGGGATGGACTTTTTCTTATTTCATCTCTGCTATCTATCGCTACAAGAAGTCCTAATTTATTTTGTTGGGCATAACTACAGATTTGTGGTTTATGTTCTTTCCACAAATATTTAATCAACTCATTAACTTCAAAAGGATATGATTTGTATGTACTTGAATCACGTATCCATTTATCTTCTATGTGAATGTGTTTAAACCAATGATCAGCGTTTCCACCAGCACTCGGTACTTCTCTTATCGATTGAAATTGTGGTTCATTCTTAATAAATAAGAGAGAACCAAGTTTGTCCTGTAACCAATAATGCATATCTTTTTCCTCTGTCCATTTCTTTGTTGAATTCTTCAATGGTTGTTCATTCCAATTATGTATTAATTTAATATGGATAAAATTTATGAGATATCTCCAACTACTCCAATATGGATTGTGTTGTATGTTTGGATAGATATCAGTGACCCTTTGCTTTAGTTTTTCTTTAAATTTTTCTTCTTCTGGTAAAAACTCGGTGTCAGTTTTTCGAATATATGATATGAATTCTTTTGGTTTATTGCCATCACATATCCATTTCGCTAAATTCTTTTTAGATTGTATGCTTTCATATACAAAATGGATTTTATATTCTTTTAGGAGTATGTCAAAAAAATTTGTCTGATAAGGCATTCCTATGATTCCACCATACGCAGTTTTAGGGTCTGCAAACATTTGTAAATTTTCAAATCGTTTCTTATAACAATCATAAGCTAATTTAGCGTTATCTGATAGTCCTACTCCTGTTTTCATTAATAATAATTGAATTGCCAAGTAGAGATCACCTCGTACTTCATACCATACAGATAGTTCTTCGTAATTTTTATCTTCTTCATATCTCTTTATTACATAATAATATGCTCTGTTTGCATACCTCAAATCATTAATTATGGTGTTAATAGATTCGTTCTGTGTTTCTCCAAATACATCGAAATAAAAATCCTTTTCATTCTCATCGGGCTTAAATGGATATCCATATTCCACAAAATATCTATATTTTAAATCCACATCCATAAATATATTACTATTACTAGGATAATCAATGACACCTAGTTCTTTTATCATAATAAGCAACTTTTCCCGATAATACACACTTTTCCACAGATATTCTTTTGCTAATTGAATGTAGTATTTTTGGGTTTGGTTTTTTTCATTGCATTTTATCTTATTTTCATCTTCACAAATTTTACACATTCCTACGTTTAGAAAATCTTTATATTGGTAAAACATCGTTTTATATTCTTTGGATAAATTAAGATATATTGTTCCCTTTCTGTCTGTATCTAATTCAGTTGATAATTCGCTTTCCATACTTGCAATTGCATCAAGTGTAGGTTTAGCGATTTCTTTGATTATATTATCTTTTGTTCTGCAAATTCCCATAATTTTCTAATCGTTATTTGCCTTTTTTTTTTCATTTAATTATCGTAATATGATACTTTTTTTTACTTTATTAATCGTATTTAATTTGTAGTAAGGATTTTTTAAAAATTTCTAATTTTATAATGAATTTTTAATAGGAGTTAAGGAAGTTTATGAAAATATAATATTGAGAGAATTATTTAAAGATAGGAATATATCGTAGGAGGTTCAATTATTTTTTATTCGATTTTTGTCATTATTTTATCGTAATTTTCATTATTTAATCGTAGTTACAGTAGTTACAATAAAATAAGATTAAAATTCGTCCATATCATCGTCATCGTCGAACTCTTCTTCCTCAACACGTGGGGCAAGGAAGTAGCTTAGTTTACCACCTTCAAGAAGATCAAAATCCATTTTTAATGGATGATCTGTTTTTAGGGATATTTCTAATTTTTCGGTGATTGACGCAATCTTTAATATCGCCTTTAAGAAAGTTAATGAATATGCTCCTGAACTTGAACCTTGAAGTTGGCTATCAATTAAATCCTCTACACTGATGTCGTATTCCATCTCACCAATTTGTCCAGAAGAGCTAAAGACAAGACCTTTTCCTTCATTTGCGAGTATATTGAGAATTTCTGAGTATATTTCAGCATCCTTTATAGCTTCTACCAGAAAATCTGTATCTATTACCCATTTCGAAGAGTATTCTATTTTAAGTAAATTATCCATTGGAATTTCTTCAATATCTATATCTAATAATGCTAAGCTAAATGTCCTTGTTCTAGATACTCCTTCCCTTTGCATTTTGATTTTTATCTTTTGATCAGCTTCATCAAAATTTATTGTAACTGCGTCATTAGCAGCACTCCTTTTTAAGATTTTATCAAGATCATCTAAATTTAATCCCACTTTAGAATCTTTACTACATTCAAATTCATCAAAATCATCCTTATTGATGGACAATTTCAGGAGACAAATCCTACTTGGATCCATCGCGGAAATGGTAAACTCTTTGGGAGTGACTCGAAACTCTGTTTCATCAATAATACTGGCTAGAGTTTCGACAATTACTTTCAATATCCGACTATTTTCTAACTTTAACGTAAAGGTCATGTTCTTTCAGTGTTTTTATCCAATTATAATTAAGATAATAAAGTTTTATTGACATTATTAATAATATTTGATATTAGTCTTTTAATAAAACCAACACTGAGTATTAAATTAATTATTTATACTTATCTTAAATTTCAATGGTTATTACTGAAATAAATTGGAGTATTTACTAAAAAAATGCCACTACAATCTGCTAAGCAAAGAATGATAAGAGATATCAAAACCGAAGATAAAAGGGTTCAAATCACAGGTTATGTGAGAGATCCCGTTGGAGAACAACAATTTATTCTAGACGATGAAAGTGGAAAAATCGGTGTTGATATTAGAAATGTCAATTTTATTTTCAAGGAAAATGATTTAATTAACGTTATTGGTGATCTTGTTAAAGAAGGGGATGAGAAAAATATACTTGAAGCAGAGATTATCCAAGATAAAAGTCAATTAAACTTTGAGTACTATAAAAAATTATATGAACTTAAAAAAAAATACGGATGAATCGGAAAAGAAGAATGGAGTTAATAACAACTGGTGATATTATATAGTACAATTTTGCCCTGATTGCTCCAATCTTTTACGCAGAAAAAATGAAGATGGAAAGGCTTATCTTGTATGCATGTGCGGGTATCAAGAAGGTACCGAAGTCTTTCTTGATGATAAAAAAGTTCAGAAAAAAAAAGAAGCTTTAGAAAAAAATCTAATCATCGTAAAGAAAGAGGATAAGATTTCAGTGCTTCCTAAAGTAAAGGAAGTTTGCCCTAAATGCGACCATAATGAAGCAGAAACATGGCAAATGCAAACGCGAAGTGCTGACGAGCCAAGTACTCATTTTTTTAGATGCTTAAAGTGTAAATTTACTTGGCGTGAATATTAAACTAAGTAAAAATACTAGAGTCAAGGATAAACACATTTTATGGTAATATATTAAAACTAGTATATTATGTAGGCCTAGTTGTTTAAACGTGAAAGAACAGTTTCACGATCTTTATAATCTAATTTTCCCCTATTTGGTATTATTGAAATTAAAAGGATAAATTGGGGATTTTAAGCTACTTATAAAATTTGAATAAATCTTTACGAGAGAACTTCCAGGATTTTAGTTAAAATTCTTGCTTTTCCACCTGTAGATTGAAGTAGAGTTTTTCCACAGACTAAACATTGTACATCTGTTGCAGAACATCCAAAAATTATTTGTTGATTGCCACAATTCAAGCATTTCACCCGAAGGAACCTACTATTTGGGTGTGGAATAAGAACTTTTGATTTTTTATTTCTTGCCATATTGATATTACCTTATTTTTTGTTAAACTTCTTGTAATTCAAATTTCTTTACACGATAAGATTTTGCATAATGTTTTTTGCCACATTTAGAACACTCTAGAAGAGGAACGGTCCTTTTATTAACCTTAGCATTTTTATGGAAGATTGGTTTAGGAAAACTCCCATAACCTTTCTTATGCCGTTCTAATCTTCTACGTCCTTGATTGAGAGTTCGTTCTTTACCCTTTTTGTAAAGTGAAACACTATGAATATGATGTGATCGACAATTGGGACAGTATCGTCTTGTTGACTTAGGATATTTCAATTTAATAAAACCATTATTTCTAATTATTTAGTGAAATTATTTATAAATTTTAAATTTTATTAGTTCCTTCTATTTCTTATAAATAACCCTCTTTTAATAATAAACCATTTAAATCTTACTTACATAATGTTAATAAAACATATTCAAGAAGAATTTAAATGTTTAGTGAGAAATTTCCAGAAGGGATAATAAGCGCCAAACAATTTGATAGAGAAGATATTGAGTACATTTTAAGTAAGGGGAGAGAAATGATTAGTATTAAAAACTCAAATATTCTTAAAGGTAAAATTCTGGCTACCTTGTTTTTTGAACCTTCTACTCGCACTCGTCTTAGTTTTGAATCTGCAATGTATAGATTAGGAGGAAATGTAATTGGATTTCACTCTGGAGAAGTTTCCTCTATTAAAAAAGGAGAAAGTCTAGCAGATACAATTAGGACCGTAGAAAATTATAGTGACTGTATAGTTATAAGGCACTCCCTTGAAGGTGCTGCGAGAATGGCATCAAAATTTGCTAAAATACCAGTTATTAATGCGGGATCTGGGAGTGGAGAACATCCTACTCAGGCACTATTAGACTTATTGACTATGACTGAAGAGGTCGGTTCGTTAGATGGCTTAAATATAGGAATAATGGGTGATCTTAAGTATGGTAGAACAGTCCACTCACTTGCAATTCTATTATCAAATTTTAATGTTAATGTTTATTTCATAAGTCCTGTAGAATTGAAAATGAGAAATCGAGACAAAGATTTTCTACGACAACGACAAATGAACTATAAAGAAATCACAACTTTTAGAAAGATTTTAAATACGTTAGATATTCTCTATATGACTCGAATTCAGAAAGAGAGATTTATTGATTTAGAAGAATATGAAAAAGTTAAAGGTTTTTATATTTTTAAACAAGAAGATCTTAATGATACCAAAGACAATTTCCGATTATTGCATCCATTACCACGTGTTAACGAGATCTCACCAGATTTAGACAATTCAAGTAAAGCGATTTATTTTAAACAAACGTATTTCGGTATTCCAATGAGGAAAGCCATTTTAGCGGAATATTTGAAAGAATAAATTGTCTATTTTTAGTTTTTTAATTTCTTATTTTCACTAAATGAAATTGAAGCTATTTTTGAATCAAATAATATTTTTAAATGTTTTAAAAGAATAGATTTATCAGTATTGAAATTTTGACTGAAAACAGACCCCCCATTAATTAACGCTTCAAACTTTTTGAATAGATTAATTTTTTTAGCTAAAGTCAAGGGTGAGTTTTCTCTAATAATTCTGGAGGAATAATATTTACCGTTCTGATCGTGATTTGGAGTTTCATTATACCATGAATTAGTTAAATAATTACCATTATGAGGTTGAGTTAATACAAATTTGGTGTTTTCTTTTTTATTCTGTTCTTCAATAATTTTTCGCATTCGAGTAAAAATTTCTAAAGCAAATGTTAAGCTACTTTCTGTTCTATCAAGTTCAATCCCACAATGATCCGTAATAGCTTTGTTTAAACCAAAAAAACTAATAGATTTTATAGCTTCCTGAAATAAAATTTCTTTGGTATTCCCCAAAATCTGCGAGATAAAACTTCCCCACCCCCTAGTAACATTTAATTTCTTTTTAACCAAATCTTCTTTGAATTGGAATAATTCAAAAACGGAATTTAGCTTATCATGCAAGATATCGAAAAATAAATCATCACTTTGTTTAGCCTTTACTGAAATTGCGTGTAAATTAATTAATACCTTGTCTAAGATGATCCCATTAGATTTTTGATTTGGGATTTTAATTAAGGAGGAGTTCAGCAAATTTGATTGATTACTTTTATTATAGAATATGATATTTTTTTTAAACGAGTTTAATAAAAGATTATCCAATAACTTAAATCTTGAATTTAGCTGAGTGAAGTTCAAGAACTCAATTAGTAGTAGTGGTCCTTTGTTGTTCAAATGTTGTTTATTTAAAGAGTTTAAGAAAACATTAGTTGCTTGGGCATCTTCAGGATTTGTTTTAGGTGATCGATCTTGAGAATTAAATCCTAATGTTAAATGGTGTTGGTTATCGCGAAAACTTCTATCATATCTATGTATCTGAGATGTTAATAAATCCATAAAGTATGAATTATCTTTTGGTCAACTGAATTTAGTAAGAAATTTATTGTTGAAATCACCTAATACTACATCCTCAGTAAAAAATTGCTTGATCTGATGTAAAAAATCAAAAAGGTCTAAAATTAGGTTTAAATTCTTTTTTTCAGCAAATTGACTTGAAATGTTTGAGTAATGATTTGAAATATAATCTAATACAGTTTCGGTATTTAAATAGATACTTAAAGGCCTTAAGCTCCAATAATTTAGGTGTAGAAGAGCAATTTCCCCAGATAAATAAGAATCAGCAAGTTTCTTGGGAAGAAGGTTTAACAGTAAAAATTGCTCGGAAACGTCTGAACCTAATTTTTTAATAAAATTATCTGGGGTTAAGTCTTTTAAGCTGAACAATTTAAGTGCTTCATATGGTGGTGTTCCTAATCGAGTTAATTTGTGCCTTATTTCCTCTAAACCATTATCCAATAAAACTACATTTATATATTCACGCATTAATGGGGCTGTTAAATATTCTATTTTTGTCTTTGTTAAGCGTTCCTCTACTTCTCTAGCTATTTGTTTTGCTAAATAAATCTCCATGCCGCCTTCTGTCGAGAGATATTCTTCAATTTTTCTTGTATCAAACAATTCTTTAGAATATTTTGAGGTCCTTATCATTTTAGTTTTTGATTTATCTATGAGAATTCTTTCTATTGAAAGGACACTTTCTAAAATTTGAGCTCCTAAGTTCGTAATAAAATATCCCTCTTCAGTGGAATTAATTAGGTCGCATTTTTTTAAAGCGTTTAAATGAAAAGAGAAATTTACTGAAGTATGGTTATTTTCTAGGACTCCTTTTTGGAGTTTTGAAAAAGTTAGCTTATTTTGAGAGTTTTTCAGCTTTTTTAAAATATCTATTCTTATTTTGTGACCTAATGTTTTTAATTGCTTTTCCAAAAAATTATTTTTGTCGGCATCCACTTTCCTTATTGAAACGGCACTAATTCTTTAAAGCTGCTTAACTATATAATAAGATTATCGATTATATAAAAATTTAGGATTTTTATTAACCTTACTATGAATTAAGATAATATATAGGTGATATGAAATTTATAATTAAAAGAAGTAAATTGCAGGTAATATATTTTTAAGGGAAAAACCAAAAAAGCCTTAATTTAATTATTTGTTATATTTTGAATAGAAAAATTTGATGAGTTATTTCTTATACTTGAGTTTAGGATAAAAATAAGTATAAAATAATATATTATGGATTTGAAAAATAATTTTTGATCTAAAATGACAAATAAAAAGAGAAATAGTGAATTAGCGTTTAATGATGCTGATAGGGTTATTCTGGATGAAAATGGAGATTACTATTTTCAAATAGATGCATTAAAAGCAGTGATGATTTTTCTGGTTATTTTTGATCATATCGTATATTGGGATATAAAAAATTTAATTGGGGCTGCTTTATGGGAAAGAATCTCGATCCCAATATTTTTAGTAATTATGGGATTTAATATGGGAAAATCATTTAAACGAAGGGGAGCCGATACTTTAAAACAATTATATTCAAAAGAATATTTCAAAAAAAAAGTAGTGCGCTATATCGTCCCATTTTTAATTCTTCATGGAGTTTCAACTTTGTTTGGGCTTATATGGTATAAATTTGACGTTTCAGCAATGTATCAGCAACAATTAGGTCCTTCTAATGGCATAATGAATTTGTTCATAGGGATTTTACCTTTCTGGGGGCCAGGAAATTGGTTTATTCCTGTAATTCTACAATCAATTTTACTGGTTCCCCTACTTTATAAGGGATTTACAAAGAAACCTGTTTTGACATTAATTCTATGTTTCATTGTTGAAATCGTAATGCAGTTAACTGTGTTTTTCTTTATTGGAGATTTATTTCCTGGTGGTGTAATATCTTGGCCAAAAGTGCATATTTTAAATATGTTTATGACTAGTACATTTTTCTATCTTTCTGCTATAGGATTAGGTATGTGGTTTTCCTTAGATCATGATCTTCAGTCTAACCGAAATCTTTTTATGTGGTTTCTATTTCCGATAAGTCTTTCTTATATAATTGCATATCAATTCTTCGGGTTTCAATATATGATAGGTGATGTTCCGCTCATTAGGGGTGATTATCATTTGCTTGTGTTCCCCTATTCTGCATTCCTATTTTTGCTAGCATTACGATATTTACCTAAAAAAGCAAATAATAGGTTTTCAAGAGCGATATCTTATATCGGGAAATCAACATACCATATTTTACTTATACAAATCTTTGGTTACGGAATGATTTATGCTGTTTTTGGAACCCATTATTCTATTGTATCAAAGTTTGTACCAATTGACATATTGAACCTTATTGTTGTCTGGGTTATGTTCATTCCGTTTGGTGTTTGGTGGTATAAGATAGATAGGGGAAAAGTATTGTGGAGACGAGTAGTATTTACAGTGATAATGTTTATGAGCTTTATTTTAGTTTCAGTCTTATTCCTTTGGATAGGCAGCGTAACGTAATGCTCGTAGTTAACATTAATACTTTTTTTCTTTTTAGTTTTTTGAAAAATAGAATTAATTGTTTGGAATAAATCCGAATGGTTAACGCCAGATTTCCAAAGGGTGCTTAATTTTCCTACCGCATTTGTAACAAACTTTTCTAATACCTATATTACGTTCATTACAGAAAGGACACACAATACCTTCCCTAATACTTGATTCATTTTCTTTAATTGTCTTAATAATACTTTTGAAGGTGTTAGCATACTGTTCTTTAGGGTTAAGGTTATCTAAATAATTATTTTCAGGTAACCATTTTTTGTTTTTTATCGCCATAATTAGTCAAAACCTCTTTTATTGTAGAAAATAGTGTCGATTGTAATTACTCTTACACAAATAAGAACCTTAATTACTAGATTCTTTTGTTATTTTATAAAATAAGTTGGTAAACTTTTGAAGGATATGATCATCAAAACACAATTATCATTTAAATCTTAAACCCGATCCAAATAATTGAGAAAAGAATCGGAATATATCTAAAAAGTGGCGTTAAAATTAAATCTATTAACCCTAAACTTCACTTGATATGAAAATTGAATATTTAAAAAAGTAAAAACGTCTTATCTAGCTGATATGGCTATTCTCTCGATTTCGTCTTTTCGTTTTAGAGCCCTTGAATCTTGACTGTTTCTTGCTGCTAGGATTAGTTCTTGTGCTAAGTTTTCTGCGAACAAGTTTTCATTAGAATGCGATTTTGTACCAATGGCTTGAGCTAAATACTTGAGAGCTAGGTCTACTCTTCTCTGTGGCGCAATATCTACGGCTGATGCATACGAAATTCCACCCATCGCAATTTTTGTCGTTTCCTCTCTAGGCGCAGTATTGACAATTGCATCTACTATAACTTGAATTGGGTTCTGTCCTGTCATCAAGTTAATTAAAATAAAAGCATTTTTAATATTTCTTAACAATATTCCTTTCTTACCGGAATGATATGAACTTTTACGACCCTTAATTCGACCACTAATGAACCCTGGAGAAAGTAACCTGTTTGTAAATCGTTCAAGTACGGATATTTTCGTAGATTTCCAAAACCTTCTATGTTCATGTCTTCCCGCAGAATGAGGGATTATGATTGGTTTTAAATTAATATAATTAACTAGTGTCTGATCTGTAATTTCGATGTTTTCAAAAGTCCATTTATTGAAAAGTTTGATATCCTTCTTTACCTTACTCATAATTATTATCTCACTATTATCTTAAAGGTTTTTCCTTTTTCCCACTAAGCAGAGCCTCTAAACTTACACCGTTTACTTTAACTACTCTGTAACGTACACCCGGTAGATCTCCGATACTTCTCCCTTTTGCTCCACCGATGCCTTCAACGATAACCCGATCATGCTCTTCTATGAAGTTAAGTGCCCCATCTCCTGGAAGAAAAGCTGTCACACCTTTTCCATTCTTTTTAAGTTGAATCCTCACACATTTTCTTATAGCTGAATTAGGTTGTTTGCTCTCTCGGCCAACTTTTTGAAGTACTATTCCGAGAGCTTGACAACTTCCTTCTAAGGGATCTACTTTTTGTTTGAGTTTGAGCTTTCTTCTTTTATATTTAGTTTTTGACCATCGGTATTTTTTCCGAATAGCTTGAAGTTTTCTTGCAGAGTAAAGTCCTTTGGGCACTTTGATCACAAAATTTTTTTAATTTATATTGTGAAAAAATACATAATAGAACTTAAAATTTTGGTTACCCTTTTACTTCTGTATTATTTGTATCTATTTTTAAAGTTGAAAATAGGCTGGATAGCTACTGAATCTTAATTTCTATTGGTTAGAATTGTTTTAAACAGTTTAAATGTTAAAAGGGACTTAAGATCGTTTTTTCAAAAAGTTAGTTTTCATCCTAATCTTAAATCAACGCTACTTTTGTGATAGTTAAAAGAAGAAGTTAACCCATTAGTAAAAAGATAAGAGATGTTGCATTATATGTTTTTTGTATTAATAATAACATTATCTACACTAAAATATCTTAGAACTAATTCCTTAATTTTTCTTATCATTGAACCTTCTTTACCAATAGCTTTTCCACGATCTTGCGGTCGGACAGTTATTATTACTGTTTTCTTTAAATTTCTACTTTCTTTTACTTCAATATCCTGTACAACAATAGAATTTTTAGTGGTTTGTAAGATATTTTGAATGAAGTGATTTAAATCTTCAGAAAAAGCTATTACATCAATCTTTTTATTAAGTTTTGATTTTAAATCTTTAACATGTTCACCGGCTTTTCCAATGGCTTTTCCAACATCTTCTTCCTTCACTAAAAATATAATTACTTCAGTATTATATTCTTGATTCTTAAAAATCATACAATCTTTAATAATAGCACCTGAAATATTATTAAATAAAGAAATAAGTTCCATTGATTCTCTATCAATCTTTATATGTTTTTTTAACATCGGGATGGATATTTTTATATGTAATTAAATTTAATGAGTCCTTAAAGATAAAATATCTGAATCTCCCTCTTGAACAACACCAATAATAGATATCATATATGGTTTTGCACAAGCTAAGCCAAGATCCCAACTAGAACCTATATATCTATGAAGATAAATTTTGTCTTTCATGAGAGAAACATAATAATTCAATTGTTTCTCCAATTCAGTTGGACAATTATTTGCTATGATAATCATCTTAAATGATTCATTTCGTAAATGTTTTAACACTTGTTTTTTACCAAATATGAATTTTCCTGTTTTCATTGCTACTTTTAAGTTAGTATCAACATCAAACTCTTTCTTTTTCTTGCGAGACAGATCAAGTTTTTCTATTACAGTTTCGTTTTTCTTCTTTGACATGATATTTTAATTCCGTGTCTGTTATAAATAAATAATAATAATATTATAATTTTTGAGTTTTCTTCGGTGTTTTTTATTTATTGTTTCAAAAAGAGTTAATTCTTCTTCTTCTTATTCTTTTTCAATATTTCTAAATTTGCATCTAAATCAAACATAACGCTCACGCGTCCAGTACCTATCGGGGATATTTGCCCTACAATTACATTCTCAGGAATTCCTCGGAGTAATTCTTGTTCTCCATATAAGCCTGCATCTAAAAGTTGATTTACAGTTACCTCGAAGGCAGCTCTAGCAAAAACACTTGATTTTGATCCAGAAATTCCGTGTCTTCCAATAGATTGGATTGAACCTGAATAACACATTAAGTCTGCTAAAATAAGTAAATGTCTTAAATCAACGTCTAATCCTTGTTGTTCAAGAACCTTTTGAGCTTCTACTATTATCATTCGACGTGCTGCTTCAATACCATACAATTTCTCTATTTCATGGATATGATTTGAAGCTGATCTAGAATGATCCACACCCTCAATTTGTATTACACCAGGCAAATTAGTACCTTCAGTCTTAATTACCCATTCTTTGCCATCATCAGAGGGAGTTAATAATCCTCTTTTTACACCTCTGATACCTTTCACTACTTTTTTCAATATTTTTTCTCTTAATTTTTGCAAGCTTTGGAGATCTTCTATTCCCGGATCAATTATAATAGAATTCCCTTCACGTTTTATAGTACCCTTTTTCTTATAACGTTTTAAAATTTCAGGGATATCATCTATTTCGATACCTTTTCTTTCGCAAATTTCTGGAATCAAATTAACTACAATCTGCCAATTTACGAAATCCAAGTCTACATCAGATATTATTTGCTCTATCCGAATTTGTTCAATACGGTTATGAACTTCTATGGCTTTTTCCTCTGTTTCCTTATATCCTTCCATTAAATACACTTCCATAGCAGGGGTTGATGGAAATCGTCTAGCATCAACGATTTCGATTAATCGTGGTAATCCTTGAGTAACTGAAAACTCTTCTACTCCTGCGTAATGAAATGTTCTCAATGTCATTTGAGTTCCTGGTTCGCCAATTGATTGTGCTGCTACTGTACCTACTGGTTCTGAAGTTTCTACAACTGCATTATTATAATTAACATAAATTTTATTTAATAGATATTCCAGTTGTTCGGTTTCGAGATCCTCATTTTTTATTCTCGTTCTAATTTTATTAACCAAATCTTCAGGAATTCCATCTTCCTTCATTATTTCTAATTGCTCTTCTAAATATTGTGAAGTTATTTTCGTCATATCTTATTTCTCACATTGTTTAATTAAATTTAATTATCCTAATTTTTCATTTTTCCAAGCTGTATAATTCTTTGTTTCTTTTCCTCTCCAAATCGCTTTTTTTCCGGTCTCCGCTTCAAATTGTTTTATTAAATCATCTTCATCATTAACTTCTGCTTCTTTTTTAGTAGTGGCTTTTTTTTTAGTAGTGGCTACTTTTTTAGTAGTGGCTTTTTTTTTAGTAGTGGCGGCTACTTTTTTAGTAGTGGCTACTTTTTTAGGCTTCTTCTTTGGAGGAGCGTCTTTTTTAGGTTTTTTTGTTGATGTTACCTTGGCTTTAGGAGTAGATTTTTTAATACTAGAATTTTCTTTTAATTCTTCACGAATTTTATGCACATCCAGTGCTTTAGCTTTTAGCAATAAAACATCTAAATTTACTGCTGAACCATGATCGGTATGCATTGCATCAATTCCGTCATCACCAAATCTAAACTGAATAATATTTTTATCGGAATTTCTAACTGTGCCATCATTTTCTACAACCATATCCTGTAAAGCATTTACTAATCTTCGCTGCATGTATCCACTTTGAGAAGTTCTCACTGCTGTGTCAACCAGCCCTTCTCTTCCACCCATAGCATGAAAAAAGAATTCTGCCGGCTTTAATCCATTCCTATAAGATGATGATACAAACCCTCTAGATTTTGGTGAAAGATCATCAACTTTAAAATGAGGTAAAGTCCTACTACTATAACCTCTATTAATTCTTTCACCTCTAATCGCTTGTTGACCAACTACAGCTGACATTTGTCCTAAATTTAAGATATTCCCCCTTGCTCCAGATTTGGTCATGATAACAGAATGGGCGTCATCTCCAATATATGTTGCTGCAATTTCGTTTGATTTGTCGCGAGCTTCGTTTAAAACTTGTCGAACTCTTAATTCTAATGTTTCTCTCATTGATCTCCCCGGAGCTCTTTTTAGAGTAGTGGTATCATTTTCATGAAAGGCTTTAATGAGTTTTGTAGATTCATCATTTGCATCCTTTAAAATATTTTGAATTACTTCATAAGCTTTACCATGTACATAAACCTCATCTAATCCCATTGTTATTCCATTTTGTCTAATTACGTATAAAAGCATTTTTGTAGAGCTATCTAAAAATTCCCTTCCACGAGTGTTTCCATGATCCTTAATTATTCTCGCCAAAATGCTATTCGGTTGCATAGCACCATAAGAGTTTTCATCTATTGTTCCAGTTATCAATTTTCCATTTCTAATTACGACATAAGCGTCATAAGCACAGTTTTCTTCTTCACACACATCACATTTTTTACAAAATTTTGATTTAACCTTCAAATTCAAATCATCAGGGAACAAACTACTGAATATCTCTTTTCCAGAATACAAAGGTTCAGGATCAGTAACTGTTGGAACTAATTCTTCTATAGTATAATCAGGGTTATAACGGAATATATCTCCAGTATACAATAATTTTAATGCATCTTTTTTATTATAAAGAGAATTTTTACTCGTAAATTGGAAAACACTTGAAATAAAATCTTGAATTCCACCTAAAATTGGACCTCCAAAACGGGGAGATAATATATGATTTTGTACTTTAAGTAGTAATTCCGCTTCTGTTCGAGCTTCCTCGCTTTGAGGTACATGTAAATTCATTTCATCCCCGTCAAAATCAGCGTTGTATGGAGGACATACAGTTAAATTTAATCTGAAAGTTCTTCCGTCCATAATTTTTACTTCGTGGGCCATAATCGACATCCTATGTAAAGAAGGTTGACGATTAAATAACACTAAATCTCCTTCACTTAAATGTCGTTCAACGGTGAATCCGGGTGCTAACATGTCAGCTATGATCTTCCTATTTTTAACATAGCGTAGATCAATCCTTCTTCGATCATTACGTATAATATAATTAGCTCCAGGGTGGTGAAAGGGTCCATTTAAAACCATTTCCTTCATTTCTTCAATATTCCAATCATTAACATTGGTGGGGATAGTTAAAATTTTCGCTATCTCTATAGGTACACCTACATCATTAATACCTATATACGGATTTGGTGAAATTACGCTTCTTGCAGAGAAATCGACTCTTTTTCCACTTAAATTACTTCTAAATCTACCTTCTTTGCCTTTTAATCTTTGAGTTAGTGTTCTTAATGCCCTTCCTGAACGATGCCTAGCAGGAGGTATCCCAGAAACTTGATTGTCAAAATATGTAGTAATATGATATTGGAGTAACTCCCAAAGATCTTCTACAATTAGATGAGGCGCTCCAGCATCAATATTCTCTCTTAATCTTTGATTAATTCTTATAACATCTACTAGTTTATGAGTTAAATCATCTTCTGACCTAATACCACTGTCCAATGTAATTGATGGACGCGCGCATACCGGAGGGATAGGTAATACTGTGAAAATTACCCACTCAAGCCTAGCATTTTCAGGAGAAATACCTAAGACTCTAAGATCAATATCATTCATTTTTTTTAATCGTTCTAAAATCTCAATAGGTGTTATTCTGCGAGAACCTTTCCCTTCTTCTTCTTCATAGAAAGTGGTTGGTTTTTCAATAATAATTTTCTTTTTCTTCCCCCCACAATATGGACATAATTTGATTTTCCTAGCACGCTTGAATACTATTTTAGAAACATCTTCATCACCTTCAAAAAAGATTTTCCTATGGGCTATTTGTTCTTGCCTGAATTCTTCCTTTTCCTCATCTGTGAGCATTAATCGAGAACATTCAGGGCAAATAGATCTTAGGACTTTAAGAACTTTTTTCGCATATCCTACATGAATAACTGGACGGGCTAACTCTATGTGGCCAAAATGACCCATACAATTACTGACTAAATTTCCACAAGTTTGACAACGCTGACCAGGTTCAATTGTGCCTAGGCGTTGATCCATTAATCCAGATGGTATAGGTAACCCATCTTCATCATAAGTGTCTGCTGTAATAATACGAGCAGCAGACATTTTTCTTATCTCGTCTGGGCTTAAAAGTCCAAATTTGATTTTTTCTATTATTTTAGTTCTTGAAAAAGTATAACTCATATACTATTTACCTCTACATTAATATTGGTCCATATTTTTTTGAAGAAGAAGAACTCATAGGAGAAAACATCCTTTAAACTGATTGTAAACTGCTAATTTTAAAAAATAAGATGGTGACTCTTCCACTGTATATGAAATATGATAGCAAATAATAAAAATTTTATCATTTTAAGCGTTTTTAATTTTACTTTAACTTTTATCCCTTAATCTTATAACCAATATTTGTTCATGTGGAATTTTGATTTTTGTATGTAAAATACTCTGATGGATTTTGACATCAATTTGAGAAATCTTGACGTAAATCTTTTTTTGTTTACATATTTTTAATTGAGATGTTATTTAAAAGAGTTTAATTTTTGGATATAATTTAATTAAATAACAATGAAAGTAATAGATTTTTTCAGAAGTAAAATAATTCTCTTTATTATCCAAATTCTGTTTTTAAGTTTGTTTATATATCTCTTTCATTATAGTGTTGATATTGATTTTGACAATGATATTTCTGTTCCTCAGGAGTTAATTATACAGTTCCTTGCAAATTTTGTGTTATTTAGAAATCCCTCGGGCATGATTTTCGTCTATATGAGTTGGATTGTAGTCTCCCTTATTCCGGATTTCCTTTATAGTAATTTCAAAAGGGCTTATTCAATGAATATAATGACGTTTTTTTTCCCAAATTTCTTTGCGTACACATTTTTATATCAACATTCAGTGGATTATTTTAACTCTAATTTTCTATTTCATTTATTACAAACAGTTCTAATTGGATTAATAATTACAATTATTTCATTAATAATTTCTCTATCTCTTAAAAAGATTAGGAAAGTTAATATTGATGCTCAATTAGAGGATTTGCAAATTGTAGCTAATAGTATTAAATCAAAATGTTCAAACTGTGGAACTGAATTTGATTCTATACCTACTTTTTGTTACAACTGTAATTCTAAAATAATAATAAAACCAGAGGAAAATGTTGAATCCAGATAATAATAAACAATCTTTAGAATTTTTATTTAAACCGAGAAATGTTGTCATTTATAGAGCAACAAATGCAGTAGGGAATTTCATAAAAGGCTTTAAAAGACAAAAATTTGATTTTAATAATATATATCTAGTTTCTCCAAAATTAGATGATTTTATGGGACTAAAGTGTTATAAGTCTATAGATGATATTCCCATTGACACTATTGATCTTTTGATTTTGTCTATTAGAAGAGATCTTTTAATTCAATCTTTACAAGAAATCCTTTCAAAGAAAAAAGTAAAATTCATTGATATTTTTACAGCGGGAACGGGAGAATTTGATGATGTTGGAATAGAAATCGAAAGAAAATTAAAAGAAATACTTGATAATTATAAGGATACCAGAAGCATTGGTCCAAACTGTATGGGAATTTATAGTCCACGTGGTAAAACAGCGTATTATTCCTCTTTTCCTGTCGAACTTGGGAATATAGGATTGATATTTCAATCTGGAGACCTACATTCAAAAATTATTAAATTTGGATCTCGAAGGTATAATCTTCGATTCTCATTTGGTGTGAGTATCGGTAATTGTGTAGATCTCCAAATTTCTGATGTTCTGCAGTATTTAAACAATGATATTGAAACCGATGTCATATGTGTGTATTTTGAGGGAATTTCTCCACTTCATAAATCTGAAGGAAAAAAATTATTAGAAGTTTTAAAATCTATGAAGAAACCAGTATTGTTTATGAGAGGTGGAAAAACTGAAAGAGGACAAAAAGCAGTTTTATCACATACCGGATCTATGGCAACAAAAGAGAAAATTTGGAGTGCTGTGTATAAGCAAACACCTACAACTGATGTACCCTCATCTTTAGATGAATTGATTGATTGTGCATACCTCTTCTCTTATTATGTTAATCGATTTAAAAAACTAGGAAAAGAAGTTATATATCCTGCCAATAAACGTTCCTTAATCATATTATGGTCAGGTGGTTTTGGGATTTTAGCAACTGATTTTTTGATAGAAATAGGTCTTGAAGTTCCACAATTTAAGGGTGAAGCATTAAAAAGACTTAAAGATATTTTTGATATTAGGGTTGGGAGTTTATCTAATCCATTAGATTTACCATTTGTAACTTACCAAAAAGAACTTGCAGAGGTCACTAAGGCTGCTTCTGACGAAGATATTAATTTAGTATTACTAGAAACTGACGCTTGGAAAGATATTGAGGGTAAAGGATTTAAAGGGTATTATAATAACTTAACAGAGATAAGAAATTACGTCGAAAGCAAAAATAAAATATTTATTATAATTTTACATCAATATCCTAGTGAATCTCGTAGAATTTTTGTGGATATGCTTCTTAAAGATAATTTCCTTGTTTATCCCTCTCTAGAGGCTGCAGCTAAATCCTTTTTAAAATTGTATGAATATGGTGAAAAACTAAGGGGATTAAAGGAGCAATAACAATCATTTAATAATATCCTCTTAAAAGTATGCATTTCGTAATAAACTTACAAGACTAAGTTCAGATATTTATTAGTGTAAATCATAGTCTATTTTTTTATTCAATTATGTTTGAATACAAAACAATTTATGTTTTACTTAATTTTTATTTTCAATGTTAGGTGAAGTTATCTCAATTTTAGCAGTGTTAACTTTTGTTGGGTCCAATGTCATCTTTCGTAAAACAGAAAAGGAAGTTAGCCCTACTTTTATCAATTTCTTTCGTACAGGAATAGGTGCACTAACTTTCATTATTGTTATTATAGTAATTAATCAGTTTAATATTATTTTTATTATACCATGGGAGCTATGGCTTCTGATAATCTTAAGTTTTGTTTTTGGTCAAGTTATAGGAGATACTGCTTATTTTACAGCACAACATGAGCTAGGAACTACTATAGCTTTGGCTATTTCAATGACGTTTCCGATTTTTACATTTATATTATCCCTAATTTTCCTTAATCGTCCTTTTACTCTCAACTTGTTTTTAGCACTTGTATTGATCGGAATTGGAATTACTATAATAGGAAAGGCTAAAATAAACTCAAGCATAAAAAATATGAATTTATCTCTCTCAAAGGGGGATAAACCAAAGAAATTCAGTGAGATTGTTAGAAAAGATATTTTTAAGGCTTTGGGCTTTTGTATCATTGCTTCTTTAGGATGGGCTATCGGGGCAGTCATGATTGAATTTGCCACACTTCAGATCGATCAAATTATCCACATTGAAGAACTAAGTTCTCTTATTGGAAATGTAATTCGGTTTCCTTTCGCAACATTAATCTTAGGATCGATGGTATATAGAGAGAATCTTTTGAAAAAGGATGATTCTTATTCACATAATAATAAGAAAACACGTCGTACATGGTTATTATTAATAATGGCTTCAATATTAGGCACTTCTTTGGGGGCGTATCTTTATACAGAAGCCATTCATATAGCTGGGGCTAATATAATGGCATTAATTGCTAGTGCAAGCCCTTTATTTGCACTGCCTTTAACTTATATTGTAAACAAGGAAGGAATTTCCAAATATGGATTCATTGGTGTAATTTTAACAATTTTGGGAGTCGGTGTTATCCTTTTATAATTCAAATATTGAAAGATCTCCATCTTTCTCTTGATAAATTTTCACCATTTTACTAATACTCAGGAAAAGTTATATATAATATAGTTAAAAGTTGATTACTTTCCTTTAATCAACCCTATCATAATCTAATTTGTTCTTATCTAAGATTTTGATAACTAAATCTCTGAAAATATTTTTTATATTGTAATTATCTTTCGAAGAAGTTTTAAAAAAATCCACTTCCTCATGACGACTCATGAATCTATCAATAACTAAATCATC
>Ga0114923_10001024_pt1 | contig 19775 bp, 21 predicted proteins | sample SumtaG_FD_89578 | JGI IMG/M metagenome (GOLD analysis project Ga0114923, IMG submission 89578) | Deep subsurface microbial communities from Indian Ocean to uncover new lineages of life (NeLLi) - Sumatra_00157 metaG | ecosystem: Environmental > Aquatic > Marine > Oceanic > Sediment | place: near...
TAAAGGATTGTAAGAGATGTATGTACGTTGCCTCATAACTCACCTAACTGAAGAATTGTAAGTTGTTGTTTAAAATAATAAAAAAGCAATTATTATAGGCTGTGGGCACACGTGAATTATGTGGGTAAACCCATCAGCTTGAATTTGCAGTTTGGACTTTAGCACGTTTATCCACATAATTCACGTAGTCCACAGCAAAATTAATGCGGATCTTTGAGTAAAAAAAGTCAAAAATCAAATCAAGGATGCACATAGTTAAAAATTTTTTTTAGTTTTTTTTGTATTTGTTTTTGCAGTGTAAACGGATTAAGTTTTTCATGAATTTTTCTTAGTTGTTGCTTTTTGATTTTTGGAATATTAGGATTTTCCATTATGCGCTGATATGGCGTCTTTGGTGCTTCGTATTTTTTATGGTATTTAGAACCAATACGCTGCTTTTTTTCTAGCTTCATAGAAGGGCTAAAATGGTTTTGTAATAAGCTCCATTCGTTACGATATAAATCATTCATTAAATCGACAAGAAGCTTATTATCAAATCGATCATAACCAAAAAGCTGTCTCACATGAGTCCAGTTTTTTTGTTCTACATGAGCATTATCGTCCTTGTGATAGGGTCTTGAGCGTGATAAAAAGAATTTGCTTTTTATCTTGGATTTTTGTTTAGATTTTTTATTATTTTTCCCTTCAAAATAACGCATTAAATGCCAATTAAGAAACTCTGAGCCATTGTCACAGTTAAAACCAAGCAAATTAAAGGGTAAACACACCTCAATATCTTTAATGTTCTTTAACACACCTTCACCTCCCTTGCCCCAAGTGGCTCGGTTTTCAGTCCAACCGGTAAATATATCGGTTAAAGTTATGCTCCACACGAAATCATCTTTTAAAGAGCCTCCGCAATGCGCAACAGTATCCGCTTCAATAAAACCAGGACAATCAACATGTTCGTTATTCAATTTGATAGGTATTTGTTTTTTAATTAAAGTTCCTGGCTTCGTGCCGCATCTTGATTTCCTGCGGAATTTAGCTCGAATGGGTTTTAATAAGCGGTCAATGGTGGCACGGCCTATGTTGATTAATAATTCTTTAACCCTCGGCGGTAGTAAACCATATTCTTGCTCATAATATGGCAGCCACAACAAAATGGCTGCTTTTAGTCTACGGCTGCACATTTGGTCAGTAGCAAGCCATAGCTTTTTTAGTGGATTAAGAACAAGAGTAGGTTCATATTTTACCCTTGGCCCTTTCTTGACATATCTTTTGTCGGTAAGGTTGTTCAGAACTTGCAATAAATATTGGCGATTGTAGCCGTATAAGTCACAGAGTTCGTTTAAAAGCTTGGTTTTCTCTGCGCGATTGCTGTGGTGATATCTGGCCTTTATAAAGCGCCAATCTTGTTCTTTTAGTTTGGATTTTGTGATTTTTGCCCCATTCTTGCGTTTAATCATAGACTTACTCATAATTTACCTCCTGTTGATGTATTACATTCCGTTAGGTTAATTATGAGGCAACGATCACTTTTTAGCCCTTTTTTCGGCCTCCTTTAGTTAGGTTTTATTTGAGGCAATTCGTAGTTACTTTTTTTTCACGGATTTAAGAAAACCTTAAGGTTTGTTGTATATAATAAAAGCGCTGCATCCGAAATTAAAACGGCATGTGGTTGTGGAATGTTAAAAAAGACGTCAAAGAGTTGTAATCCAAAATATATTGAATGCGGAGGTAAAATATGTCATATACAAAACAACAAGCAGCAACTATTGTACAGAAATTTGAAGATAGTATGGTTTCAGCTCATGGATCATTTTTTGTTTTACAAGAAAAAGGCGGAACACAGGTGCCTTTTTTTAATTATGATAGCCAATTAGCAAAAAAAGTAACTCAGTGTTTGGCGGAAGATCTTTATGATAAATTCCAAATACAGAAGCTGTATGGGCTATGTACTAGGTTATTTGTGACTAATTTGCACGAAAAGAGAATAAATAAAGATCTCTGCAAAAGACCGGATATACATAAACTGCTTGTGGGATTATGTCGTAAGGGACATCCAGGCGCTATATATCATTTAATAAATTTTTTGGTAAATCCTTACGAGTGGAATGATAAATTAAAGCAATTATTTGATCCAGAATTACCACAAAGATTATTTCTAAATATAAAAAGTATTGTGCAAAAAGATAAAAATAATTTTTATGAAAAATATAGCAAGAGAGCTGATAAAATGCTAGAAAAATATCCAGAACTACGGAATAAAAATACCGAACTTAAATCCATTACAACTAATGAGGAATGGGATAAAATTAACTGCGCGTTTGATAAAGTTAAAAAAGCTAATCAGCCTTCTACCAAAAAAAGTACTTTACAATCATTGCTGGAAGAAGTGAATGGTGATCGCAATGAAGCTGCAAGACAAGCGGCAGCACAAAATAGAGTCGACTGGCTTGAAGAACTTTGTAATGATCACAAGATAAATCTTAATGAAAAAAGTAAAACGCATATGACTCCTCTAATGTATGCTGCTAAAGAAAGAGCTTTGGAAGCGGTAAGGTTTTTATTAGCCAAAGAAGTTGATAGATCTTTAACTTGTAAAGAAGGAAGAACAGCTTTGCATTATGCGGCAGGTGTGGGAGAAAATTCTTTTAAATATGAGATAGAACAAAAACAATTGCAGGTATGTAAGTTATTGGTGGACGAGGGCGCTTTAACCTTTGACTGCGAGGATAAAGACGGCGTAACAGCAATGAGCTGCTTAGAAAAAATCAAGTTTAATATTTTTGAGACAAAAAGAGTCGAAATGTGTTATTAAACCAAAACTTAATATAATGAATTTACCGCGGACTAATATAATATCCCGAACCAATCAAAAATCTACGGCTTAGAGGTTTCACGTAGGAAACTTTGGGTTCGATTCTTTTGGTCACTGGATTTCTCCAAAAATAAGTTACCCAGCCGCCGCCTTTTTTGGCTTTGCGAATTAATAATTGAATCGGGTAATTACCGTGTCGATCTCTATGTTCGAACTGGTTTTTACCTACCGATCTTGGGTTGTCACCACTGGCTTTGCAAACGCCATTATAATTAAATACAAAAATATATAAACTGCTGCGGACAAATTTTCCACGCCGGTCACTAAATGCTGCGAAAGCCTGGTTTTTGCCGTATCTATGGAAATATTTAGTTGCTGAGTAGACTAATGATTTCACCCGGCTGCGTTTCATCCAATAATTTTTCGCACAAACGATGTTAGGGGTTATGATAAATAAAGCCAGTAAACCGAATAAAACAAGTTTAAATTTTTTCATATGCGTGCGCTTCCTAATTGGTAATGTTTTGTTAGGATAACAGATTTGCAATGCACCGCAAAGAATTTTATCCTGGAGGCCAGGTGAGGGCGCGACCGCCTAATAAATGCATATGAACATGAAAAACTTCCTGGCCGGCATCTTTGTTGCAGTTCATTAGAATACGATAACCTGATTGGTCCACCTCAAATTCTTTGGCCAATTTTTTAGCAATTTGGGTCATGTGGCCAATTAATTCATTATCTTCGGGCTTTAAATCATTAATTGTGGCGATATGTTTGCGCGGAATGATCAATTTATGCACAGGAGCTTTGGGGTTAATATCATCAAAGGCAACCACCAGCTCATCTTGATAAATGATATTAGTCGGGATTTCACCTTGGGCGATTTTGCAAAATAAACAATCTTGGTTCATATGGAGATTCCTTGTAAAGTGTGGCAAAATAAATTTATATATCTCGTAGGGGCACGGCGTGCCGTGCCCAACAAACACAAGGAAATATATTATGAGTTTAAAACGAATTAGTCCAGGGGAAAATTTACCAGATGAGATTAATGTGGTGATTGAAATTCCGGCGAATAGTGCGCCGGTGAAATATGAGATTGATAAAGACACGCATACGATGTTTGTTGATCGATTTATGAGTACGCCGATGCATTATCCTTGTGATTATGGTTATGTGCCGCAAACTTTGTCGGAAGATGGTGATCCGATTGATGTGTTGGTGGTTAGTCCTTTTCCGTTGGTTAGCGGCATTGTGGTGCGCTGCCGGCCGATTGGCATGTTGAAAATGACGGATGAAAAAGGTCCTGATACTAAATTATTAGTGGTGCCAATTACAGAATTAACACCGATGTATAAGGATATTAAAAAACCAGAAGATTTATCACGATCATTGTTGGCGACGATCGAATATTTTTTTGATCATTATAAAGATTTAGAAGAAAACAAATGGGCTGATATTGATGGTTGGCTTGGTTCAGATGACGCAAAAACAGAAATTGTAAAAAGCGTTGAACGTTATCAACAATATGTAAAACGAAATGGCTGACAATCCAACAATTCGACAAATGATTGATACGGTTTTTCAAGCGCTGCAAAGTGCGGGGCTTGCTTATGGGCATGGAACTGATAACCCATGGGATGAGGCGGTTGCGTTGGTTTTACCGGTATTAAATTTGCCGTTTCATGTTGATGATAATACTTTAAATCGTGAATTAACCGATGATGAACTAAAACAAATTTTATATGTTTTAGATCGACGCATTAGCGAAAAAATTCCATTGGCTTATTTAACCAAACAAACTTTTTTTGCTGGATTATCTTTTTATGTTGATCGGCGGGTGATGATCCCACGTTCCCCAATTGCTGAATTAATTGAAGATTCTTTTCAACCATGGATTAAAACTGAAAACATTAATACGATTTTGGATATGTGTACTGGCAGTGGTTGTATTGCAATTGCTTGTGCGAAACATTTTTCGCAAGTTGTGGTTGATGCGGTAGACTTATCAGATGATGCATTATCAGTTGCTAAGATGAATATCGAGCGACATCAAGTAGAAAATCAAGTTAATTTAATTAAATCAAATTTATTTGATAAGTTGGTTAACAAACAATATGATATTATTATTAGTAATCCTCCTTATGTTAGTTATGAAGAAATGAGCGCGTTACCTAAAGAATATTTTCATGAACCGGATTTGGCTTTACGCGCGGGCGATGATGGTTTGGAATTTGTGTTGCGTATTTTGCGTGACGCAGCTGATTATTTAACTCCACATGGTGTTTTAATCGTTGAGGTTGGGAATTCTCAAGCCGCATTGGAAGAACGTTTACCCAATGTTCCATTTTTGTGGCTTGAGTTTGCGCGTGGTGGGCAGGGAGTGTTTTTGTTGACTGCCGCACAACTTAAAGCTTCTCAGTTTTCTTTGGCAAATCTTGCTAAATAAAACGCTTGGATAACTACAAAAATAATGGTGATACCTAAAATGCCAAATAATTTAAAGTTAACCCAGGTATTGGTATTATAATGATAAACCACATAAATGTTTGCCAAGCCCAAAAGCGCAAAAAATATCACCCAGATGAAATTTAATCTTGCCCAAATTTTTTCTGGCAATTCAATTTTTTTATCCATCACATAACGAATCAGCGGTTTTTTACCGATATAATGGCTGCCGAAAAAAACTAAGGCAAATAACCAATAAATTATACTTGGCTTCCATTTGATAAAAATTGGTTTATGTAGAATTAAAGTTGCGCTACCAAGCAAAAACACAATGAAAAAAGTGATTACCTGCATATTAGAAAATTTGTGGTGTTTCAACCAATGCAAAGCAACCTGGGCAAAAGATACAATAATTGCAGACAGGGTAGCGGCATAAATCCCCGCTATTTTATACACAGTGAAAAAAATAATTATGGGGAAAAAATCGTATAGAAATTGCATGTGGATTAACCTTTTGATAATTTAGTTTTTGGATTATACTATCAGTTTTCGAGCAAAGCTAGGGTATTAATTGCTGCGTTGTAGGGGCACGGCATGCCGTGCCCATTATGTGCAAGGACACGGCACGCCGTGGGCCCCTACAGATTAGAGGTTATCGTGTTTCAAATCACTTTCTACGTACCAGAAACGCATTTAGAAGAAGTAAAAAATAGTTTATTTGCTGCGGGCGCAGGTAAAATTGGCAATTATACAAGATGCGCTTGGCAAACTAAAGGTGAGGGGCAGTTTTGTCCACAATCTGGAAGTAATCCATTTTTAGGCGAAATCGATAAAATTGAGCGAGTGATTGAGTATAAAGTGGAATTGGTTTGCAGCGAAAAATATCTTAAAAAAGTAATTGCGGCGTTGCAAGCCTCACATCCTTATGAACAACCAGCTTATGGTGTGTTTAAGTTGTTTGAGGCTTAAACTTTTTAATAAACGGGATAAGCACCAAAATAACTACTCCGCCGATTAAAAAGCTTTCGTAAAATTTAATGCTTACGTGATGTAATTGTTCCGGTGGCATAAACCCTAAAAAGAATGCAAATGCGCAGGTTAAAATGCCGATACCAGCAATCAGCCATACACCAATAATTCCCCCCGGTATTTTATAACCGCGCGGTGTGTCTGGTTGGGTGTAGCGTAAACGAATTACCGAGGCAAAAATTAAGATACACATTATCAAAGTTAAAATCGAAGTTAATGCTACCAAAATCCAATAGGAACTGTTAATTGTTGGCATTAAAAAATAAACCAAAGAAAATACGGTGCCGACGATCGCTTGCAATAATAATAAAGTTGTTGGTGCGTTATGTTTATTGATATATTGTAATGGTTTTGGTAAATCGCCATAATTGGCGGTGGCAAGTAAACCTTTGCATGGTCCAATTACCCAGATATTTAGCATCGAAAAAGCTCCTAAAGCGGTTAAAATTGCCACGATTGGCACCATCCAATTTAAGTGGTACATGCTGAAAAATGTAACGGTTGCTTGCATTAATCCGGTGATTAAACTAATTTTTTGTTGTGGTACCGCCATCGCAATAGCCAACGATCCAGTAATCGACAAAAATAAAATGATTAATACCGAAATAAAAATCGCACGCGGGAAATTACGTTGTGGATCTTTAACTTCATGCGCATGAAATGCAGCAATTTGCATTCCCGAATAACCTAAAATTAACCCGACTAGAAAAGCAGCTCGGGTTACTGAAAAATTTGGTAAAATATTTTTTGCAGTAAAAGTAATTTGGCTATGATGACCGGTGATTAACCAACCAATCGCTAAAACAACAATTAACAAGCAGGGAAATGCTGTTCCAAAAATTAAGCCGATGTTGCTTACCCAACTTGAAAACTTAACTCCAAGAAAATTAATTAACGTTGTGCCCCAAAATAAAATCAACATCAAAGGTAACATATAAAATTTATCGTTTGCTAATGCAGGATTAATTGCATAAGCAATGGTGGCGGTAATAAACGCTAAAGTTGCCGGAAATGAAATTACTGTGTTGGTCCATTCGAGCCAAATGGCTAAAAAGCCAAAACGCGCGCCAAAAGCTTCGCGTACCCAAACATATAAACCACCGGTTTTTGACCAGCCGGTAGCAAGTTCCGCACAAATTAAAGCGCTCGGAATGAAGAATAACAAGGCCGCGATCACGTAGTAAAATATGGAGGATAAACCATATATCGCCATTAACGGCAAGGTGCGCAAAGTGAAGATGCCGGCGACACTTATCATGGCGATGGTTAATGCGCCGAAGTTGGGGTTTGGTTTGTTCATAATTTATTTTGTAGATGACAAAAAATTATTAGTTCATTTATTTTGTCATCCCGCGGCTTGACCGCGGGATCCAGGAAAAAGTAATTCGAAGCTGGATCCCGCGGTCAAGCCGCGGGATGACAAGGAGATTATACTGAAAATGGTGTGATTTGGCTACGATTTTACCTTCCAAATCCAGCGTGAATAAATGAAATAATTAATAATTGAGCCAATGATTATGCCGACAAATACCGTGATATTTTCTCGCCAAAAACCTATGCCAAAAATGGCAATAGAAAGTGCCAATAATCCGGTTTGAATTAAAATTGATCCGATGGAACATAAATTAAATTGAGTAAATTTTTTGGTGATATGCTTTATGCCATGCTCACGCGTCATTTTATAATCTTTGAAAGTAAAAATATTATTTAAAATGAATGTGCTAATAATTGCAATTTCAATACCAATCAAATTTGCTAACACCGCCGGTATATGAATTAAACGTAAAAGATTAAATAAAATTAATTGAACGATCATGCCGACCAACCCTACTAAACATAGTTGGATGTAGCGTTTTAATTCATAATAACGCAGTAAAGTCACAACTTTTAAAGATTCGCAAATATTGTTTTTTGGAAACTTGCTGTAACCAATTTTGCGGTCAATAAATTCGATTGGATATTCAATAATTTTAGCGCGAGCCTTATGCAATAACCAAAATAAATGTAATTTGTAAGCATAGCTTTTTGATAATAATTTGTTTAAGGCAATTTTTTTAAGTAAAGTGGCGCGCGTACCACGAAAACCGCTGGTGAAGTCTTTATATTTCCAGGTTAAAAATAATCGAGCGATTAAATTGCCGCCACCAGAAAGAATTTTTCTATCAATGCCCCAGTCGCTAGGAATCCTTCCACCTTTAACGTATCTGCTGCCGACTACAACGTCGGCGCCGTGAGTAAACTCGTCTAACATGGCTGGTAAATATTTAGGTTGATGCGATCCATCGGCATCGAATTCAAATACAATATCAGCATTTAATTTATCGATTGCATAAGTTATCGCTTGCATATATGCAGCACCTAAGCCTGATTTTTGTGGCTCAATTATTAAATGTAAATTTTGATATTGCGATTGCAATTGTTTAACGATATCTGCGGTACGATCTGGTGAATTGCTATCACAAATTAAAATGTGCATTTCATATTTTGTGGCATCAATCTTAGCGAAAACTTGTTCGAGTTGCGTAATCGTTTGCGTAATTACTTGCGCTTCATTATAAGTTGGAATAACAATAATAACTTTTTCGGTCATGCGTTTAGAGGTGTCCTTTAACATTCTTTAATGTTCGCCTTACAAATTGGCGAAGGTTTTAGATATGATAACCATAACCAGCCTAATATGCCAGCAATTAATGATCCAAATATGATTCCGGTTTTTGCCAATAATAAATGTTTATGATCAATAAAACTTAAGTCGGCAATAAATAATGACATGGTGAAGCCGATGCCGCCAAGTAGGCTTGCGCCAAAAATTTGGCGAAGTTGTGTATAACGCGGCAATGCAGCGATGCCAGCTTTACAAGCTAGATAACTAAAACTGATAATCCCTAAAGGTTTACCGATTATCAATGCTAGAGCAATACCAAGTGAAATTGGGTTGGTTAATGTGGTGTTTAACAAACCAAATTCGATTGGCACGCCAGCATTGGTGAATACAAATAATGGTAAAACTAATAACGCCACGGGTAATTCTAATGCGCGTTCCCAGCGCTGTAATGGCGTGGTGGCATTAATTGCGATTTGTTGTACTTCTTCTAAAATTGCATGTTGTTTTTGATCTTCTAGGATTAATGGTTTTTTGCGTTTTCTTATTTCAAATTTAGAAATTAATTTGCGGATGCGATAAATTACATGTTTTGGGCCTTTCTTGGGTCGTGCCGGAATGGCAAGTGCCACTAATAAACCAACGATGGTTCCATGTATTCCAGATAATTCGGTTACGATCCATAAAAGAATGCCGATAAGAATATAAATTAAAGGTTTACGAAGCCCGGCGAAATTAATTGCAAGCATTACCAAAAATAATACCGCAGCGATTAATACAAAAATCATTTCAACATGTTTTGAATAAAGAAACGCGATAATTATAATTGCGCAGATGTCATCAAGAATGGCAACCGCAGTAATAAAAGAAATTAAGCCTTTAGGAAATTTGTTGCGGAATAATGCGATAATACCGATGGTGAATGCAGTGCCGATCGGCAAAGGAATTGCCCAGCCTTTGATTGCAGCGGAGTGATAATTAAATAATAAATAAATTAAAATCGGTACGATCATGCTGCCGATGGCGGCAATGATAATTAACGTGGCGCGTTTTAAGTGCGTAAATTCGCCAACCAAAAATTCGCGTTTGATTTCTAAACCTATAAATAAAAAGAACAAAGTTAATAAGATATCGTTCACCCAGTATTTTATGTTGGCGGTGAAAGTGTGATGCTCGAAATTGAATCCAAGATGAAATTGTACAAAGCGCATGTAATAATGGGATGTCCAGGGGAGGCTGGCTAAGATAATCGCAGCAATGGTGGCGATTAATAATAAGCTGCAGGCGACCACTTGGCTTTGGACAAAATGTTCGAACGGAGTTAACGCTTGATTAACTTTGCGTTCCAACGTAGTTTCATAAGCATGTTGGGTTTCTTCGCCTTCAGGTGAATGGAATAGGTTCAATTTGGTAATCCTTGTTTTATGGGGATGTCATTCTGAAGAAGCCTTGTTTGTTGCGACTGAAAAATCTCTGTTAATTTTACCTTTGAGATCCTTCGGCTTCGCCTCAGGATGACACGTAACATAAGAAAAATTTAACATTAATTGGCTGAAATTACTAGATTTGTTACTACCGAGGGTCGGACTCGAACCGACACGGTGTTGCCACCACCAGATTTTGAGTCTGGCGCGTCTACCAGTTTCGCCACCCCGGCTTTAAATTATAGTAGGGGCATCCCGGATCAAGTCCGGGACAGGCTTGCGCCGTGCCCATTTGAAATTTATGCATGAGCAGTATAGCAGAGATTTGTGTAGCGTCAATTGAGAAAATTCTTTATCATAAGGCGCATGTCCGAACAATCCATAATCAACAACTTCCAGGTTTATACCATCGTTTCACCTGATGGGCAGACGCAAGCTTCGTTTGTGCCGGAAAAAGGTGGGATGGGGTGTTCGATCATTATGCCGCATCATGGTAAGTCGCGCGAATTATTATATTTGCACGATAATTTTTGGGAGAATGATTTATCGGATTTGGTTGGTGGCTGGCCATTTTTATTCCCGATTTGTGGGCGACTGGATCCAAAAGGCGGATACCAAATGCCGATTCATGGATTTGCGCCATATATGCCGTGGAAAGTTTTGCAAGCTGACCAACCAAATAATTTGGTATTAGAATTAAGTGAAGCTAAAGAAACTTTAAAAATCTATCCATTTAAGTTTAAAGTGCAATTAATTTATCGGGTAGAAAATAATAAATTAATTTGCGAACAAGTTTATACAAATGCTGGTGAAAAATCTATGCTGTATTATGCAGGATTTCATCCGTATTTTTTAATGCCAAATAAACAAAAAACCATTTTAAATTTTCAGCCGATCAAACGTTTTAAATATAATTCATCTTTAACAGAAATTATTGGCGAACAAAAATTATTTAAATTACCGACATCTGTGGATAATCCAGAAATTAACGAACAATTAACCGAAGTTGCCAAAGATAATTTAATTACGCTGCAATATCCGGATGGTTTTAAGTTATCGATGCAAACAATCGATGAAAATCATTTGTTTCGTTATGTGCAATTGTATACGATGGTTGGTAAACCATTTTTTTGTGTTGAGCCGTGGATGTCTTTCCACGGTGCTTTAAACACTGAACACGGTGCACGTATTTTGCCGCCTGGTTGTAGTGAAACAAGCAGGTTATTAGTTTGGTGCGAATAAATATGTTCCTCAACATTGTTTCTAAAAATTAGGAATTTTGCTTCAAGACGAGGCGCAGCGTTTTCGAGGAGCGGAGTTTATAAATAATAAATGAGCATCCGAGAAAACGCTGCAACAAAGTATTGAAGCAAAAAGACAATTTTTAGACGAACAACAACGGATTGACCCGAGTATTATTTAAACTAACACCCCAATGTAAATGCGGGCCGGTTGAGCGTCCAGTGTTGCCGACATGACCAATAATTTGCCCGCGTTTTACCCGTTGATTTGTTTTAACCAAAATTTTACTTAAATGACAATAAACTGTAATTAAACTTTGACCGTGATCGATAAATACCGCTTTGCCTAATAATAAGTAATTTCCTTCATTAATAATTTTTCCATTAGCCGGTGCTTTAATTGGCGTGCCGGTGATGACTGCGATATCAATGCCGCGGTGTTGGGTTTTTTTGGTTTTATTAATTATGCGGCGCGCACCAAATGGACTAGAAAATCTACCGCGCACGGGAAGTTTGAAATGCAAATTAATATGATTTGTGTTACTCCAATATTTAAATGTATTACGTATTTCTTTAGTCTCGCGTTTTAGGCGCGCAACAAACTCTTTGTTTGGTATGCCAGTTTTTGTGCGTTTGATGGTTAAATATTTGGTTGGATATTGTTTATCAATAATATTTATCGGTAAAGTTGTTTTAATTTTATCTTGTTTAATGGTTAAATCATGTTTGCCAGGCGTGATAGTTAATGGGATACCAATAATTGCAAAACATTGTTGATGCTTGTTTAATACCATTACGCGATGATGGCTGAAATATGCTTTACAACCACACGGAACGTTTTTGATCACAACACCGCCGGGGACATTAGAAGTTTTTGCCAAAAAAGGATTGGCCGCAACAGCGTTTAAACATAATATAAGCAGGGGCACAGCGAGCTGTGCCCCTCTAATCATTTTCATAAACTTTCTCCACGGTGCATTGTAGTTTTCCGGTAGCTAATTTAGCATTAATTGTTTCGCCAATTTTTGTGCTGGAACTTTTACGTACCACTATGTTTTTTTGATTGGTGATAATTGCATACCCCCGTTGTAAAGTAGCCAGCGGACTAACGGTATTTAACGTACGCGATAATAATTGTAATTTATTTTGCTTGGTTTCTAAAAGTCTATAAAGGGATGTCATTAAATTTTGTTCAATACAATCTAGTTGTTGCGTTTTGTCTTGTAATTGTTGGCTTGGGTGGCAACGTTTAATTCGTTGGGCCAAACTGTTTAAATTAATTTGTTGAGATTCATGGTGTTGATTAATTGTGTAATGTAAACGTTGCTTAATTTTTTGTAATTGTTGTAAGAGGTCGTTTTGGTTGGGGCTGATATATTCAGCTGCAGCAGATGGCGTAGGTGTGCGATGATCTGCGACAAAATCGGCGATGGTAAAATCTATTTCGTGACCGATACCTGCGACAATTGGAATAAAGCTTTCAAAAATTGCGCGCGCAACAATTTCTTCATTAAATGGCCATAAATCTTCAATTGATCCGCCACCACGCGCAACAATTAATACATCACATTCGTGGCGCGAATTTGCAATTTGAATGGCTTTAACAATTTTTGGTGCTGCTTCCGCCCCTTGCACCAAAGTGGGATAAATAATTACTGGTGCTAAAGGAAAACGTCGTTTTAATACGCTTAAAATATCGCGTATCGCCGCACCAGTAGATGAAGTAATTACACCAATTTGTTGCGGAAATTCTGGTAAAGGTTGTTTGTGTTGTTCATCAAATAATCCTTCCGTGGATAATTTTTGTTTGAGTTGCTCAAAAGCGCGTTGTAATCGGCCAAAACCAACTTCTTCGATTTTTTCGACAATTAATTGAAAATCTCCGCGTCCTTCGTATAAACTAACTCGCGCAAACACAATAACATGCGTACCGTTTTCGGGTTGAAAATTTAAGCGCGTATTATGACCGCGAAACATTGCGCAACGTACTTGGGAATTTTTGTCTTTAAGCGAAAAATACCAATGGCCGGAGCTTGGGCAAACAAAATTGGAAATTTCGCCTTCGACCCAAATGCGAGGAAAATTGGTTTCCAAGAGGTTACGAGCTTGTTGGTTTAGCTCGCTAATGGTATAAATGTGTTCTTCCATTTCAACATAATAGCATGAGTTTTATGAAATTTTCAGATTTTGATGAACATTGTATGAGACACGCACTTGAAATGGCGCGTGAGGCTCGCAAGTATGGTGAAGTGCCGATTGGCGCGGTTATGGCTAAGGATGGGCAAATTGTAGCAGAAGGCTGGAATTGTCCAATTGGCAGCAACGATCCTACCAGTCATGCGGAAATCGTGGTTTTGCGGCAAGCTGCGCAAAAAACAGGCAATTATCGGTTAGTTGATATGGATTTGTATGTTACTTTGGAGCCGTGCATGATGTGTATTGGGGCAATGTTACACGCGCGGATTAAGCGTTGTGTATTTGGCGCGTTTGATCCTAAAGATAAAGGTCAATGTGACCATCAATTGGCGATCGATGGAGGGTTATTGGCTGACGAGTGTGGTCAATTATTGCGCGATTTTTTTATAGCGAAGCGGTGAGGCGAAAATGTTAAAAAACATAGCTGCGGCCATTTTGGCAGGAGGTTGCGCACGGCGTTTAAATGGCTTGGCCAAAGGCAATATTTTGCTTGCGTCTGGCGTTACGGTGATCGAACGTTTATTAAGTGAATTAAATCAAGTTGGGATTAAAGAGGTGGTGATTTCTGGCGAGAATTCAGCCTATCAGCGTTATCAGTTGCCGATGATTGCTGATAAACGTAAGCAGATTGGTCCTTTGGCGGGAATTGAAGCAGTTTTGGCGCATTATCAGGATAGATTTACTGCGACCTTATTTTTGCCTTGTGATCTGCCGCGTATTACCGCGCGAGAAATCAAAGAGTTGATCGATCAATATGACGATGAGATAGTTTTTGCTGCGACTGATACTGCCAATTGGCATCCATTGTGCGTGGTGGTGCAAAATAGTTTGTTGGCTGATATCCAATCATCGATCGATAATGGAGTGCGCAGTATCAAAGAGGTATGGCGGACATGTGGCGCAAAACCGGTTTTTTTCTCCGATCGAGCAGCATTTGCTAATTGGAATAATTGGCAGGATTTTGCTTAGAAAGCTATTGAATAGTGCGTCATAACCTTTTAGACTTAAGATATAAACTATTAATAGGGATGTTGCTAGTGGTTGATCTTTTTTTGCGCAAGGAGCCTGAGGTTTTTGCTGGTATCGATATTGGCAATCGTTCGATTTATGGCCTGTCCTTGCGTAAATTATCTCCAGGATTTAGGGTCGATAGTTTTGATATTCAATTACTTCCCGAGCAAGCCGTACAAAATAATGAAATTAAGAATCATGATGCAGTTAGTGCTTCATTAAAAAAAATGTTGCAAACAATCAATGTTACTGATGCAGTAATAGCGATGCCGGGATCTTCAGTTATTTTAAAAACTATTCAGTTGGATAAGGATTTATCTGATCGAGTCATGGAAGAACAGGTTTGGCTTGAAGCGGGTAATATTTTTTCACAAAAAATTGAAGATATGGTTTTTGATTTTTATAAATTAGGTCAGAGTGATATTAAAAGCGATAAAGTAGATGTAATGTTGGTTGCTACTCGTACGGAGAATGTTAATTCGCGTTGTTCAATTTTAACCGAGGCGGGTTTTAAAGTTAAAATAGTAGATGTTAATTATTTTGCTTTAGCGAATGCTTGTAGTGAAGTTTCATCCGGGTTGGCTGTTGCAATTTTTAATATTAATTTTCCAGTTTTGTCATTAATTGTGTTACATGATGGGGCGATAATTTATACGCGCGAAGATATGATAACGAATACTGAAACTGCATCGAGCATACCTTTGATCGAAAAAATAGTGGCGCAAATGCAACATAACATGCAATTTTTTTATTCAGCTGCAAAAACTTGCAATATAGATAAAATTATTATAACCGGTGACATTATGGATATTTCTGATAATGATTTAATTGCAAAAATTAAAGAAACTATGAGTTTGGATGCATCATTAGCTGATCCTTTTAAAAATATAACAAGTGCGGCACAAGTAGATCAAGAATCATTGCATAAAAATGCTGCTGCAATGACCACAAGTTTTGGTTTAGCGTTACGAGGATTTTGTGATGATATGTATTAATTTGTTACCGTGGCGTGCGGTGAAATACGAGCAAACAAAAAAACGATTATTGTTTCATTTGATTGGTGTAGTGGTTGCAGCTGTATTAACGGTATTAATATGGAATATATATTTAGGTTATAGCTCCAGAGTAATTAAGTCGCGCATTAACCAATTAACTAACCAATGGCAAGTTTTGCAAGGGGAAATAAAAAACATTAAGAAGTTTGAGAAACATTTTAATGAAACTATAAATTCCATTAAAATCATTAATAAATTACATATTAACAAATATAAAGTAGCTTATTGTTTTAGTCATTTGCCAAAATTAATACCTGGTGATGTTCATTTGCGTAATTTGCGTTATAGCAAAGATTACCTTGTGTTGATCGGTAACACGCGAAGTAATGAATCGATTCCGCAACTAATGGATAACATCAAACAAACCGATTGGTTGGAAAATCCTAATTTGGAGATACTTAGTCATGCTCAGGATGGAGTTATAACTTTTCAGATTAAAGTGATATTGAGTGCGCCTAATATTTTGCAGCGCGAGGAAAAAAATGCTATTACATAAATATTTTACTCTTGACGGAATAATAAGCTTGTCATCTCGTGCTAGATTATGGTTGCTGGTGGCGATATTTTTGTTGTTAATAGGACTTATGTATATTTTTAGCATTCGATCTGCTTTAAATAATGTGGTTAAATTACACAAACAGGAAAATGATTTAAGAACACAATATGCAGTTAATTACAAACGATTATTGCAATTTCAGGCATACAAAAAACAGGTGGGGGTGTTAAATAAAAATTTTACATCGTTGTCATCACAGCTGCCAAAACAAATACAAATGGCCTCTTTGTTGCGCTCAATTTCTAATATAGGGCAAAATGTTGGTTTACAATTCAAGCTTTTTGATCCTTTGCCGCTTAAGAAACACGATCACTATATTATTTTACCGATTGATATTACCGTTTCAGGTGATTATCATCAATTGGCAAGTTTTGTTAATCGCATATCGCGGTTAAATCAATTAATTACTTTTGAAAAATTTGTAATAAAAGGTTTAGTTAAAGATAAAGAGGATGAGTCAGAACAATTAGTAGATGAAAATAATTTAAATATGTCAGTATTATTGTATGTTTATGGTAGTGGTGCTCAAACAAAAAATAAAGCAGGAGGTGCGTAACGTGCAGGGCTTTTCACGACAAACAATGTTTGTTATTCTGATTGTATGTTTTATTTGCATGGTTGGACTAGTTTATATTGGTCTTCATCAAAAACGTGGCTTAGGGCTACAAACTTTTTTCCAGAAACTCGAAAAACAAAAACCGACATTGTTGAAAGTACTTCCAAAGATACAGATCAAACACATTGCAGAATATCGTAAAGATCGCAATCCATTTGGTTATGAAAAATTATCAGGCGCTAAAGATAAACAATCGGCAGCGTATGGTTTACAAGATTTTCCATTAAGTGAATTAAAATTAGTGGGTGTTGTTTTGCAGGATAATAAATTTTGGGCAATTATTAAAACTCCAGATAAGAGAATACATAAAGCAACTATAGGTATGCGGATAGGGCAGAATGATGGTTATATAACTAAAATTACTGATTGGCGAGTTGATGTATTAGAAAGAAAAATTGTGGTTGGGGATGATTGGGTAGAACATACGGCATCATTGCGCTTAGCAGGCGCTGAGGATGATGAGTAAAATTAAGTAAATACCATTATCAATAGGGCTATTTTAGTAGTATTATATACTTAAAGGTATGGTAAGTATGCGTAAATGGATGTATTTACATTTGAAGTTTGTTAGCTTATTGTGTTTTATGCTGCTTTTATCAATTGGCTATGGTTTGCTATATGCAAATGAAAGTTTTCCTAAGGAAGAACTTGCCGCATTATATCACGATAAGCTGCCAATAAGTTTACAACGTTTCGATGTTTTTCCTATTGCTAATGACCAAGCAACTCAAGTCCATCTTTATTTTTCTAAACCAATTAATAAAAGACAACTTAAATTAAAATTATCTCCAGATAAATGCCAATTAATGATTATAATACATGGGGTGACTCGCCATACATTAATTCAATCAAGTTTAGATAAAATCAAAACGGATTTTGTAAAAAAGGTTTGTTTATCCGAAAACAAAAACAGTACGATTATTACGATTTTTTATGATAAGCCAATTAGTTATAAATTAAATGTGGTTCTTCAAGATGTTAATATTATTCTTGAAGAGCGTGGCAAAGAATTATTAACTAAACCTTCATTTAAGCATGGCCAGATTGTTACAAAAAAGACACCCAGAATTTCGTATAGAAGTAGACCGGTACGAAGTAGATCGGTACGAAGTAGATCGGTACGAGTGGCTGGTAGCATACCAGCAATGTATCCAAGAACTTCTGATAAAAAAATAGCATTAAATTTTCAAAATATTGCAGTGCGATCATTACTGCAATTAATCGCTGAGTTTGCTAAACAAAACATTGTGATTAGTGACACAGTTAAAGGTGAAATGTCATTAAATGTAAATAATCTACCGTGGACGCAAGCATTGAATATTGTATTAAAATCACAAGGGTTGTCTAAACGAAGAGTTGGTAATGTTTTGATGATAGCTCCTCAAGAAGAAATAGCTGCGCGTGAATTGCGTGAATTGCAATCTCGACAACAAGCAAAATTGTTGACTCCATTGCAATCTACGATTATTCGATTGCATTATGCTAAAGCTAAAGAACTAACTGAGGTGTTAAAAGACGAATCTAGTTCGTTGTTATCATCTCGAGGGCAGGTAAGTTTTGATGTTCGTACTAATACTATATGGATTAAAGATACGGTTAGCAATGTAGCTGCGGTACGACGTTTGATTAGACGATTAGATATTCCAGTTAAGCAGGTTTTGATTGAAGCACGGATTGTGACTTTGCGTAAAGATTATGAAAGAAATTTGGGGGCGAAATTTGGTTTAAGCGGTGGTCGTATGTCTGGAACTTTTGCTGGCGCTAATGCATCGGCAATTTCAGGAATGAGCTCTGTTACTCCAGCAACAGACCGCTTGAATTTTGATTTATCAGCAGCAACGGATACACTTCCACGACCAGGTACGGTAGGTTTAGCTATGTTTAAATTGGCAAAAAATTTGTATCTTGATTTGGAATTGTCAGCCTTAGAACAAGAAGGAAATGTACATATTATCTCAAATCCACGAGTGGTTACTGCTAATCGACAAACTGCTACAATTGAAACTGGTGAGGAAATTCCTTATCAGGAAGCTACTTCAAGTGGAGCAACCAGCACGTCGTTTAAAAAAGCAGTATTAAGTTTACATATTACTCCACAAATCACTCCACATCACAAAATTATTTTAGATTTACAAATTAATGAAGATCAACGTGGTGCGCAAATTTCTGAAACCGGACCCCCGGCGATTAACACGCAGCAAATTAAAACACAAGTATTATTAAATAACGGGGAAACCATCGTATTAGGTGGTGTGTATAAACAGGACAAGCGAAACACAGTCACTCGTGTGCCATTTCTTGGTACAATACCATTGGTTGGTCATTTATTTAAGAAGAATTCGAAAATTGATGATCGTTCGGAATTGTTGATATTTATTACTCCAAGAGTAATAAATTAGTAAACTTTCTCTCGTCGTGTCATCCCTGCGAACGCGGGGGATCCATATTCCAGAGAACTAAACTACGAAGGAAGATCCTTTAATTTACAGATAAAAATGTAAAATTTTTCTACGTAGTTTGGTTCTCTGGAATATGGATCCCGGATCAACTAACTGGGTCCGGGATGACATACCAGGGGAATAAGAAATTTAAACATGAGATTACACATTTCTTTTTTCAGATGGTTCATGCAGGAAAATGGATTAATGAACCATTATGGCAAAAGATAAAGGAGAGGAGGCTCACAAAGGAAAACCACCATGGAAGTGTTTTAATCCGTCTTAAGCCAGATAATAAAAAACCGAAGGATAACCTTCGGTTTTTTATTTAGAATAATGTCGTTAGATTTTATCGA
>Ga0114923_10001026_pt1 | contig 19753 bp, 13 predicted proteins | sample SumtaG_FD_89578 | JGI IMG/M metagenome (GOLD analysis project Ga0114923, IMG submission 89578) | Deep subsurface microbial communities from Indian Ocean to uncover new lineages of life (NeLLi) - Sumatra_00157 metaG | ecosystem: Environmental > Aquatic > Marine > Oceanic > Sediment | place: near...
CCCAGCCACCAACACGATAAAAGACGTCAGCCCTAAACGCGCTGTTGCCTTCCTGGTATGGAATATAGGGGAAAGCCTTAGGGCCATGATACTGGTCATCATCGTAAGGTTTCGCACCCTCTGCCATCGGCCAGGTAGCACCGCGGACAGCAATAACGTCATATTTGGCGAAGGCATCCAAAAATGCGCTCACCAGGCCAGGTGCGGAAACACCGTCATCATCCAAAAACAGTAGAGTGGGTGCGTTTGCGGCTACCGCTCCGACATTTCGGGCCAGGTAAGCGCCGGTATTGCGGTTTAACCTGATGTAGGTGTCAACAAACGGCATCAGGCCCTTAAATTCGTCATCGGTAGCTCCATTATTGACAAATATCAGTTCGAAATTAGTGTCGCGTTGTTCGGACAGTGACTGAAAGTTCCTGAATATTACAGGCTGCAATCGCCACGAAATAACAATTATTGAGACGGACGGTGACCTTGCCTTCCGACGGTAAACAATCGAATTAAAGCAATTCTTGTAGAGATTGCATTTGTTCTGCCAGCCCTTTTCCACCACGCGGGTACAAAAATCATCGAGCTGTTTTGCCTGTTCCGGGTCTTTCCTTTGTACAAAGCCGACTTTGGTCAACTGCCACGGCGCATCAGAAGTAGAACCGAGACACATTACCACTCTGTCGCCTGCTAATTTCTTGTTAATAACCTCTTCCTGCGAACGCGCTGCAGCACCGGTATAAGAATGGTTCTGATGCACAATGGTAACCATGTCAGTGGCATCTACGACAGCTTTGCCATCGGAAATCGGCTCTGCGGCGAGCCAGTTGTCCCACGCGGTCCGGCCGATGCCAAAAGGTGGTATTTCGGGCCATAATCCCTTCGTAAAAACAAAATAGTCCATGCCGCGAACCATATGCAGAGAGCCTTCTGACTCGATCCGTCCCCGCAGGTTGTTTTCCCAGTTCCGATTATCAAAAACCAGATTTTCGGTTACGTTAAGGTCCCAGCGGCGGCCTATCATCAGGAACTCATCGAATTTTTCGACACACCGCCGCACGGCAGGCATAAAATCGCTCAGCAGGATTATGTCGCTGTTGATGTAACAGAGAATATCGTTAGAAGCCTGTTTCTGGGCCTGTTCGAAAAGGTCATTGACCAAAGGTGTGCCATATTCGTTGCATTTGATTTCAGGGATATGCCTTAGCCCAAAGTCGCGGGCAATTTCAGCCACTCCGTCATCGCTGCCGAACAGAATTATTTCCGGCCGAGGTTCGAGCAGCGTCCAGCTTTTTATTGCATTTCGCTGAATTATCGCCGCCTGACCGCAAAATGCCTTCGGCAAAGCAAAAATCGTAATACTGCCCTGATTTTCGCTGCGAGCCGGGCCTGATGTTCGCGAGCTTTGGCTGCTGAGCAATCGCCCTTGAAACATTTTTGAGCCTCCGGCAGTATTGCCCTGCACGCTGTCGTGGAATCTATCGGTTTGTCCATTTATTACGCTCTCAGCAAACTCAGCATTTGCAAAACCCCAGTTTTCGTCATTATTGGTTATTGGGCTTTTCTCGTCCAGCATCCGGCGACACCATGGCAGGTAATCCTTATGATAGTCCAGACTCGGATACCGCTGCACTGCCTTTTGCCTTTCCAAAGGAGTTGAGACAGCCCAGGCGCCATCATGCTCAATGTGATATATCCGCATCGGGTCGGGCAGAATAACCTGCCGCAGACCGCTTGCATACACCATATGCACAAATAATCCGTCAACATATATAGACCACAAAGGCAGTTCCGGATAGGCCCTGAACTGAAACCATTTTTCGCGCGCCATCAAAGTAAAATCCCCACAGGCGTGCGTGTGCGGCCTTGGCTGGGTGAACTCAGAAACCGAAGCGGACTCCTTGAATTCCGCGATTGGTATAGTGCCTTCGACGGTATTTACGCGGACGACATTTTTGCGACAAAATTCGAGTTGCTCTTCTATGCCTAACTCAGTCGGTACTGTCCTGCTGCCCACATCGTATCTGTCGATTCTATAAAAGCAGTTCTCATCAAGCTGCCGGCCGGCCAAAAACTGCATCAGTTCATCGGAAAAAAGCAGGTCGATATTGGTAGCAAGCACGAACCTGCCCTTTGCCCTTCGTATGCCGACGTTCTTGGCTATCATCTGGAAAAAGGCAATCTTGTCCGAATTGCCGATTTGGTTATGGACTTCAGGCGGCACCTCGATAAATCGAACGGTCAGCGGCCCCATATCGTCAGGCCAATCGAGCACTTCACAAAGCCGCTTTCTATCTGCCGGCGGGTTCCATTCGACCACTATCAACTCAGCGTCGAGGTCGTTTTTCTTACATTGACAAGCAAGGCCGTTCACAAACACCTGCAAACGATGCAATAGACCACAACTGTAATCATCGTTTCGACAACCAACAACGATACTCAAGTATGGCTTAGCCTTGTGGACAATAGTCACTTTTTGACTCCCAGTAATATCTGGCTTGGGTGAATCCAAAATAATTTCGATGTTTGCTGATTAATCCATTCCCAACTCGTATGAATCGCTTCCATCACCCCACGAGTTGCCGGAAACTTATCATATATCGGAGGACAGAAATCATGCCACATTATCAGCCCGCCGCTTCTGACCAGCTTAAACGCCTTAGCGGTGTCGGGAATTACGATATCCGCCTGATGGCCGCCGTCAATAAGCACCGTATCAAAAAACCCGGATGGATAATTAGAAATGTCCCACTCGGTGCTGTCACAATAAATCTGGCAAACCCTCTTTCCGAGCCCCTTCTCCAAATATAGTCTGCCGATGTAGCCAAGTCTGTCCGTCTGTGGACCGTCTTGCGGCTCAAGACCCATCTTTTTTGCCCAGTTCTGTACGGCGGCAAGGTCATGGCCGCCGAGCGCATAGGCCGGACGCCCATCCGACCATCTTTCACCCTTCAACAAATTAATGGTCCATACAGTCGCGTCGCATTCTTCGAGACAATACAACGCGCCTTGTCCCTGCCACGTTCCGAATTCAAGGTGTCGCTTGGGCCTGAAGTTGTGGTAGATGTACCTGAAGATTGGCGAATCATCCACCTCCATCTTCCACTTTTCAAGGGGCTTGTGTAGAGATGATTCAGGATAATCGATTGGCGTTCGGAAACATAACTCTTTATGAAGTTCCTGTATGGGAATTGATGGTATCGTAATGCTGTTTTCCTGCTGAGGCTTGACCAGCATCTTCGGTTCCGCAACACAGACAGTACTTGTCGGCTGCTGCCGGCCAGATGCGCTCTGGCATACTCGGCCACGGCGGACAAATTTCTGTGCTGCCGACCCCACACACCTTTCATCTTGTAACCGGGATTCAAAACTCTCAATTCCCACTGAGCGTGTTACCAAAGCGTCGTCTCGCATTTCTGTCATTCTTTGAGGTTCTGCAAGACGGTTCAGCGTGTGCTTGTAAATATTGGCCGTTGTCATGTCTTTACAGCCAGTGCCAGATTCTTTACCTCTAGTCATCTGAGACAATACAACGCTACTGGCAGGCAAACTGCCCAAGTGAGACTCAATGATATGATTTGCCTGCACACAGTCACCGCTAGATAAATGTTTGTTAATAATGCGAATACTCTCTGCTATTTCGGGATTGGCAACAACTGCGTTTAAGAATGGAACGCCTAAAATCTCAAAACCGTCCGACACAATTGGTATCTCTTCTGGAATGCCTGCCTTATTGTTTTTTGCAAACTGGTCCAACAGTTTAATTGCTGCCTCGTGTGGGTGCTTTGTTACTAATTCAGACTGGATTGCTGAAAGTAGGCTATTGTTGTTTTTTTGTCCCGAGTTGGCCAAAGCAAAGGCTCTGGCGTAGTGCAATCCCGGCAAACGCGGCTGTATTTGCGCTGCTTGATTAAGCTTCTCCAAGGCTCGGTCATATAATTCGTTCGTCATAAACTCTTCGGCTTCAAGACACAACCTCCTAAGCTGAGAGGACTTGCGCAACTCATCAACTTCCTTCTTTATAAATAGCCGAGGTTTGTAAATACCTATACACCTCCTACAGCCTTCGGCGACCTCCTCTTGCTGCATTCTGCGTCTATATTCAACATATTCCTCGCTGAACCAGATATCGATAAATGGTCTTTCGGCACAATATCCGGCTTTATACGTTTCTTGTAGACGATACCAACAAGGAATAACCTCACTACCGCTTCCTATATGAACCTTTTGGACATTGGGGCATACTCCTGGTCTTCGCGTATCCATAAGTTCGCCCTGCTCACTTACATCGTGATAACTCAATGAGTTACGAGGTATAAGATACTCGTCTATCATTTTCTGTCTTGTCTGGAGGTCGCTGTTTGGCCAGACAAAAAGCGGTTTCAGTAATGCACAATCCGCCCCCAGGTCCACGGCATCCTGCCAATACGATATAATGTCATCCACATTTCTTCTGTTGACGACCATTTGTAAATCGACTTTCGGGTATTCAAGTGCCCTTTCACGCTTTTGCGAACACAAATATTTTATGTTGTTTTTCAAGCAGCCAAAATCTGCTTTTACACGTAACGACTCGTATGTATCTGCGTCCACGCCATCATATGCAATAAGGATTCGGGAAGGAGCCGCATCGAGTATCTTATTGCATGTCTTCTGATCGAGAAGTTGTGCATTTGTTGTTAAAGTGGTAAATACGTCGGTTCTCCTCGCTTCAGCTATCATAGAGAAAACGTCTTTGTTCAACAGAGGTTCTCCACCGGTAAATTCCACTTCGGTTGTAAAAGGTTCCATATATCGCCAAATCTTAAGAAAATCGTCGTAGGTCATACGAACCTTGCGCCTGTATTTTTTTAAGTCTCTCAAAATACAAAATTCACATTTAAGAATACATGTGGAGATAGCTTCGATATTGCACTTTGAGGGCAAACCAAAACGATACTGAAGGACCTTTTTCGCCAGTGCTCGAGCTTCCAGAGCAGACTCAGAAATCGAAAGTTTCTTCCTCTCAGAATTCAGTTGTGAAGCATATTCGAAGTTCGCTGCTATCACCTCGTCGGCGCTATTCCACTGATTTATATAGGATTTTAATTCATCAATAAGGTCGTCGCCGCGCTTTGTTTTAAAGAGAGAGGAATCCACAGTTTTTTTGGGGGTAGAAACCGATGATGAGACCTTAAGCACTTCTTGCTGTCTCTGGTATGTGACAAAATTACGCGATACCTCCAAGTATTTGGAAATATTGACAATGGGATGGCCGGCATCGATGACATCAGCAACAAACTTTACTATTTGTCCAGGGTTGCGGAGTTCGTACTTGCCATGACAGAGACCTTGGAATTCGCAAATCTCATCAGTGACCCCGTTGACTCCGAATATAAACATCAAATCACCTAGGCATCGTTTAAGCTTGCAAGGAACTCTTTGTCGTTCACCTGTCGTGAAGAAAGATTCGGATAACGAGAGAGGAAAGGTGCTTCCGTGACAACACGGGAAGACTTTTTTATTATTGTGCATATTGTATGTTATAAAGTCATTACCTCCGCGACATGGTATTGTCCTTGAGTAAATACCATCGAAAATCTGCAACCCCCAGGTGTTGAGCGAGACAAGATTGCACAGCCTGTATGCCTCGTCAAGCGTATAATCCCTGGGAAGTGTTCTGCCCTTCCAGTTTCCTTGAAGAATGGTTGCCGTCGCACCAATGCCCTGCTCCTTAAGCATACGAATATTCATTTCGATTTGCCCGAGAAATTCAGGGACGCCGACATATTTAACAAAATTGCCAATACCTGCCTGCTTGAGCAACTTAGCGCGGTCCACAATATAATCCAGGGAGATATTACATATGATATGATGACTGATATTTATAAAACTGAAGTATTCGGGATCCCACCTGCCAAGCAGGTATTCGAGACGCTTTAGCGAAACTGAAATATTGGTATCGATAGCAATTTTGTGACCACACCTGCCTGCAATTGTTATAAAATCCTCGATTCCAGAATGGATTAAAGGTTCTCCGCCGCTAAGATAAATACTGGTAGGTGGAATCCGATTGATGAATTCAAGTAATTCGTTGTTCTTGAGAAAATCATCGGAAATTTTATTGGTTCTTACAGCATGTTGAGTACAGTACTCGCAATTGAGATTGCAGGCAGGTGAGGCAAACAAATGAATCCATGGCATCGATGAAAGTGCGTGAAAGTCCATAAGGCAATCTCCTTATCTGTGGCATTTAAACAGTGCAACAGAAAACCAGCTCATTTCAGCCCTCTGCGTCGGTACAAATGTACACCGTCGTCCAGTGACCTGAATTGCTTTTTAAATCCAGGTATATTTAAGACGCCTCGTGTTGGCAACTCAACGACAAGGTCATGAGTATCCAAAAGCAGCGATTTCAATTGTTGTTCTATCTGCTGCCCATGGGTGCCGATGATTATGTAATCGATAAGTCCCTTCGCGAGAGATTCTTTTGCGCCCTTCAATGCTTCACATTCCATGCCCTGTACATCCATGTGCATAAGGTGAATTCGGTCAAAGAAAAAAGTTTCCCGCAACAAATCTATGGTATAGCATGGCACGACAATATTACCGTCATCTCTGACTGCCTGGCCCATATGCGCAGCCGGGTCAGTATTTGCCATAAAAGAACAGCATCCCAGCGTTGAGCCAACAGCACCCCATACGGCTACCGCATTGATATTTTGTTTCGACAGATGCCCGTGCGACCATCGATAATGTGTTGGTTCCGCTTCAAGAGCAAGTGCGCGATAAGAAGACAAAGAATTAGCAGTCAAGTTAAATCGACAAGCACCTGCCAAAGCCATGCACCATGGAGCCCTGCCGCTGCCCAGTTCGAAGAAATTGACATGCCCGTTGCCTATCTCCCCCAGAACACTCAAAAAACAGAATATTTCCAGAGCAAAATTATTATAATGGTCCTCAGGAAATATACGTTCCATTTTAGCTCGGTTTTGGTCTGTGGATGTTTTGGTCATTTGATAGTACCCATGCCACTGCCTTTCCCAGCCTTTGCTCTGCGGGGGGTCAAAATCTATCGTAACTTCAGGTACATATTCTTTAAGAACAAACGAACAGCGGCGACCACGAATACTGGAAACAGACTGTAATTTATCGAGCAAGGTTGTGTTTTGATTTTGCATATTTACCTGTTCAATTTAAATCGCCTATAAGCACAGCACTTGCGGACGGCTTTTAGCAGGCTGGGCGGGCGGTTACGCAAAGATGCCAGCCGAAGTTCCTTTCCATCCAGCTAAAAATCTTTTCGGGAAGGTGGCGAAAGTACCATTGCCTCATGTATTTGTAGTTTTTATATTCCGGAATCCTGTAAGGAAATATATGGTCTACGGCTATACCCTCAATCTCGAAGCCGGCCAGAAGCTTCTTTATGCTATTTTTCGTATAAGTGTAAGTGACGGGACAGCCGGTCTGGGCCTCGGAATATCTTGCGACAAGCTCATCGGCCTTCCAGAACCTGCCTTTGCCGAACTTTGTCAGAATCCAGAAGACCTTCCATGAATTACGGTTGTAGACCATCAGCTTCAGCAGGCTCTGTGGGCCCATAAACCTGCGTATCTGTTCTATGGCCCTTTCAGGATGCGGTGTATGATGTATAACCCCGAAAGAATAGACCAGGTCATAAGTTTCGACCGGCACAAATTCCGAAAGTCGCTCCGCATCAGCCTGATAAAAATCTACATCCAGCCCATAAACCTTGGCTCGCCTGCGAGCAACCTCAAGTGACTTGCCTGAATAGTCAACAGCGGTTACTTTGGCACCGGCCCTGGCAAAATTTATGGTATCGGTCCCTATGCCGCAGCCTATCTCAAGAACCTTTTTGTCTTTCCAGCGGTCGAATTGCGCAAAGGCCGGTATGTGCGGCTCAACAAAGTATTTTCGCCTTTCGACATCGTCGAAGTATTCTCTGCTGCCAACTGCCCTGGTAGAATGACGGATATTACATGGCCTGGCATCCCAAAATGCCTCGACCTTTTCAATCTCAACGTCCCTGAAGTCTTTTACGGTACTCGTACTCATATTACACCCGCCGGCTCTTTCGATGCGCCCAGTCCCAGGCCAACGTAACGCATATTGACGAAACTTTTGTCTTTAAGCTGGCGCCAGCTATCCACTAAAATAGCACCGGCCCTGGTCTCTTTATCAATCCTTTGCCAGTCTGAGTTTTTAAATTCCGGCCATGGTGTCAGAAGCACAACGGCATCGCAAGCCGAGGCACACTGGTAAGGGTCACAGCAGTAGCTGACCGTCTCTGCCAATGCTTCTTTTGCGCTATCCAGTGCTGCCGGGTCAAAAACATTCACTTCATAGCCGCCCTCAGCCAGTCGACCGGCCAGATCTACTGACTGGGATTGTTCTATTATGTGTGTGTGTGGCTTGTAGGACAGACCAAGCAATCCAACCCTTCCTCCGGGCGCTGTATTTTCCGTTATTATTGCGTATAGCTTATCCACCACGCCGTCATTAACGGCGACCGTAGCTTTGCTCAGCTTCGCGTCGTAATCCAACTCATTCGTGAAAGCATGAAAGGCTATGTTATCACGCGGGAAACATGTGCCGCCAAAACCGAGACCGCCCCGTAGATATTTGCCTCCTACCCTGCTATCAGAGCCTATCGCTTCGGTTATCGCATCAACATCAGCTCCGGGAACTCGCTCACAGATATTGGAAAGCTCGTTCGCGAAACTTATTTTAGTTGTCACAAAGCAATTTAAGCTCAGCTTGGTAATTTCCGCATTAATAAGCGACATCCCGGCGATGTGCGGCTCGTTTTCGCACGAACTGACGTACAATTGCTCGATAACGGCCGCCGAGCGTCTGTCCGAGGCCCCTATCAAAACCATATCCGGCCGAGCAAAATCTCTAATAACCGAGCCCAGGGCTATGAATTCAGGATTATAGACCAGCCCGAAATCCCGGCCGCAGGATTTGCCGCTAAGCTCTTCCAGCAACGGTTTGAAAACCTTGCCGCACGAACCGGGCATAACAGTTGAAACCACATCCACAACATGAAATTCGGCTTTGGAGCCAAGCACAGGCCCAATTTCCCGCAGTACCGTCTCGAGGTACTGGTTTGAAAACCTGCCGTCGGGTAAACTCGGAGTGGGCACAATAATCAGCGTTGCCTCGGTAGAACACACGGCCTGGGCCAGGTCTTCGGTGACTTCGAAATTATCCCAGGCGACAGAAAGAAGCTCAGACAAACCCGTCTCTTTTATAGGGCATTTTCTTTCTTTGAGCTTATCTATAAGGCACCGGTCCTTCTCGACACCGATGACCTTGTGACCTTTCGACGCAAAATAAGTTGCGGTGCAAAGACCCAGCTTACCCAAACCAACAACTGATATCTTCATTTTTCAACTTCCAAAAAATCTCAACAGACCAAAAGTCTTGCAGGGTATTCTCAAATAAATTTATATGTCATGCTGTCGTTCAGAATCACCTGCTCGTAAATTTCATTGTGAGGCTGATAAGTGCACCGTGGACACTGGCTCTTGACAACAACCCGGTCATGGATGTCCCAGTGTCTTTTACTGCCCCACAGCTTTTGAATTTCTTCAACCTGTTCGATATTTCCCGCCAATTCCAGTGCGGCATCTCCGCGCCTGTCACAACAAAGTCCAACCGTGAACGAGTTCTCGGGGGCATCAGGTCCGGCCGGAGGTTCAATAACGGCGGTCATAAAAATCGAGTGACACTTCGAAAAATAATTCGCACTGTTAAATTGTGAATTGAACTTGTGCGTCACGCCATAAACTCCGAAGTTCTCGTCATCCAGCTCCAAGGCCATCGCAATCTGTTCTCTGAATAGCGATACTTCTTCAGGAGAGAACGTTATCTGCTCACACGTTCCCAGCTTGTCCCACGTAGTGCCGGCAGGCCTGAAATGAATGCTCTTGCAGCCGATATGTTTGGCGAGTTTGGTTGCCTCGTAAATCTCAGCAATGTTGTCTTCATAAAGCAGGTACTTGAGGTTGACCCCATAAGCGGGATGCTTCCAGCCAAGCTTGTTATTGTGTGACTTTGCATAATCGGCCAGAATCGCGATGTTTTCGATTACCCGGTCAAATAAGTCGCTGTTCGAAGGCAGACCCTTGAGTTTATTGAAGGTTTCTCTGCTGCCGGCATCTACGGAAACACCAACCCAGACGGCGTGAGAGAGAGAGTCAACGTATCTATCTATTACCGTTCCATTGGTGACGACACCGACATCCACATCATTATCGACCGTGCGGTCGATAAACTCTCCGGTTGCCGGATTCAATAACGGCTCACCTCCTCCTGCGACGCAAATAGCCCGAACGCCCGGCTCCCAGCAGTCATTGCCTGTCCCCCATCTTGGCAGAAAGTCGGCAATTGCACACAGGGTATTTGCTGACAACGAGCCCCCTCGCTCTTTTCTGACAAACTCGGCGTTGCACCAGACGCAGTTCAAATTGCAGACGTTGGTCGGGTCAACGGTAATGAGCACTGGCGGCGGGATGGGTTTTCCCCGCCTTATTTTCTTCCATCTTTCCACCTGTGCAAGCAGCTTGTAACTATTGAACGGATTCCATCTCTTGCTTGGATTCCATTCTTTACCGTCTTCAGGAGAACTTTGCCTGGCAGTCTGAACATTATTGCCGGCAGCATAAGGGGCATCCGAATCGCCTAACGTAAGGACGCTGACGGTAGTGGAGCGGCTTCCGACACCATTTATTTGGGAAAAACATGGTTTATCAGGTAAGGCGTTTTTCTGTGTTTTACCTGTCTTCATAGTCTCGACCTCTTTTCGTCTTTGCCCTGCCGTCCGCAATTTGTGAACAATCAGACACTATTTCTGTAAGTTCTCAATGCTTTGAGCCCTTTGCGAATACGACTCACATCTGTCTGGACCTCGGCCATTTGAACTCGGAGTGATATACAAAGCTCACCATACAAGCTCGCCAGCCGTCCCCGTTTTTGCTCCAGTTCGGGACTGCCGAGAGTCCCATTTGCTGCGATTTGGTCAACAAGGCCGGCAGCCTGCCGGGACAATGCCTCAATTTCATGGCCATGTAAATTGCCCTGCTGCGCCAGACGGACCTGTTTTGCCAACAAACTCTCAAGCTCATCCAACTGCGACGAGAGCGGTGATTTAAGGTCGCTGGTATTCATGCCGTTCGAGCTTCTCTGCCATTGCATTTCTGGTTCAGGGCCAGTGTATACTCCACTTCCTCCAGCAAACCGGCTGCGTCTTTATTGTCCGGGTCAAGCATCAAAATGTTCCGCAAGACATCACGGGCCTGTTCCATACGACCATCTTTCATATAAAGCGCCGCCAAAGGAAACATCACCGACGTATCGCCGGGGTGCATATTCAAATAGACCTCAAGGAAATGGGTGACTTTTGCAAATGAGCCCATGCGACAAGATGTTTGAAACAGGCCCAACAAAGCAGTCAAATTATCACTGTCAAGCTCCAGGCATTTCAAATACAAATCAAATGCCGTGGCGTGGTCGGCCTTTTTCTGCGCAACCATAGCCAGGCCGGCGTATGCCTTGGCACAGTTCGCATCGAGCCTGCAAGCGACCCTGAATGCTATATCCGCATCTTCAAGATAGGCCGATTTTTTTTGTTCGCACTTCGGCTCTGCCAGGTTTTTTTGCAGAGCGATTACACCCAGGCCCAGATACGGCTCCGGCTCATCGGGTCCCAATTCAGCGGCCTTCTCATAACAGCACTGCGCACCTTCGTAGTTCCCGACTGAGACATAGCAATCTCCAAGCTGCTGTACAAGTTCATAGCGCTGCGTGGAGTCAGGGGCCTGAATTACATTTGTTTCGTTCACTCTTTCCATAACAATTCCTCAAAAGCCGCGCTGGATTTGGCGCTGAACCACATGAATAATTTTGTCCTCACCTGCAACGGATATTAATGACGGTTCCCTGCCATTTGGCTTTCCAAACTTAATGACGAATTTTCCAATATCGCTCTTGCCTTTTTGAACAATTTGATTGCCGAATAAATATCGTCTTGTTCTCGCCTGATTTTTGCTTCCAGAAAAATGGATTCGACGCTCGGCCGACGGTCGTTGACCCAGCAGGCCAATTCAGCAGCCTTCGTGTGGTCGCCGGCCTTAAATAAGGCCTTCGCCGCCACGGTCTTCGTCCACAACTCGTTGCCGTAATTAGAGCCCATGTATTCATAAATATTGGCAGCATCGAGCCACCTGCCGTCGCTCTCAGCTTCCCGGGCCCTTTGCAGAAGCTGGTCGTACTGAAACGGAATCTCTTCAGGTTCTACGTGCCTTATTGAAACGCCGGCCGCTTCCAATGACTGCCGCAAAGGCAGGTGGGCGTAATTTGACCTGGCACGTACCAAGTCATCTTTTCTTGTGACAACGGCCCAGCAGCTCTCAGTCGAGCCCTCCAACTCCAGTGCCTCCCGGTCGCAACTGTTAATAAGAGCATGCAGAGAATCCTCTATCCAAATCTGCCTTACAGGGAAACCCGAGGGGACTATGGCGACATATTTGCTTTCACATTTGCTCAAGGCGGTATCGACTTGTTCACTCCGGACTGCCCCGGTTCTCAGCGGAACAGGCACAATACTCGGTATATCGGTATTGAGTCTATCAAGGTCCGCTTGCGACAACGGCAGGTACAACTGGTAAGGATAAAACGTGTGCTGCCAAATCGAACCAAGTGTCCTGCCCGCCCTGCGGTCAAATCTATCCGCAGTGAAGATTATTGACAAATCTTCAATTCTGGACCAGGGCTTTGGAGGTCTGGTTGTGCGTATCGTAAGAAAATTTCTTTTATATTGCTTTTCATCTTTGCGTCGCTGGATGGATATCCTGTCTCCTCCGCCGGCAACAGTGTAAAACTCGCCGGTGATTTCATGCACGTGCTGAAAATCGGTGTAAAACACCATCCTGCGGGTAATATCCCAGTCTATCAAGATATTAACGGCTTCGTTATACAGGCCGGTCTTTTCGAGCAGCTCGGTTCGATGCATCAGGCTCACGTGGAGAATGTGATTGTAGCACAGCATAAAAAAACGGTTGAAGTCCCGGCTTATGTCCACAACCTTGCTGAGCACTTCTCTTCTGCCGTCCGGCAGTATTTTGCAATGCACGTTGTACAAATCATTGTATGCGGCCTGGCAGTCGCTGCTCTCAAGGGTATTGACCAGGGTCTCTACGTGATGCGGGTAATATAAGTCGTCATCGTCGAGATAACATATATATTTGCCCCTGACTCGTTCAATGGCCTCGTTGAGAGAACAAGCCTTGCCGCGGTTTTGGCTGCGATTGATAAATACAACACGCGGGTCGTCAAAAGAGTCAATTATGTCGCTGACATCTTCGCCGCCGTCGTTGACCACGATTACCTGTAGATTCTCATAGCTCTGGCCCAATGCACTGGCCAGAGCCAGAGGCAGGTACCGTCGCCGATTGAATGTCGGTATAAGCACACTGACAACCGGCCCGGTTTTGTTACTACTATTCCGGCTCATCTCAAACCGCTTTTAATTTGTGCTTGCCCCAAGGCCGTTTCCGTTCGATAATTTGTGCGGCCCAACCGGCAAGTCATTGACGAAATAATCCGCACACTCAGAAGCCGCTACCACCGTCAAATCCGAGGCCTCCGACCCCAATGCCCGACATATCCGCCGAGAAGTTGGAATCTGTCGCGGCAGGATTCTGGCACGAGTCGATTTGGGCCTCGTAGCGAACAAATATGTCGTTAATACTGTCCAACTGCCGCTTTAAGGGGTACTTTTCTTCAACGAACCTGCGATAGCTTTGAGGCTCGTACCTCTCGGAACACACATGCTCACAGAATTGTTCGGAAATGTTGAACAGAAACTGCGAGTCGAATATCTGGTCGGCCCCGGGGAAATTATGAATCACGGGTTTCAGACCACAAGCCATCCCTTCAAGCAATCCCATTCCCTGGCTTTCGCCGATACTGGCCGAGACAATATAGTGCTTGTCCCGCAGCCAGGCGTTTATATCATCCTGCCAACCATCGAAGAAAACCACATCCGACAACCCGTGTGCCTTGACCATATGCCTCATATACTGCTCAAGCCTCAGTTCCTGGAAATTGCCCGCAAAGAACAAACGGCATTCGGGGGCAATGTAATGCAGCTTCTGCATACATTGCAGAAGGAACATCGGGTTCTTCTTCAGAGCCAGGTAGCCTACACAGGCCAGATTTTTGCCCCTGGGCCTTTCAACGAACTCGAACTTCTCAAGGTTGACGCCGTTTTGGATTGTGACCATTTGCGTGCGAGTTTCGATGTCCGGTACCTGGTTGAGAATGGCTTGTTTGACAAACGAATTGCCGACTGTAATAAGGGTGTCGATGTTTTCCCATTGGATCCGGTCCAGCCAGTCACCGTAGGCCTCAAAGCCGTGCAGCCTGACGATATTCTTGCAGACTTTGGGCAGCCTGGAGGCCTCGACAACCATACTGGTGCAATATTCAAACCAGCTGATGTCGCTCCACTCCATAAGCTCGCGCATCTGGTCAACACTTTCGCCCTCAAAAAACTGCACTGGGAAACGCTGCTCTGCGAACCGGCGGATATCCGTCAGAAATTTCGTGTCGCCTTTTAATCCGCAGAAAAAGGCTATCTTGGGCCTTTTGCTGCGAACCACTTCAATCATCGGCTTGAGGACCTCCTGGTCAGACCAGACCTTCAGTGAGCGCAAAAGCGCTTCGATTGCCAGGGCCTTGTTGCCCTGGTCGCATAAGATGCTGGCGGTTCTGTTGAGCACGTCGGCATTCAGTATGCCCATTTGCTCCATATCATCGAAAAGCCGCATGGCCTCATCGGTTCTGCCGACAGACAGATATGCCTCAACCAGGTTCCAGAGCACTTCGGCGTTTTGGCCGCCATGTGCCATCGACTTAAGAAAGTGCTCGATTGCCTGGTCCGAACGACCAAGACAATATAGTATGGCCCCGGCGTCATTCAGTGCCTGGGCGTCATTAGGCGATGTGCTAAGGTGTCGCTGCATCAAATCCAGCGCCTCCTGGTGCCTGCCGGCTTCAGCCAGCTCCAAACCCTTGCGGTAGGCTTCCGAATTGCCTTGTCCTGCCATTTATTAATCTCCTAAATTTTCAGAATCGCCTCTTGACGTAAATATACACGCAAAATGTTGCAAATTCCGTGCCTCAAAGCTAATCAGCCTCTATGGATGTCCTCATACGCACAAAATAAAATTGTGTATAAATATCCGACACACAATGTGTTAGTACTTTACTGGCGCCTGCCAGTCTCCGCCGCCGAGGCCAACAGTTGGCCCATCAGGCACATTTGCCAAAGCCAATGACCCCGCAAACAGCATTAAGCACTGCCTCAACACTTATAAGCTTCGTGCATTCATGATGGTCTTTGGGACACTCACGCACATCCCCTTCGTACCAGTGGAAGCAGTTGTAACAACTCCGTTACAGGATAAGCTAAACCTACCTGATAAAGTCAAGAAGCGACATTGACATAATCCTGCCAATCACCGACAGGGACATCTGGTACAGCAGTTCATGGCGGGAAAGGTCAATGGCAACCTGCGCAATGTCCGCGTCCTCCAGAGCGGCAGTGTGGTCTTCGACATTGTACTTGAGATTCAGGAGCGTATTCTTGAGGTCTTCGAAAAAGCCTGCTCTTGACCCCAGTGACACCGATGCCCGGACCAGACAGTTTTCAACTTCACTCAACGCCTCTGGTGCGTTGCCGAGTGCTTCTTTCAACTGGTCATCTGTCAGGCCTCTTTCATTTCGCAAAACGTCCCTTGTCGTGATAAGCATATTAAACACATCGTGGGTTCCGGGTACGCTGACAAGCTCTACTCCCTCACTGCTTATGCCGGTGGTATCGACAAAAAGAACCTTGCCGGTCCGCGTATCTTCCACGGCCACGTTGGCGCCTCCTGCAGCGGTCCAGGTGGCGCCGTCATCGATAGAGACTTCGTAACCGCCTTTATCCCGTACCGTCAGCCATACATATCCCTGTACGCTTGAAGTCCCCGTACCGGCTGCAGCGCCGGTATCTCCCAGAAAGACCGGTGTGCCGCGGTTATCGGAACGGAATACCTCCTCTCCTACGCTGAAAGGAGTTGACCTGACACCCGGGGCAACTTCTGTCTGTCTGCTGTCAAGACTGCCCTGATAGTTTACGCAAGTAATCTTGCCGTCGGCATATTCGGCCACGTAAGGAGCCGATGTCGTGTTACTGCCGCCGAACAAAAACTGGTCCACAAACCGGGAGTTTGCCAACGCCAGAGCCTGTTCTAAAACACTGTCGACTTGATCAGCACGCATATCCCGCTGGTCCTGAGTATAGGTTCCGCTTGAAACTTGAGTCAGGCTCTTTTTAACATCCAAAAGCCCATTACTAATTTCCTGGATAATGCCGGTGGATAGTTCCAACATAGGGATGGCCTGCGAAAGGTAGTTGAAGTAATTTTCAAGCGAGCTTTGCTGAGTTTTAAGGCCCAAAAGCTGGTACGCGTCGGAGGGAGCATCGGAAGCCCTGTGTATTCGTGAACCTGTCGCGGCCTGTTCCTGCAGACGCGTCATCGCCTCGGTATGCTGCTTCAAAGCGAAACCGGCGTTGTCATAAAAGCTTATCAGTGTCCCACTCATTTCATAAATCCTCGGCCTAAACCGGCTGTTCTTCGTTCGACAACCAATACATTCAAAACCTCACGACAATTCGAACCTGTATCTGTAAAAGGCTGATTACGAGCTACTACTAACGCACCAATTCCATAAGGTCACTTACCATGGACTGAACCGCGGCAAGGTATCTCGCCATCGCCTCAAACATCTGCTCAAAAACCATCATCTTCGCAGCTTCGGCATTGATGTCCACTCCGCTTGTCTCGCTTTGCTGGTCCCGCAGATTCTTGACCATCACCTCAATATTGTCAGTGCGCAGATTCTTTATAAATAGTTCCTGGCCGCAATCAGCGACCATCTGGCGATAAAATTCACCGATTGTGAGTGAACCAAGGTCGCCTATAGCCTTATCTTTCAAATCCTTCAGACGGTTAATATTAGCGTCGTCGGTCATGTCCGCGCCCAAATACGTTGCTATCCGCTCAGGTGAGTCAGCTATGTCCGAGCAAACGGCCATATCCAAAGCACCGGTGCCGGAAAAAAAGGTGTTGATGCCGACGGCCGCCAGCACTTCCGAGGTATCCGAGTCGCCAAGCGCCTCGATGGTAAACTGCTCGCCAAGATTGATAGTTCCGCTCTCAACTGTGATATAAATTCCATCGCCTATGTCTATCCGGGTACCTTCCGAATAGCCCGCGCCGACATTTACCGTCGTCAGTTCTGTGGCACCGACGCTGACCTTGATTTGCAGCCCTTCGGTGACACCGACATCGCCACTACCCACGATACCCACGACTTCGCAGGTGTAAGTCTGGTTGGCGGCACCTGTATAAATACCGGATATGTTAACATCCGTCGAGAGACCGCCCGTCGTCGGCCCTGACAACACACCGGGCAGAAAATCAAACTTATAACCCGTCTCAGCGGAAATTGTCAGTCTCGAGTTGGCGGTCGATGCACTGACGCCCGTAAGGGCATCAATGGCGGCAGCGAGAGTATTGAGCGTATCTCCGCCCGCAACCATGATTTCTTCTCGAGTCACCGCACCGGTACTGGTGTCTGTGATTCTTATGAATATCGAACCGTCACTCACCGGCGGGTCGCTGTATTCTGCGAATTCCTGGTCAGGGTCTGATACGAGCCATCCGGTCAGTTCCGTAAAGGAGCCGTAAGAGCCTATTCCCTGAACATGATATTGATTTACCTGCTGAATTATTGCTTTGGCCAGACTATCAAGGTCGCTATGAATATTTGAAATCAGGCTGTTTTTCAGGGAAAAAAGTCCGCCGAGTCGGCCGCCTTCAATTTCTGTAGTATAATTGGAAGCACCGACGATTCCGAGCGCAAGGCTGCCGTCAGATTGTTCTACCACTTCCAGACTCGTAGAAGTAGCGCCTAAAACCAGGGGAATTCCACCAATGGCAACATCTACGGCTCCATATTCTCTGCTGACCGTTTCGATGCCAATCAACCCGGCGAGCTCTGTAATAAGCTGGTCTCTTTTGTCGCTGATGTTGTGGACCTGGGCGCCGGACACTGCTGCTCGTCCTATCTCATCGTTAAGCTCAGCGATTTGCGAAGCAATTACATTAATCTGCTGGATGACGTTCTGGGCTTCGAGCTTTATCTGGTCTTCCAAGGTGGCGAAATACTCGCCCAGGCTTCTGAAGGTGTGTGACATGGATTGAGCGGTGGACACCAGGTTTTTTTGCCACTCGAACATGTCCGGGCTAGCACTAAGGTCACTGAGCGCATTGAAAAAATCATTTATGGCCGCATTCAAGCCGCCCTGTCCCGAAAACTCTCCGAGAGAGGTCTCAATCATCTGCAGCGTCCCTACTTCCGTCGACACCTGTCCCAAAGACGACGTGAGGCGAAGAATCTCCTGCTCCAAAAGCTTATCTACCATCCTGGTGCTGCCGACCACCTCGACACCGCCTCCTATCATAAAGCCACCGAGCTGCACACCATTAGCCGGCCTCAAATCTACTCGCTGGCGGTGATAACCCTCCGTGGCGGCATTGGCAATATTGTTGCCCACTATATTAAGGCCCTGCTGGGCAGCATTCAGCCCGCTGATACCTATATTATAGTCAGACATCTATGAACCTTTCAGCAATGACAAGTCGGTCCTGGGAACACCGGTCATCTTCAACGCAAGCACAATGTCTATTTGCTCCAAGGCCGTGCCTGCGGAACAAGTTCAGAACTTCGAGCTAAAAAACGACCCGTCATTATGCACACTGGCGGCGCCGCTCGAATTATACGTAACCGTTTCCGGATTCTTAAAACGCAAGATGCCCTTCAAAAGAAGCCTGTTAACTCTGGCACAGTCCGAAAGGAGCATCGACGTGCTCAGAACTTCTTTCTTAATTGCCGCGGCCAAGTCCCTCAACTTTCCCTGTCGCTGAGCCAGTGCGACTTTGGTTGGTTCGGAAACCACTTGCACAAGGGCGGAAAGAGTGACATGTTCGATACTGCAGCCGAGCATTTGCGCCAGATGTTTTCTTATTGCCTGTCGCCGCCTGTCGCAACTGGTGCAACTGTCAGACTCCGTGCGGACCTGCTCAAGGAGTCTGGCCAGAGACTGATTATCACGCTTGACCAAATAGCTGCGCAGCTCATCAAGCCTCGACAGGGTCTGCTCGATATGCTCAATGTCTTCGTCAAGAACACCAAGCAGTTGGCGGACGGTACCAATGGCGGTTTCCGGCAGCCGTCCAAGCGCGTACATGGGCCCCTCAGGACGCCTGTTGTCTGTTTCAATTTCTACTGTTTTCATATCTTTTGGTCAACCGACTGGCCTTGCGCGGCCATCTGATCCTTGCCCTTAAAAAACTGGTATAAATCTTTCCACAAGCCCAAGCCACCCTGGTCGGCCATTTCACGAGCCATATACAACCAGAACATTCCTCTGACCTGCTTCGAGGGTCCATCCTGCTCGAAACCCCATTCGCCGATGGTGTCTTTCATCTGGTCGAGCAATTTCTCTATAAGAACCGACTCAAAGTCCTTTGCTAACTGCTCTGTCTTCTGGTCGGAGACCTTGCCGGGGCCGGCGGTTTCCAAAATATCCAGCGGGCGAGGAAGCCCGACAGTTTCGGCAAATATCAGTTTGGAACCATCCATC
>Ga0114923_10001027_pt1 | contig 19743 bp, 28 predicted proteins | sample SumtaG_FD_89578 | JGI IMG/M metagenome (GOLD analysis project Ga0114923, IMG submission 89578) | Deep subsurface microbial communities from Indian Ocean to uncover new lineages of life (NeLLi) - Sumatra_00157 metaG | ecosystem: Environmental > Aquatic > Marine > Oceanic > Sediment | place: near...
ATAAAAGATATTCATATCTTGACTATGACGATCTTTTAAGTGCTGCACATTTTGGAGTTGTTAAAGCTTTAAGAAGTTATAAATCAGATAAAGGAGCATCTTTTCAAACATGGCTTGAAAGATGTGTAAATTTTCAATTTTTAGAATTTAGACGAAATCAACAAAGATACCTTAATCATTTTATTCTTTTTGAAGATATGGATATTTTTGAAGATGAAATCACTACACGAAAAATTAAAAATCTAATTCTACAAAACTCTATAAATTGGCATTTTAAGAGGCTTCATCCAAATCATCAAAAACTTCTAATACGAAGATTTAATGGAGTGTCACGAAAAAAACTAGCTAAAGATTTTAAATGTAGTACTGGTTCAGTTGATGCAAAAATTTCACGGGCTAAGAAACGATTACGAAAATTTGTTCAAGAGGTAGTATGATGCATTTTGTTCCAATCGGTGGAATTGCTCTTAGTCGTGATAGCGGCTGGTCTGATAAGTTAAGACGAAAATGTAAAATTCCTTTAGGAAATTGGCATGAATTTTGCTGGAGCGATCTTGCAGATCAGCAGGCTCGTAAAATGTCTTGTGCTTTTTGGCAAAAACCTTTTTGGTTTTTATTTGGAGACGCATTAGCATATAGACAATCTGAAAAATCTATTTTAGCAAGACTCCAAGATCATATGGCATTAATTCCTGAAGAAGAATCTATAATGTTTATCTGTCACTCTTGGGGAACAAGAGTTTGGTATGATTTCTTTAAAACAAATTTCTTAGATAGAAATAGAATGTATCGTGTTCTTCTTATGGGTTCGGCTGTTGGAGCATTGGCTCCTAATGATCTTCCTCGATTAGAGGGTAAAGTTATTAATCTTCGAGCGATGGGTGATTTTATTTCATTAGGTCTTAAAAAACGTAATTCTCATGTTTATGAAAGATGGGTTATGTCTTTTCCACCACATACTGGTCTCTGGCGTTTAGCTGTTACGAAATACTTTATCAAAGAAGCTTTTAAACATGGCTAATTCCCATACGCCTTTAGTTGCAATGATTGCTCAATGGACCATTAATACCGTTGGAATTGTAACTATTGTTTGTTTTGCATTTTGGTTTGGTGGCTGGAAAACAGAAATAGACATAAAATTAAATGTCTCAGGGCGTGTTAAGGCTCTTGAAGATTGGAAAGTGGGACCATTAGATGTTTGGCAAGATGGTGTTACTAGCTTTATGACTGTTGAATTTAAAGGGAAGGTGTATGATGCGCACATGGACATTGATCATAGTAAGTTGCCTAGTTCTTAGTTGCACTAGCATTAGAACTGGTGAAGATGGAAGTTGGTCATTTTTTGATCTTCACCCACTCCGAACTGGAACACAAGCAAGTGTTATTGCAGTTCCAGATGGTAATAATGTTTATCTTGAAGCTCATATTGGTGCAGTTGTTGTCGAACAAACTTTAAGTGTGGCATCAACTGAAATAACTGATATTATTCTTCAATCCGCCGTTAGTGATAGTAACGGTATAGATGATATAGTTTTTGCACAAAATCTTCAAACTTTTTATGGTATAGTTGCTTTAGCTGCCGCGGCTTTTGGGGCTCCAGCTCCCGCAGGATTAGCTGCTGGGGCATGGGCAACAGAGCAGTATGATATTGATAAAGAATCTTTTAATTGGGTGATTCCTGGCTGGCTTAAGAGTGATGTCGCTTCGCCTGAACTCAATTAACGGGATTCTTTCGGCCCCACAACGTGGATCTCCTCCTGTTGAGACTCCAATAGGATATAAACGTGATCCGCGAAACCCATTTATGTTTTTTCCGATCATTAATGATTGTGAGTATAGAAAAATCACTACCAAACAAACTCAATGTTGTGGAAAGAAAAAATCTTGGCATTGTCTTGCACAAGATGGAAAGCGAGTAACAGCCGGTGTCTGCAAACGATGTCAAGATGTGGGATTGGAAGAAGTTAAAGCTGCCTGAAGAAGTTTGGTTAGCTGGTAAAGGCCCTAGTCTTAAAACTTATAATTGGAATTTAGTAGGATCATATTGTTTTGCCTGTAATGAAGCTGCTATTGAAATATCACCAAATTGTTTCGGTGTTTTTGTTATAGATTTACCAGTAATAGATAATTTACGAAGATGGTTAGATCATAGAACTATTGTTTTTACTAAAGAGAAACTTGATTTTCCAAATCTTGCTATTTGGGAACGAAATGATATTGCAGAAATAACTTCAACATCTGTTACCGCTGTTCAGATTTTAGCAATAATGGGTGTAAGAAAAATACATTTTGTTGGTTTTGATTCAATGGATGGAGATGCAAACTATACTCCTTTTTTAAGAGACCTTGGTTTGAGACGCGGAAATACTGATGGTTATAAATTTATTAATGAGCGTTTAAAAATGCATTTGTTACAAGAACAAATTGAAGCAGTTTGGGAGCACAGAAATGTATAAGGAAATCTATCAAAAGCTTTATACAACATCAAGATATGGTTGGGCGGATAAAGGTTGTTGTCCTGGTGTCCGTTATTTTCCAAAGTATGAGGCTTGGCTTTTAAATCCAATTATTGATCTTGGTTGCGGTTCAGGGGATACAGTTAAACTACTTCGTAAAGAAGGATTTGATGCAGATGGAATTGATCAAATTGAATTAAAAAATGGAATGATTTCTGGAGATATTTGTGATCCTATGAAAGGAATTGAAAAATATAAAACAGCAATCTCAATTGATGTTTTTGAACATTTAACAAATGAGAAACTTAGAGGGCTTCTTTCAAATATGGCTCAATGTAGACGACAGGTTTTAAATATTTTTCTAGGACCAAGCACTTGGCCTGGAACAAACTTTGATTTACATATTAATCAACAAGGCTGGCCAGAGTGGGAAGCTTTAATTCAAGAGTATTTAAGAATTATTCATTCAGAAGTGAATGATAGATGTCGGAGGTTGTTTTTCTGTGAGAGCCTACATAGTTGGTAAAGGTCCAAGTGTTAATAATTTAACTGGGGATGATTTTAATGATCCGGCACAGAGTTTCATTATTACTCTTAATGAAGCTATTGAACCCATTGAACAGCTTAATCTTCCACATAAAATCTTCTCGATGCAACAGGACGGTAGACCAGAGTGTATGCGACGGCCTAAAAAAGCGACTCTTGTTTTATCAAAACAAGAATCAAAAGATTGGTTTCCAGATTATTCTGATAGAATAATTTATGATCGTGTTAAACAATTTGGATTAGATATTCGAGATTTTTCTGTTCTTTCAGCTATGGCGTTTGCAAAAGTAATGCACGGAGATGAATTTACATTTATTGGTTTTGATGCTTGTACCTGTGGAAGTCTTGACTATTATGATCCAACTTTACCTGTTTTTGAGAAACCAGAACATTTTTTAATTCATTGTGATTTAATTGCTTTAAGTGCTTGGCCTAATGATATAACTTGGCGAAGACCAGATGGAACTGAAAAAGATCAAAGAGCAAAAGATTTTACAGTTATAACACCTACTGGAGACAGACATCATTGTTTAAAACTTTGTCGATTTTTTTTAGGAAGACAAACTATTTTACCAAAAGAATGGATTATTATTGATGATGGACAAAAACCAATCAACTGGCAATATCAACGAAAAGCTAAGTATGTTCGTCGTGAACCAAAAGTAAATGATCCAGACCATACGTTACGAATGAATTTATTTGAGGCTTTTAAACATATTACAACCGATAAGATTATTATAATGGAAGATGATGACTGGTATGCTAGAGATCATTGTGAGATGCTTTTTAATGCTCTTGATGATTATGATCTTTGCGGACAAGGTTTTACCTATTACTATAACATTCCGCATCAATCTTTTAGAAGAATGAATAATAATAAACACGCCAGTTTTTGTCAAACTGCATTTACTTCTAAAGTTATTCCAATACTTCGACAACTTTGTAACAGAGGTCAATCACCATTTCTTGATATAGAATTATGGCAACATTTTGATGGTTCTAAAAAAATCTTACCAGCTAATCCCGCAACTTGTATTGGAATGAAGGGGATGCCTGGACGACCAGGACAAACAACTGGTCATAAAAATCCGATTGGATTTATAGATGATTCTAATGGAGAAATTTTAAATCAATTAGTAGGTTCTGATGATTTTCTTTACAGAGAGGAAATAGTTTCATGATTCCACGTACTGTTGAAGGTATCCGTACTAGAATTTTAACAGATGGTTCTTTTATGCTTCCAAGAGCCCCAAATCAAGTTCGACAAATGTTAGATGATCAATTTGTTCGTGTTAAGGGTGAACTAAGATGGTTTGAAGAACTTGAGAATCGCGTTTGTTTAGAGGATTTTAAACGTCTTTTTCTTGGAGAAATGTGTTATCTTGTTGGAAAAGGTCTAAGCTTAGATTTTTTAACATCAGATCACTTTAGAAACACTCATGCTCCTGTTATTGCTATTAATGAAGCAATACATAAAATTGAAACATTAAATCTTCCAAATCAACTTTTTGTAATTCAACAGGATAGATCATTAGAAAATCGCTGTTTACCAAAACAAGCAATACTTATTGTTTCAGCGGTATCTGGTGAATATTATTCTGATGTTTCAGTTGATAAGAAAATTAATTTTAGACCGGAACAATTTAATGCGACAAGTAGAACATTGACTGTTGCTGTTGCAATTAATATGGCAAAATCACTTGGTTGTTATGCTTTCACACTCCTTTGTTTTGATGCCTGTGTGAATAATAATTTAGAATACGCAAATTGTGTGGGAAGACCTTCCTCAATTGGGGGAGATCCACAAAGATTTTTAACACATAAGAACGTAATCTTAGGTGCTGTTGGTCAAGGTTCAGTTAATTGGGTTATACCCGTATCCCTCGACAAAGTAACTCTCGATAGCTATTTGCAGTCACCAAGCAGTCTTGAAGCGCATCGTGAAGATGTGCAGGTTGAACCGGAACACCCAACTGATGCGCCATCCACCGGAGACTAAGTTTTGAAAATGGAACACGATCCGCTTGCATAGCGTGGTAATCGTTCATAAAGGCAATTGTATTCATTGTATCCCTAGGATGATAATGAAAAAATTCATCATAGAGACTAACACCTAGCCAATGCTTTAAAAAATCCATATCAAATGCATAGTTATGACCTAATGGAATAATTTTGCAGCGATCTGTGCCTCCCTTATTTAAAGGGAGGTTCAATTTTTCCATCCACTCCTCAAAAAGTCCTTTAGCTATTTCGGGATCATAACCGGAGCGTATTGCATTAATGATTTTCTTTTTATTTGTTTTCATAACTGGAATTGTCCAGTTAATACGCCAGGCAGCTTCAGGCTGTATTAGCATATAGAAAGGTAATACATCTTTTCGTACTTGAATATTAGAATCTAAAGGAAGACAACAGATTTGCCAAATCTCATGATGACCAGGTATATTACCCGTTGTTTCTACATCAACAACAACCATTTGGTTGCCGTTCCAATGCTGCATCGAAAGAGCCATTATTTACCCTTTGTTAGTTTTTCAATAATTCTTGATAGTTCTGTTGAGGATTTCTTTTCTTTCTTCTTAAAGATAACTGAATATCCAATTTCAGGTCTTTCAATTAATTGAATAAATTCAGCTTCTAATTCCATTTCATCAGCATTGATTTTAGCAATCAAACCCGCTATTGAATAATCTTTTGAGACATACGTTTTAAGAAAAATCATTCTGTTAACGCTCCTGAAAATGTTTTAACACGACCTAAAACTTCTTTAGCTCGCTTACCTTGATCCTGGTCAACTAGAGATGGACCCCAAGTTGGGACAGGTGGATGCCTACCGATTTGTACATTTTCTCCTTTGGTAAATTCATAGCTTCTAGGATCAGCATAGAATTCTAAGGCTTCACGCATTTTAAATTCTTGAAGCTTCAATTGACGTTTAGTTTTTGGTATCTTAGATAAAATAAAATAAGGCTTATACCAAATATTGGTTACTTGACCACTACGAATTGTCTTCTCAGCGGCTTCTGGGAAGTCTTCAATAGGCTTAAACTCTTGCTTCCTTAATCCAAAGAAGTTCCTTAACCGTCTCACGAAATCTGCGACCGCTACGATCATCTTTTTGATTCTCCTCTCGAAAGGCTTGTGGATCTGCCGTCCTTACTTGTGACCAAGAGTACTCGTCATCCCAAGGAAATTTATCATAAAAATCATTAGGATAACCAGAGACAGCGACAAATCCTTTTAATCTAAAGATTAATTTAAGTAAATTAGTATGATCCTCTAAGGTGAAGGCTGGTGTATTATAATAGGCTTCATATGTGCCGAAGTAAGGCGGGTCGATATAGAAAACGGTATCCGGTCCATCATAGTCAAGGATACATTGATCGTAGTTTTGATTTTCTATTGTAACCTGCCGAAGACGTTCATGCAATTCAGGAAACTTAGAAAGTCTACTTCGTATTCTACCTGAAAATCTAACAAGAGCGGAGGAAGTACATCTTCCAAAATTACGACCAAGACTACCAAAAGAGTAACGAATCATATAATACCACTTAGCGGCTCGTTCTATTTCATCATCTGCATTTGTCCAGTTATCTCTTGCATCAATAAAATCTTCTCTTGAATGAATTGTTAGGTCAAGCCAATCAATTAATTTTTCAAGTTTCTTTGGATCACGAAGACAGCGGTAAAAACAAACAACCCCACCATATCTGTCATTGAAAACTTCAATTTTTGAGGGCGCACGACTAAAGAGAACCGCTCCTGACCCACCAAAAGGCTCAACGTAACAAGTACGAACCGGAAGAAGAGGAACAATATGCTTAACAGATTTTGTCTTTCCACCGTGATAAGAAAAAGGTGGTCTTAAAATCCGTTCTCTTGTATGTCCGTCTTGAGCTTCAAGTTCGTCAAAGAGCGAGGGCATCTCTATACCTTTGTCCTTCATTAATTTCTGTAAGAATTTCATTTAATTTTATGCTAAGATCAAAAGGTGTTCCACTATTTTCAATACGATAATGTGGTTTGACCGAAACAAGACCGACTTCGCTTGCATGGCTCATATCTGTATCTTTTGGATTTTCACGTCCAGTAATTTCAATAAGATGACCACCTAATCGTAAAATTCGTTGTCCTTCATTATCAAATCGCATATCATCAGCAAGAACACAGTCTGCCGAGTAACGAAGTTCATCAAGCGCTCGATGCCAATGATTAACCCAAATATCATGGTGAATACATTTTCTACCATATCAGTTCCAAGAAGCTGAAGTAATCGGCGACCTTTGGTGTCTTTTTTACCATTCCATCCCATAAGCATAGCATACTTTTTAACAGGTTGTGCGAATGGAAGAATATAAGCGTCATCAAATTCTAAACAAATCATCTTAGCAGCCGTAGTTTTACCAGCTCCAGCTTTACCACAAAGACCAAGGATAATCATTTTATGTATTCTCCGTACGACCAAATATCATTTGTTTCTAAAATCCGAAACTCACCATTATTCTGGACATGAACACCGATGAAATGTTTATTATCAATACGAATAATTTGGTCAAAGCCCTCCTCAAAAGCAACCATTAATTGTTTTCGTTGCTCTGAAGAAAGATTTTGAAATGCTTTATCAAGCATTAGTTTGAAACACCAAAAATTCGTTATCTACTCCACCTAGAATATAGTGACTGTTTTCTGGCAACTCAGGCGGGTCAATATCAGTCCACCAAATATTCCCAATATACCATTGAGCATCACTTTTATTTCTACCTTTAGGATATTCAGGTGGCAATTCCTTACCCATTCTTCGTTTCGACCAATGTTGTTTTTCACTTGGGTCTACCCATTCGTGAAATCTATCCCAAAGATCACTATACTTGATTTTACAACCTGGTATAAAACAACATCTATCTCTGATAAAAGTTTGAAGGGCCGTTTCATTAAGACGTTGTAAAGTTTGCTTCATTCCTGTTGTAATTACAGGAACATTTAAACGATCTGTTGAAGGGGGTATATCAAGATTTAATAAATCTGAAACAAATTCTGGAGCTTCTTTTTCTAGCTCCGGGAATAATATCCTCTTGGGGACCATTTCAAGAGGACTAATGTATTCGACGTATGTAATGGTAATTCGAGTGTCCCCAGGGAAGACGGGACAATATTGAAAATCATTTGCACATTGTATCCAATGCGTTGTATTGGGTGTATGATACGGGGTTTCCCCTTTACGATGAATGAGAATCTCACGCCCCGTGACCCAATCTTTAATTCGATTGAGAGCCGCTGACGCTTTACTGAGGTTAATTTCTTCAATAATGCAGAGAAGAGCCCCTTCGATTTCGGCATTAAAGCCAGACGGGTTTGTAATCGCAGCGTCAGCACGCTTGTATCCTTTTGTGATAAGTCTCTCCAACGCTTCGTGGAAGATTGATTTTCCGCTGCTTTCAGGTCCATAGAGAAAAAGATACGGGAGTGGTTCAAGGGGAGCCTGAAGCAAACTGGCAATCCAACACTTGAGGTAGTCAGCGCCAGATAAGATGCCGTTTGCCTTTGCCCAACCATTTTGTTTAATTGCATCATCCAACCCTCGTCCAACATGATTTAAAATCTTTGTCCAAGTGGGATATGACAGGGTTTGACTGTGAGGAGCGGGTAAAAATCTTAATTGTGCCGAGTTACGATTCCAAGCTCTATCACCAGGATATTCATTTTGAAATGGTTGATTTACAAGAACCCAGGGTTTGAAAACAGAAGACCCTAAAATTGCTGTTATGTCTACGTGCTTTAGCCCTATAGCACCTAAAGCTGATTTGATATGATGTAAAGGTTCATTCACCCATCTACCATCAGATTTTAATGACCAACCATAATCTTCTCCACTTTCGGTAATTAGATGTCTAACTAGATCATCGTAATTACCGATTTCTAATTCAATTGGAGAACCTAGTTGGACATTAAAAACCTTAGTCCAAGGTTTGTTACCTTTAGCTAACCAACCTTGCATCTCAGAGGGTGTATCGTTTGATTTTCTTTCTACTTCAATAATTAGACGACCATCTTTGTGCTGTTTAAGTTTTGTTTCACGCGCCCGTAAAGGGTTAGCCACCTCAAAAATAACGCCTAAAAGAGCGGCGGCATTAATTGCAATTTCGGCTTCTCTAAAAACAAATCCACCAGATGGATCTTCGATTCCTCCAAGTGAACGACAAGCAGTTTTAAAATCTGGTTCTTGATTTAAATAACACCGAGTCCAACCAGCCCCATCTTGCTCCCAAGACTCATGTTCTTGAACCCCTGGAGTATAGCGACGAATACCCCAAGCCCCGCGTCTTAGGGGAAAGGCAAAACAATTATGGTCGGTTCCCGGTTCTTTACCAGTTGCCAATGTTTCAAAAATCCCACAAAAGCTAAGTTCTTCATGCGCTCTCTTTAAGTCAGCAGTATGGCATACTAACATATGATGATCCTGATTGAACCACCATTGAGCCTTTATATCTGTTAAAAATTCAATAAGTTTTCTATGAGTTTCATCTAATTTGATTTTAGGGCGTTGCCCCGAAAGCTCTTCAAAAATACCTGTTTTGATTTCTGGTATAATTTGTGGAAGATTTTTTCGACGCTGACCAGATATAACTTTAATATGATCTCGCCAATGTGGTGGAATTTTATCTTTAGTGAGAATACTTCCTTTTTTAATTAACTTAAGGCCATCTGTTTTACCAGAGCGTCGATGCCAGATCCACATATTTCCACCACAAATATCTACTTTACTTCTAAAATCAAAGCCAGTAAGAGCCGAAAGATTTCCAAGAATTGCGCGAGCAAGCGCGGCGTGTTCATTATGATTTTCAGTAGGAACTGGCTCAAGAAAAATATATAAGTGAAGTCCTTTACCACCCGCAGATTTACGAATTGTTACCCATTCGATTTTCTCAGCTTCTTGACGAATTTGATCTAATTCAAGTGTTGTCATTTTTGACTTATGTTGTTCACTATGCCCAATAATAGCATCAAAATCAAAAGCCACCCATCGACTAACTTTATGGGTCCAATCCCAACCAGTTAGACCAATTCCTTCGGCGTGTTGCTGTAAATCAAATTTAATATAAGAATCAGTATAATTCGGGTTAGTAGCTGCGTTCCAAGGGATACGAAAAGGTTTCCAAATATTTGTACCGTCTGTCCAACCAAGCCATTTTTTACCTTTAAAATCACCATCAACACGCTCTCCCCCATCCTGAGCAACATTAACTTGACATTCCATATTAAAACCATATAAATCTGCCAAATCAGAATGAGTCTGATCTGTTAAGAAGTTTTTTATGGCTGCTGATTTTAATAAGGGCATTAGGTATCCTAACTACTTAGTAAAAATCATTTCCGAAAATCAAATCAATTTCTGTCGGTAGGCTATCACTCAATTTCTATAAGGCATAAACAAAACTTTTGGAAAGTAGCTTGTAAGTCTAATAAATTCAATGTTCTACAAAACTACTTTTTACAGTCTTAAGTTAGTAGTATTGGCACAGATATTGCTTCCTTAATATAATAGGAGAGAATTTTGAGTCCGTAAGTAAGTAAGCTGTAAGTCTAATAAATTCAATGTTCTATCTTTTACTTTCCAAAAAGTCCGTTTATGCCTTATAGGATTAGACAGAGACATTTACTTGAAATAGATTTGATTTTCTAAATTGATTTTCAAGTAAATGATTTTTCTCACGGAGAACCAAAAAATGGGTGATACAGACACACTACAGAAAACAGGTTTGGCTGAGATTCCAATTGGTAAAATCAGGCCAAACAAGGTTTCACTTAGAAAAGTTAATCGCGAGTCTGAGCAGTATTTAGGACTCGTCGATTCTATGAAAGCCCAGGGATTTTTCGGGGCTATTACTGTTAGACTTCGTATTGATGAGGATTCCGGCGAAGAGTTCTATGAGTTAATCGACGGACTCCATCGTTATACGGCTGCTCTGGATGCCGGACTTGAAAAAATCAAGGTTGATATTCAAGACCTTGGAAATGATCAGGTTCTTGAGGCTCAGATTCTTGCAAATATCCATAAAATCGAAACGAAGCATCATGAGTATTCAAAGCAGCTTCGTCGTATTCTCGACCGTAACCCCATGATGACTGAGCCTGAGTTGGCTCAGAAGCTTGGGAAAACACCTCAATGGATTCGTCAGCGTCTCGATCTCAACAAAATTGACAATCCAAAGATTATCCAGCTTATTAACGAAGGTAAGATGCGGCTGGCAAATGCGTATGCTCTCTCCAAGCTTCCTGCTGATGAGCAGTTGAACTTTGTTGAGGCGGCTTGTTCCGAGCAGCCTGATGAGTTCATTCCCAAGGTCACAGCGCGAAAGAAAGAGCTGAACGAGCAAAGACGACAGGGTAAGGGTGACGAACAGAAGCCTTGGTCTCCTGTTGCGTTCCTTCAGAAAATGACCGACATCAAATCTGAGGTCGGTTATCCTGAGTCAAGTGCGCTAACTGGTGTTGCGTGTAATTCTATTGTCACACCAGATATGACTGGTGAACAGGGTTTTGTTGCCGGTCTCAATTGGGCTCTCCATCTGGACGATGCTTCCGTTAAGGCTCAGAAGACTAAGGAAGAGGAGCGTCGGGCTAAGAGAGATGATGCTCGTAAGAAAAAGGCTGGTGAGCGTGCTACTAGCAAGGCGGCTAAGGCTATTAGACAGGCAAAGATTGCTGATTTTGAAGCCAGAGTCGCGGACCGGATCAATAGCGAAGAGATGACAGAAGGACAGGCCGAAAGTGAGCGCAAAGAGTTTATGGCCGCGCTCGACCGAGAGGCAAAGGAAGCGGCAGCCGCAGCGGAGGCCGCTGTTTGACTTGACTCCGCTCCAGGTGGCTCCCTGTCAGTCGGACGGCAGGGAGTCACCTAATTTTTCCAACTAAAAAAAGAAAGGCTATAAAATGAGTCCCGATCCAGAAAATCCAGCAATCCCTGAAACTGAGTCACTTCTTCCACCAGAGGCAATACCAGAGGGAGGATTACAAAAGTTTGACAAGCACGCACTTGCAGCCGTAAGCGGTAGTCAATTTCTTCCACGACTTCAACTTATGACGGCAGCTAGTAAGATTGTCAAAAAGAAAGAATTCCCGGAAAATCACTTTGCCTTAATTCGAGGCCAAAAGCATCAGGATTTAGGCGAATCAATTGATGTTGCTGTTTTATCCTGGCGTCCAAAAGCTATGGATATGAGTGGCGATGAAGTTATTTCTATCTTTGATCCAAAACCAGATGAAAACGATGATCCAACAGGTGAGTTTCTTCGGATTGTCGAAAAATCTAAAGAACAAGATAGTATGTGTATGTGGGGATCAGAGTATCTAGTTTTCATAGCTGCTCCTCATAATGCTCTCGCTCATTTCTTTATGGGAACAATATCAACACGGCGTGAGTCTCCAAAGATGCACGCTAAAATTAACCAGAAGGCTACTCTAACTCCCGAGTTTTGTGAGAATAAGAGATTTAGTTGGTATGCCCCTGAAGTATCTGCTTGTTCGACACCGATGGAATTACCTAATGCTGCAAAGCTAAAATCTGAAATTATTAAATTTCAGAATCCACCGGAAGAGGAAAGAGAGCGAGTCCCAGAAGCGGGACAAGAAGCAAGAGTACAATAACAAGAGTCTTGAGGGTAGGAAGATTGTAAATATCTTCCTACCCTCAAACTGTTTAGGAGAAAATCATGGTATCAGGAACAGAGGCACTTAAAGACGGTTCTTTTTTAGATGAGCTAACTAAAGTTGAACAAAGTACAACTCAAATTGAAAAAATAGCAAATGATATTCTTGGTATTCTTGAAATTGACTATAAAGAGAAGGACTCAGAGGCAGAAGTACCATCTTCACCAACACCTACTTCAATAGCTTTTGATGGATTTACAACTCGTCTTAGAGGTATTAAAGTTCGCCTTAATATCGCCCATTTAGATAAACTCGAAAAAATCTATGCGGCAATTAAGGAACTTGGATTGTGACAAAGTTAGAACCACTCTCAATTCAAATGGTTAACTGGGCTCTCTTCCGTAAATTAGTAGGAGAGGGTCCAGTTAAAGCCGTTGATGCTGCCGAGATACCTTTAGATGATCCTGCGGCCTTTGTTTCGTGTCTTAAATTTAATAACCGACCATTTGAAACACTTGAAGATAAGGGATCAGATATTTTTAGACATAGTTTTCTAACTTGTATTGGTTGTCTTAAAACAGAAGAGATTACAGATTTTATATTTGAAAATCCAGATTTACGGAGAATAGTTCATGGTCAAATTATAATTGTATCTGGAACACTTTATGATTGGATTCGTGCAATTTTAGATGGATGCTATGAAAGTAGTAGTTCCTCTAATAGGCGAATAATGAATGACTTATTTGAAAGATTAAATAATTCTCATTTAAAACGGTGCTTTCAATGTTATGAACGAGTATATTTACAGGATGATACCTTTATTCTAAGGTTCAGAAAATGACTGTTCATTCTGAAACTATAAAAGTTATAATGGGAACTGGATCAAACAGATTCAGGAAGCCCCTTATATTACACTACGATGGTCTTAGAATCTATTTTGATTTTACGTTCAATAAATCATTTATGCTTGAAGTTAAGGCTATGGAAGGTTCTCAATGGCATGGTTATGATGGCGCACCTAAAACGCCTGAAGGTGTTCGTTCTAAGGTTTGGTCGGTTAAAGACTCAGATCGTAATGATTTTAGAATCCGATGGTTTCAATGGGAGGCATTTACACAAGAGGAAAAAGATAAGAATCCTACCCTTAATCCTTATTGGGTCTATGATAAATCGCTTATAACTGATCTTCAATTTGAACGACCACTATATGAACATCAAAAAGATATGGTTGCACATTTTTTAACTAGACACTATGCTTGTGCGGCATCAGAAATGGGAACAGGAAAATCACTTGCGGGCATAGAAGCATTTGAGAGGGCTGTTAAAGACTTTAGAGTAAATAATTCAGACTACGACAAAATGGATCGAGATTTAGTTTGGTATGTTGGACCAAGAGCGGGCGTTAGGGCTGTTAATCTTGAGTTAGAAAAATGGAACGCTACAGTTGAACCAAGAATGATAACATATGAAGAACTAATTAAAGTTCTTGCTCGTATAGGCGAGCGTGGACAGCCACCAATGTTTGTTTTCTTTGATGAAAGTTTTAAAATCAAGACTCCAAAAAGTCAACGGTCAATTGCAGCTTTATCTCTTGCAAATTGGGTTCGTCAAGAATGGGGATGGCAAGGATATGTTATTGAGGTAACTGGAACACCGGCACCTAAAAATCCAGGTGACTGGTGGCATCAATGTGAAGTCCTTTGTCCTGGTTATTTAAGAGAAGGAAATGTTCACAAATTTAGAGATAGACTTTCTATTACAGAAACTCAAGATGGAAAATATGGATCTTATAAGAAGATTATTACATGGCTTGACGATGATAAAAAATGTGAGATTTGCGGAGTCTTAAGGAAAGATCATAAGGAAAATCATGATTTTGAAGGATCAGTCAATGAAGTTGCTAATCTATATGCTCGGATGAAGGGTCTAGTTATTGTTCAATTCAAGAAAGATTGTCTTGATCTTCCTGAAAAACAATATGAACTTATAAAACTTCGACCCACTATTGATTTATTAAGAGCGGCCCGCTTAATTATAAAAACAACATCGCGGGCTATTGATGCTTTAAGATTAGTGCGGGAATTAAGTGACGGATTTCAATATACAAAAGAAAAAGTAGGAATGGAAATTTGCGCTGAATGTAATGGATCTGGTGAAGTTAAGATACCTGTTCCACAAAATGAAATTGATATAATGCAGCCGTATGATCCAGGTGAGTGGACATATGAATCTGCAATCTGTGATTTTTGTGGGGGAAAGCGTGAAGTTCCAAAATATGCTAGAGGGGTAGATGAAATTGAGAGTCAAAAAGATCAAGTATTTTTAGATGAATTAGATTCACATGATGATGTTGGACGATATACTGTTTGGGGTGGTTTTACAGCAACCATTGATCGTCTTACTAGAATGGCCCATCAGCAAGGTTGGGCGACTCTTCGTGTTGATGGTCGAGGTTTGTTTGGTGAAAATCATGATGATGAAATTCTTGATGCTGATGATCTTCTTAAAGGAATGGATAACGGACACTCCAAGCGTGATATGTATAAGGAAAGGTATCCAAAAATCTGTTATGTTGGACAACCTGAAGCTGGTGGTCTTGCTTATACATTAACGGCTAGTCCAACTGGATTATTCTTCTCGAATTCGTTCAGCGGAGTCGGAAGGATGCAAGCAGAAGATAGAGGGCATAGGCCCGGAATGGATTTAAATTTAGGCTACACAATTAAGGATATTGAATTATTACCTGTAGATCGTCTCTTGTTAGATAATCTACAGAAAAAGAAAAATCTGCAACGGATTACAATGGGTGATCTCGATGCAGTTATGAGAGACGCTGAGGAGGCTTTAAGATGAATGATCAGTCAATGGCACCTATTGAAGTTGAACCGTCTTCAATGTCAAAAGCACAGATTAGTTACGAAACTAGATTAGTTCCACGGATTGAGATTTTAGTGGACAATGAGTTTAATTGTCGTGGAAGTGATCTAATTCCAATGGGCGTAGTTGAATTAGCAAAAGATATTGAAGAAAACGGATTAATTAATCCAATTATTATCAAACCAATCGACCATCCAGAGTTTAAGTTTAAGCTTATTGCTGGATTCAGACGAACTCTTGCTCATAAAATTAATGACACCGATCCATCGACAATAAAAATTATGGCAACGATCCGACCTGATATTAGTAACGAGATTGATGCCCTAGTTCTTAATTTGTCAGAAAATCTTCATCGAAGTAGTTTAACAATGGTCCAAGAGGCTAGGGCTATTAGCAAACTTGAAAAACATGGTATGACACGCGAACAATGGGCGCGTAGAACACAAAAATCATGGGGCTGGATTCAAGTTCGCTTAATGCTTGCGGCCTTACCTGGAGAGATTCAGAATGAAGTAGAAGCTCTTGGTAAGGGTATTACACAGCAACAGGTTCGTGATCTTTACACTTATTATAAAGAAGAAGGTAAGGGAAAGTGTGAAGAGGTCATCCGAAACATTAAATCCGCAAAAGCTTCCGGGCGTAAGGCTATCACCTCACCTGAAAAACGAGATTCAACATCAAAGCTTATCAGAAATAAAACTGAAATTCTTAACATGATGGATACTTTTAAAAGAACCTTTGGTCTTAGTCTGATTGTTCGCTTTGGTGCCTGGTCTATTGGTGAAATTTCAGCCCAAGATTTGTATGATGATATTGAAGCTTACTGCGAGAAGCATAATATTACCTTTGAACGACCAAAGGATGAAGACAATGAAAACAGTTAAACGAACATATGAGGTTTGTTCTGTTTGTAAAGGAAGCGGTAAAATTTGGAAACTTCCTGATTATTCTACAACAATTGTAAAAACACAAGAATCTTGTGAATGCTGTGGCGGTGCAGGAAAAATCTGTGTTTCTGAGGAAATGAGTGATGACGCCTGAACAGGCAGCAGCCTACATCAAAGCACAAGCGGTTGCAGCAGAAATCGAGATGCACGGGATGATTGTTACAAACCATGAATGTATTAGAGACAATCATCCACTTCAATATCGACAACCTGATTTTGAGAATTTAATCCTGAAATATGGAATCTATCATAACGGGGTAATGAAGTTGTTTAATGAGGTGAATAGCTGATGATTAAACTAGGTGACAAAGTAAAAGATACTGTATCTGGATTCATAGGTATTGCAATCAGCGCAACGACCTATCTTAATGGATGCCGTTGGATTTGTGTTCAAGCTCCTGTAAAGAAAAATGGAGATTTTGTTGAGCCTGTTTATTTTGATGAAACTCAACTTAAAAAAGTAGCGCAACGAACTCCTGTAAGAAAAATACCACAAAGAACATTAGGTGGTAGCCACCCACCAATTCCTGGGCCACGCACACCACCATTTCGACATAGAGAAAGTGGAATCTGATGACTCTTCAAGAGCAACAGATTGAAGGTTATCTTCAACAACTTTGGGAAAAATCTGATTCTGAAGAACGGGTTAATAAAATCCTTTTCGCTGTAATGACTGTTCATTCGATGCGTGATTGGGAAGCTATTTTTTGTGAATTACTTAATGCAACTTTTTTTAAAGAAAATGTTGGTCTTTTAGAAAAAGCTAAAAAAGAATTAGTTGAAGCTCTTAGAGATTTATATTTAGAGGTAACAATATGACTCTAACTCTTGCTGAAAAAACTGAAATATTTCAACGAAATGAAATTAAAAAATTGTTATCAAAATGTACAGAAGGACAGCAAGGAAGATTTCATCAACTTTTTCCTAATGGTGTGCCAATAGATAAGTTAGAGACTGCACATGGGCTTATTATGCGAACCTTAGAAAAATAATGAAATATTTACGATGTCGCCTCTATTGGTTAGATGGAAGAGTTATAGTAAAATGTATTGGATTCCCAGATTTTGAAGGTGAAGAAGGATTTTTTAAACATCTTAATGCTGACTATAAAACAAATCTTATACAAGCCGAAAAAGATCCACCATATACTGCACTAATAGAAACAACTTCTTTTGACTTTTTTAAAATAGATATTGATGGAATTATGGCGTTTTTTGAAAATGAATAAAGTATTTGTAGATACAGAGACTTGCGGTCTCCACGGGCCTATTGTTCTAATACAATATGCTTTTGAGGACGGACCTATAGAATTACACCCTGTATGGACGACCCCAATTGAAGAGACACTTGAACTTATTGAAAGATTTTGTGAGTGCTGTTACATTGGCTTTAATAATGTTTTCGATTGGTTCCACTTTCAGCAGCTTTATACGACACTCCACCAGTTTCCAGACCATTCTGTTTATCCAGAAGATTTTATTAATGAATACGCTCTCTTTGAAAAAGGTGCCCGTGACGTGGATCTTTGCCTCAAACCGGCGGGAGTCTTTGATATTATGCTCCACGCTCGTAAAGGTCCATATCAAACAACAATGAATCGTGATGACATTAGAATTAAACGGATTCCTACAGTTCTTGCTCGGCATCTTGTTGCAGAACTAAATAAGCGAATCCAATTTAAAGATATTTGGTTTGCAAGAAAATCTGATTCCTCGAAACGGTGGCAGATATATGATATTCTTGATTCAGTTGGAGATATAATTCCTGATCTTAAAGATATTGTTCTTAAATTTGCACCATCAAGTGCATTAAAAGCATTAGCCCTTGATGCTTTAGAGCTTGATAATGTTAAGTTTTTTAAAGATGTTGGGGTAGCTAAAGTTTTTAATCCTGTTGAATCTGGTTTTGCACCATTTGCTCTTGCTCCTTTTCTTGATAAGCGGACTAAGATGCAAAGACACCCAAGGCCGGGGAACTGGTTAGGAAAATGGCCTGATGTAATTCGATACCATATTGATCATTGGAATCATAGCAAACTTGCTCGTCAATATGCTGAGGATGATGTGCGTTACACAAGAGACTTGTTTCATCATTTTAAAATCGAAGATAAAGATTTGAACGACGATGATTCAATTCTCTCTTGTATGGTTGCCTCAATTAGATGGAGAGGATACCGTGTTAGTATTAAAAAAATCTTAGATTTGAAAAAAGAAGCTGTTCGTAAGCTAATGGCTCTTAAGTTTAATTTTAATTCTACAGAAATTTGTAGACGTTATATGAGCCAAGTAATGTCAGATATTGAGCAACTTGTTTTAAAGCCGGGCGGAAAACAAACTACGAAAGCTATTATCTTAGAGGAAATAGCTAAGTGGAGACATGAAGAAGTCTGTGAATGTGGGGGACAAAATCCACAATGTTTCCTCTGTGCAGGTGAGGGTTATTATCAAACTGAAGAAAAGCATCCAGCCGCAAAAAGAGCACAGGAGATTTTAGATGCGCGACACGCCAAGAAAGAAATTGAAATATACGACAAGTTCATATTGGCTGGACGCTTCCATGCGTCGTTTAATATTATTGGGGCGCTCAGTTCAAGAATGTCAGGAGCTGATGGACTCAATCCACAAGGAATTAATCACGCTACTTATGTACGAAAATGTTTCCCTTTGGCCTGGAAGGGAACTCAGCTCTGTGGGGGAGACCTTGCCGGTTCCCAAGTCGCAATCGCTGATGCAGTCTTTAAAGATCCTAAGCTCCATGAAGAATTGCTTACTGAGACAATCTGCTCAGATTGCCACGGAATTCCGTTAAACGGTTGCAAAGAGTGTAAATATACTGGAAAAGTAAAACAAAAACTTTACGCGATTTTTGGAACATATCTTTTTCCAGGTATGACCTATCAAGATATTATGCAAACAAAAGGTTTGGCTGGAGAGCAAGATAAATATGATAGAAGTAAAAAGGCTGTTCTTGCTATGCTCTTTGGAGGAGAGCCCTATACTCTTGCAACAAGAGTTGGAATTTCACAAGAAGCAGCCGAAGAAGCATACAAAAAATGGGTAGACGATCATCCTAAATGGGGAGAAGAACGACAAAAATATTTTGATATGTATTGTTCAATGCGTCAGCCCGGAGGCGTTGGAACACGGGTAATATGGAAAGACCCTGCAAGATACGTAGAGTCAATTTTTGGTTTTAGGCGGTATTTTACATTAGAAAATCAGATTGTTCGTGTTCTTTTTGAATTAGGCCAAAAACCTCCAAAAGAATGG
>Ga0114923_10001028_pt1 | contig 19739 bp, 22 predicted proteins | sample SumtaG_FD_89578 | JGI IMG/M metagenome (GOLD analysis project Ga0114923, IMG submission 89578) | Deep subsurface microbial communities from Indian Ocean to uncover new lineages of life (NeLLi) - Sumatra_00157 metaG | ecosystem: Environmental > Aquatic > Marine > Oceanic > Sediment | place: near...
CCGCGCCTGCTGCGCCTCGTAAGGCCTGGGTCGTTGTCTCAGTACCCATCTCGGGGCTCCCGCTCTCACGGCCCCTATCGATTATCGGCTTGGTGAGCCATTATCTCACCAACAACCATAATCGAACACGATCCTATCCTATAGCAGATAAAAACCATTTTTTTTATCCCTTTCATTGAAAAACTTTTCCAAGCCAATTCAATTATGAAATATTATCCTCAGTTTCCCGAGGTTATTTTTCTCTATAGGGTAAGTTGATCATGTGTTACTGAGCAGTTTGCTATGGGAACTTTAGGTATCCCATTCAACTCGCATGGCTTATTCTCACCCAAATAGCAGTCGGGTCCGGCAGGATCAACCGGAATTAATTATCTAAATAAATATTGAGTTAGTCGCAAATTAGTTCTTAAATTGGAATTAATTTACTTTTAGGGTTATTAATTTAACTTTCTTCAGTTATAATCGATTAAACTATAACTACATTTTTTATATCGCATCAGTGAATTAACTTTTCATATAACGGTTGCATACCGTAATCAAAGCTCACACCGGTAAAGATGCGATTTGTTATAGTAATATATAAGAAGGATTCATTTTAAATTTTTTTGTTTTGTTAATTTTACAAATATTCGTAGTTTAAAAATCTAAGTTTTAATTTAAAAATACTAATTTAAAAAAGGAGCTTTGCGAATTAAAATGGATTTAAAAGAAAAAATAGGTATTCACCTGGATCAAATAAAACAGTTGAAAGGAGTCGAAAATGCGGTTTTAACTCAAAGAGATGGGAATCCAATTCAGTCAGCCGGAGTTTGGTTTTCTAAAGATGAAATATTTAACGTTAGTTCTGCCACTAGTGCGATCTTTAACGTGGGAATACATTTACATCCAAACGATTTAAAATACATCTTAATAGAGGGAAAGAAAGCAAAAATTTTAATCGCTCCTCTTAATAGCCCAATACATTATTCTTTAAATAGGATTTTGCAACAGCAAGGAATTCTCGATAATAAACACGAGTTTTTTATAGCAATTACTGCTCAGCCAAATACAAATTTAGGGGGGATTTTTTTGCAAACTAGTGAATGTTTAAAAAAGATCAAAACTACTCTCATTACTTCTGGCGAATCTTTTAAACCACCATTAGTTCAATTTGATGAACAACGGATTCAAAGTATAATAAAAGGGTTCAATGTTAAAGAGAATGAGAATTTTAATTTCAAAGTGTCTTCATTTTCGTTAAATTTATCAGAAAACATATCTATGGAGCTAAGAAAAGTTTTAAGCAATTTTTCTATTGCAATTCCTGATCTAAAATACGCATTTATTACCATAGAAGGGGGATTTATTGCATCAAAAATTTTGAAAAACACCAATGATAAGGAAAAAAATCTAGATAATATGTCCGCAATGAGTTATTCGCTTTTTCAAACAGCAAATAGGTGCGCTTGGTTGCTTAAAAAAATGAATGCGGAGAGTATATTATTAGATTGCGAAAATTCATTTCAATTTATACATAGTGTGGGAAAAGCAATATTTAGTACTGAGATGGGTAAATCCCGACAAAAACTAGGTTTAATACGATTAATTATTCCTCAATTCTCAAACAAAATAAATTCTCTTATTAAGAGAGCGTCTGAAATTCAGGATCAAAGGCCCTTTGATATTAAGACTATGCTAGGAGAATTAATTATTAAAGGATAAGGTGAAAAAATGATTTTTTTTGAGTTATTGGAAAAATTAAAAACAACTGATACAACACTAATACTTTATACCATCTTAAATAGAATTCCAATTATCGTTTATGGTAATAACGCAGAGAAAATCGATGATTTTTTAGTAGATTTATCAGAATTGATTCATTTTCGGAAAGAATTTATTTTTTATACGGATTTTATTTCTAACACAGAATATCATGAATTAGTAATGAATGAAAATATTGATTACAATACTCAAAAAATATATATTCGATGTCCTACTAGTGTTGCTCTCAAAGCTCTGAACCAATTTGAGCGTTTTGATTCTTGGTTAATTGGAATTGAAATACTTGAGCAAAAAGATAAGATTCGTCAGTTTATTAACAGCATTAAAAAAAAAATTAATTGTTTTTTGGGTATTGCTTTCTTTTCTAACTCATTTTCTATCGAATTAATGGGCATTAATTGGAAACTCCTTGATCTTCAATTTGAACATGGTATTTTACAAAAAATTTCCCAAGATACTGAGAAATCCATCATCAAAATGAAAAGAGTTTTATTAGGGAAAATTAAATCTGAAGAAATTGATGAAGATTTAATAGATGTTCTATTAGATTTTAATAGAGAAAAAGAAGAATTGAAAAAGAATATCCTTAAAAAAGAGATTCAAAATTTTTATTCAGGTTCTAAACGAGCTTTTTCTATTTTATCTAGGTTAAATCTATTAAATAACATAGAAATGAAAACGCAAATTGGGAGTAAAACTCTTTTAGAAACTGTAGATTATGAAGACGCTCCCATTGATAGAATAATATCTTTTATTAATAAAGAATGGGGGGAAGACTTTTCAACATTGATTGAAAACGGTAAGAAAGTTAATGCTCTTGATAGTATGCAATCTTTATGGGGTTAATTAATTTGATATATGATTATGAGAAAAAAAATTTGCAAGTTAAAATCGTGTATTACGGTCCTGCCATGTCAGGAAAAACGACATCAATAAAACAATTATTTTCTTATTTCAACAAAGAGGAAAACCTAAATTCTATTGATAGTACCGTTGGGAGAACTTTATTGTTTGATTTTGGTGTTTTACAATTTAAGGGTGCGGAATGGAGTTTAAAATTTCTTATTTATTCTGCTACTGGGCAAGACTTCTATGCAAGCACCCGACCCGCTACTTTAAACGGTGTTGATGGGTTAATTTTTGTTGTTGATTCAAGAGCTCAATGTTTACAACATAATTTGAGATCATGGAATGAATTAAAAACTATGTTTAAAAATGATTTTTATAACCTTCCCGTAGTTATTTCGTTAAATAAATGTGATATAGAAGATCCAAACGAATACGAGTTTTTAAGTGAAATAAATTTCAATATGTTTAAGTTTATTTCTATTAATAAGACAATAGCAATTGAAGGAAAAGGAGTTTTAGATTCTTTTAATCGGGTTATAACTTTTATTTTTCCACAATTAACTTTAAAAATGAGTATAACAAATTAATAATTTAATTATTTTTCAATTTTTTCATACATATTTTTTGAGAGTCTTTTAATAAAACCATTGTTATGAAATTGCTTTAATAAATTTCTGACCTTACGTACTTCTTGAGCATCTACTCCTAAAATACTAATTAACTGAAAAATTGAAAATTGGTTAGGTAATTCTTCTTTTATGCTATTATAAACTCCCATAACTATTTCAACATAAAACAATATTAGTTTATGTTAGATAAAATGATTAAGAATTTATATAAATTATTAAATTATGGGAAAATTTATATTTAAGAGATTTTGGTTCTTATAATCCTCAAGGTAACTATAACATTTCATTCCTAAATTTAATAGGTCATGTATGTTAGTTATTTTCATTGAATTTTTATAACCTTAGGGAAATCCTAGTATCCTTTGAAATAATAAATTTTATTTAATAATTCTAAAAAATAAAACGCATTATACCTATTTAAAAAATAAGAATTTTATCTTTTTATTAAATTTTGATTAAAATGTAATCATTAGCATAACAAGAAAAAATTGAATATTCGTATCTATTTCTAAAATTCAGGGAGGTCTCTGCTAAAATTATTTCCAACAGGTGCTTTGCCATCCCCATATATTTGATATAAGCCCGTTCTTCTTGCGCATTCTGTAAAACTACGATAAACATCTATTTTCTTGTCGTATAATGCACATGTTTTGTATATTATGGGATTCCAAATATATAATTCATGATCAGGTTCATACCAGAGCTTTTCCTCCTTGAGAACTTGTTTAAAATCTTCTTCTCCAATAGTTTCACTAAGATCTTGCTTATTTAACATTGTTATCAAGGGAATTTCTTTAATTAACTTACCCCTTGTAATATTTTTTAATTCTTTTAGGGACTCAATATTATCTTCAAAAAAATGTGTTTGTGAATCAACGACAATAATAACCCCGTCTGTACCCTTGAAAATCTTCTTTCTTAAAGGAGAGAACCTGCTCTGCCCAGCAACAGTATAGACATGGTAATATACTTTATTCTGTTTAGTTGATTGAAAAATACCTCTATCAAAATATAATGTTGACCCGCTTGCCATAGAAATTTTAGTTAGATTTCCAGTTGGAGTGATATCTTTTTTTTGTTCTTTAGTTAATCTATATAATGTGTCTACTATTGTTGTTTTTCCTGATCCCCCCATACCCCAATAGAGTATTTTTATATATATATTATGATCTGCCGTCCATCGAACCATAGAAAAATCCTCATTGAAGTTTACTATTTAAAAGGCTGAAAAAACATATTCTTAAATTATATACATATAGAAAGATCGCTTTGGTCTTTATATAATAATATTATTAAATATTAATATAATTACACATTTATAATTTTATTTTAGTTTTCATTTCTTAGCAATTTAAAAGAGTAAAGATTAAAATGAAAATCAATTTTCAAATTAACCTTATTTATTAATACATAAAACTTCTTTAAATTTTCTTTATTTAATTTCAAAGCTTTTTCTAGAGCTTTATTTGTTCAATTACAACGATATATTTCCCTTGTCTTATATTATAATTACACCATAAAATTATTTCATTATATATTTCTCCTTTATAACCTTCTCGTATAATCAGATTAATAATATCGGAATACATAATTTCTCTCTTCCCTTTTAAAATAAAGTTTAATTCTTTGAAAATTCTTTTAAACAAATTACTGTGGGTTGAAGATATTTTTTTTATCTTTTCGAGTTTGTTTGGAGATTGACTCATTGAAATAGCTCTTTTTAAAATGATTTTTTTTAAGAATAACAAATCTGATGTAAAATGTAGTACAAATTAAAAGTTAAAAAGTGCTATTTTTTTTTTACTTCCAATAATCCCTCAGCCCTTCGCTATAGATGTTCTATATATTTTAATGGAATTATTTTCCAATTGCAAACAACTTAAATTCTACAAAATCGAGATAAAGGGTTTCTAAATTACTTACATTATAACGATTAATTTGTGTGAATTAAATTTGGTAAATAATATAAAAGAGAGGAAATTTTATGAAAAATGCTCTGAATGTGGGGGTAGTGTCATAACAAACTCATTCGAAATGACATGTAAGGAATGTGGTTTAGTATTAGATAAAATTTATAAGGATTCGTCATACATCTTTAATGAGACCAATGTTAAAAATAACTTGAATAAACAGTATGTTGCGTTAGGAGAAAGAACCGATTATATCGGGGGATTGGGGACCTTTATAGATTATGAGAAGTCAAAATATCTTAAAGATAAAACAGGAAAATTATTGCCGCCTGATGAGCAAAAATTATACAGAAGGTTAAAGAAAAACTATGCTCAATTTCTAAGGATTAAAAATCATGAAACAGAATATAGAATCTTCAATATCTTGAATAAGATATCAATTTACCTTAATTTAAATAAAAATATCCGAAACAACGCTGCATATTTTTACAAAAAGATAGTTAAAAATGAACAAAAAATCATAAATAATATTTCTTTGATTGCATTTTGTATTTTTTATTCTGTTCGTAAAGAGTATCATAATGCCCCAGTTACAATAAATGAAATTTCTTATGCCTTTCAAAATTTTGGTCATAGAGTTAATCCAAGGCTAATTTTGAGAGATGGAATAAGATATAAATTTCATTTGAATAGCAATGCAATTCCACATAAAAGTGAAGATTACCTAATTAGATTAATAGATAGTATTATAAATCATAAAAATTTGGATGATAGATTAATTAAAAAAGGAAATAATTGGTCAAAAGAAGATTATAAACGCAATTTAACAAATAAATGCAGAACAATTCTAAATAACTTGACTAAATGGCATCGAGGTGGCCGAAATCCTTTTATTTTAACTGGAGCTGTAATATATTTAGCTGATAAGTTATTATCTAGAGAGTTTAACCAAAAAACCGTATTAACTCAAAAACTAATTTCTGACGCAACTAAGATCGCAGAATATTCTATTAGAGACCACTATGTAAATCTACTTAAACCAATCTTTATAACAAATGAATTTCAAATTTCAATGTAATATATAAAAAGCTAGATATCGAATGCAATTTAATTAGTGTTTCTTTTTTTAAGATTACCCAATATATATTATTTTTTTATTTTATTGCTTCTTTCAATCGTCAATAATTTGAATCTGTATGTTAATTCAATTGATTTTCGGCTCTTTTAACTGAATTTAATCTATATAATAAGATTAAAAATTGTTTTAATTAAATTTAATATTTAGTTAAAATTTATTAAAACATTGGCTTTATAATATTTTATTTGCTTCTGTAGTGTAGTCCGGTCAAACTTACTGATTTCTTAATACAGAAAAAAGGATTAAGCATGCGAGGCTCTCACCCTCGTGACCCGGGTTCAAATCCCGGCAGAAGCATTAACACAAAAATCTTTTAACATGTTTTTAGTTATTTAAAGCCTTTAGCTTTTTCTAACAGGTTTAAAAGATCAAATAATATTTTTAAATATTTTTCGATAATATCCAATTGATTCTCTTTCTTTAATTTTTGAGTAATCCAATTTAGTTTATCAGTAAGAACGGTTATTAATACGCTTGGTATGTTGACTTGTTTGGTGTTTTTGTTCAAAATTGTTTCTTTTTCCTCAATATTTTTATCTGAAACGCTGTCTGCCATAATTACTTCTCTATTACAAATTACACAAAAAGACACTCCTTCTTTATTTTGAAAAATTGGATTATTACAAATAGGGCAAGATAAATTTAGCATTTTATGACCTGTTCTTAGAAGATCTGCCATTTTCTTTGCGTCTTCTTTAATAAACACCACATCCTCTATAAATAATTATAATTAAACTCAATTTTTTATTGTTCTCGAGATCTGATCTTCATAAGATTAACGATATATCCCGAAATTCGATTTCTTAAGTGTTTTGAGTCTACTTCAAGATATTTATCTAATAATTCTTTATTTTTTTCAAAATCCGTAGTAAAGACATCAGGATATTTATTTACTAACTCTTTTGAAACCTTTTTTATTAATATAGTTCTAACTTTTCCCATCTAATTTCAGCAAAACACATTTCTTAGTTTTGAATTTAAATATTTGATAAAATAAATGTTTTTTGAAATTATCTAAGTTTTTATATTTTAATACAAAGAATTGTTGTGAACAAAAAGAATATAATAGTTTTATTCCTGTGTCTCGTTCTATCAATAATGCTAATTACCAAGTCCGTTAAAAGTTTTTCCTTCGATGTTTTTGTTTTTACAAGCGATAATGATATTTATTATAATAACGAAAAAATTAACATTAACGCTTCATGGGAATTAATTTATGACCCCAGCCATGAAATCTCGTATTTCCAAGTTCAAATTTTTGATTCATTTGATAATATTCTTTGGAATTCTTCAGAGTACCATGAAATTGGTTATTCAGAAAAGAATTGGACAATTAATATTAAATTTTTAAATATTTCATTTTCGAATTATACTAATACATTATTTATTAAATTATACCATTTTTACAAAGATGAAAACGGAGCGGGGGGGTCTGTAAATGCTTTTAGAGGAATTATAATCGTAAATGTGTTAAAAAGAAATGTGATGTGTCAATTAATCGGTTTTAAAAGCGTTCTAAAATACGGGGATTATAACTTTTTTACGACAAAATTTTATAGCACAGACAACAACTCTTATTTAGTTAACGAAACTTTTCATTTTGAAATAATTTCTTTTAAGAAAATACTTTATCAAAATAATTTTACAACAAACGAGAGTGGGGAAATTTCATTTAATATATCAACTATTTCTCATTTAAATTTAGGAGAAAATAACATAATATTTAACTTAAGAAATAACATGATTTATAACAATGCTACATTTTCTTATGAAATTTTCGTAGAAAAACTAGCAATTTTCGTAGAAATATTGAGTTTCGATAACAATTTAGAAAACGATCATTTAATAAAAATCAAGCTTTACTTCTATTTTTTCAACCAAAGTATAAAACCACTTAAAAACCAGATTTTAAAAACAATTATTTATAATGATTTAACATTGGAATATGAAGATGAATTTAAAACCAACCAATCGGGATTTGTAGATATTGATATTTCTCCAAATAACTTTAGATTTAAAGAAAATGAAAAAAAGTTTTATATTGATATCGTCTTCAACGGCACCAAATATCTAGAAAATGAAACTATAACTTTGAGTTTTAAAATTCAAAATTTTTTAAGTCAAGGGGTTTTTAATTTATTTTTTACATCAAACATTTTTCTTTTTTCGATTTTAATTATCCTTTTTACTTCTATTTGTATGAAATTTAATATTAGAAGAAGAACAAAATTCAAATTAATTAGAGATCTAACATTTAAATTCTAATTTATTATTTTGATTTGTTAATATTTATTTAAATTGTAGATTCTATAGATACAATGATGGCATTAAATGTCCGACAAAAAATTATTACGCATTTTTTTAAAGTATTTTGAGAGTGAGTATTGACATTGCGAGATATGTTTGGTATTTCCAAAGAGAAAATTGTTTAATTAAACGCTAAATTATTATTTTAATAATCAAAAACTACTACTCTGTATTTTATTATATACAATAATTTTCTTTCTTTTAATATAATTTTATCAGGTGTTCTTTATAACAATAGATTACTTTGAAGATTTATTAAAAAAACCTTCATTATTCAAAAACGAGAGTAAGCTTGATAATAATTTCGTTCCAAAGAAGTTACTACATCGAGAAAAGGAATTGGCGCTATTATCTCAACTTTTTTTAGTGTTAATAACAAATCCAAATTCTTTATCGCGTAAAATATTAATTATAGGAAAAACGGGAATAGGGAAAACAGCAGCAATTAAATTGTTTGGAGAGATGATAACAAATGCCGCAGGAAAAAGATCAATATTAATCAAATATGTACATATAAATTGTAGGAAAGAAAGAACTAGTTACAAAGTTCTAATCAAAATCGTTCGCGCACTCAATAAAAATTTTCCAAAAAGAGGATATTCGCCCCAAGATTTACTAGACATTATTGTAGACTCAGTTAATAACCAAAATTTACACATTTTAATTGTATTGGATGAATTAGGTTATTTAATAAATAAAGGTGGAGACCTGATATATTCTCTTACGAGAATTAACGATGATTCTTTTAATTCTCGACAACGCATTTCTATTATAGGAATAGCGAGAGATGTCTCGTGTTTAAGCAACTTAGATGTTAGTACTATGAGTACGCTTCAAAGGAACATAATTAAATTTAAAAATTACACAAAAGAGCAATTGTATGACATTTTGAAGTACAGAGCAGAGATAAGTTTAAAAGAAAATGCAATTTCTAACAAATTAATTAATATAATTTCAGATTTGGTTTATCAAAGTGGAGATATTAGATATGGGTTAAATCTTTTATGGAAATCAAGTAAAATTGCTGAAAGTCAGGATTTAAAATATATCACTATGGAATGCGTACGTCTTGGAAATCAAGATATAGTTCCATTTTCTACTCTAGATGTTTTAAAATATATGACATTGCAGAAACTAATTTTCTTATTAGCAATTATAAAAGCTTTAAAGAAAAGTGGAAAGATTCAAATTTCTTCATTAGTAATTACAAATTCATATTTGATTTTATGCGAAAATTTAGGAATTCAACCGCGGTCGTATTCACAATTATGGAATTATCTTCAAGATTTTAAAAGAGAGAATTTAATTACTGTGGAGATCAAAAGTGAGGATATAAAGGGTCGAAGGGGTTTAGTTGCAGTTCAAGAGATTTCACTTTCGAAATTTGAAGAGATAATCATAAACATTTTACAATCTAAGGGAATTAAGATTTGATAATTAAAGAAAATTTTAACATAGAGAATTTATTGGGTTCAAAAGCGAGAATAAAAATATTAAAAATACTTGCTATAAACCATGAATTATCAATATCTCAAATTATAAAAAAATCAAGGCTGAATCACACAAGCGTTAAATCTCATCTAAATCATTTAAAATCCTTAAATCTAATTCAAGAAAAAGTATTTGGACGGATTAAAATATATCGATATAAAACTGAAAACATTCGTGCTAAGAGTTTAAAGAAATTTATAGAAATTTGGGAAGGAGAATTATGAACAAATGATTTTAAATGTTTTCTTTTTTTTTTTCTATTCAAATATAGTTTTATTTTATTGCATATATCGAGATATCAGGTTTAGAATAATACCCAATAAAGGTCTTTTGGGGTTTTTTTTAATAGGTAGCTTCTTAATTTTTATTGAATTTTTGCATTTTTATAATAACATAATAATTTTTATAATAGTAAAGATATGGTTTCTTTTTTTAGCGTTTTTTTTATCATTTATATTATTTTGTTTAAAGATAATAGGAGGGGGTGATGGTAAGTTATTAACAATGCTGTTTCTTTTTAATCCAATATATTATTTGAATTTTCATTGGTTATTTTTATTTTTTTCCATTTTATTATTATTATATTTAATAATGGGGATAATTAGTTATCTAATTACACACAATTTAACAAATATGAATGTCTATGAGATGCTTTTTAGTGAAAATGAAAATTTCTCAAAAATACAAAAAATATTTATTGAAATATTTTATAAATTTATAGATTTTTCACAACTCAATAAATCCACTGGCGAAAAATATCTCTTAAAATCATTAATTCTATTTTATAATAATAAAGCCGAAAAATTTCAATTTTTAACCCAATATAGACCTCCAATCATTATCCTAATTTTTTTTGCATATAATTTTTTAATATTCAATTATCTTTGTTAAATAATTTGAAAAAAGTGAGTTCCCTTTTTTAGGATTATTAGTTAAAAATGATATAGAAATTATTAAGAAAATTTTAAATTAGTTAATTTTTATTAAATTATTGAATTTTAATTATCTTAAGAGTGTAATTTAAAGAATGGAAATTGAAAAAACTAGAGAAACTTCGTGGAAAATTCAGCTAAAAAATAAAAATGAAAGTATAGAATTAACTTCAGTAGAAATAAGTGGTGAAGTTCGGATAATTAAACTTACTTTATTAAAAAATAGCGAGTCTTTAATCGTAGAAATGGCTAAAGAAGAATTCTTTAATTTTCTATCCTTAATTACTGCTTTTAAAGATGTTGTAATAGGTGAAGATCAAATAATTCTAACAGAAAGTTTAATTTCAAACGAGAATGAAAACCAAAAACAGGTAGTCGAGGAAAATGAGGATTATCTTAAATTCCAAGCTAAACCAACTGAGGAGAATATTGGAAATAATGAAAGTGAAGAACTTAACCCTGAAGAATGGGACCCTTGGTAAATTATGTCTCTAAATACTTTTCTCAATTCTAAATTCACATGAGCCTAAACTAGGATTTTCTATACAACAATTATTTTCTATAACATTTACTCTGTATAGAGCATATTCACCAAAGCCAGCTAGTAGTCCTGTTATGTAATAACAGATATATTTTGATTTGCTACTTAAATCATTAGAAATGTTATGATGTAGCTCAATTACAATTAAATTATCAGAAATCTTTTTGGGTGTAAAACGACCCCAACCATGATTGCTTAATATACTACTAAATTGATTGACCAGATCATTTAATGTTTTAGATCTTAAATTATCGTCCCACTTTTGAATTAATGCCCAACCAACTTTTTTACCTAACCACACTAATAAAGATTTTACACCTTCCCCATAAATTGATGATAAAATGTCAATGATTTGTGGAGGGAAAAATACAAACCGTTCATTAAATAGTTCGTATTTCCCATGACTATACTTTAATCCCTTCAATTTTAAATTTCTCATAATTTTAATCAACCCATTTTCATATTATTCTATAATAATTCGTAATATTATAGTAGTTATTGCAATATTTTTAATAAAAATATAATTTCAAAATAATTATTAACATTATAATATATTATAAAATTCTTCCTAATTCTCTATTTTTATTTATAATACTTTTTATTATCTTAGAAATTTAAATAGTTTTTTCTTTAATAAATATTGCACATGTCAGAGTTTAATTTAATTATGTTTGGATTCTATTCGTTATTAGCATTTTTTATTTTTATTTTTGCGTTTTCTGTTATATCTGCTGAGCCTATTGCAATTTTTATTTCTATAGTCTTGTTTTTTATTTTTTTGATGCCATTTTTTCAAATTTTAAATGAAATAGAGGTTTTTGCTTTTAGTGAAGGATTTGAAATTGTGTTCTTTAAAACTATGGTGTCTTATTCTAAGTTAATAGTTATTTTTATTGGAATTTTTTTGTTTATAGAATTAATTTATGTTTTTTTATTTAGTTAGGAATTCTTCAACTCTTTCTTAAATGAAATTTAATATATTTATACACGAGAAGAAAAATGCTAATACATATAATGTATTAGAAACAATCAATAAAATTTTCCTTCTTTCATAGTTTATTATTCTCAAAAAATAATAGGAGGATACATAAACACAATATAAGAGGGAGAAAAATATTATAATAAAATCATAAGTAAATATTAAATCGAATAAAGAAGCTAAGTTTAAACCAGGATTAAAATTAAAATTGCTAATCATAAAATTAAATAAGGGAACTAACCCTCCAATTCCTCCAATAATTATTGGCAACAAAAATAAAAACAATAAAACTTTAAATCTTTCTCCTCGTATTATTATTTCTAACCGGTTTTCGAGTTTTTGGTGATTTGATATTACATTTAAGATATCTGTTATCTTTTCATGAGAGAGATAAGCATTCTCAGCAACAATCTTCCCTATAACATCCAAAATTAATTTAAATCGTATCGATTTCAATTCAAAATGTAGATTTTCTAGTATTTCGTCAAATGAGCAAGAGAAGTTTAAAAGTTGGGAAATTTGTGTTTTTAATGGTTTTTCTAATAATTTAAATAGTCGTTTATTTTGGGAATATGAGTTAAGAAATGCTATTTCAGGAGAAATATTTCTTTTTAAATTCATTGTAAACCCAATAAGGAATGAAATAAATTCATTAAATTTTGTTTTCTCCTTCTTTGAGTAATTGTTTATTAATCCTATTAAAAAAAAGTCATTTTTTAAAAATTTTTTATTTAGAAATTTTAAAGAGACGAAAAAAAGCAGTAAAATAGAAATTAATAAAAAATAATTAATTCTTTGAAATAAGATTAAAAAACATAAACCTAAGGGGAAAAATAAGCCAATAAAGAATATAACTGTTAATTTAGATTCTATTTCTCTCAGATATGTTCTAAATTGTTTTTCTAATGAATTTTCGCTAAAAACATTCATAATGTTATTATTACTGAAATTTGATAAAAGCAAGCTCTTTAAATACGAATTAAAATCTTCTGAGGGTGTAATAATCTCAGACAACAAGGCTTCTGGATTTTCACCCAGTTGAATTTTACTTAATACTTCTCCAAAGTCTTTTGAAATTGGAAGTTTATACTCTTTAATTAACTTAATAAAATTGATTGAATAATCTGCATTTTCTCCTAATGATTTCTGAATTAAGGAAAAATAAATCTTAACAAGATACAATAAGGCATTTATTTGCTTCTCTTTCTTTTTAATCTCTTTATAAAACTTAATATTAAAAGTATAAGAAAAAATTAATGCTAAGATAAAAGAATAAATTGTTACTATTATTAGACTAAAATTTGTGATAAATATTGAAGTAATAAAGAGGACTATAAAAGATATTAGAAATATTATAAAACTAGCTTTATTAATATCATTTTCGTCAATATTATATTCTTTTTTGTATATTAATTTATATCTAACATCCAATTCTTTAAACTTTATACAAGGGATGTTATAAGGATGTATTTTCTGACAGAAACTGATTAATTTATCGTTTAATACCATAGAATCAGTCATGTTTTAAAATTAATTAAAATATACTGCAATAAAATTTTGAAAACACGAAACATTTAATGTAAAAGTCGTTGTAGATAAATTTCTGTAAAAAAGATTGATGAAAGGTTTATTGTATTCATAAATTTTATAATTTAATTTATTTTCAATTAAAAAATCGTATTTAACATAAAAATCATTAAATGTAACGTTCAAATTTTTAGGGTAATCAATTTCTCTTAAATAAATCGCATCTGGATTCTCAATGATGAATTTGACAGCTATATCTACTTCATTAAAGAAATTTTCATAGGCTATTATGTCATTTTCTATCGTTCCATTAAATTCAGAAATTTGTATAATAAATGGATTAATCATTGATAGAAAAATGGTTAAGACAAAAATTCCAAAACCCGTTAATAATGCCTTTTCTAACAGATTTGTCATATATGATTTTAAAAATTTATAAATTTAAACTACATGAGTTTTTCCAATTTTCCAAAAATACAAAAAGATTCTCTAGGTTATCAGAAGAATGAAAAGAAACTTGATCAAAAAACTTTATTAATTTATTAATTGATAGTTTATCAATTTTTTGAAGAGTATTAAACATATCTTTATAAAGATTAAATATTACTTGAAATTTTTCTTTACTAATATCTTCGTATTTTCTTAGTTTACAGATAATGTTTGAATTAAATAAACTTATTAGGTTCGCCCAGTTTTTTTTTTGAGGATTGAATTTGAAAAGGGTTTGATAAATATCTTTATTATCTTCAATATTATTATTTATTTCCGAAATTGAATCAACAAATCTTTTTTCTCGATTTTTTTTCATGAAAACTATAAGACCTAAATCTCTTAAACAGGAAATATTAATTTTAAAATGATGAATTATTCTATTTATTAAAGAAGCGATGTCGTTAGAATGAATCGTTTGAAATCCTTTTAACCCCGCAGCTAAACAGTGAAACATTGCCTCCGCTTCCTCTTTAGTTAGAATTTCTCCTAAATAAATGATATCAGGCGTACGATGTAATAAATTCCTAATTTGATTTTGTTTTGAAAGTTTATGGTTTAATCCTATTTGGAGTGAATCAACTTTATATTTTAGTTGATGTTTTTCGTATTTTGATTGGTTTAATGATTCAATTACATTTTCTACATATATTTTTCGAAATTCTTTTGGTGTTAATAAATCTAATGCGTTTATTAAAGTTGTTTTTCCAGTGTCAGTTTCACCAGTAACCGTGATATTTACCCTTCTTATAAGCGACAAATATAAAAATGCGGCAATTGCGGGACTAAGGGTTCCGTTTTTTAGTAAATCTTGAACAGTTAATATGTTTTTATTTAACTTTCTTATATCTAACGCGAAATGATTTAACTGAATAGGTTCAACATCGATCGCAAACCTGCAATAAAAATATTTATTCTTTATTACTACTTTAATACTTGGATTGGAGTAGTCAAGTCTCTTTCCACTATATATTCTTAAAAATGTTTTTAATCGCTCAATTTCCTTTAATTCAAATTTAATGTCTGTTCTACAACGTCCAAATTTTTGATGATTTATATATATCTTATCATTTGGAGAATCTAAAAAAATTTCTTCAATAAAATCGTCAATTAATAAAGGAAAAATCTTTTCTAGTTTTAATTTACATAATGCAGCGATATATGCAATTCTTTCCCTTTCGATTAATGGAAACTTATATTTTGAATCTAAATAAATTGAAGCTTCTTTTTTGTATATAGTTATTAAATTTTCTAACGGAGCGATTTTATTAATATCGATGAGTTTTAAATTGTTTTTGACATCTTCTACAACCTTTTTAAAATAGTTTTCATCAACTACGGATTCAAATGAATATTGTACAGTATATTTTTTTTCATATTCATTAGCAATATTATAAATAGAAATTTGAAATATTTGATTATCTCCCGTTTTATATTTTTCAAATAAATCACCAGTAGAAACTATTAAAGCATTGTCAAAACTTTTTTTTTCCTCAAAATATAACGATTTTTTGAAAAAGAATTCTTCGTAAAATTTGTTTAAATCTTTGGAATTGCTATTACTTTTAAGAAATCTTTTATAACTTTGGATGATTTTTAGTTCATTTAGGGCATTTAAGAGAACTTCCAGTAAAACTAATACTTTTTTAGAGCAATTTTGACACTCTATATTAAAATATTCGTGATCTTTAAGTTCATTAATTTTTTCAGAAATAAAATTGAAAACATAAAGGGGATTTAAGATAAGATCGTTACTAATTGAGAGAAACTTAGCAGGCAAAGCTGTGATTTTACAATTGAATTCTTGATACATACATTTCTTTTTTCCTACATTCTTAATTTTTCTCCAAATTTTTTTAATATAGCTTATTCTTTTAAAATAATTCAAAAATAATGAAATTTGATCGCGTTCGATTAATGGATCATGGATTTTTGTTGTTAAATTTTTAAAAACTTTTTTTCTATTTAAATATAAATTTTTTAGAACACATAATATACATTCTCCATTTTGAAATAAATTTTCTAGTGCCCCTGAACACTCAGAACAATCAATAACTAAAATCTTCTCTTCTTTGCTACTTAAAGTCTCTTTTACTTGTATATGACTTAAATTTTCAAATTTTAATGTCATCTATCTATTTTTTTTATAAACATAAATTTAAAAAGCCCATTTTTTTAATTTAAGGAATTTAAATGTTATGATTGAATGCAAAACTTTTTTTATTTTAAATAATTTAGAGTTTTAAAGTCATAAGTGATTACATATGGGTCACCGCAAAAAACATGCTCCAAGACACGGTTCATTAGCGTTTCTTCCTAGAAAAAGAGCCACATTTGCTAAAGGTAGGGTAAGACACTGGTTAGATACATCCGAAAATGTTATATTTTTAGGGTTTGCTGGTTTCAAAGCAGGTATGACTCATATTACATATATAGAAGATCAAAAAAATAGTCCTTATTATGGAAAAGAATTGATGAAACCAGTTACAGTTATTGAAGTTCCTCCTTTAATCCTCATTGGAATTAGAATTTATAATGAAGATGAGTATGGAAAATATATTGAGGGAGATATTTTTTCTACTGAATTAAATAATTATCTTAATCGCAAAATTAACATTCCGAATTTCGAAAAATACAATTATGATGAAATTAAAAAAAAACTCTCTAAAGCCTTAAATAATACAAGTGATATTAGAGGGATTTTTCAAACTCAACCGCATCTTACATCTTTACCAAGAAAAAAGCCCGATATTATTGAAATTAAGTTGAACTCTATTGGATCCCCAATAGATGAATTTAATTTTGCTTTAGAATATTTAGGTAAAGAAATTAAGGCACGGGATGTTTTAATTGAAGGAGAATTAGTTGATATACTAGCCGTAACAAAAGGAAAAGGATTTCAAGGACCCGTTAAAAGATATGGAGTAAAAATCCTAACCCGAAAAAATAGTAAAGCTAGAAGAGTTGTAGCGTGTATAGGTCCTTGGCATCCGGCAAGAGTTCTTTATACAGTTCCGCGCCCTGGGCAAATGGGGTATCATCAAAGAACGGAATATCATAAAAGAATTATGGTCATTGGAGAAAATGAAGAAGAAATAAACCCTAAGGGCGGTTTTATCAGATATGGTAAAGTTAACGGAGAATATCTTCTTGTGTTAGGGTCCATACCGGGTCCAAAAAATCGGTTAATTCGAATAAGAAAAACAATAAGACCAGTAAAGTCGTTTATGGTTAAATCACCAGAAATAACATTTATTAGTAGAGAAAGTCAACAAAGAAAATAGTGATTTTATGGAGAAAGTTAATGTTTATGATTTAGATGGTAAAAAAAAAATTTTAGTTGACATGCCAAGAATATTTAGTATAAAACCTAGAAAAGATCTAATTCGTAAAGCAAGTGAAATTTCTTTCAGTAGAAATAAACAAGTTCAAGGTAGAAATAAAAGAGCAGGATTAAGAAATACAGCTAAGGGCTGGGGCACAGGACATGGGATCTCAAGAGCCCCACGAATAAAGGGTTCAGGATTCCCCACAGCGCGTAATGTTGGGAGGGTACCTTTCGCAAAAGGCGGAAGAAGGGCACACCCTATTAAAACAGAGAAAATTGTTAAGAAAAAAATAAATAGAAAAGTAAACAAATTATCATTAATTTCCGCGATTTCTGCTTCTGGCGATTTAGATTGGGTTAAAAATCGAGGTCATCTCATTAATAAAGTCCCAGAGATACCATTAGTAATTGATGATAAAATTCAAACTGTTAAAAAAACGAAATTAATGTATTCAATCCTCTTTGAATTAGGTTTGGAAGATGAACTTGTTAAGGTAAAAGAAGGCAAAAAAATTAGAGCCGGAAAAGGGAAAAGGAGAGGACGTAAATACAAAAATAAAAAAAGTATTTTAGTTGTTATAAAAGACGATTTCGGAATAGTAAAGGCTTCAAGAAATATTCCGGGAGTGGATGTTATTAAGTTTGAAAATTTGTCAATCGCCAATTTAGCACCAGGAGGGTTGTCAGGACGATTAATTCTATGGGCTCAATCTGCTTTTAATGATTTAAAGAATTATGAGGCGTTAATTTAAAATGGAAAGATATTATAAAATTATTCAAAGACCTTTAATAACAGAAAAGACATTTGATCTAATTGAGAGAGAAAATAAATTGGTTTTTATTGTTCATAAAAGAGCTAATAAAAGTCAAATTAAACAAGCTATAGAAAAAATTCATAATGTAAAAGTGATAAAGGTTAATACAATAATTACTCCTCGAGGAGAAAAAAAAGCCTTAATTAAACTACGCTCAGATTATTCTGCTCAAGATATTGCTATTGATTTAGGAATTTTTTAACATATATTCATTTTTCAAAACTGAAAAATTGAGTTTCACAAAATCCATATAGTTCAAAGTTTTTAGATTCTCCAAGAACTTTATTTTATTAACATCTAATAACTTTTTATACTCGTCCCGATTTAAAATTAAAATAATTACAAAGTATCTTGAATAGAATTTTTCTAAAAGTCTCAAAATATCTTCGCGATGAAAATCTTTAAAAATTAAAAATAGAATTTTATCTTCAATCAATAAGAGATTTCGGTTCAATCTATGAAAATTAATTTGATTCAATTGCAAAGCCTTTTCAAACTGAGTATTGAACTTTGATAATTTTTGAAAATTGAATTGGCTTAAAGATAAAAATAGATTAACTCCGTTTTCTAAATTGTAATAAATCTCAGAAATGTTAGTCCTCCATAAAATACAATAAAGGAGTTTCAAATTTACTTCTACATTTTTAAATAGTTCACAATTAAACAGAGAATTAACTTCCTTTTCGATGTCCAGTGAATAATTATTTTCTTCATATTTGATGTCGATAAAATAAGCGTGGTATATGAGCTCTTCTTTATTATTAACCTTTATATTAAAGATCAAAAATCCTTTCCGGTTAAAATTATTGAGTAATTTTAATAAATTATGCAAAGAAACGCTTTTATTTTCAATAAAAGGGCAATATATTTGATAAAAATGTAAAAACTGCATATTTTCATCATGTTTTAATATTAATGAATCTCCTAATTTCATAGTGTTAATATCTACATTAATCTTATTTGAAATAACATGTAAAAATTGCCTTTTTAAATAGCGTTTTTTCAAAAACTTAGCAGATTTATCGCATTTACTTATTTGTTGA
>Ga0114923_10001029_pt1 | contig 19688 bp, 12 predicted proteins | sample SumtaG_FD_89578 | JGI IMG/M metagenome (GOLD analysis project Ga0114923, IMG submission 89578) | Deep subsurface microbial communities from Indian Ocean to uncover new lineages of life (NeLLi) - Sumatra_00157 metaG | ecosystem: Environmental > Aquatic > Marine > Oceanic > Sediment | place: near...
CGTTCCGGCATCTCAAGCCGGGACGTAGAAAGGTCAGTGATCGAATCGGCAAAGGCGGAAGGAAGAGAGCTAGGAAGGCCTAGCGACTTCCCGCATTCCGTTCCCAACACCACTCCGCTCAAAGCACCGAGATAATGCCTACGACTACAGGATACCAAAAGGACAGACTGACCGCCAAGAAGTGGACGGATCAGGTCGTCAGGGCGAAGTCGCTGCTGGCCGTGGCCCGCACCAAGCGGGAAGAGCGCACGCCTATCTGGCGGCGCGCCGACCAGTACTACAAGGGCCTCCAGTGGGGCGACAACTCTGTCGGTCAGAACAACGGCAAGCTCGTCGTCCCCTACATTTTCAGCACGCTCATCACGATCATCCCCTACGTGACGGCGAACGCACCCCAGTTCCGCATCGAGCCTTACTCCAAAGACGCCACCCTCCAGTCAGCCCGTGAGCAGACGGCCTGGCTGAACAAGGAGTGGCGCTCCCAGCGCATGGAGGGTGACCTCCACCTGCGCCGGGCAGCCTTCGACTCTGCCCTCTACGGGAACGGCTACCTCCTGGTCAGCTACAACTTCACCGCCTCCCTGGACGAGCAGTCGCCGCTGGGCCAGGGCGAGAAGGTGGAGATATGGATTGACCGTGTGTCCCCGTGGGACGTGTGGCTCGACCCGATGGCGAACAGCCTGGTCGACTCCCGCTTCGTCTTCCGGCGCATGCGCATGTCGCTCACCGAACTGAAAGCCAACAAGCTGTACAAGAACACCGCCCAACTCTCGGTCACTCAGCACGGTGACCAGGGCGATAACGACCGGGACAGGGATCAGCACATCGTTGAGACGCAGGACGAGGCCGACTCCATGGTCGATGTCTTCGAGTTCTACGACTTGGAGCAGGACCAACTGGTCGTCTTCACGGAGGGTAGCGATAAGCCCCTCCGGGTCGTCGAGGGCCTTCGACTCCCTCTCGTTGACCTGCCGAACCATGAGCTTCCCGGCTCCCCTTACGCCATGGGCGACGTGGAGCAAATCTTCGTCCTCCAGGACGAGATCAACGTCACCCGCTCACAGATGATGGAGCATCGGAAACGGAACGTCAACAAGTGGGCGCTGCGCAAGGGTGTCATCACTCCTGCCGGTACCGAGGCCCTGCGTTCGCAGGAGACGAACGCGGTCATCGAGCTTGACGTGGACGAGCCGGTCGAGAACGTCATCAAGAACATGTCACCCCCCGCCATCTCGGCGGACGCCTACCAGAACTACATCACCGCCAAGGAGGACGTGTACGAGATCACCGGCCTGAGCGAGTACGCGCGGGGCGGTTCCCCCAGCATTCGCAAGACGGCCACGGAGGCCTCGATCATCGAGGCCGCTACGAACGTGAAGACCAACCACAGGATGCGCCAGATCGAGCGCGCTGCCCGTCTCTCCGGTCAACTGATGAGGGACTACGCATCGGAACTCTACCCGAAGACCTCAGAGGATGAGCGGGGCATGGTACTCACGGGTCGTGAGGCGCAGGAGGTTTCGGGAGAGGCTGACGCCTCGTCCGTGAACCTGACGCTGGGCGACGAGACGTGGCAAGGTCGCTTTGAGGTCTTTGTCGAGATCGGTTCGACCATGCTGCGCAACCCCGCGGAGCGCGAGCAGAAGTACAAGGACCTGTTCCTGACCCTGTTCCCCCTCTCGCCAGACTTGCAGCAAACCGGCATCAGCCTCAACTACCGCAAGATGCTTGAACTGTGGTTCGAGGCCGCAGGTGTAGACGACCTCGACGCAATGTTTTCAGGGAACGCTACCGGCACCGGCATAGACGCTGGCGGTCTTGATCCCGAACTGTTGGCTCAGCTTGAAGGTGGACAAGCTGGGGCACAAGGACTCGGCCTCGGGCCGGGGACCCCCAACCTCGATGGGGCGGGACCGCCCCTCGGGTTGGACGAAACAAACACAGGCACCCTTCCACCCTTGACGGGCGCCTAATAGATAGGAGGTTTCAGCGCCTATGGCACAAAACGAAGAGGGAATCCCTTCCTTCCAAGATGCAGTCGAAGCTGCAATGAGTGAACTCGACCTTGCCGAGGAAGAGTCAGTCGAAGCAGCCCCCGTCACGGCAGACGGTGGCGACCAAGCTGAGGAAGCGAAAACGGATCAGGCCGATTCAGGGAAGCCAGAGGCCGTCGTGGACAGTGTGTTCGATTCTGAGTTGCTGGATGAGCTTGAGGCTCAAGCAGCGGATGAGACGGACATGGATGCAGAGGTCACTCTGCCTGGACATGACAAGCCGGTCACCCAACGCGAGTTGGTTGACGGGTATCTCCGACAGTCGGACTACACGCAGAAGACGCAGGAGTTGGCAGAGTCGCGTAAGCAACTCGACGCCGACAACGGTCTTGCGACCCGACTGATGGAGAAGCTTCGTGATGCTCCGCTGGAGACTGTCGCTGCCCTTGCGGTAGAGGTAGGTCTTCTGGAGCCGGACCAGGTGGATCAGTCCGTCTTGTCTCAACTGGATGAGGAGTTCAGGGTTCCGACCCAGGACCAGATTCAGAAAGAGATCAAGGCTGGCATCGATTCTGCGGTAGAGGCTCACCCACTTGTGGTTGAGGCTCAGCAGGAGGTCTTCAAGCAGAAGATCAAAGCCGAGTTCGGTGAAATCGAGAAGCAGATTGGGCAGACATTGAGTGCGAGGGACCGGAATGCAGTGATGCAGAAGGCCCTTGAAATCGAGACGCCCCGCCTGGACGTGGCATTCGCCACGCTCATGCGCGAAGCAGACTTGCGTCGGAACCAACGGGAAGACCTAGAGGCCGCTGCGCCTGTACGTCCAACCGGTGGTGACTCCGGTGCAGAGCCGATCACGCCTGACGCTCCCCCCACGTCGATACGTGGACTCTGGGAGGGTCTTGAAAGCGGCTCAGTAACCTAGAAAGGAGAAAACACACTATGGCTTTTACTGATCGTGGAATAGACGGACTTCTGTCTTCCACCATAGATCATTTCATGCCTTCGTTTGAGGACAACATCATGTCCTCGAAGCCGCTGCTTTGGGCGTTGAAGAATGCAGGCCGGATTAAGTCCTTTCATGGCACCGGCATTCGCGTTCCGCTCATGTATGCCGAGGCTGCCAACCATGGTACCTACGCCGATGACGACGTGTTCGCCACCGCGGCGAACGTCGGACTTGGTTCAGCTAGGTACGACTGGCGGCAGTACTACGGCCTCGTCCACTTTACGGGTATCGAGCTTGCAGAGAACAGTGGCAAGGAAGCCCTGATCTCGCTGCTTGAGGCTCGTATGGAGCAGGTGCAGTTGACCGTCGCGGAAAACCTCGACGAGCTTCTGTGGGTCGGCACCAACGTCAGCCCTTCATGGCTGGGGTTGCAGGTCGCCGTTGGCACCACGGATAAAGCAACCGTGGGAGACATTGACAGCACCACCTACACATGGTGGGATGCACAGTTGGACGCAACTTCTGAGGCGGTTAGCCTCAGCAGGATGCGGTCACTCTACAACTCCGCCTCGGAGGGTAACGACCACCCGTCGAATATCTTCACTACGCAGGACGGTTTTGAGGCTTATGAAGACCTGATTGACGACAACGCTCGGTTCCTTGATCCGACGATGGCAGATGCAGGTTTCCAGAACCTCATGTTCAAGGGTGCGCCTATCACGTTCGACAAGTACGTTCCCGATGGGGACATGTACTTCTTGAACATGAAGTACATCACGCTGGCAAAGCTCAACGACGTGTGGTTCTCGCCCAGCGAGTTCCTACGTCCGACGAACGCAGACGTACAGTACAAGCATATTCGTTGCTACGGGAACCTCGTGTTCTCCAACCTGGCTCGCCAGGGTGCTTCGACTGCGCTGACTGACGCCTAAGCATGAGTAGCGGGGGAGGGGCAGCGCCCTCCCAGCTACGAACCATATCCGATACGTCGAGGGACGTAGCAGTCTCCAAAGCTGCGAGGCAGGGTTCGACTCCTTGATCGGATGCGATATGAGAGAAACAATGAAACCAACAGACTTCTACAGGAGACAGGGCAGCACGCCCCGGACCGGCAACGACCCGCTCGGTGCCGCCCAACAGGAGGCCAGGCCGACCCACGTGGATGGGAGCCTGCGTTCCCACCACTCGCCAAAGACCATCTGCGGCATAATCAAGGTGGACGGTGGATCATGCAGGGGGAAGCGGACCAGCACTGGCAAGTGCTTCGCACATAGCCGATGACCATTGACGAACTGATTGACCGGGTGAGGCAGAAGACCCTCATCGACTCGTCTGAGATCACCGACACCGAGATGATCCTGTGGCTCAACGACGCCCAGGATGAAGTCTCGAACCGCAACAACTGGGACTGGCTGATGGGCACGGAGGACATCACCACTGTCGCTGACCAGGCCAACTATTCGCTGTCTGCGGACTGGTCCTCGATCTCTGTGATCGTGGAGGACGGGCAGCGCGCCACTCTGGTCCCTGTGACCTCTGAGGCCGTGTGGTCGCAGTACGGGGACAACATCCCTAGCGGACCCAGGGCCAGGTTCTATTACATCTGGGCCAACGAACTGCATTTCCTCCCCATTCCCTCCACGTCCAGCGTGGTCTACCACGTGTACGCTGAGGGCCTCCCGACTTTGTTCACCGCCACGTCGGACGCGCCTGCCTTCATGGAGACGTTCCACAAGGTGCTGGCTGACTACGTGGAGGCTCGCGTGTGGGAGCGCGAGGAGGAGTTCGAGAAGTCGCAGATAGCTGAGGGGCGTTTCGAGTTCGGTGTCCGCCAGATGATTCTTGCATACCAGTCACGACAGAACCTTGAGCCTTGGGCTGTAGGCGACGGGGTGCCCCACCGCGGGCGGGGCAACGACCCCTTCTTCGATGACTGGGGCTTGGCTGGCTGATGCCTCTCACGACCCCGACCGTCATCGTCGATATGATGGACATATCGGGCGGGTGGGTGCCGGATGCTTCCCAGTACTCGCTTGACCCGACCGAGCTTGTTGAGGCTGAGAACGTCGAGTTCGACCTGCGTGGCGGGTTCCGTGTGCGGGCTGGCTTCAACAACCTGGCCAATACCGGCGTCGTCTTTGTCCACCTGGGCCTCTACACCGAAGAGGACGGGGACCATTGGCTGATCGGCGTTACCGCTGACGGCTCGATCTACGCCGACACAAACATCTCTCTCGTCGACACCACCAAGAACCTTGCTGCGTACGTGATCGGTACGGACCCGGACCGGGAGTACGATGTCGCCTTCGCTCAGCTTCGGGACTACCTGTACGTTTCCTCTCGGCGTGGCAACACGTGGCGCTTCGATGGCACTACCTGGTTGGAGATCACGGACTCCGTTCTCAACGGAGCCGGGGACGACACCACTCCCGAGTTCCCTCAAGCCAAGTCGCTCGTCTCGCTCCACAACAGGGTGTTCGCTGCGAACCTCCTCCACGATGGGGCGGCATATCCGTCCCGTCTTGCCTGGTCGACGCTAGCCGCAGGCAGCGGCCAGTTCGGAGGCAACCGCTTCGAGTCCACGGCCTTCGTGGACGTGAATGAGGAGGACGGCTCCCAGATTCAGGCGATCGCCTCGTTCCAGTCTCAGCTTGTCGTCTTCAAGGACAACTCCCTGTGGGTCATGGCCGGGGACGACGAGGACAACTTCACCCTTCTCCCGATCGATCCCAGCGTCGGAACCACGATGAGTGGTTCGATCGCTTCCGATCAGTCGGTCATGTTTTTCCTGGACCAGGGGTCCGGCGTGTACCTGTTCGATGGCGTGTCGGCTCAGAGGATCGACGAGCCGGTGAACGCAGAGATCATGTCGATCATACAGGGCTTCGCCGCTGACAAGCTCTTCGCCAGCGGCTACATCGAGGATCACAAGTACTTCCTCTGCATCGGGCAGATGGACGGCAACAAGGAGACGTTCGTGTTCGACATGCGTCTGAACGCATGGTCGCACTGGGACATGACCTGGACGGATATCGTCTCCTACCGAGATGTCAGCTACCATTCTGGCAACGACGGCATCTCCAGCTTCCGTGACCGGACCTACCTGGACGACGACGACACCGACGTAGACTGGTCTGTGAAGTACGCTTGGGTCCCTGCTGCTGAGGGCCAGGACATGAGGCAGTACCGGATCAGGCGCGTGGACGTGCATTCGCAGTGGGTCACGGGCGGTGCAGCCACGTACAGCTTCGATACGTTCGCTGACAACGACGATACTACTCCGGTGTGGACGAATACGGCACAGGGGGACGAGGCGCAGGAGCGTTTCCCCGGTTACGACGGGCTGATCTACCGTGTCCAGTTCCGCGCGTACGGCACGAACACTGCTGCCGTGCAGACGGACAGGCGCGTGCAGGGCCTGTCGATCAAGCTTTCTCCGAGGGAGTCGAAGGGCAGCTTCGCTGCTGGCCTCGACGCTACCCTCCCCACTGACAGGGATTGGTTCCCTTGTTTCAGCCAGCCCAAGGTCTTTGCGTCTACGCACGTGGAGGGGTTGGATGAAGCCACGAAGCCTGCTGGCGCTGACGGTGACATGATGCTCCTGGTGGCTACGAGGGATGCTGCTTCTGGCCTGTCTGTCCCCGCGGGGTACACGCAGGCTGCGCTGCACGTCACGTCGAGCGGCGATACCAGGAACATTCAATGGTTCTACAAGGTTGTCGCTGACTGGTCTGCCGAGACGATGCCGACGATGAGCGCGTCACCAGATCACCTGGTCGCCATGTCTGTCCGCAACGTACACGCTACGCACCCGTTCGTGGCAGATGCGGGAGCCTACTTCCTGGACGAGACTGGTGACTTTGAGTCGGAGTCTGCGCCGGGCGGGAAGGGCCAGATTGTGTTCCGTGCCGCCTACACTACCACCGCCGACCCGACCCTGACCGACGTGTCGGGTACGGGTACGGCGATCAGCCCTGGACCGGATGCTGACGACACGGGCGCTATGCTCATGGTCTGGGAGATTCTCGGAGTCGGGACTACGACCGGCCAGTACACCTGGAATGCTACCAGCGGGGGCGACGATTACGTGACAAGCACGGTGGTTTTCAGTGGGTAAGATCGCCTTCCCGCGCACGATGCGGAACCTGGACCCGAAGAAGCTGTCCTCAGCTTTGGCTGAGAACATGCGGTACCTGGAGAACGTGCTGAACCAGACCTTCAACTTCGACCATGACATCCTGTCGAACGTGGGGGTGGACGACCACCACGTGAAGTACACGGACGCAGAGGTCGACACCATCGTCGCCACTCACGACGCCATCACTGACGCGCACCACGCCAAGTACACGGATGCTGAGGTACAGGCGTTGATCGATGCTACGGGAGCGTTTGGTCCCTGGACTCCGACCTACACCAACCTCACGCTCGGTGACGGCGTTGCCTCTGCACGTTACGTGCAGATCGGAGACTGGGTGTTTGCGACATTTGAGCTTGTATTTGGCTCAACGACGACGATCGATGCCTCAAACCCACGAGTCTCTCTACCCGTAGCGGTATCAGGGAGCAGTATCCTGCAATACGCCCAAGCTGGCCTCGCCCGTGATGTTACCGGGTCTGACTATGTGGGACATACACGATTTTTCAGCACTACCGAAATGTACTTCCGTGTGAATGCGGCTGGTGGTACATACGTGACCAGCAGCCCCATCTCGGCAACCGTACCCTTTACCTGGACGACAGGCGACCGTCTCATCCTGTCGACGGTTTATGAGGCTGCGTAATTTGACGGAAAGGAGATAATTGAGATGCCACCTAGAGCCGGAGGATTTACCCGTAGCGCTACGGACAGTTCCTTTGGCGGGGGGTTCAGCACGTCTGGGCCTCTTGCCGGGAGCCAACGGTCGCGCCTGGACATCCTCCAACGCAAGGAGGGTCCGGGTGGCATAGAGGACTTCAACAAGAGTCGTGACGGCACAACCGGCATGAGTCTCATGGACCTGATGCGCGGCCTGTATGGAGGCGGTGGCGGTGGAGGCGGTGGAGGTACGGTCAGGCAGAAGATCATCGACCTGGACCCCTTCAAGAACAAGGAGCTTGACGCTATGCGTGAGCTTCTGCGCCAACAGACGGGGGCGCAGCGCACTGAGCTGTCAGGTGACCGGGCCAGGATCGGGAACGCCTTCCAGAGGTTCGAGGCCCTTCGTAACAAGCAACTGACGGACGACCTGCGTACCAACCGTGGGTCTGCCTCTCGTCGAGGGTTCCTCGACTCAGGCATCTTCCTCAAGGATACTGCCGAGTTGCAGAACGTCGCCACGGGAGACGTGGCGTCTGAGGACGTTCGGTCCTCGGCGCTGGTGGACGCACTGTCTCGCCAGATCGGCGGAGAGTTCGACTACCTTGGCCGTGGCTCACAGGACTACGGCACCGGCACATTGGAGGCGTTGAGATCAGCACAGGAGGCGTCGAGCACCGCAGACATTGAGCGCTCGTACCTGAACGCTCGCATCTCGCAGGGCGGGAGGGGCTGATGCCCGGATTCGACGTGCTGGAGTGGTTCAGCGACAAGCGGTCAGCGGCTGCTGAGGCTGGCGTCTGGGGCACCTTCACTGGTGGCCTGTCTCGTCTCGGGATCAGGACCGGCCAAGAGCTTCCCGGCTACGGCGGTCAATCCCCCCTCATCAACTTCGGTACCCCCGGACAGGGCGGTGGCCGTGGTGGTCCCGAGGGGAACGTCGGCAGCGGCTTCCCTGGTCTACCGTACGACACGCAACAGTCAGGCAGCCTCGTTGACACTGTGCGGCGCGGCACGGCGGGCGGGTCGTATGCCAACGTACAGGGCAACATTGCCCAGGCGCGGTTCAATCAACTCAAGGCCGGGCTGGATCAACTGCGTAGGCAGGGCGGAGGCGGGGGTGGTGGCGCTTCCGGTGTCATCGACGCCCGCATCAAGCGTGCGAAGGATGAACTGGCTGAGGGCAACCAACTGTTCGACTCGTTCTTTGAGGACATTGCGCCAGGCTTCGAGGAAGCCCTGTCGCAGGCCAAGTCTATCGCGCTGGCAGAAGCTGCCATCGAGGGCCACTTCACCGGCACGCAGGAGGCCATCGACGAGCGGTATGCTTCCGCTGAGGGCGGGGTGCAGGCCATCGCTGACAGCCTTGGCAACGCGTCACCGTCCCTATCTGAGACGTTGACGACCAGCATCTACGAGTTCAAGGAGTTCATCGACGCTGACCTCCACCTTGAGAAGAACCAAGCAACCGCCTTGAACGCTGCTGCTTCATCGCTCGCGCAGGCGGCTGCGAAGGCCAGCCACGCTGGAGCGCGTGGCGGTGGCGCCAGGGATCAGTTCCAGTTCCAGAAGCAGTACGAGAAGATCATTCAGAACCTCCTCGACCAGCGCTCTGCGGCCTCCGGGGCCAGGGGCAACGCTTTGCGGGGCGCTGCGGAGCAGCTTCTCGCCAACTACCAGTCATCCCAGCCGTACACCAGGGAGCAGATGGGCAACTTCGTCATGTTCGACATGGTGAATCAGATCGTCCCCCCGGCGCAGCAACAGCTTGCGTACACGGCTATCTCGACCATGCGTCAGTCGGGCATCTCTTCGTGGGCGCAGTTCCGTCAGGCGCTCATGCAGCCGGACGAGAACGGAGACATGCAGTGGGTCAACGCTATCGACCAACAGACCTACAACGTGTTGGCCCCGTTCGCGAACGTGATTGAGTCTGCCGTCTCCCGCGCCACGCAGGGGCGGATCGACGAACTGTACAACCAGTCCTTCCAGGACCCGCAGACCAGCTTCGACCAGTTCAACGTGAACAGGGAGCAGGCGTTCAACGCAGGCTTCGATTTCGGCGGAGCTACCGACTACGCCAACCAGCAACTCTTGCAGGACGGGAACGCTCTCAATGACCTGGGATCGATCCTGGACCAGCTTGAGAGAGATGGCTTCGGCGACCTGTTCGGACTGGGGGGCTAAATGCCCATCTACCCAGAGACGCCCGGCCAGGGTCAAGCCGGTGGGTCGCTGTTCACCGCTGCCCTCCGCAGGGGCGCCCCTCCGGGGCCACAGAGCGTGGTCCCTTTCCTTCCTTTCGACGAAGAGGATGCTTCGCGTGAGGCGATCCTCCGTGACTTCGACCTGAACCGTCAGACCTCTGAGAACTTCGCAGCGGGCCAGGTAAAGCAGGTACAGGAGCAGGCACAGCGCGAGGTCAATCGTCTGATGGCGATTGGCGAGACAGGTTCCGACGAGTTCAACCGGTTGGCCTACATCGCTCGTACCGGCCAGGCACAGAAGGGTCCCTCATTCTGGGACCGCCTTCTCGGTGTCGTGGACAAGCCCGGCATGCTTGGCCGCATGGCTGCGTCCAACATCATCAAGACGCTCCAGGGGGAGCAAGCTGTCTTCGACTTCGGTGACGGGTTCAAGGCGCTCATGGGGCGCACGGATGCTATCGCTGCCCTCCACGGTGAGGACTCTGGCGAGGACGGGCGCGTGTCCGGCTCGGTCCTGCTGAACGAACTGGGCTGGCAGAAGACTGAGGGCCTGGGGAACTCCACTGGCCGCTTCTTTGCTCACTTCGCTGCCGAGGTTCTGACCGACCTGCTCTCGTATGTGACGTTCGGTGGGGCTGGCCTGTCGAAGGCGTTCGTGTTGAAGACGTTCACGGGCATGGCTGACGACGCTGGTCGTCAGGTGGCAGAAGAACTGGGGGAGGCCGTTCTGCGGCGTGCCCCGTATCAGTCTGATTCCGCGGTGAAGACTCTCATCGGGAAGCCCCTCCAGGCTGACATAGACACCATCATCGACGACGTGGTGAGGGCGTCCCGCAAGGCTGTCGACGGCGCGGTCGACGTTGGTGACATCGACCCGCGCTACGGCGAGTACCTGAACATCAGCGGTAAGACGCTGGAGGAACACCTTGCCCGTCTGGCCCAGAAGCCGGTCAACGAGGTCGAGGCTGTGGTGCGGAAGGCCCTGGCGCAGGATCATGTGATCCGGCGTGCTGTCGACGGCAGCATGACGAAGATCATCGACGAGGTTGCGCCTGCGATCACTGCCCGTGATTGGGCGCACAAGTCGTTGCGTGTCTGGCAGCAGGACAAGATGTTCGGCCATGCCGCCTTCACTGGTGGCATCAAGTTCGGCGTCCCGTTCATCGGGCTGGAGAAGGCGGTGGCTGGAACCCTGACCGGGGCGACGAAGGATGTGACCCGTGGCTTGGGTCGGAAGCTCACCCGTAGGCTGTTCGGGTCGAACCCGGAGTACGTCTACAGCACTGGAGACAAGGGTCTGCTACCTGTGGCCAGGTGGCTGAACCAAGGCGTGGGCAAGCCACTCACCGAGAAGTGGCTGGACTTCGCCAGCAAGTGGAACAACTCAGGCTACATCAGCGGCATCACGCGTGGACGCATTCAGGCCTCCACCGTCCGTGCCGTGGAGCGTGCAGCTTTGGACGCTGCGCGCACGGTGGATGTGGTTGGTACTCGTGACCGCCTCATCGACTCTGTGCGGCGCATGGCTATCGCTGGCAATCAGCAGGACTTGACCGACGAGGAACTCATGGCTACCTGGAGGGTGGTGGCCGACGCGTTGGAGCGCTCTGGTGGCGACCCCGAGTTGGCGCTGACCAGCATTGCAGACAGTCTGCCTGCGGTGAACGGTGGCACGTTCGAGCCGTCTGAGGACATGGGCACTGCGATCACGGACTTCGTGATGTCGTGGACGAACGCGCAGAAGAACTCGATCGATGTCGTGCGGAAGGCAGGCATCGAAATCGACGGCATTGAGAACTACATGCCTCACCTGCTTGAGGGTGACATGCGGAAGTGGATTGATGAGGCGATCGGCGCGGGGTTGGAGTTCAACCACCAGGGCGACCTGGGGGATCAGATTCTGGCAGCGCTGGCGCACAACGTGGACGGCAACGCGGTCCGCTTCGAGGGCGACCTTGTTGGTTCCGCCCAGTTCCTCGGCACCCGGATGATTGGTAAGACGGTGCAAGCCGGGGCCGATGTCCCGGTCAGTCCCCCGGTCCGCAGTGTCGACGACTTGGCGGGGGAGGGCTTGGCTGGCGGGCACAGGATTGTCGACGGCGCTGTGGAGCCGAAGCCTGGCACGCCGTACCTGGTCCTCGACCCGGAAGGGGAGCCTGCCGGATTTGGGATCGACGGACGAGTCATCCCGAAGGAGCAGGCGGACCCTGGCGTGATGGAGGTTGCCACCCGGAACGCTAACGAACTGGCGGAGGCGCGGAGGCAGTTGGCTGCCCGTCAGGATGAGATCAGCAGGTCACGTATAGGGCAAGATGCTGCCGGTAGTGCCCCGGTTACCTCCCCAAGGGGTAGTACGTTGCCCCTTATGCTGGGTCTTATCGGCGACACACAGATTCTGAACCGCCAGGCGTTGAAGGTTTACGGCCTGGACGTGATGACTGCCGACGAGTTGAACGACGTGATCCGTGAGGCTATGAAGCGGGCGCTCGACGCGCCGGCCAACACTGGCAAGAACGTGAAGCTCCCTCAGGACATCGACAACTTCTTCGCCTACAACGCTGACCCGCTGCGGGCGATCAACACTTACCTGACCGACCTGGAACACATGGCGATCGAGGCGAGCATGGTGCAGGCTGCCCGTGAGGCGGGCATCTTCGAGAAGGGCGTGAAGTACGTGAACACGCAACGCTTCGCTGAGCGTGTGATCGAACAGTTCGGTGAGAAGTCTGACGCTGGTAGGCGCATGCTGTCGACGGTGCAGGAGATGGAGCAGTTGGCGGCTCGACGTAGGCTGGAGCTTCGCATAGCTCAGAAGGTCGAGATGGTGGACTACGTGATCGGCGGGACGGTCGCCATCAAGCTGCCGAAGGGCGTGCTGGACCGCAGGACTCGGGTCGCTGCATCGCTGGCGAAGAGAGAGCTTGCTGACGCTGACGTGGAGATGGCGGTGGCTCACGCTACGGACCTTGGCCGGTCCACGTACCGTGCGCTCCGCAACGCTGGCCACACGCATGACGCCGCGGAGATTCTCGCTTCTCAGGAGATGCTCCGTGAAGTGGATCAGATTCTGGCCGAGGTCACGGACGAGTACCGGGGCCAGTTCCACCAGGAGATCAGATCGTGGATGGAGTTCTTCGCTACGTCTACAGCCGACCAGAGGGTACGTGTCCGTGACTTGGCCGACGCCAACAACCTCGCCCAGCATGAGGTCATTGAGGGCCTTCTCAGGGACAGGGAGCGTATTGCCCTGGAGATGGTGAAGGTGAAGCAGCAGGCTGGCGTGGACGTGCTGACGGGATCGGACCTGAACGCTATCGCTGACCAGATCGACAGCACCAATCAGGTTGTGCCAGAGAGGCTGGAGGAACTGCTGTTCGGTGAGATCATGCAGGACATGAACCTGCCGGAACAGGCTGCGATGATGGAGTCGATCTCTGAGTTCGTGCGGGCGGCACAAGACTTGGATTGGATCGACGCCGAAGAGATTGCGGACAAGCTGCGCGCACAGGCGCGCCTCTTGGACGAACACCAACGCTACCTGGGGGACACAGAGGAAGAGCATATCCGGTGGGCGGCGACCTACATCAACACCCGGTTCGGTGCGTTGCAGGGCGGGTCCGTCTACAACGACACGTGGGACCTGATCCCGTACGTAGACGACGGGTCAGAAATCTACATCTACCAGGGCACGTCGAATGCCAGCCCGACCGAAGTCTTGGACGCGGTTGGGGAGGGCGGGCTGAGCCTGTTCGCTGCGCGTGCTGCTGGCTACTCCGACAGGAGTGCCAACCCGTACGTGGCAGTGTGGAGACTGTCGGACCTGCCCCGCGAGGTTCAGGACCACTTCAAGGTCTTCATCGACTACAAGACGTTGGACAACTCGCCTGGCTTCAAGCCTGGCCGTGTTGGGGCGCAGGGTACCTTCATCAACTGGACGCCCGACATTGAGAGCGGAGTGGAGCTTCGCTCGGTCATGGGGAACGTCGGTGCCCTTCCGGCACCGGAGGCCGTGATCGACACGGACTCGTTCCGTCGTGCGTTGCAGAACGTGCATCAGGGTACCGCCGCCGCTGATATGGTCGACGACCCCACGATGACGTTCTTGCAGCAGACGGACCCCGGCCTCCTGGTGGAGGACGTGGACCCTGTGAGGGTGCTGCGGGAGTATGACCTGGAGAACATCGACGCCGACGCTTTCTGGTCGGAGGTTGCTGAGGCTGCTCGCTACCTGGTGAACAACAACCAGATGTCTGACATTCGTGCCGCTGGGGTTGCGGATGACATCAACCTGGTGAGGAACTCCCCGACTCTCTTCGAGGGCACGGATCGTCTAGCTCAGGAGCAGGCGTTGCAGGCGGTGAACCGTCGCATCAGCGAAACGGTTGAGGCAGAGGTTGGTTCGATCGGCCAGGCTGCGGGGCGCAAGGAAGCGTACATCGCAGGCGGCGACTCGATCCAGCGTGACCTTCGTGACTCCCCACTGTACGAAGACGTGATCGCCGGTTGGCGCTCCACGTGGGCGGACAGGATGGCTGCTGACAAGGATGTCCGGTACTACCCTGGCCGTCCGCAGCAGGCGTCGTGGACCTGGAACGATGGTGCCTACCTGGGCGCTCATGGTGAGATGAAGTTCGGCCCCGGTGCCAACCGTGGCCACGTGACCGCCATCGAGATGCGTGTCCTGGCGAACCCCGACGAGGTTGATGACATCATGCTGCGGGTGGCCCGCGGTGAGGCCGTACCCTCTGGCGATCTCGACGTACCCCTCGCCGACCGTGCTTGGGGCTACGAGTGGGGCGAGGCGTCGACCCTCGCCCAGCCGAAGGTCCGTCTTGTGTTGCAGGAGCAGTCGTGGGGTTCCCTGGTCGGTCGTGGCATGGCGGAGAACGCTGACCCTGACACTGACATCATCGTCTGGCTGAGGCCCGGTGACAGGCTGGCGGCGTTCGACGTGGTGAGTCTGACCCCTGTCGGGTCCGACTCCAGGCCCGTATATGTGAAGCTCGCTGACGTTCAGATCGACATGGGGATGTTCGACCCGCAGGACCACACTGTCTACGTGCGGACGGAGGGCCTCGCTCGTGAGGCGTCTGACGTGGCGTTGCGTCCCTTGAGGCAACGGCCTGGTGTCGGGCAGCTTGCCCGCATGAAGTCCAACAAGCTGTCGCGTGACTACGTGGCGTCTCTCTTCCCTGATGCCGCTACTGGCGATCAAGCTTTCGATGACCTGGCGACTCGGTTCGGTGGGCTGGCTGGTAGCCAGACCGTATCGAACGAGGCACGCATGATGGACCTGATGCAGATGCTGTCCGGCGTGCGACCCAATCGCTATCTCGGGTACGTGGACGACAACGGCGGAGCGTTGCCTCATGCGTCCGGCAGACTGTTCGGTGCAGCCATGGCCCAAAGGGATGTCACCAACTTCCTCCGTGAAATCTACAACCCGGCGAACCCTGCCATACGTGCGCAGTCACACAACGCTGCGTACCGGGCGCGTATCGCTCGGGTGATGCGACTGGAGACAGGACGTGAGGTCGAGTTCGTGAAGGCGCGGTACTCTCCCTCGATTGGTGGCCTCGTCGCTGACGCTGAGGATGCTGAGGAACTGTTCGTCCCGGTGCTGCGCCGTCCGGGTGAGAGCCTGACTCTCAGTACGTCTGAGTTCGAGAAGTTCCTGCGGCGTGAGAAGGCCAGCGCTGCGAACCTGCGCGCTGCGGTGGAGAACGGGGAGTTTGTATCCGACGATCCCCGTGTCCTCAATACACTTCTCAACGTTTCAGACGAACTCTCTGTCGAGTTCGACGCTCTCGCGGAGCGTGTCGATTACCTTTCTGCCTTGAAGGGCAAGCCTATCGTGAACCGGGAGGCCGCTCTTGGAGCGAAGCGGTCCCGTAGGATCGGTAGCGACACGCTCGGCGATGCGATCGCTGGCGACATTGTGCAGGTGCGGAAGATGGCTGACGCGGATGTCCACATACTGGTCAATCCTCGTGACGGCCGGAAGCTGGCACCGAAGGGCTACGTGGTGGGACTCGGCGGTGAGGCCGAGGTCTTGACTGTGCCGACGCATGCTGCTCTGTCTGGTGAGGTCGCTGGCTTCGTCCGGCGTAACGGCGGGACCATGGATCGGTCCGGTTCCTACCTCCTGGTGGAGAGCGTGGGTACCGGCTATCGTGTCTCGATCGTGACGCCTTCTACGTCGGCGAGGGACGCTGAACTGTCTGCCTTGTCGTTCGGCTCGGAGTCCTACCTCAACCTGCGGACGGGCGAGAAGACTGCGGTGAGGTCGGCGCCCCGTGGTGTCGGTGACCTGGCGCAGCAGGAGGAGGCTGTCGCCGAGTTGCGGAAGCTGGAGAGCATGCTGCGCGGCAACAACGTGGACGGTGCCTGGCACCAGATGAACGTCCCGGAGTCTCGTCGACTCCTGCGTACCATCCTGTCTGACGCTGAGCTTGACTCGATGACGGAGCTTGCGGAGGTTGCGTTCTACTCCAGCCCGAAGCGGCGTCCGCTCTTGGTCCAGGAAGAATTGATGAAGGCGAACCGTGCGCTGCGGAAGGAACTGGGCAAGCGTGACACTGCCGTCGAGCAGTTGTCTGAACTGTCCGCCGACTACGCTACGCTGGAGTTGGCTGCGCTTGAGGCTGGTGAGGCCGAGTACCACGAGTGGCTGGGCGAGTTCATCGAGATCATGTCCGACGTGTTGAACGTGGGGCGTGGCCCCGATGGCAACCTGAACGCTGCTGGCCTGTACCCGCGCGATGTGGCGGGGAGGGTGTCCAAGGAGGCGACCGGCGACTTCGTGACACGCGTGAAGGAGGCTCAGGTGTTGGCGAACGACTTGGGCTTCGATGACTGGGAGCGTGCGCTGCATGGCGCACTCAACGACATCCCGTACGATGTCCGCACTGTCGAGCCGTCCTCCCGTCTTCCGGTGCGAGTGTTCGGTATCGACGGGAAGGTGATCGACTACGACTTCGCTGACAAGTGGGACGTGCAGATGATCCGCAACTTCATGCGGTCGTGGCAGTCGTTGAACACTCCCATCGGGATCGACCTGCTCCAGCAGGAGATGGGTTACGTGGCGCGTGCGTGGAAGTCCATGGCTACCGTGTCCCGTCCAACGTTCCACGTGCGTAACCTGGTGGGCGGGGTGTGGAACAATCAGATCGCTGGCGTGCGCCTGCGTGACTACGCTCAGGTGAACACGACCATGCTCAAGCTGCGTCGTCTGACGCAGAGGATGCCCTTCGATGAGGCCATCGAGCATTTCGATGACGCCACCAAAGACCTCATGTTCAACCTGCATGACCAGCGCATCCTCGACCTGGGCTTCTCCGCTTCGGAGTTCGAGCGCCTGTCGGCGCCGATCCAGGATGAGTGGAAGAGGCTGTCACCTGGGCATGCTGAGTTCGTCCCGACCCGCCTCGGTGCGGTCGGTATGCGGAGCATCGAGGACTTCCTCCGCGCTTCTGCTTTTGCCAGGTGGTACAAGGAGATCGGCCCGGAGGCTGCGGCGCAAGCCGTGTGGGATATCCACTTCGACTACACGGATGTTGGTACGCTGGACCGCAAGATCAAGAAGTTCGTGCCCTTCTGGATATGGACGAAGAACAATATCCCGCTACAGCTTCGGGTTCTGATGGAGAGGCCGGGCATGATTAGCAGGTACAAGCATTTGATGGTTGCGTTTGACGAGTCGTTCTCTACTGAGGGCGATACTGGCCAGTGGCCGAACAACCCGTACAACGCTACGGAGGCTGCCGACACCGGCATCGTTCTCAACTCGGACTCTCCCTTCTGGGCGAAGCTGATCTTCCAGCCGGACCTGCCCGTGACAGACCTGAACGTCATCGGCAACCCTCTCAGTATGGACACGTGGATGAACGGTTTGGGGAACACGTTGAACCCGGTCGTCACGGAACCCATGTCGTTCCAGAGCCAGAACCAGTGGGGCACCACTCAGGCTCCCGTGGGGCTGAATGAGATTCTCAGGCTGACGAACTTCGCTGGCCTGACGGACAACGTTGAGCAGGGTGGCCGGGTGCAGGTGGGCTACGGTACGAAGAATGCGTACCTCACCATGTTCCCGATCATCAACGAGTATGCGAACCTGACGACCATGCAGTCGTCGCCGGAGCAGAGGCAGAAGCTTGGCCTGGTGGACGATGAGGGTGTGACTGCTGCTGACAGGGCACGTGCCGCACTGCTTACGATGGGTAGAGGCTTGGGCTTCCAGTCCGTCACGCCGAACGCTGCGAGAGCAGAGTCGGCGATCGCACGGCAGGAGGTCTACGACATTGTGGACGACTTGAGGGCGCGGGGTCTGTTGACTCCCGCCGACTTCGACTACAACTTGGGACCAGACGAGCTAGAATCGATTCTAAGCGAGCTATACGAAAGGTAGGCGTAATGGCGTCAACAGTTGATAAGCGTGGATGGTGGGCACCGTATCGCTGCTCTCCTGGCGTTCTGAGGCCAGGTGGCTTCTTCGGTCGCGGGCCTGTATATGAGCAGGACATCACTCACGAGGCTGTGACGGCCCTTGAGAAGGGCCATATCGGTGCTGGGTATAGGGTTCATTCCGGTGGGTACATAGGGTCGAAGCGTTCTTGCCCGGCCGGGATCGCCGGGCGCCGATGCGAGGACTCCGGGAGGAACTGTTCGCTGCATAACTACTGCATTGCGTACGACATCGAGTACCAGTTCAACAAGCTGTCCCCCGCATACCCCTCGCGCGTGGACCCGTGGTCCCCCGTCGAGGTTCAGTTCCACGTGTACAAGAAGGACGTGGTGGAGAAGATCGAGAACATCCGCAACCTGGAAGGCAAGGCACTCTTCCGGTGGTTGGGGTACATTGGTGACTACATGCACTGGGAGATTGACGTGCCACCAGACGAGGTAAGCGTCGACTGGAATACGGTTCCGGGATTTGACGCTCCGCCTATTGACAAGGAGGAAATCGTGCTAAGCAAAGGCGATACGGGGAAGGCAGTCAAGGACTACCAAGGCTGCTTGCTCAGGTGGAATCCAGACTCGCTGCCCAAGTGGAAAGACGATGGGGATTTCGGCAACGAGACTGAGGTTTGGGTCCGTGCATTTCAGACGGACTTCGACCTACCTGCTACCGGTGTGATCGACGGCGTAACCGCCGCCTCCCTCCAGGGATTTTCTGTAGGTGCGGACGGCGACGACGGCGACGATGGCATTGACGGTATCAACGGCAAGCCAGGTAAAGACGGGACCGTGGTGGTCACCGTCAATGGAGTACAGGTTGCCCCATGAGCCAAGAGCCAGAAGAGACGCGAGGATTGTCGATGCGTGAACTTGTCCTTGAGTTGCGTGATGGGCAGTCCCGTCTCGAAGAGAAGGTGAGTGATGGGTTCTCAAAAAGACCCACCCGCGCCGAGCTGGCAATCGCCGGTACTCTCTTGTCTGGTGTCGTCTTGGGAATCGTAGCAGTCTAATTAGGACAGAAAGGAGTCCCATGCAGAATGAACCAGTTGGAGTAATTGCCGGGATCGTTGCCGTCGCGCAACTGATCGCCCCCGGCCTTGTGATCTTTGGTATCGTTGATTTCGACGTTGAGCAGCTTGCCTTCGTTGAGGTTTTCGTGACCACGGTGTCCCTCGCGGTCGGCGCAATCGTCGTCCGAGCAAAGGTGTCACCCGTTTAGGTTCCCTTCCGGGTACATGGAACGGCCCCCCGAGAGGGGGGCTTTTCCTATGTCCAGGAGGCAGGGC
>Ga0114923_10001030_pt1 | contig 19676 bp, 30 predicted proteins | sample SumtaG_FD_89578 | JGI IMG/M metagenome (GOLD analysis project Ga0114923, IMG submission 89578) | Deep subsurface microbial communities from Indian Ocean to uncover new lineages of life (NeLLi) - Sumatra_00157 metaG | ecosystem: Environmental > Aquatic > Marine > Oceanic > Sediment | place: near...
ACCGGATATGGTCATCTCCGGACTGCTTGCGCTCGAACGTATGAGATACATCCGGTTCTATCAGATCGACGACGACGATTACCTTGTCGTCAACCTCAAAAAGCATCCGACCAACTGCAAGCCTTCCGGCTTACCCGAGCATCCAGATCCACCATCCCGGTACACGCAGGATCGCTACATTCCCAAATTTGCAGGATACACCGACGAGCTTCCGTTTGATGGCGAGCCCGGCGACACCGACGAGCCGCCCGACCCAAGCGAATCCCCATTCGATCCGCCCTCACCACCGCCACCGGCCCAGGCGAACGATAACAAGTGCTGCCTTGCCGACAACGCCAAAAGGTATGGCCTGACCGATGCTCAATTTAAGCAGGCCATCGGGCCATACTGCGAAAGCCGACGCTCGCCGGCGCTCGCGTGGTGCTTCGGGCGCGACGCTTGCGACGATTCGATCATGGCTGTGATTGAGCGCATCCGCAAACAGAAAACCACGATCAAGGACTACCCGAGCTATTTGATGAAGGCGTTGCAGCTAGACCTGATCGAGAACGCCGACACAATCAGACCGCCCGGCGCGGTGCATTCGACCGGGCCAGGAGGCTAGGAGCAAGCCGATGCACCCACTTGAACGAGCAGCATTATGGCTGACACTTTTCTTTTTCGCAGTCCTCTGCATGTGCAGCCACTATCAGCAGAAGGAAGCGTTGAAGCTGATATGTAAATGGAATCTAAGGCAGATGGAGAAGATTGACCGGCTGTACGCGGACAACAAGGAATTTGGAATAGAAGAGGATTGATGATATGCCGAACGAGGAAAAAATAATAGTGAATCGTTGTTGCCCTTCTTGTGAGGCCAAGGATGCCGAGATACGCAAGCTCAAGGAACAGATGCTCGCAAAAAACGAATGCCCATATTCATCGCCGACCTGCGCCGCCACGGAAGAGCAACTTGAGAAAGCGATGGAGCGCATCGAGGAGTTGGAGAGGGAGATTATAACCAAAAATTCTATTCTGGCGGGGCTGGAGTGCCAGGATGAAATAATTGACAGGTACGTCCAGAAAGTAAAGGGCCTGGAAGATACTATCGAAGACCTCCAAACCCGCATCGACGCGGTGAACGAGTTTTGTGATACCGAGATAGCCTCTGCGAACAGCCATCTGAATGAGAGCATGCGGGTTACAGGATACAAAGAACTCGCTCAGACAGTAAAGAAAATCCTCGTCAGCCCTAAACCGCCCAAGACCCGCGTCGAGGCGGCGAGAGAGGTTGTCTGTTTACTTAAGAAATTTGGCGATAAGTGGACTCGGGCGCGCTGCGAGGAGTTGGACAAAATCCTCGCCGACCCCGAGCCGCTCAAGCCTCCGTTGTGGCCTGAGTTTCAGGTAAGTGTAGAGCCAGACAATCTTGAACCGCCCAAGACCCCTTGCAAGGAATGCGAGAGGTTGAAGGGGGTGATAGAAAAGGCAAGTATTATACTACCACCTATTGAAAATCTGGCGTGGCGTTGTGAGAATCCAACCAACCTACCATCAGACCCAGATGATTTGTGGACAGACTGTGGAGACTGTATGCCATGCCGGGCCGCCCGCGCAAAGATTATCCTCACCGACCCCAAACTGCCCCCAAAACGGTTGTCTGATAAAGAGTTCTTGGAATCCGTATGGGACGCAATCTATGAAGCGGAAACAGCAGATGAAGAGTCAATCCGACAGGCACTCATCGAGGCTGGCATTGATCCGGATAAGCTGGTCGAAGATGGGATGTCAATGATAAATAAGCTCAAGGAAAAACAAAGGGAGTTGCAATCGCAGCCCAAGACCCCTTGCACGGACAACGAGGAGCCGCCGGACAGCGGGAAAGAGTTTGGGATCGGCGCGATCCGCAGTTTCTTAAAGAATCCGAAGTATGGGGAGAGTGGGCCGTGGGAGGGTCCTTACTACGTCTGCCAAGTTTGTCTCACGCCGATTGCTTCTAGTGGCGTTTGCACAGCCAAAACATGCCAAACGATAGGATGCCTCTGGTTGGACGTGGAGCGGCTAGAAGAGGAAATCGTCAGGTTGAAGGGGACAATTCATCGAGCGGCAGATCACTTAAGATGTCCAGTTGTCACACAGCAAAATGCTCGTAATGTGTGTACCGCCCTCACCGCCGCGATGAAGGAGGCCCGATGTCACTAAACCGAACAGGCGTTGAGAGCGCAGAGGAGGGAACAATGTTAAACGCAGAAGAAATAAAGAAATTTTTTGAACGCGGAGGATATAGCTGCCCTTTTTGCCAATCAGAAAACAACGATATTGGATGTGAAGGCGATGAGGTGGCCACTGAGCGCAAGCGAAGCATGGAATGCTATGAATGCGGCGGCAAGTGGGAGGAGTTGTTTGAGCTTGCCGGAATTCGCACGCTCTTAGCTCCAACAGATCATGGAGTTTGGCGCGTCGAATTTGAAAAGGAGCGCTAATGCCATGAACCCCACAGGAATCGAGTGGACTGAGTGCACATGGAATCCCGTCGTCGGCTGTAAGCACGGATGCTGGTATTGCTATGCTCGCCAGCAGGCCAAGCGGTTTCGGCAGCGCTGTGAGAAATGTTATACCTTCGAGCCGCATATCCATCCCGAGCGTATCTTTGACCCGCTTCGCCGCAGGAAGCCCGCGACCATATTTGTCGTCTCGATGGGCGACCTATGGGGCGACTGGGTGCCCGCCGCGTGGATCGACGCCGTGCTCGATGTCATCCACGCCTGCCCGCAGCACACGTTCCTGGCGCTGACCAAGAATCCGGAGAGGTATTACGAATTTGTGAAACCGTGGAATCACATCCTGCAGGAAAACCTGTGGTGTGGAATAACCATAACGGGCAGCCGAGACCTTGAGCGCATTGAGACCGCCTCGCTCCTGATGCCAGCACACCAAAAAAAATTCATTTCCTTTGAACCGCTTCTCGATGATGCGGCGGCCATTCTTGACGATATGGGACTCGATTATGTCGGCGATGCCACAATATGGGACGCCATCATCATCGGCCCTTTGAACAAGCGCGGCCATGACCCCGTGACGCAAAGGGAATGGGTCGAGCGCATTATGGACGTGGCGCAGACGGCGGGCGTGCCGGTGATCCTCAAGGACGCCTGCGAGAAAATAGGATTCACCAAAGCCGAGATCAAGGCGCATCAGCAGACGCCGTGGAGGGTGAGATGATGGCAGATGGCTTGAAGCACGTTGACGACATGACTACATCAGAATGTAAGGCGGAGAGCGAAGCGGCGGGCTGGGAAATCCGACTACGCAAAACGACAGACCAACTCCGAGTCGAATTCCCCGATACTTTCACCTGGTCAATCCATGATCCCTATTTCGATTTCACTTGCCATATCGTTTCAAGCGAATTGAGTTGTTATCGATCGGCGACAGGCTGGATAAGAATACTCTGCACTGGCCGGAGACATTTAGGGCCTGCCGATGCGAGGCTATATCAGGCTAGGCTGTAAAAAAGGAGGCCCCATGACGCTCTACATGGAGACGACGAAGGTTGCCGCCGAGAAGACAGCGCGGGAGATCACGGAGCTTCTTGCGCGGGCGGGGGCGTCGGCTGTTCAAACTGAATACAAGGAACGGAAGATAATCGCGATGTCCTTCATGTATGAGGTAAAGGGCGAGAAGATTCCGTTTCGTTTGCCTGTGCGCTCAGATTCACTCTTCATATATTTTCAAAATAAGCGGGACAGTTGGAACCGCAGTAGTCGCGCGGAAAAAGATCGGGAACAGGCTGACCGCGTAGCATGGCGGCAGATATATCGCTGGATTCAGGCGCAGCTTGCTTTGCTGGATACGGGGATGGTAGAAATGCCCGAAATCTTTCTGCCGTATATCCAGACGGGCGTTGATGAAACCCTGTATCAGAGGCTCGAGGCTGGAAACTTTAAGGCGCTGCCGGCGCCAGTGGAGGCCCCATGACTGAGCATCCGATACTTTTCAGCGGCGAAATGATAAGGATACAAAACTAATGCAGATACTTGGGCTTGACCCAGGCGCGTCCAGTACGGGCTTCGCAAGGGTTTCAATAACTGACAACCGCGAGATCAAGCCCGAGGAATACGGCACCATCTCGATCATCGAAGCCCATTTCCTCGACACCTACAAATGGATCATCGCTTACATCGCGCAACACGCCATCCAATTGATCGGTTACGAAATCGCCTTTTTCGGTAAACAGAATTTTCAGCCGCCCCCCGAAAAAATAGCCACCGTGCAAGTACAGGGCATCATCGAACTCATAGGCGAAGAGTACGGGGTCAGCGTCCAAAGCTGGAACGCCGTCTCGGTGCGCTCGTCAATTTGCGGTGGAAACGCGAAGAAGCCGCAGGTTCGCACCGCGATACAAAAGCTGTTGCATATGCCGACAGCCATAAAGGATAAGGATGCCGTCGACGCGCTGGCCGTCGCCTGCTGTACCGCAAGCCGCATGTATGGGGCTCGCTGGCCGGTCCGTGGATTTCAGGAGCCGTTGCAATTCGCGCCCCCGAAGAAAAAGAAAAAGAAAGTTGATATCAGCCAGCTAACCGACGAGCAGATTCAATTACTGGCCTCACAGAACCGCCTCATATATGACGGCAACAAGATTGCGGGAGTGAAGCCGTGAGGGGGCGGACCTGGTAGCTTTAGAGCAAGGACAGCTGCTCTAGGAGAGGAAAGGATGAGATGAAGAAGAGCAAGGCGCAGAAGCGAAGCGACAGGAAGAAAAAGCGCCACACCCCTCAGCACATCTACAGCGAAATCTATATGACGAACTATTACATAAGCTATGGCGTCGATCCCAAGAGCTTCAAGGATAGCATCCGTAGAATTCTCGGCGTGTATCTCATGAAGGAACTAAAGGGCGGGTACTGCGGACATTTCGAGGACGTGGGAAAGAGCGGAAATACTATTATCTGGATATGGACGAGAAGAAAGAGTATCAGCACCCTGGCGCACGAGTGTTTTCATGCCACGGCCTACACCCTGAGAGGCCGGATGCAGTTAGGGAACGAAACCGATGAGGCGTATGCTTACCTCATGGAAATGCTGGTTAGGAAAATTATGGAGAGGAAGAAACCATGACACGCGAAGAGTTGTTCGGGGAATGCACAATTACCTATGGAGCACACCTTGAGGGAAACGATGCCAACACAGAGATTATAAGGCGCGCGTTGCTGGATGCTTTTTTCGCCGGCGGCAAAGTGGCTATTGCCCAACTCGGAAGAATGCCCGGGCTCACTCCCTAAACCAGCCCCTTGAAGTCCGCCGTCGTCTCATCCGGAACCGTCACATCCCGATGCTTCTTGCCGAAGCCCGGCGCCTCGAATGTGAACCGATATGTGGTGTCCACTTCATCCGAAGGCTCGCCTATCGCATTGTCGGGCTCGACGCCCAGGCTCTCATTCGGGATCAAATCCAAATACCAATAGCCGTTCGAATCTGAAACCGTGCTCGCGTGTGTCTTGGCCAGCAACGTCCCGCTCGATGCGCCGGCCACCCACGCCGACCGACTCGTCAGTTCCGCCCGAACCTTCACACCCTCGATCGGGATACCGCCGAGGTCCTTGAAATAGCCATAGACGCGGCACACATCCGGCGAATCGGGCGGAGTCACCGGAGAAGTGCCATCGCCGATGCCGGTATACGTCGCCGAAGCGTCGCCGCTGATAACAAGGCTGTACGGATTCGACCATGCGTAGCCCTGTCCATAAACGTACACCTTGTAGCTGCCCGCATCCAGCAGGAACACCGCTTCTCCGCTCGCGTCCGTAATATCCTTTGCGACGAGCACGGCCCCGGTCGAATCGCGTATCTGTACCGTCGCGCCGAGGATCGGATCGGTGTCGCTGTCCTCTGCCGTCGCCGTAAAGACATAATCGCCGCGCCCGCTCTTGGCCGCAAGATCGTCAGTGTTGATCTGGCCCTCCTGTGGAGCGTTCTCGGCCGACGCGCAGGTCACACGGAAAACGTATTCATCGTTCTGAGTCTCATTTGTGACGCTCGACAGATCGAAAACGTAGCGATACAGCCCGGGCAGATTCGTCGCGTCGACTTCCGCCATCGCTACGGTCGGAGTGCCCGGCGACGCCTTGAATGTCATATCGCCGAAATCGAGATAGTAGTCGTCGCTCTGGCGCATGATCCGCAGATACACATTCGACAGCCCGGTCAATAGAGTCTTGGACGCATCGACAAGGCCAGTCGTGAAGATCGGTTCGCTGCCGGCATTACGAATTCTGAGAGTCATCCGATATCATCTCCTCATGGAGCGGGAGCGGCCCCGCCGGGTCCGACCTGAAAAAGCGAAAGCGGTGGAAGTTTGAACAGCCTATCAACCCAACTCGCGTTTTTCGTCTCGATGGAGTCGCCGCCGATCCTTGCCTTCGACTCAAGCCTGTTCAGGGTGAGCGTCGTCTTTGTCGTGCCGTCAGGCATAGTCTCCTGAGTCCTGGTCGCCTGTGTGGTCGAGCAACTACACAGAAACCCCATGGCGAGGATAGCAGCCAAGATTGCAAAGGCGATTGTCGTTTGGTATAGAAGCATCCACGTCCTCACCGATTTAAGCATTAGAACCCCCCTTCCCATATTATCTCCACGAACGGACTATTAAGGATGTCGGCGGGCGTGATATCATCATGCGGTCTGAGCGCATTCCCGTGAAACAGGGACTTCCTGAATGGCTCGACACATAATCCCAATATCCCTTCCGGCCTCCATATCCAGCTAACCGCTTCCGAGCACATAAACCGCCTCTCGGAATGCCCAATATACTTGCCGAGCGGCCCCAGGGCGATCCCCAATACAGCACGCGGATCGTAAGGCGTTGTCCTGTTTAGCAGCGTCTCAGAGCGCAGCAGAGCCAACGCGATAGCCCTCTCAATATCCAGCGCGTCCTCAAACAATTCACCGTATTTTAGGCGAACGATATAGATCAGCCCCTTATCTGTGAGGTTGAGTGGCTCTTCAATGAAACTAGAGAAAAAGATGCGGAATATCGCCGAGTGCCGCTTCCATAGGAATCCATCCTCTTTACGGACAATGAACGCCGAGTGGTTGATATCACATTTGGTATACCATCGAATCAGTCGCCCGAACAGCCCGGCCCCCCGGTATAATGCGATGTCGCCGGTCTGTATCACACGCTCACCCCCCTTAGAAAAAATATTCGATCTTCCCATCCTTCACGATCCACCATGCCGTCCGCGGCTTGAGATCGATGTGGCCCGCCTCGTCATCCGGCATATAGCCGATGCCGCGCGCGCCCCATTTAACGGCGCATCGGCAGACTTCCCGGGCGCGGTATGGATTCCATATTCTGAGCGTCCAGTCGAGCGCGACCGACTCGATTCCGTTATCGCCCCATATCGCCAGATGGCCCGAGGTCTCCGATCCGCGTACCTGCGGACTCGCATTATGTATCGGGCATCGGCTGCCGGAAGTCCATATGATATCATCGGGGAACTCAAGCTCGAGCAGTTCCGCGATCGTCAGCATCTTCGGGGCTATAGCCCACAGGCCACAGCCACATTTGCATGCGGGAATCGGCATGGGCTTATCCTTTGTCGAGGAGTGTAAGAGCGAACCGGGCGGCTGTAAAAATTGCGGTCAATGAGAACGTGACCAGCACCCCAATCGCCAATGATATGAGCTTGTCGAGCTTTTGTTCCATCGTTCCGAACCTTCCATCCACATAGTCCTTGCTTGCCTTTTCGTTCGTTAAGTCGCCCTTGACATCTGCAAGAGCCTTGCAGCCGCCGCCCATCGGATCGCATGGGAAATCTCCCGCCATTATTATCAAATCCTTCCCAGCTTGACTTTTGCCGATTACGTGATATAATTAATGTATGAGAAAAGACCTTATGATTATTGGTCTATTGCTCGGATTTGCCCTAGTCGCGCTCTATATCGCCTTCCCTCCTACATATCCCATTGTCTTTGGCGCGGAGCCGGAGAACAGGGTTTTAATCGTTGGCGATTCATACGCTGTATACTTCCCTTACTATCCCGACGCCGACAGGGTGGCCTATGGCGGCGCATCGATTCGCTATCTCAAAAAGAAAGTATCCGCCTCTAGTGATGACATCCAATATGACCTTGTTATAATCTGTGCCCTGCTGCCAGCTAATGGTCGGCCACTTGAACAAGACAGAAAGGGGCTCCTCTCGCTGGCGTCGGTATGCCGTGAGAAGTTTAGGCCACAGAGGATGATAGTGTACGATCCCGCCGTCATGTGGGAGCTTCTTGAAACGCCAGAATATCAGATCGACACAAATGGTCATCTCACACCCCTTGGCTATGCCCAACTTATCGAGCGGAATCAACTGCTTTAGCTCCCATAGCATCTCATCTACCGCCTAATAATTATTATCTGTGCACCGCCGGAAGGTGGCGTGTAAGTCACTATCAGTTGCGCGTCCTTCGAGGGGTCGCCATCCCACGAATGTACGGACCGCATATCATCATCATCGTAATTACCGCTTCCGTCGTCAACAATGAACAGCACATACTTGTCGGTTGCACTGGTCGGATCGTAGTCAGGAGAATCCACCATCGTTTGTAGCAATGAATTGAGCGACGGCGTGTCGTAGGTAGCATTTGTCGCCACACCCGCCGGCGACCATGCGACGGAGCCGAATCGTGCTATCGCAAGCAGCGCGTCGTTGTCGGCATAACTGGTCAAGCCAAGTCCATTAACGACGTGTTTCCATGCAGGACTTCCCGATGTGGTGCCGCCCTCGATTGTTGTATTAAAAGTGTGTTGGTAAGCCCCATCGAAACAGGTGAATCGAATAAATGAGCTGTCTATTGTGCTACCTTTTGGTATATCGAGCGCAAATCTGACATACGTCCAATACGCATAATGTGACTCCAAAACATCCCATCTCCCAAATACCAGATAAGTCAAGGTCGGGTCGTTGTCTTGTGTAGAGCCGCCCGTGATCCGCTGAACGCCTCGCGTATCGTCCACGCTTGCCGCAAGCGTAAAGGTATCCGCGTCAGCAATGGACGCAGCGAAAAACAAAATCATGAGCGCCGCAAGGGCAATCCTTTTCATGGCCTAATCTTCCTCCTTGTAATACAAAAACTCAAGAGTCAGATAATCTCCAGTTCCTTCTGGGTCATCGTTCCATCTAAGATAAAGATATTTTCCAGCAGGAACAGATAATGCGACTGCATCGTCAGAGGATGTTCCGTTTGTCGTATCAAGAGCATCAAGAACAGTCTCATTAGTTTGTGCCCAATCATCTGCATAACACAAATCCACGTCTGCTTCGACATCAGGGTCCATCCCGAAGTCCATTGACCATTCGACAATCTTGATTCCATTAGGTTCTGCGTCGCCTAACGAGAACAGACGCGTATCTGTGCTCCTGTCATACTCCATGCCGGGGTCAAGATGAACAGCCACAGGGGTTAATCCTGACATGAAATATTCATCCTGTATCTCACCGGCCGAGCCGCCGTGGAGAGCAAAACCATCCTCGTGGCTCTTTTGTTTAATTTGACCCTCTGTGACCGTGACATCGCCAGACGTAGCTGTCGGCAGTTTTAATGACGCGCCACCGAAATCTACGGCGCTGGTCTCCACCAACTTCACATACGTTCCGTCGATGTCCAGCCACAGATAACCGTTTGTTGTACCATTCACCGCGAGCACATAGCCCGCCGTCCCGATCCCGATCTCCCCAAAAACGGTCGTGTCGGAAAGGTAGGGGATCGCATATTGCGTCCACGAGTCTTTCTCCGTGCCGCCGCCGGCTACATCGATCTCGTTGTCCTCGTCGGCGTCATACGTCGCTTTGAGCATGTCGCCGCCGCCTCCGGGCGTCGCCCAGGTCGTGCCTCCCGAGCCGTCGGTCTTGAGATATTGGTCTGCATCTCCGTCGTCCAGCGGGAGAGTCATCGTCCAGTTCGCGGCCAGCGAGTCCGATGCCTTAATGTCCACATAGTAATCGAGCGTGCCGCCGGCAGTCTCATAAATCCTGACCGTGTTGCCGACAGCGAGAACGCCCTGAGACAGCAGCATGTGATTGAGCGTGTCATCGTATGTCCATGCCGCCTCACCGCCAAAAGAGCCGCCGTCGTTGTACTGGACATTCGTGTCCGCGCCCGCAGGTGAAGCCGAATTATCATCGACGTACTTCTTAGTTGCGGGCTCGTAATCCCCATCCGGCGTGAAGGCGCCCACATTCTCACGGTGCAGATAGCGCGCGTCTCCGCGGGTATTATTGTGATATTGGCTGTGGTCATCATCGCCAAGGCCACCGACTGAGCCATGGTCGATGTCGGGATCGTTTATCATTGTCTCATCGACTTTGCCGCCGGCATCCAATTTAATAGGCTTGCCCGCGTCGCCCGCCCCCGCGCTCGAGTCCAAATGCTCGGACTTTTGGAAATACCGGGCATCGCCGCGAGTTTCGTTGTGGTACTGCGTATGTGGATCGCCCACGTTGAGGCCCTGCAACCCATTGTGAACGATGGCGCCGGGATGGATGTCGAGTTGGATCACGTTGCCGCTCTGATACAGGCCAAGCGCAGCATGGATCGGCTGGAGAGAGTAAAGCCGAAAGTCTACGCCCACCTTACCCTCGTAAATGCCGACACCGGCCCCAAGATTCGACATCGTGTTTGATTCGCCGCTATCAATATCCTCGGTCGTGATCCGGTTCCACGTGGAACCGTTGTCAGTCGAAATGTCGTAGTAGCCCGCCGCCTTGTTGAACCGGATCGCTGTCCATGTGCCGTCGGCCTTATACATATAGACGGTCGCGGCCTCATTGTTGAGATCGTTGTTCACATAGATGTACGACGCTCTCACGAGCAAGTCCTTCGTGATTCCACCCTCGACTGTGACCATAGGAAGCAAGATCAGCAGAATCGCCAGGCTAAAGACGGCGGCGACGCACAGCCACCTTTGATAGTCAGGTTTTATTGGGACGGCCATCTGTTTTCCTCCACATTGTTGACGAAGAATCGTACCCTTCCATCCGATTCAATGTAATAGGCGTTCGGAGTCACATATGTTTTCTTGCCTGTCAACCCGCGCGCCGTGTCGATCCGCAGGTAATCGGCGTGGTCGTCATCGGTCAGCCCGTCAAGCTGGCCGTGATCCGTGATGCCAGGCAATATCGGTCGTAAAATCATCGGTTATGTCCTTAGCCACTAAACCGGAAAAATGGCCTCTTATCTACAGGAACATTAGGATGGTTCGTTAAAAACCAGATCCCCGGCCAATCGTAAAGACCCTGCCAAATAGGTCTGAATTGCAGTCCATAATTTTTGAACATGGTCCATTCTGGCTCCGTCGTTGTTATATCCACCTCTTTCCATACTTGGCTTGTTCCTTGAGGCACAACAAGCTTCGAAGTAACTGCTGTAAATAGACTTCTTCCCTTGTTGGGGTCTGTGTTTGCTGTAACTGTAGCCTCATCCCATGTGTCTGCAACATCCACGCCCTGCATTTCAAGGTCGTCATGATCATTTGCATTGTCCTGCCAAGTATCGTATATAAATATATGAAGCGTACATGTGCTCGGCGTCCCCGACGGTAACTGATTGCTTTCTAGCCGAATTAAGGCAAATCGGCTACTTCCCTCTCTTGTATGCACAGCACCAGCACGAGTGTAGTCGTTATAATTGGTATCTGGATGATCCTCGTCGACACCAACACAATGAGCAGGAACAACAGCCTTAACTCGCCTCACTAAAAAAAAAAGAATTACTTTCGCGCGAGTAGCCCATTTCCGCCTGGTCGTCCTCGGAAAGCGCCGCCGCTGGTCGCGCCAAATTCGGAACATTGGTATGCGTTATTCCGAGAGAATCGCCCTCTCCGTCAAGCTCGACCACATTGTACAAATCATTGCCATTGCCGTCCTGTCCGCCGACAGCTGTTATCTTGATCGGGATCGGATACCGCTCGGGTGTTTGCGGACTCGCCCCCGCCACCGCAGCCGGGGCCGCCCCCGCTATGTCGGCAGCGCGTGTCAGCGCGCGGTTATCGCACAGGATGCCGCCGATCATGACGGCTCGCGGATTCGCGCGGTCAAGCTCTATGCGCGGGACATCCTCCACCCTGTCGCCTATAACGCGCCTGATAATGCGCAAACCTCACACCTCCATAAACTCGGCTGCGATTGCGAACTCGAGATCATCTGTGCCCGGATGCTCGATCTCCGGGGCCGCAGGCATGATATTCGTTATCATCACCGTGTACTCCGTGCCGTCGATGTCCTCGAATGTCACCGGCTGTCGCGCCAGATACACGCTCCGAAGGTCCTGCATGATCTCTAGGCCGTCGCGCGTTGCCATCGAGGGCGATGTCTCCGTCGCATCCAGAAGCTCGATATTGTCGAAAGCAAGAATCTCGAACGCCCACTCCAGCTTCGTATCGCCGACCACCAGATGCCGGAGCACAAGCGATTCAACCTCAATATCGCTGTCGGCGCTGCTCTGCGTGAACTCGAGCGCGAGCTTAACCCATGTCGATATGACATCTGCGTCGAAGCTCGCAACCTTCTCGATGCCGTCCGCGCTCGTCATCGTGAACAATGTAGTCCACGAGCCGCCGGCCACCTGATATTTCAGGACTATTTGCTGGTCACTGGTCAGCGCGGCTCCGAGCCTCAGTGTCAGCTCGAGCCATTTCTTATCGACGACCTTCATGTTGCCGTCGAAGCGTGACGACTCCAGCCGTGCTGCCGTAACAAACGTGCGCGCTGTGCTCGTGCGATACAGGCCCACCCCGCGCACCGCCCAATAGGTCTGATCCTTGAAAGTCTCTATCGCATCTATCCTCGTCGATGACGCGCTTGTAAATGATGTCGGCTGTGGTCCCCGAGAGAATCCCTTATAGTTCAACGCCACCAGCCCAGGCGCATGCTTGCCGTCGGATTGCACATTGTTGCTGAGTCCGAAAAGCACATCCTCATGTACCGCCATCGCGCGCACCGTGTAATCGAAGGCATCGGTCAAGTCCTCGCCGACCTCTGCGACCAACCGCCGGGGATAGATGTACACCTGTCCGACACTGCGCCCGCCGATCAGCTTCTTGCCGCCGTATATCAACTGCCCCTGATAACCGATCATCGAGCGTATCTCGAAGTCGGGCAACTCGAGCGCGGGCGCAAAGTTTACGGCGTCGCCTTTGTCGGTCGGGAACTCCGCGGTCCCGCTGCTGATAGTGATAAAGCTCTTCTGAATGCCGGAATCGTATGTGCCGACACACAATATCTGCGGATTCTGCGCGTGCGCCATGCAGGTGACCGCGCCCTGTCCCGCCGGAAACAGATCCATGAAATCGGTCGGAGTCACAAACAGGCCGGTTCTTCCCATCAGCGCGCCATAAGCGGATTCCAAATATTTCATGAGCGCCCACCGATAATACACACCGGGGACCGAGAAAATAAGAACCTGTTCGGTGCCCTCCATCGCGCTTCGCCGGAACACCGCCTGATCATGCCCCATATAGATTGAGTGGCCCCATTCGATCACATGCGACCATGTGCCGCCCCCGAATTCGCCGCTGTAATCCTTTACTCCGTTCGCGTCGCCGACGTCGGTATCGACTGTGCCGTCCGGCTTGATGCCGAAGAATATGCCCGTCGCCGACATCACCAGCAGCCGCTCATCCATATCACGATTATGGACGACCGCCATGCCGCCGATCGCGCCGCTGTAGCCCGTCGGAGGCGTGAACGTGCTGAACGAAACGCCGTCAGTCGAATATTTCAGGCTGGCCTGCGTCTTGTCCGCGAGCCACAATTTGCCGCCGAACGCTATCAGGAAACAGTCGTTGATTGCGGCGCTGTACGATTTCTCAACAGCCCTCAGAAGCCGAAGCTCTTCTATGCCCTTGGGATAAAAGCCGTATGAGTCCCAATATCTGTCAGAGTCGGGATCGCCGAATGTCTTTAGATTCTCGCCGCCCGAGAAATCGTCCTGGCGCACGTACTGAAAATTGCTCACGCTGGTAAGATCGACGCCACCCATCGCCACACGCTGGATCAAAGGCGCCTGATTCACCTGTCGATACGTCGTCTCGGCGATCATGTAGCCTTTGCCGTCAAGCTCTATGTGGTGCGTGACTCCTGCGATCCCCGCCATCTCCGCGTTCCCTCATCACAAACTCGCCATGCCGGACGTAATGAACCTTTGACATGCAGCCATGACAAAGCTCGGCGTCCGGATCGTCCGCATGAAACTGTTTCCCGCAAATCTCACACTCGATTAGATGAAGCCCCTCTATCGCCACAGGCATCAGTAGCTCCTCACTTTGTGCGCTGTCATACGACGCCTCAATGTGCTCGGATAACCGCCATGCCGAACCATTGTCTTGCGCGCGAGCATCTTGTCAAAAGCTTTCTCTGTGCTCTGAACAATCCGCTCGAACTCGTTCCATGTCTCGGTCGCAAGCCGCTCGCGCCCCTTTAACATTCGCTGTCTGAAACGACGGAAGCCAAGCCCTTCTGCGCCCAACAGCAGCAACTCTTCATCCGGCGGCGCAAGCTCGCATTCCTGGTCATCATCGACCAATGGCGTGAAATAGCTCCGATATACCGGATACAGCTTCTCGCCCGTCTGCGTGGTTGTCGATAACCGAAGAATCGAGCGATAAAAGCCCGGCTCGAACGTCAACAGTTTCGACGCCGAATCGAAATGGTAATGGCGCCGGAGAAAATAATCTCCCTGCGTGCCGACGATATATACGGCGATCAAACCGTCGACTGGAGGATGCAGCGTCGACAGGTCGTAAGTGAGCGTGCTGTATCGAAGCCGGATCTCCTGGTTGGCGACGAGCCGGTACAGCGCAGGATAGATCGTTCTGAGCGTGCGGTTGATGAACTTGGCAATATCCTTGTCAGTCCAGTCATAACCGACCGGACAGATATCGTCGAGCGCGTCCCTGCATTCGACTATCAACTCAGCTCGGCTCGACATTTGCTCTCGCCTCCGCTTTTCGGCGCCGTCCGCTGTGCGCTGGCTGGACGCCCTCAGTTATACGAGCATCACGCCTCCGCTCGCTCTCGATGGGAGGCATCCGGTTCGCATCGAGGAAGGTATGAAACGATTGCTCCAGACCCTCCTTGATCTTCAACAGCTCCTCGACGGTCGCGGCGTCTTTTTTCAGGCGAGCCGAATATTTAGATGAATCGGCCCGCCACGCGATACGCTTGTTGTAGAGAACAGCCGCCGCCATCATGATTACGGCCTCATCGCAGTATTCGGGATGGTCCGGCGTGGTCACATTGAATTTGCCGCGCCATGTGAACCTGAGCGCACCCCAAGGTTGTCGCGGCATCTTCGGAAAGACGACTTGGCCGTTTCCGGTGTCCTCTTCCCAACTTATAATCTCGACAAAGTTGTAGCTGGCGTCCTTGATCTCTACCTTGCCGAGACGCTCGCAGCCGCTCGGCAGATCGAACGTCAATTTCTCGCCGGTCGAGCCCGACACCTGCACCTTTCGGATATACATATCGGGCCACAACGCGCGGATCGCGGCTGCGAGCGCCGCATCGACTTCATCGTTAACCCAAAAGTAATCCGTGTCGTTGGTGTCCCGGACCCGATAGCGTACCTGTGTCCTGAGATCAGCAAGCGATGTAGCCATATCTCACCTTATTCGTAAAAGACGTGCAGCTGCACGCCCGTACCGGACAGCGTGAAATACCAGCCCTCATACGCGGCCACGCCGCCCGGCGGGAACCATTCGCGCTCGGTATTCAATACGGCCGTAAGCTCGACGAATTCCTTTCCGGCAGTCGCCGCGCCCGCCTTATAGCCGATCACGTTTGCGGTATCCGAATCGGCCACAAGCTGCAAGCCCCTTATCTTTGTGGCTTGGTCGGCGCCGTCGCCGCCGCCGAGCGCGAGCTTCCCGCTCTCTGTCAGTCTCTTATGTGCCAAGCGTATTCACCTCCAAATGTACCCACCATCCCGCCGCTCGAAGGCTTAGCTTTTGCCTGTGTCGCCGCTCTCGCCAGCCTTCACCATCGCAGCCAGTTTAGCTACCGGCGTACCGTGGCCTTTCGGCAGTGCGCCGCCTTCCGGCTGCGCCGGTTTCTCGATCTTGTTACCCATACTCTGCACCCCCTTTCCATGTGGGATGTCGGCGACCCCGCCGCTACCAGCCGATAGCGAAGTAGTGAACCTCCACTATCGTTGACATATCAATCGTGTTGGTCGCCTCGCTGCCGTCGCCGATGTACGCTTTCACCTTGCCGGTGGCCGGCGCGTCATTGGCCGCATGCACATACTGGAACGTGTACAGACCGCTTTGCTCGACGAGACAAAGCAATACCGCGTTCACGAATGTACCGGACAGATCCAGCGTTTCGCCGTTCGTCGGATAGCTGTCGTCGAAATCTATGCGGCCGGTCTGGAATTTCAGATTGGTAATTCCCCGGCTCGGAAATCCGCCCGGCCAATGGCTCAAGTCCGTTTCGACTCCGCGCGCGACGCTGTAGATTGAAACAGTGGCTTCGGCATTGCGCGTCTCAAACAGCATCCGCGCATTGTGCAGAGCGAACGCGATAATCCCGATAATCGCCACGACGACCAGCAACTCTTTCAAGCTGAACTTCTTCACTTTCTCACCTCCTCAATTCTTAGTAACCGAAGTGGGGCAGCGACTCGCCGCCCCGCTCCGTGGTTCGTGGCTTATGACGGCACATCGACCGCCGTGTGGACCGCAAACAGCTCGTTTGCGTTCCGGAACTCCAGCGTGTGCACCATATACAAAAGCGCCAGATCGGCTGTCTGAGCCAAAGGCATCTGGAACATGCCAAGCGGAATCAGGCTGCGCTTCCGGATGTTGGCCGGATTGTACAGCGCCATGTGTCCGAGAGGCATATTGTTGTCCGCGACCAATTGCAGCACGTTGCCGAGGTCACACTTGAACTCGGTTACGTACTCGCCACGCCTTTTCTCACTTATTGAATAGCGCACGTATTGCTCACCAAGCCGGGTGATGTATCGGATCAAACTGTCCCGTGCAATCAGTCGGTTCGGTAGATCGTGCTGTCGCGCCTTGGCCTTTATGAGTGCGTTCAGAGCATTAATCGCTGTCGGAGAAATGTTCTCGGCCGTTGTTATGCGATTCCCGTTCGACGTGTTGATGACGGGCAACATCCCGTTCATGGCGTAATAGCGGTCTGTGATTGTCGTATAGCCGCGCATGCCGTTGAGGGACACGCGATCGACGCGCTCCAGCATCTCCATCGTCCGCTGAACGATCTGATACTGTTCCTCATCCGGGACCGAGATCGACTTGGAGAACTTGCGAATCCACGACGTCCTTACGGAATCACTGAAGATCTCGCAGAAGTTATACAAATCGCCCCTGTCGGTCGAGTTGTCGGCGGGCGGGGCTCCATACTCGCTGAGCCCGTGGTTCAAGATGTTGAAAACCGCCGCGGTAGTGTGCGCTTTCGCCGTGCTGCTGAGAGCGCCACGTGTGGCGACGGTGATATCGGCGTCACTCGTTACAAGTGTGACCACCAGCCTTTCAGCCTGGGAGTCTTGCGCCGAATCGGCTGCCACGTTCTCCGTGTTCTGGAGAATCGAGCCTTTACGCAAGCGGGCGCTGTGGCCCGTTGCAACGGCTATCGTGGTGACAGCGTTGTTGATGCCGCCGTTGAGTTCTACTTCTTGAGCGTTCAGCGCGTCCTCCTGCCATTCGACCTTGAAGTTGTCGGCCGGTGGACCTTCCTGGATGTCCGCGATGAACTCGGTACTCACGTTTACGATTGACGAGAGCATGTCGGACAAGTCCAAAAACTCGTTCGCCGACGCTCTCTCGAAAAACGCAATACCATCGGTATCTGCCATTGGTATTCACCTCCTTTCGGCTTGGGATCGAACGACAAAATTTATGGCGTCTCGCCCTGGCCCGCCATCGTTTTCAGGTACAGCCCCAACAGGTCCTCTTTCTTCGGAGGAGCCTTGTTTACACAATCCTTGATCGCGACGGGCTCACCCTTAACGTGGATAACCTCGATGCCCATCTTCTCAAGGTGCGCGATTATCCGCGCTTTCGTCCAATTCATGTTCGGCGTCTCGGTGGGCTCGTCAGTGTCGGAGGCCTCCTCTTCTTCCGCGCGCGCCCGATTCATGCGGGCTTCATCCGATAGCGCGGTGAATTTGTCGGGCTTCCGCCCCTGTCTTTCGCAGTTGGGACATCCGTGGGGAACGCCCTCACCCACGAACTTGTAGCCGCACACATCGCATCTCCAATGATATGCCGCCTTTTCGCCCGCATCGGCCGCATCGCCTAGAGGCGCGGATTCCGCCTGTTGTTCGAAGCCCTTCTTTTTCTTGCGGTTCTGCCTGTCGCAGTTCACGCAGTTTTTCGGCTCTTCCAAGCTCTTGAACGTGTAACCGCAATCCTCACATTTGAACAGCATTATCGTTTCACCTCCTTTCTGTCATAGAATGTTGAGCCGCCCGGCGACCTCCTCTGAACCAGTTGCATGATCCTCCCGAACACGCCGCCTCTCGCGAGATCGCGCGGGTCGCGCGTACGCTTGTACGCCTCCCTTGCGCCTGCAGCCCTCTTCTCGGCTTCGGTTTTCGCCTCATCGCCGACAATGTGGCTCTCGCCCGTGATCCCACCTGCTTGCCCCCATTTGGCGCGCTCCGGATCCGGCGGTTCATCCCCCCCGCCACCGGGCGGAACAGGCGGAACGGCCGGTTTCTGTGTCGCGACAATCGCTTTCAGGCTTTCAACGCGGCCGGCGAATGCGGCATCATCCAGAACGGCGTCATCGGGAAACGCCAGTTTCACCGCCGGATTATCGGCCTTCAAGCCCAACTCGGCCAGCGCCTTATCGCGCTTCGTTGTGAATTGCAGTTTTTCCCTTGCGCTCTCCGATTCGCCGAGCTTGGCTTGCACCGCGTCCAACGCTTCTTCGGCGGTCTTGCCCTCGGCGCGCAACCGATCGATCTCTTCCGCATCGATCTGAGCGTCGGTCGCATGCGCCAGGGCGTCGTCTCTCTCCGCCATGACTTTTGCCAACTCTTCTTTCAGTTCTTCTTCTGTCATGCTCTCCTTACCTCCTTCATTTGGGTTTGCCTACCTTTGCGGCCACACTTCCAAATGCGTCTGTCCGCTTCTGTCCGCGGGCCGTCGGCACAATTTTGCGCCTTCTGCGGTCCGTTTGCGCCGGCCTGAACTTCGCCGGCGCCGACACGCCCGGACGCGCCTTTGCCGTATGCGGATACGGACGCTTGCGAGAGCCCCGGCCCGACCCGGCGCCACTCTTGCCGAAAAAGAAATCCTCGAACTTCTTGTCCTTGTCGGCCAAGTATCGCTTGACCTCCATCGGTACGCGGCTGCCCTTGAACGAGCGGTCGAAATCCGAATTTAGAATCTGCTGTTTCCATTTCCGGGCTTCCACCAGGAACTCCTTACGCTTCTCGCGCTCGGTTTCGAGCTTCTTCTGCTTTGCCTTGTGCTCCCTCTGCAGCTCCTTTTGAGCCAATGTCAGCTCAACCGGATAGAAGAAGTCGAACCAGAATTGGTGCTCGTTGCCGAGGCGACGCTTGACGTCTATCGGAACCATCTTCCGCATGCGAACGTCATAATTCGAATCGGCGATCCTGCGTTTCCATTCGTCATTCTCGGATTGCTCCGCGTTGTGCTTCTTTTCGTCGGCGACCCATTC
>Ga0114923_10001032_pt1 | contig 19665 bp, 27 predicted proteins | sample SumtaG_FD_89578 | JGI IMG/M metagenome (GOLD analysis project Ga0114923, IMG submission 89578) | Deep subsurface microbial communities from Indian Ocean to uncover new lineages of life (NeLLi) - Sumatra_00157 metaG | ecosystem: Environmental > Aquatic > Marine > Oceanic > Sediment | place: near...
ATAACCTTACCTGATGCTGATCTTTTAACGTCGGGTGGTGGTCTAGGTTCGTTTAATGTTGATAATGACATAAACTCTCTATTCACAAGGGATACCCGGCAATGGTAGACGCGATCACAATCGATGTTGACGAACAACGAACCTTTAGAAATTATCTATCAAGGGTGATTTCTTCCGTCGGTGATTTGTCTTTCCCCATGGGTGAATTCGCCAGGATCATCAAAAAGGAATCAACTGCTAATTTTATATTAAAAGGTTTCGGTAAATATGCACCGTTAACCCCGGTATACCTCAAACGCAAAAGAATACTTGCCCCCGGTGCATCGATTCTAGTCGGTGCGCGTCGGGGTAGTACTGTAAATGGTGTATTAAAAAGCGGCGGTGGGGTTTCTGGTAAAATGCGCGATTCAATCCTCAAAACAACTTCTGATAGTGTTTTGAGGATCGGTAAAACATCGATGGAAGTTGGGACAAAGGCAAAGACCCGAAGCGGTGCACCTTACCCGCGATTCATTCAAAAAGGTACTGGTAAAATGGCATCAAGACCATTTCTCTTTTTGACAAAGAAGATGGTCAAGCGAATGTTTAACACCCTTGATGATTATATAATTCACGTTTGGAAAACGGCATAATGGCTAAAAAACTTGACCTTGAACTTTTGGAAACAACGATCATTCAACTGATCAAGGATAACTTAACCGCAAAGCTAACGGAAATCGACACCGAAAAGAACGACGGTTTAACCTTAGATCCTATTCCAGATGCGAATTATTTTCGTACTTTTGAGGAAGAGATAAACAACGTTAATGAATTCATTTATTATGGTCATGATGTGCGGGTCACTACTGGTATTGGTCCGGCAAGTAAACAAGAGTTTACATTCATGATCCTTGTTTTCTTCAGTACGATGAATAACGAAACAAGCGACGAAAATAGGAAAAAATCATTCAGGTATACTAGAGCAATTAAGGAAATCATTCATTCGAATTACGGCAATATTAGCGGTGTTTCTACCTTAAAAATAACTGATCTTGAACCGCCGGACATGCAAATAAACGAAAATTCACCATTGTTAAAAAGCGCGGGTATTGAACTATCAAGTTCTATCGCATAATCAAAAGGAGTCTTTAACATGACCGATAAAACAAAGACAAAAAAGAAACTCGATCTAACCCCTTTTAAGATTGAAAAACCTAAAAAGGATCATACTTTATTTTGTCCACCTCACCTTGACCCTAAGATTGAAATACAAGAGGGTAAACCGGTTGAAGTTCCCAGTTGTTTCAAGGGTACTCTCAAAACCGAAGGGGTCATTTAATTAACACGTTACCTATTAAGGAGTCTTAAAAATGACTTTATCAGATGACAGAGTACTATTCGGGATACATTCAATCGCACCTTACGACCGAACAACCGGTGAATTTTTTGGAATTTTAAAAGTATTAGGTGATTCTGAATTATCCCTTGCAGCGTCGGCGGTTCAATTGTTTGGTGGTGCGAATAAATTCCCAATTGCCGATGAAACAACCCAAATCAATAGTCAATTTACATCGGCTGTCAAATCAGCACCGGATTTTCTATTTGAAAAATGGATCGGTGCGAGTGTTGCGACGATCGCCGCCGCCGCACTTGGAACAGTCGGAACAATAACCAATAAAAAAGGAACATCGGCAGTAAGCGCAACGGTCGGTATTGCATCGGTTAACGCTTTATCAGGTAGCGAGGATGATTTGGCTACCGGTCATTATATCGTCAAGGTAGTGACAGCAACGACGGTTGACGTTTATGTTGATACTGACATTGATTTTAGCATACCGGGTGCAACTTCTAAACTCTATGTAAATGATTTATTAAAAATCACCGTGACACCGCTAACCGTTCCTGATTCCGGATCAACGGTTACTATCCCTGATTATGGTCTTGAGTTAGTTGGTGGTTCTGGTACGGTTGCAATGACCGTTGATGATACCGCCGAATTTGACGCCGTTGCAGAACATGGGGGGATTTCAGATATCACCCTTGGTCAAGCAACAATCACCCTGCCTGAATTTGGATTCTTTGCTTACGGTGCTAGACGAGCCGATAATAGTATTTTTAGAATCCATGCATTCAAAGCTAAAAGTTCGACCGGAATGGTCGTACCCCTCTCCGAAGGTGCATTCATGATCACCAACTTGGTGACTACTTTACTTTATGACAATGCTCAAGACGCCGTTGCAATAGCGCGGGCCGTCGCGGGTGCATAATAGATAAAAGTGGATTATTTCGAACTTCGACCGAATCCGGTTGAAATCGTTTTAAATGGGGAGGTTTTCGAACTCTCCCCATTTTCCCTTTCTGAAATGGTATATTTCGGTTCGACTTACGGTCATGGTAACGTTGAACTTGGTATTAAATACCTACATTCTGTCTTGAGTAAACCCGAAGTACCCGCCGATCTTATCTGTTCTATCACTCACCATATGTTAGTCGATCCTGATACTTACCCGTCGATTTGTATGTTTAAAGTGGGAGTAAAGGGTACTAGTGACAAACCCAAACCAATCGAAGAAGTAACCAAGACCATCAGTCATTTTTACCATGCAATAAAAAAGAATATTGAAAATTCTCAACCTATTATTGATGATTCGAAATCAACGGAAGATAACGAATCAAAAACAGGTAAGACAGGTCAATCTGAAAATCTAGTGATTAATTGGGCGTCGATATATGTCGAAATTGCAAGCGTTATAAAATACACGATAGAAGAGTTTTATAAAATGACTCTTCGGCAGATTTACGGGATCAGGGACCAAGTAAAAGTACACAAATACAACGATCTATTATTACAAGGTAGGCTTGCCGGTGCGATTCCAAAGAAACCGAATTATCATATAGGTAATCGAAGAAATAATATTGATGATTTAGAAAGTGCATTTAATGAGCAAGACGACACTGAAATGACTAACTTAATGAACGAATTTATTAAGAGTAAACCCGATGGCCGTCGAAAGTAAAGAAGAACTATTAATCAAGATCGCCGCTGATGTTGACGATTTAAAAAAGGGATTAGGAAAAGGGGAAAAGGGGGTTGATAGCTTTTCCACCAAGGCGAAGAAAAATATCAAAAGTCTAGGAGCGGCTTTCGCCGTTGTCTTTGCGGGTATCGCCGCCGGTGTGATCTCTTCGATTAATAAGTTTAAGGATTTTGAAACGGGTTTAGTATCAGTCGCCAAAACTACCGATCTAAGCGGTAAAGATCTTGATGTTTTTAAAGCTCGGATTATTGAGTTATCAAAAGAAATTCCTGTAAGTACAGACCGATTACTTGAAATCGGCGCGGCGGCTGGTCAATTAGGGATCAAGGGAAGTAATAATTTAATCCCGTTCATTGACACGATTGCTAAACTAGGAGCATCAACCAACCTTGTAGGTGAAGAGGCGGCGATACAAATCGCTAGAATTATCAATATCACCGGTGAGTCAATTCAAGATGTCGGTAAATTCGGTGCAACCTTGGTTGATTTAGGTAACAACTTCGCTACTTCTGAGAAAGAAATTGTTCGTCTTGCTTCTGAAGTCGCCAAATCAACGATCAATTACAAATTAAGTTCAACAGAAGTATTAGGTTTATCCGCCGCGATGTCTTCACTCGGTATTAAGGCCGAATTGGGCGGTTCTTCGGTTGGTAGGGCTCTTCGTGCTATTGATTTTGCAATCAGCGATACTACCGGACCTGCAATCAAATCCTTATCAGAATTAACCGGTATAGCTGCTAAAGATTTACCCGAAGCATTCGGAGATAACGCCGTTGCTGTTTTTCAAAAGTTTGTAGAGGGATTAGGAAATATAGAGGGAGGCGGTGCGGCGGTTGCTTCTAAAATGGCCGAATTCAATTTGAAGGGTGAAGAATTATTAAAGACGATTCCTACACTTGCCGAAAGATCAGAATTATTAGGACAATCCCTAAAAAGGGCCGGTGTTGCCGCCAAGGAAGGTAGCGCACTGAATGAAGAGGCGGCGCAAGCATTTGACACAACCGCTAGTAAATTGCAACTTGCTCAAAATAGGTTATCAGATCTTCAAAGGGAATTAGGCGAACAATTAGCACCACAAATAATAGAATCTTTAAATGAAATTACGGAAGTTGTAATTGAAAATAGAGATTCTTTTGCAGCATTAGCAACCGGGGTAAGCCTTTCTTTAAGTTTAATTGGTTTCGCGTTTACTAAGTTGCGAAAAGGTTCAATGTTTCTTTTCAGGAAAGCATTATTTGAAACGAAACAAGCAACCGAAAAAACCTCAAAGGAATCAACTGAATTTTTAGAAAAGGAATTAAAAAAGCGGGGTATTACTCTTGAAAAGTTTAATAAAGATCGAATAGCCCGAAAAAAGAAAACCGCCGCTGATTTAAAAAAGGTTGATAAAAAAGCAAACGCCGCTGAAGTCGCCGCCGCATTAAAAAAGAAATTAGACCTTGAAAAGATAAAAAAAGCAGAAGCGGCTGAACTTGAAAAAATAAAAACGGATCAATTAGCAAGATTAATTCGAATTCAGGATAATGAACTTGAACAATTTAAACTAAAAGATGAAAACGCAAGCGCTGAACGGATACGATTAAAAAAAGAAGAGGGTGAACAACTTGAAGCGTTAGACAGAATTCATAATGATATTCTTGAGTTACAACAAAAAGAATCTCTTGATATTTTAGAACAACAAAACCTTAACCATTTAATAAAGTTAAAAGAACGTCAAGAGTTAGAAATCAAACGTAACCTGAAAGCGCAAGAACTTGCGAGTGATGATTTAGTAACAGAAATTGAAGACACGTTTGAAGATATTGAAGAATTAGACGTTCCTGATATTATCGTGAAAGTTGCCGTTGATAGATCTGATCTTGATGATTTTGAAGAGGAACAAGAGGAACGGGAAAAGGAAGATAAAGAGGATGATCCCCCATCGGAAGATAAAGAGGATGATCCACCACCACCAACGGATACACCACCCCGAACCGGTACAGATATCACCGTAAATTCTGTTACGTGTTCAGAAGGTGCACAACTTGCTTATACCCCTATTGTCAGTGGTCAATGCGCGGGTGGTTATAGTCAACCTATAGGTTCTTCAAGATGCTTTCAAGATTGCTGTGATGGTTACGAATCAAATATACACTTAGGTGCGGTTGTACCCGAATGCATTAAAATTGTTGAGGATGATTTGACAACGACAACACCCCCCGCAACTGTTCCGACGGATACAACCGTTTCTTTTTGGCCGGATGGTACAAACGCGTCAAGTCTTAATGATTGTAAATCGAAGTGCGCTAATAATAGTTTTCAGGAACTTGTTTCTGAATGTTGGGCTGCTTGCGATTCCTTTTATTCTTCAGCCAATGTATCAGGTAATATTAATCTTAGGTCACCAAACGCACTTTTACAAAATAGATCACCAATTCAAAATGAAGTTGACGGAATGATTGATAATAGTAGTGATAATATACAACAATCAGGCGGTAGTTCATCGAAAGTTATCGTTGATATTAGTTTGAAAGACGAACTTATTGATTTTATTGAAGCCAAAATACGTGAACGCAAAGACTTAGGAACATCAGGGGAATAAATGACTATTGATGGAAATATTAAAGTATTTGATTTGTCTAAAGCATTATTTAAAAATGGTGCATCGGTAACCGCTACAAGTGGTAATGATACCGCCGATAATATGATTGATTTTAATTCACTTACCCGGTGGCAAAGCGTCGGAAGTGATGATACTACTACCGAGACTTTAGTTTTTACTCTTGATGAACCTACTACAATATCAAGGTTACTTTTCTTAAATCATAATTGGTTAGAATACACCATAACACCGATTACAAGCTCATTTTTACTTGATGATTTAGCGGCGATATTACTTGACGATAGTTCAGATGAATTAGAGGATGATGGAAGCATACTTGAATTTTTAAACGTCATTTCTTTACTTTCCTCTATTCCGATTAGTGGAATATCAGAAACGGCGTATTCTTTGAGTAGTTCCTATTATGAATTTGACGCCGTTTATTGTTCTGGTTTTACTGTTAATGTGGTCAAGGCTCAAGAGTTGCATGATTCACCCGATCAAGAAAAGTTTTGTTTTAGAGCAATCCCGACAATAGAGGTAAATTCAAATAGTGGTACTTTTGAAAAGTTTCCGGTTCTTAATGGGGTTACAGATTTCAACGGTATAGTTACCAGAATTCTAAATAGTAGATCCAAGGTACAAAAACAAACTTCTGTATTTGTTGCGGGTTTGAACCTTAGAACAAATGTACAAAATGATATCGAATTACTTGAATTTATGAGATACACGAATGATGATTTTTTATTTTGGCCGAACGGTGGAAAGCTTACAGAATCATTTTTTAGATTCAATTCTACCCCGTATAAATTGACTGATATTTTTCAAATGCAGGTTAACAATAACGTATTAACACAGTACTTCGGTAACATCTATTCTAATATAATTGATTCAAGTGTTGGAATTATAGAGACTATATAAAATGACCTTATCATATACAGTAATATTAACCCCTCTACTTTCGAATGACATTTATGACTCACCGGTTGATGTAACGGAATACTTAGAACCGGGTGCAATCTCACAAATTAAACAGCAACTAGACCAAGGGCAATATGAAATTGGAAAGTTTGTTTATGGAAGTATCACGGTAAATTTTAATAATTTTAAAGGTAAGTTTAATGATCGTCGTTTTGATTCTCGTTCAATTTTTCCATACTTACGGGACCGGGCAAAGGTAGATATTACCTTTGTTGATAATGATTCAAGCACTGAAATATCATATAGAGGGTTAATCAGTGACAAGGCGACAAGACCGGATCTAAGTAAGCACACTATGAAGTTTACACTTTTATCATTAGATTCTATTTTTGAGCAATCTCAAAATGTATCCGATGCAATTCAAGATGGTGATACTTTCTCTGATGCTTTTCAAGTATTGTTAAGTACTCCAACTATCACTAGTATCTTGAATTATAGCGCATCTAATATAAATCCGACTTTAGATCTTACAATTGATGATAGTTCGGTTTTTAATAATTTATTGGCAAAAAATGTAATTGATGTTTTATTACAGGCTTCAAATAGTATTTTATTAATTGATGACAGTGCAAATATCATCATTCGAAATCGAACCGAAAACGCTAATACACCACATTTACTTTACTATAATGATCAATTTAAACGTGATAATATAAAGAGGATTTTAAATGTTAATAATGGTCTTCAACGAATGTTCAATAGTGTTTTGGTAAATACCTTTGAATCAAAAGACCAAACATCAATTAATGTTTATAAGATTCGACAAAAACGATTTACCTTTAGTTTTATAACTGATGAAACGAAAGCGCGAATCATAGGAACGTCAATACTAGGTGATTTCGGTATACCTAAAGTTGAAATGGATTTTGAAGTCAGTACAAGCTTTGCAAAAGATGTTGAATTTTTAGATAAATCAACCGTTGATATCCAACCATTATCACAAGAGTTTCGACAAAATAATATTGGTATTTATTCAATTGACGAATATGGAAAAGCGTATTATTCGCAAGATATTTATGATTTTACATTTCCTAATAATATACCACTTAAGATGATAGCACAGTTTGAAAACCCTTTAAATTTTAATACTATTCTTCGATTAAGGGAGATTTAAGAAAATGGCATTAACTAGTTTACCACAAATAACAGACGGTTTAATTAAGTTACTTCACATTAATAATTTAATTGATGCAATATCAACGGTGTTTATTGGTCGCAATGCTTCGGGTGTACCTACCGCCGGTCAAGATTTAGGTTCGGAAACTTACGAATGGGGTAATGCGTACATACAACAGTTAATATTAAATGGGGTTACAATTGACGAAACAAGTTTAACGGGTTTACTCAATAAGGTGATATCGGGTAAAATTAGATCAACTTCTAATCTTGCGGATTATATCAGGGCGGCGGGTTCATCGGCGGCGTTTACACTTGAAGGTTTAAGTACTAACTTAGAATATAGTGTTAACGGTAATATTACAAATGTAACGGTCGATTTAGTCAAATCAGGATTGACAACCGCACCCGCTACAAATAACACTTGTCAGGTTGATGATACTTCTTTAATCGATCAAGAAAGTTCAAAATTTATAGGTGAAGACGGAACGACTTTAACTCTTGATACAGTAGGATCAGAGATACAAAGTAGAGTTGGTATGATTATAGCTTTAAAACGATCAACTGAAATAATGTTCGGGGTTATGGAAACCGCAACGACTTTTACTAATGCGTATAGAGGTTTTTTCTTTGATTCATCGGGTGATCCTATAAAACGTGAAGTAATATCAAATAATGATGTTTTAACTTTGTTAGAATTAGGCTGGATCTTTTTACAGGACAACGGGTCAACTATCGATATTAGTTATCAAACACCTATTATATCGGGCACTGAACCAACCTTAGAACTTGATGGGGGTGCTTTGTCAGATGGTCAATACTGGTTTGATATTCCGAATGATGGATGGAAAAGACACAACGGATCAAGTTTTGTTTCGACTGATAGAATCTTGGTAGGAATGGCAGTAATTGACACAAGTAATTGTATAGGTTCAAGGTCTATCGATTTTAATAAATCGTTCAATGATTCAATAATAAATGAATTGGTGGTTGATTCGAATACACTTATTAGTTCGGCTTTAAATAATACAAGTATTAATGTAAATGGTAGAGATATAAAAGTTCAATATTCACCGCTTGAATGGACTATGCCGACCGATCTTGAATCAGGTGAAAGTGAATCATCAAGTCAGGATTATTATGTTTATTTAGGTGATAAAGGAGAAAGAAAACTTTCAACGATAAAATATTATGATCGACCCGATCTAAAGGGTTTATATCACCCTTATAATTCATGGCGATGTATTGGTATTGTCACGAATGACGGATCAAGCAATTTTTCAGTTGTGAGAGATTATCACGGAAGAACAAAACAAGAAATATTAAGTAATAAAACAATAACAACTCCGATAATTGCCGATGGAAGTGGAATTGACAAAGTTAACACCGTAGCAGATCAAGGAACAGTTTCGACAAGTGGGGTTTTGTTTAAACAAATAGAGATTGGAACATGGGATATGACCGGGGTTAATGATTCGGTGACGGTTGCTCATGGTTTAACTATGTCAAAAATAAAAGCGATTGAAGTTACAATATTGAGTGATGGTAATGCACCTGAAAGTTTTCTTGGACATCAATACAATTCGGCAAATGGTGCCGATTTAGGTCAAAAGGGAGCATGGGTAGTTGATGCTACAAATGTTATATTATCAAGATTAAGCGGCGGCCATTTTGACGCCGCCGCTTATAACGATTCAACAAATAGAGGATGGATTAATATTTGGTATTCAGTTTAAAAGTTAATACTAATTGAATACCCATTTGATTCATTCACTTTAACTGCTTTCAATTCTGTTCTAATAAAAGTTACTTGAAAATAAACCCTATATTCCTTAGGAATCATATAAACAAAAAACCAATGCGAAATTATACCTAGACCTATAAAACTATCAATCGTTTCTTGTTGAGGGTGTTTTTCAAAAATAGGGTTTGTTTCAATGATTCCATCTTTCACAAAGTTTTTTGTTTGTTGCCAATCGATCAAACTATAAACGGTAAACACAGATTCAAGAATGATATCTTGAGTTGATAATGGTTCAAAATATTCATTAGCGTTTACGTTATTAAAGATTAATATTAATCCGATTAAAAGTAGTCTTTTCATAATTTCATCTTAACACTTAATCCAGGTTTATACAATGGCAAAAAGAGAAAGTTACCCGGCAATGTTAGCGGCGAATTTAGCCCTTTTAGATATATTCGGCGTATGGGATGAATCCGGCGGGTTTTTAACGAAAAAAATAACTATTGAGGAAATGAACAAACAATGGGCAACCGTGACAGCATTAGCGGCGGCGTCTACTGGTAGTTTTACCTTTGCACAAAGCGCAACCCCTTCAGCGACTCAAGCAGACGAAACGTGGCTTGATACCGACGATGGTAAAGTTTACGTTTCTAGCGGTTCTGGTACTGGTAATTGGGGTACTTTTATTTATCAATTGGTTTTGAATAATATGACTGAAGTATCCGGAATAACAGTAAACAGCGTTGAACTATTAAACGGGGGTGTTACTGGATATTTACCACATAATTTTATAATAAATGGTGATAATAGAGTTAATCAAAGATTGTTAGCAGGTGCAGTCGGAGCAAATGACGGGGTATACGAAGCGGCTGATCTTTGGAAAACGTTGTTAAATGGGATTACAGCTAATATTGAACTTGTAACCTCGTCACAACCTAGCGCGACACCGGGTAGTCAATCAGTAAAATTAACAGCAACGTCAACAGCATCCGGTAAATTAGGAATACAAGAGGCTATTGAAAATTGGGAATTGTTTGCAGGTAAAACAGTAACCTTTTTTTGTTACCTAAAATCAAACAAATCATCAAATGTTAGATTGTCTATTGTTGAAAATGGAATCGGAAATACAGCAACAAGTCAGGTTCATACGGGTGGTGGAAATTGGGAGTTATTTACTTTTACCGTTGCCGTTAGTGCAGGTATAAGTGGATTAGGTGTTATTCCTAGAATAGTTGCGTCAAACGGTTCTTCTAATGTCTCTATAACATCGGGTGATTATATTGAATATACCGACGTCGGTATGGTTTTAGGTTCAAATGCGCCGCCTTTTATTCCAAGGGATCTTGAAACCGAAACGCGGAAATGTCAAAGATATTTTTACCGGGCCGTTGACGGGAGTGATACTACTGTTGAACAAGTTGGGCCAGGATTTAATAATTCAACCACAAATCAACGGGTAACATTACGATATCCTGTAGAAATGAGAATTGCTCCATCTTTAGTCGTTAATGATATTACTGATTTTAATGTATTTCATAAAGCTACAACGAGCACACAAACAACTAATATTGTAAGTAGTGTTGCAACAAAAAGAACAATTGAAATGACTGTAACCGTAGCCTCAGGATTAACGGCAGGTGAAGGGAGTTATTTACGAGCTAGAAGTGCAAATACAAAATTAGATTTTGATGCTCAATTATAAAAGGAAAATATCATGGAACTTTTTGACATTATCATCAATTATCTACCAAGGTTGATAAACTTTTTGATCAATGAATACCCGGTTATCGCAACCTATACAATTCTTATTTTGAGTATTCCAGGTTTTTTAACAACTGCGATTTCGTTATGGGTAAAACTTACTCCCTCAACAGAAGATAATCAATGGTGGAACAAAAAAAGAAATGGAAAATTAAAACCGTTGTTTGATTTCCTTGACCGGTTTTCTTTGGTTTTGAAACCATTTAGTAAAAATATCTAATACAGGTTTCATTATGACATATGATAGAATGGGTGTAGATATTTCGGGTGTAATTGGTAAAAATGAAAACGACGCTTTTACTTTTGTCAATTCAAACGCTGAATCGTTTCAGAGTGTTTCCTTTTTTGTGAATGCTCCTACCGGTGGCGAAGTTGTCTTTGAGCAAACTTTTGATAATATCAACTGGGAAACCTTAACCCTTCGATCTGTTGATAATGATATTTACTGTACTGGAACCGATAACGGTTCATCTTTTCTTGGTTCAATCGCCGCTGTTAAAAAGTTTCGTATTCGTACAAGTTCAGCGGGTAGTGCACCCGGTTCTATTGTTGGTCGTGTAATTAAAGGTCTTACCATTTTGGAAGGTATCGAATTCGGTTATCCACCTCATAAAATCGGTTATCCACCGTTTCATATTGATAAAAATTATTCTATAGCTAAAACAAATGAAGTTCTTTATACACCACCTACCGGGAAAAAATTTGCAGTTACCGATTATGGTATCATTGTTTCAGGTACTACAGATGGAATAGCAACTATTTTTGATGAAACTAACGAAGAAGGAAAACGACTTTTCAACGGTAATATTGAAGTTGTAACAAATAAGCAATTTTCAAGAAATCATTCGTTTAGAGTACCTTTTCAAGCATTAGCTATTGATAATTCGTTAAAGTTAACAACGAGTACTGCAATCGCAATTGATATTATGATTCATGGTTATTATTTTTAAACTATGGTCAAGTAAGAAGTTTTACCATTGTCTTTATCATATTCGGTGAAATATTTATCAATTTTCTGTAATGCTTTTTTACTATGAGAAACCCCCCATTTAACCGGGTGAAGATATAAACCCGGTGCTATACATCCCCTAAGTTCACTCGGAAAATTAGCCGGGTGAACTAAGCATTTTGTTCTGTATTTATTCGGCCCTACATTCAAATTGACTGAACTTAATCGATAAGCAATTGGCCAATCATGATGAAATGATCGGTGACGGGTCATTTTGTACCGACCCGGTGGAATACAAGAAATATCCCTTTGATTTGAGTGATACGGTAATTCGACAGTGTAACAAAGAAATGTACTTATCCTTCCGTTATGACCAGTCATAAGATAAAACTTACCCATTGTACAATTATCAAGATATGTTCTTACTAATTTAAATTCACTCATTTTCAATAATCTCCAGATCATCCTCATAAACTACATACGACGGCCAATTAATATCGGTGCATTCGTATGCTTTTAATCTCGACGATCCGTAACCGTATAAACTAAAAGCATAAACAAAATCAAATTTTTTACCGACGAATCTTTCTAGGGTTGTCGGTATTTTTGATGAATCTTTCGGTTTATAGATTGCTGTTATTTGATTCATATTTATACACCGTGATATAGATTAGAATCTGCAATATCCATTAAAAGTAACATTGCAAGTTTATATCTGATACCTTGTGGTTGTGTTGTTTTCAAGACTTCAGCAATCCATAACGCTTCGTTATACATTAGATCGTTATTATCTTTTAAATTTGTATATTTAACAGATTGAATTGGTATTACAAATTCAATAGCGATGTCATCAACTGGTTTATCATTTGTTAAATCACTGGCCTTGTACGCTTTTAATGTTTTCATTTAAACTACCTCTAAAAGTCGCAAGTAATCACCAGTAATATAATCAGCGATCCCTTGCTTATTATTGAGAGATTGATTGATTTTAACGTCAATCGTTGCACGACAGATGATAGATAAAATAGTACAGTTTTTAGTTTGTCCGGATCGGTAAATCCTGTCTTGAGATTGTAAGTCATATCTCAAGGAAAAATCTCGACTATAGTTTATCATGTAGTTAGCAACCTGCAAGTTTTCACTCATACCCCCGGTTTTTGTATTACCTACCCAATATCTACAAGCCGGATCGGTTTTAAAACGTTCCTTGTTTTCTTCCCTTTCCTTTTTACTGACACCACCATAATACATTATAGAGGAATCTTGACCGTATTCGGCTTGAATAGAACGGTTGATTAGTTCGATTCCCTTTTTGAACCTAGACCAAATGATTACTTTGTAATCCTTATTGATCTTTTTCATTAGTTCCATTAATAAAGTCAATCGGGGGTTTTCTCCTGGTAGTTGCTTTGCTATGTCGGGTTCATCGTCGGAAACGTAGAAACCTTCAAGGATTTGTTGCAATCGCATGTAAAGAACTAAGACATTCGAAACGGTCATTTCCTCAAAGGTGGATTCTTCCTTTTCTTCGGATGATAGTTTATTATACTCTATTTCCTCTTGTTGTTTAAGTATAATTTGAGTACGAAGCAAATCGACCATATCATTATAATACTTTTTATACTCACCACTTAATTCATAATGCACATTTTCTTTTAGCTTTTCAGGTAGATCAAGACAATCAATCTTAAGTATTCTTGAAGAATAAGGTTTAATTTTCTTTGATAGTTCCTCTATGTTTCGATATCCTACCTTGAAAGCTTTCGTTCGGTGAACCAAGGATAGGATTTGATTGACTTTTGAATAATGTCTAGGGGGTAACTCTTCATGAAGTTTTTGTGCTGAGATCTTGACGTTATTGGTTTTTAATTGATAAATCCAGTTTGCAAAGTATAAACTTTCTTGAATAAAGTCGGGTCTTGATTCCCCTCTAATCATTAATTCAGTGAGAAAACCTTTTAATTGAGGGTTTATCAAGACTTCATAACGGGCTTGAAATGCATTGAAATCAGTATAGCCAAGTAGTCCAGGTTTAAGGAATTCGAACGGTGCGTATATATCAGACGGACCTTGAGTAATTGGCGTCCCGTCCATGATCATCCGGTACTCACAATAAGGGGCAATCTTTAACAATCCCTTAGTACGTTGTGAAGTGTAGTTTTTAAAGTCGGTTGCTTCGTCGATTACTACGAAAACACGCCTTGATTGAATGAATGACGATAAAAGATTAAATGCTCTGTTTGGTGCTTTGTGTTTCGGGGAAAAGCGTAAGGCGTCGGTGTTTGCTCCTAATAGTTTCAATTTTCTTTTTTTATTATTAGAAGAAAGATCAAAAAAATCTTCAAGATTTTTTTGATCTTTCTTCCTAAGCACAGAAGACCAAAAAGCACTATCATAAGGAACACTAATATCATTTTTACTTTCATCGGTTACATGTTCCTTATAGATATTATTAGGTGCAATTAAAATCATTGCATCAATTAAACCTTGCCTAAACAGATATGAAGCTTTATCAAATGCAACTTTAGTTTTACCCGTTCCCATATCCCAAAATAGAGCAAAGTAAATTTTAATGATATGATTAATAAGGAATTCATTTTGATGATCGAATGACCGGCGCTTGGTGAGGATTCTCATAGATGAGAACCAATCAAAAAATGATCGGCGCTTTCAAAATTACCTATAGGTAAATCGATAAAATCTTTATAGTTCTTATCATCGATAATAATCAATTTTACCTTACCCCCATTATTAAAATAGTTTTCCTTTGCTTGTTCAATCTGATCGGTGGTTGGTGGTGAACCAAAACCCGGTTTTCTTCTGAATTTTTTGAATGCCATTGATTCCTTTTCGATAGAGGTTTAATCAAGTACTATTCATCAATATAAACTTCAAGACCTTCCTTCTTAATAAACCATTTCTTCACCCGGATTGTGTTTTGATCTTCGTTGACATCATCACAAACCGACGCCGGAAACCAGACCTTTTGGAGATCGAAAACACAAAGGTATGCTTTTGGGTTTTCTTCATTGGTATCATGGTACGTGGTGTGCTGAAGTTCGTCAAATACTAAAGTTTCCATTTCATTTGCTTCCATGTTTAGTGCTCCGTAAGGGTTGTAATTAGTCTTGATTGAATTAAAGAACTTTCATCACCTAATAGAGGTAAATTAAAAGTGTAAGTACAAAGATTAACACTCATCATTGGTGTTTTAGTTATATTTCCTATAATTTGCGAAGCATGATAATTATAAAACATAACATCTCTTTCAACTTGAAGACAAAGAAAAGCGCCGCCGTTCCCATGTTTACCATGACGGTATAAAAACGCTTTTTGCCATTTGGTATAATGATCGATAGTAACGATGGTATCGGGTCGTTTCGGCCATTTCGGACGGTGTTTAAACTCAATGAATCCATGCCGACTATGACAGGAAAAGACGTAATCGGAAAACCCTTGACCCCTAAGATTTTCAACGGCGTCGGTTGTCCATTCGTTTTTCATGATTTTATGGATTGTCTCGATCAGTTTCTTTTCTGGTTTCTTCATTCGTCTATGATCTCGGTTAGTTTGAAGGTTTTATTTGATCCGGGTTTGATGTTAGTATTTTTGTTATATTATCATTTTTAAATCTTTCATTTATTATAGTAAATCCAACAATTTTTAAACGTTCATTTTCTAAATTTTCAATCTTCAATAGCCATTCATCCGGTACAATTTCACAATTCTCTTTTTTTAAGGCAATCATACCTCTATTACCACCGTCGACGATATAAAAATTTAAAGATACTTCAATTACCTCAAATATCGGCCCTTTGTATCTATCTGAATGTTTTTCACCCATTAAAAGTTGTACTTTCATAACCATCCTATGAAAATAGATTTAATTTTATCAATCACTTTAATTAATGATGACTTAAAACCGGCTTTCTTAACCGGTGCGGGTGCACCAACCTTTTGAACATTTTGCGCCGTTCCAGCTTTCTTGAGATTTGTCAAAAACTGTTTTGCTTTCAACCGGCGGGTTTTCCGATTTCCTTTTTCTTCCCTTGCTAGTTGCGATACAATCCCGGTGTGCCGTTGTAACCATCTTTCACGTAAAGCCATTGTGAAATGCTCCGGTATAAGTTCTTTAAATACTGAATAGTCAATTTTCATTGCTGAATCTCCTTAATTAGAGGATTAAAAGAAGCGGTTAAATAACCGTTTTGAATTTGGGGTTTACTGAAGGTTATAATTGTTTCTCCTTTCCATTGAATAAGACCTTGATTAGTATCTTTTAATTGTAAAATATTACCGTTTTCTCTCAATTTACTTTTAAAACTAATAAGTACTAACGGTCCTTAAAGCTGCATTACTATTGAAAATATTGCAGTATCAAGAGCATGATAAAATTCACCTATTAATTCTGGTATTTCGAAAACATCAAGAGAATCAGTTACATTTCTTTTTATTTGCATTATCCCTCTATCAATGACAAAATAAATTTCAAAATGATTAGAAATATAATAACATCAACCGTGATATCAACGACTTTAGAAATCATCGTTTTAATCTTTTTCAATAGTTGTTGCATTACCCCTCTATCGATTTGATAATCTCGTTGACCTCTTTTATATAATAATTCCGATCAAGGTCAACCGGGATTTGTGTTAATATCTCTTCGCTAAGGTCATTTATCATCATAGCGTTTTTCCCATTGGGAACGGTGATATACTTAATCCACCCGTCGGGATGATCTTGTGTTTCATGGGTTTTTTTATACTGTTCCCTTTCCCCTTCGGTCATGTTACCCGCTTTTAGGATGACACCGGCGGCGGGGTGTGATCCGTTATCACCCATGATGATTTTGTTTGATGTATACCACCGGGTAGTATTTTGAATTTTGTTCATTCTATCTTTGAGTTGAATTGTTGTTTTACTACTTTTGACCGATATAATATCACGGTAATGAAGCGACCAACCTTTTTTAACATGATTATACCAGATAAATTTCCTGATATCAGTTTGTTCGTTGATATAGCTGAAGGGCTCAATAGAATATTGAAAGTACATTTCCAGTGCTTCATGAATTATAGAAGCACAATTGCGTTGATGTGGTTTGAATATTCCCTTTTGTTTGACGATCTTTCCACCATCGGCAGAACTATCGAACGCTATATAATTGTTCACATCACGCCGGACGTACTTAGAATAGTGGGTTTCTTCCATTAATTGTCCAGTTTCAGATTGCCATTGTTTATAGATTAACCTCAAGGAAGGATAAAACTTCTTTTTGAGATGTACTATAATACCGTCCGTATTGACTGATAATACCTTGATATCGGTCTTCAGTAGCCTTTCAATCAACATTAATAATGATAGTTGACCACCAAGGGTTATCTGAAGTTGCATTAATTCATCGAACATTAGGGAGTATTTATTACCCGTTTTTCCGAATCCACTTAGACCGACGATTTTCAGTCCTTTGTCTTTGGTCTTTGGTCCCTCTTTTTTTGCAATAACCCTTTGTTTATTTATCTCTTCAAAGATCTCATTATAAACCGGTGACAGGTGCGCGGGGTGTAGTTTTAATTCGCGGGTTAAACCGGGGTAATATGACTGTACGTCAATTTCCATTAATAGTTCATTGGGTGCGGGTTCAATGACAAGGGGTCTATCTTCAGAATGAATACCACCAGCACCAACCGCTATATTAAGGTAATCCAGGGTAAGCATATTTGATAGGATTTCTTTATCTCCTTTTGTACTGAATCTACCGGATATATCATACCATGAATTGTAAAGTCTTTTTGTTTCGATACTTTCAAAATTAATCCAACTTGGTAGACAATCACGAATGGAAATTTTCTTTCCAGGTTTCGGTATCTGACTTTTCAGGTATCTTTTTTTCAACCCTGATCGTCTAACGTATTCATGGGTAAAGATTTCCTCACAAGTACCGGCGTCATGTTTTCCGATGACATCGACACCGGGAAACAACCCGTTTAATTCTATACGGGTCTTAACTTGAATCTGTGTTTCTGGATCGTTCCATTCTTCAATGGTCATTTCAACATCATTAATACAATAGGGAACCATTATATCTTTTTCTTTTTGAGTTAAGACCTTACCCGGTACGATTGGAAGATCTTGAATCTTTGACCAGTGACGATTAACCGCCCGTTCTTTTAAACCCCGTTGACGGCATGTATTCGGGATATTGGGACAACAAAAATTAAAGATATCAACAGAAGTAAACCAACCAGGGAAAAAATTCCAGATATCCCAGTACCATTGTTCTTTGTTATTACCCGCTTTAATGGTACCGTCTGAAGTATCAAAGATCCCTTTTAACATATCATCAGGAGATCTTGAACCAAGGTTCATTAATATCCATTTTATCACGATATCATCATAGGTAAGGTTGTTAAATCCGATAAGATAAACGTTTTGACGGCAGATATCGCTTTGCATTTCTTGAAGATTCTCAATAGTATAGATCTTTGGTTGACCTTTGGGACCAACAAAAATACCTAAAAAGTAATTTGGGTAAACTTCAATATCATATACTACTGGAATTTTACCGGGAAATGGGTTTTCTAAATGGAAGGAATCAAGATTAATATCTGTTTTGATTCCTTCTATTTTATTGACGGTTTCAGTTGTCGGTTTTATCAATGGTTTCATTTTTTATCATCAAATAAAGGATTTATAAAAGGATTTCCCGATTTATTATCAGGTGTTTTATTCAATGCGTGCAACTGTCGTTCTATAATTTCAAATGCAACGGTTTTTCCTGTCGCTAGACCGTACGCGAATGAATGTAAATCTGAATTTTCTTCAATAAATTTTAATATTTTAATCACGAAGTGTTTCTGATCCTGTGTTAACTTTGTAATGTTTACTTGCTTTGTCGTTTCCATAGCGTCGCCCTCCGTCTAAACATATTACCGTTTTTGTACCAGCAAGACCTTTTTTACCGCAAGTATGTATATTCCGTAAACGTGAAACCCAATGATCGATATAAGTCGGTGGATGACTCAAAAGATCGTACATATCTTTTTTGGTGTAAAGTAAATTCGTTTCGTACAATTCCCTTAATTGTCGTTCACAGGGATCAATTGATTTTTCTTTCGACTCGATAGGTTTTTGGGTGGATTTGTTCATAGCGTCTCATATGCTTTAAGATTGTTTGTTTTTTCGTGGGGTAATCACTTTTCAATGCTTTTAAAAGTTGATCGGGGTCGCGTTCTGTTTCCTTGGATAACCATTTTGAGTATCGTTTTAAACGTCGGATTATGGTTTGATTCATTTTTTTTCTCTTCGCGGATAAAAGTAAAACGTTAACGAAGTTAAATTTTACTTTTATCCGCCTAAAATTAAAATAGAGGATAATCAAAAACCCGTTAGACTACTTCCGAAGAACCTTTAAAACGGTCTTCATGACGTCGGGCTTTAGACTATCAATGGTTTCATCAGAAGCACCCTTGTAAAGCTCAATAACAGCTTTTTCAAGGTCATTACCGGTAGTTCC
>Ga0114923_10001033_pt1 | contig 19662 bp, 20 predicted proteins | sample SumtaG_FD_89578 | JGI IMG/M metagenome (GOLD analysis project Ga0114923, IMG submission 89578) | Deep subsurface microbial communities from Indian Ocean to uncover new lineages of life (NeLLi) - Sumatra_00157 metaG | ecosystem: Environmental > Aquatic > Marine > Oceanic > Sediment | place: near...
ATTATGGATAGCATTTTTACCATTGATTATTCTTATCCTCGTAAACACAATTAGAATTAAAAGAAAGTTACTAGGAGAACCTGAAGATGGCAGCTAATGAAGTAGAATTACCTGATGATGATCCTAAAATGATAGCTTGGAATAAATATAAAAAGTTTGAGTTAGTTCATAAATTTATTAGTCTTAATTCAATTGAAGCAAATTTATGGGAAGCTTTTTTAGCAAGTTGGAATGCTAACAACTCTTACAACTTTATGAAAGAAACTAAGCAATGAGCAATTATAGTCACGTAATCCCACCCTTTGAAATTTTTAGTATCAAAGAACCTGTATCAGATAATACAGTAGTAATTGAATTTAGAGACCCACAACCAGAATTACAGATTTCATTTAATCTACATGTTCCTGCAAATCTACCAGAAACAGATGTATTTGTACCTATTATATGGACTAAAGATGTTGATGATGAATCTATATTTAAGTTTCATTATCAGCATGAAAGAGGAACTAGAATAAATCATAGAGGTTATTTTGAATTAGGTCATGGAGCTGATTGGGTTAAAATTCCAGATTATCGTGAAGGCCATATATGGCAATTACCTTCTGTTAGAGTACTAGATTTTAATTATGTTGTTGGTGTAGGTGGAGCTTCAGCAGAATTAAAATATGCAAGTAGAGAAATTGCAATGAATTTTTTAGAAATACTAAATACCACAGCAATTCAAAATCCTTCTCCAATAAAAAGAATTCATATCTCAATGCAAAAGTATGCTTGGGGATATGCTCCAATGTTTATTGAAGATAGAGGTTGGCTTATAGAAAATTTTAGGGTGGAAGATTCTATAGAAAAAATTCCAGAACCTCCAGTTGAACCTCCTGATATAGGTAGAACTATTATACTTACTGCTAGTGAATGGAATGATCTAGACGAAGACGGTCAAGTAGAAATTATATTAGATTTCAAAAGACCTAATAAGATATAAATATAATGAAACCAATTAAATTTCCACAGTCTAATAGTGTACTAGTAGCACCAAGAAATATGGATAGTACAGTTTGTGAAAATCTTCATATATTTAGAGAGGAGAATAATATTATTTCTTGTTGGCAAATATCTTGGAAAGAATTATTCAAGCTATTTAGAACTCGTAAAATTTGGTTATATGTGTATAGCTACAGTAGTTCTCCACCAGTAGCATTGGAAATAAAAGATCCTTGGAAAACTCCATAATTTCCCTACAATTGATTCTGATGCCTCGACCCTGTCTACCCTACAGGCTACCTTGTGAACTCCACGTTTAGACCCTATACTGCGACGCTGGTAAGGTATAGCAGGGTAGGGCCTACCGTAGAATCGAGGATACCTTGCCTAAAGCTAGAATAGAATTTAATTTTCAAGGTTGGACTATCTTTTTAATTGGAGGAGGTTATCATAATATCACAGTAAATGATAAACCTTTTATAAAATACTTTCATATTAACCTAGGCTTTTGGACTTTTGGACTTTCTTTTATTACATGAACTAAACGTAGGAATCCCGGAAAGTAGGCACTAAGATGTACCCACAATCCGGGATTCAGAAACTAGAAGGTTAATTACTTATTTCTATCAACCTTCTGACCTAGAAAGAATTGAACGAAGAAAAGAACAGAGACCATTAACTTAGTAAAATGATCTTCCCAGCCTGTCGGCAGGTCGAATCCTAACATTCCAGCAATAGCTGCTACTAGGATTACAAGACCAGCCGGCAGGCTATATTTTTGTGTACGTTTTCCAGGCTTAAACATTTTAGTGATTCCTTTTGTTAGTTTGTATTTAACCAGTAGCAGCAACAGTTTGCCTATTTTGATATGCTTTAACATCTTCTTCTAATAATTCAAAGTGAAATAGGTCATGGAAATTTTCATCTGTAAAGTCTCCATTCATATTCCAATCTCCTCCCCAACGTAATTTAATTCTAAGTTTCTCCCATGCTATAGCTAGAACAATACCAGAAAAATGATATAATTCTCTAGTATCAGTTTTCCATAAAGGATAGTTTTGAGGGTACGGTGCTGAGTCTACGGCTAAAGAAGGTTTATAATTATGGTTACCCTTTTTTACTTGTGAGTATCCTTTATCGTATAAGTCTAGTTGTTTTGTTATAGAACGAAAACCGTCTATAATAGTATGATCTTTATAGTAGAGTACACTAGAAAAAACCTGTTGTAGTAAAGGATGGATAGTTTCTAAACGTTGTTGAGACAGTATAGAATAGGTATACATCAATTCACTTTCATGTCAACGTACTTTTTTAGTTCCCTCTCTAAAATATCTGCCTCAGAATCTGTAAAATGATTAGTAGCATTATCTAATATTACACCATCTATAGCATCCTTTATTTCTCTAACATTTCTTCGGATCTCTTTTAAAGTAGATTCTATTGCTAACTGTTTAGTTTGGCCTACAGGATGAGCAGGTAACTGAGTATGCTCAAATATTAAATGCCCTATAAAACCAATAACTCCTATGTTGATAGTTAACAAAGCAGACATAATAAGCTTAAAACTACCGTTTGTTCTTAGCATTATTTGATCCAAATTATTAGTTAGTCGTTTTATACTACTTTCATTAACGGAACCAGTCATTAAAACTCCCTCGATAGAGAATTAAAAGAAGTTCCTTATAACTAGAAGAAGGCTGAGGGACCTCTAATTTGCTGACCATTATTTATACTATCGAAAGTATTACTAAGATCCTCTAAAAATTTAGAAGCCTCATCTTCAAAAACATCTTCTCCTATACGCTGTTGACGTAACTTCGTAAGTAAATCAAAACGATCTGCTTGAAATTCTCTTCTACTAGATTGTAGTCTTCTACTCGCAGATCTTTGTAAATCAATCTTCGTCATGTTAATACCAAAAGTTATGGATAACACATTATCCCAGAAGTTTCGATCTTGTTTACTTACCTTAAAGGCTTCTGATAAACCAGGAAGAATAGACTTAGCTATTGAAATTTTATAAGGATTAACCCAAACTTGTTTCTTTCCAGTACGTGGATCAAAACCTTCTTCCCAACCGAGTAACTTTTGAAGAAGTATATCACCCCCTACTAGATTACCAGCTTCTCCTAATATCTTACCACCTAATGCTCCAGAGGCTCCAAAATGTAAACCTCCCATTGTCATAAGATTTGCTAATAATCTATCAGAATCAACGTCTCCAAGATTACCAGCAAATACAGAATCCAACGGAGCATCAGTAAAGAATTGTCTTTTAAAGACTAAAGTCTCCAAAGGAATTTTAATAAATGGTGACATCTGGGCCATAACACCCTTCATTAATGTTTCTTGAGAATCAAAATTCCCCTTATCATCTAATTGCATAAAGCTTAAAACATCTAGAAATGTTAAGTTATTAAAAGTTCTAAACTTAGCTTCCATTTCTGGTGTAAAACCTTCAAAAGCATTTGGCTGTTCGAGGAGATAACCGGGAAGAGAAGCTCTTTCAGCATCATTTAATATCTCGCCGGATGCAATTTTATTCCAAGCTTCAGATATAGATCTACCTACTTTAGGAGCTAGGGCTAATCTACCTGGAGCAGTTACAGCAGTTTTGGCTAATAAAATAGTACCAAATTTTTGAAATGAGTAGAAAGGAATTATGAATCTTCTAATTCCCTTTTCTGTTTCAGTTAAAGCAGAAGTATAATTAAAAAAAGCATTGTCAACCATCTTCAATGCAGCAGCAGGATCATTACCTAATTTGAGTGCAGTGATAAATCCGGCAGTTCTAAAAGTATCTTCTACTAATTGAGGAATATGTAAGTAGGCTGTACCTTTTCTTAATAAGTTTCTAAGACCAGCGGCAGCAGCACTATTTTGCATATTTTTAGTAATTCTGATTTTATCAACATCCTCCGTAAGTTGTTTAATTAAACGTAATTCTGATAGTTGTCCAATACCTTCAACTGCCACACCTTTAGTAATAGCACCTTCTTTTAATAAGGTAGCTAATTCTTCTGCTCTTATTACTTGATTATGTGCAGTAGTAATATCATACTTAATCTCACCTCTAACAGCATAACCAAAAGCATCAGAAACTACAGTAGGATCAAAAGCTTTATAACCAGATACTCCAAATTCAGCAAATAATTGAGAGGTATTACCAGTAAGCTGTCTACCAATAAAAGCTGGTCTAACAACTGTAGCAGACATCTTAAAAGCATTATTCAAAGTATCCCAAGCTCTAAGGAAAATATTAGGATCATTCCTAAATCCCTTCTTATAGGAAACTTCTCCCAATCTTACCAAATCCAAAGCAACAGCACTTGGGACATTATCCAAAGAACCATAAGCTCCAACAAGATAATCTTCCCATCTTTTTCTTCGTACCGCACTAGAATGCTCCATAAATCTTAGTAACATTAATTTACCAGAATCTACAATAAGGTCTCCAACTTTTTCTGCTGCTGGAAGATCCTTAAATTTTTGAACTTCACCAGGAGTAAAAGTTCTAGCTCCCGGAATTTGTCTAGCTTTTTTAGCAGAATTAATCTTAAACTGCTGTAATGCTCCTGAACTTCCAATTACCTCATAACGATTAGGATTATAATTTAACATAAGATCAGTTAGCAATCCAGCTTTCTGTTCTGTTTCAGCTAACTGCTTATACAAACTAGATAACTTACTCATAGCACTAATCTCTTCTGGATTAGCATTATGTTTAAGTAGAGAGGCAGAAAAAAGTTTTCTAGCTTGAGGCTCACTAACAGATTTACCAGCTTGAATTAAACTATTAACACTAGCCCTAGCAGTAGACATAACAGTATTAATTTTAATTCTACTTTCAGGAGCTAAATCTATAAAGATAGCCTTATAAGAACGTTCTGCTAATCTAAGAGAAGAATTTCTATCATGTTCAATACTTCCTCTAAATCTAGCCCACTCAGCATGATGTTTTTCTATCTCACTAGATAAACCAAAAGTTCTTTGAAACTGCTTAGCAGAAGTTTTAATGATAGTACCTGTAGGAGTATTTCCTAAAGTCTTTACCATAGAAGATAGACCAGTAAAATCTGAAAATCTTTTAAAAGTTTCTGTTCTAATAACTGTCTTATTAAGAATTTTTAGACCAGAAGCCTGTATAAGTTCTTCTCCTGCTTTAATATGCTCCCCTTCAAAAGCATCAGCAGTAATACGTTGACGCCTTCTAAGATCTTTTAGTTCTTTAGCAGCTTGTGTATCAAGGGTTTCAATATTCTTTCTAGCGGAATTTACTGAAACTAACTGCTCTGATAAAGGCTCTGAAAATCTTACGCTTTCCAAAGATGTATCAGGTTTAATAGTTAAACGTCCTAAGTTATCTTGCCTTCCAACAAATTTTTTAGGTACATGCATTAATACAGGGGAGCTACCATTTTTAGCAATATTTTGAATAGTACCTAAAGCTCTAGCATCTGCACTAGCTCTAGTAAAAGCAACTTTATTATTAAGAAATAATTTTGTAAGATCTTCAGATCTAAAATCATCTAAAGTTTTCTTAACAACTTTGCCATCATCTAGAACTACATCAATTCCACCTCTAGGTAATTTAACCTTAAAAATCTTACCTTTTACAAAAGCACCTTCATGATTAACTTTTACAACAGATCCTTTTTGTAAGGCTGTTTTAGCATCAATAGAAATATCAGGCAACTTACCAGTTTTAATTACAGCATCAAGATAATCTTGATCTACAATTCTAATACCATCACCAGATTTAATTTGACCATTACTAATTAAAGATTTTGCAAGCACTTCAACAGTAACGCTTTTCTCTTTCGTAGTTAAAGCAGCTTTTCTAAGAGCTTCTGGTGAAAGAGTTTCTTTAATTCCTTTTTCTACTATCGAGGAAATAACTTCTGAGGCGGAAGAATAAGAATCTCTTAATGGAAGTTCTTGTGAAAAATCGTCTACTAGTCTCTGATAAAATCTAGCTCCTGGTTTTGTTAGAGGTACAATTTTACCTGCTCTAGTTCCAGCAGTTAGGGCTATTTTAGGGGCGTTTTTGAATAAACCTGGGCCAATTAAATTAAGAGGATCTATAACTACATCCCCAACAAAACCTAATACAGCTGCTTTATCTTGATTATTAGCTGCCCATACAGGATTAGCTTTCCAAATAACATCTCTAAAAAGTAGTCTTTCTTCTGGACTAACAAATTCTTTAGCTCCACCTTTAAGAGCTTGCCAAGCTTTACCAATATTAAATTCTTCCTCACTAATTAAAACATCAGCAATTTTAGCAGATGCAAAATTTCCTCTAGACAATACATCTAAAGTATTAGATAAAAAACCTTCCGGTTCATTTAAGCCTCTTTCTGGTCTAGTAACAATTTTACCAGCTGGAGTTAAAATTGATTCTCTAGAATCCATTGACCGTTTAAGTTCAAGCATACGTTCATTAAAACTAGGCCTCTTAAAAGGCTGTTCTAATAAAGTAGATCTGCCAACTTGTAACAGTTCTCGATAACGCGTAACATTAAAAGACATATTAATTATCCAAATGGAACTGTTAAATTAGGTGGAGGAGTAAAACCAGGAGTATTTACACCAAAGGGACTTCTTGGTCCTTCAGTTTGTTGTAACTTACTAATAAAATCTCTAATTACACGTACTTGCTGAGTTGTTAAATAATCAGCATTAGTAACAAATTCTATTAAACCAGCTGCATTTAGCCCACCACCTTCTGCTAACCTAGCAACTGCTGCTAAAGTTTGTTGATCTGTTTCAGCTGCTATAAAATCACCCTTAACAAGAGAATTTGAAGCAGCTTCCTTAGCAGTTAAAATTTCTTGTACCTCCAATAACTTATCTTCAGTATTACCAAATTTATCAGTAGTAGGCCCAAGAGAATTAAGAAATTCTTCTGTAACAATTGGAGGAAACCCCGCAGAGCCAGCAGCAAGATTAAATAATCTAATTTTGTCAGCTTCACCAAGAGGCATAACTTTAGGTTTACCTGTAGCCCTATCAATTTCGGGTAAACCTGTTTTGGGATCACTAAGAACTCTGCTTATATCTGAAGATAGAAAATCAAGCTGCATTTTAAATAAATCCATTTGACTATTAGCATTACCACGTAAATTTTCAATAGCTTGAGTAGCGCTAAGTAAACTAATAGTAGTATCATCTAGCTCAGAAAAATCATTTTTAGCCATAGCTTCAGAAATAGAACTAATATTTTGAGCATCAATTAAAGGTTGGCCAGTTGCAGGATTTAATGTACCCATTAAAGGTAATAAGGTACCTTTAAATCGATTAGCCTCAGATTGAAAAAATAATCTTTCAGCCTGTTCTAAAGTAGCTCCAGCTTGAGTAGCTTGAAATATTTGAACATCTTTTTGTATATCCCTGTCAGCTTTAATACGTCTATTTAATTCTTCTGCATTAAATTTATGCCCAGCTTTTTGTAAATCTTTATCTGCTTCAATACCTGCTGTCACTGTAGCAGCTTGACCTGCTATACTTTGTGTTAATCTAGCGGTAGCAGCATCAATATCTTTTTGTTGGGCTTCTTTAACATCTTCTCGTTCTTTCTCACGTTCCTTAGCATTAAATTCACGTTCTATTTCAGTTTGCCTAGTACGAAGAATAGTGTTTAAAGCATCTGTAATTCCAGAAGCATCTTTTGTAGTTAAAATTTGAGCTAATGCTGGACCTAACGTACCAAGGTTATCAACAAAGTTACGTCTAAACCTACCTAAAGGTCCAATTTCTCTAGGTCTTAAAGATCCAGCATCAAATGGAGCTTGTGGAATAGGGGGTGGAATTGCAGGGGGTCCTAAAGAAAGAAGATCATCTTCTTCTTCAGGAACTCCAGCATTAAAAAAACTTACCATTTTTTATACTCCTCCTGCAAATAAGGGTGCTAATACTCCCATAATCCCAATAAATCTATCAACAGTAGAAGCACCACCTCTACCTGCAATATTTTGATTAGTTCTAGCCTGAAGACCAGCAATAAATCTATCGAGATCAAAACCTTGCTGAGTTAAGAATCCACTTTGACGTTGTCCAAAATCTTGCTGTTGAATTCCTAATAATTGTAATAATGCTTGCTGATTACCTAAAGCACCTTGTGTTGCATTAGCGTTAACACCACTTAAAACTCCTCCCGCTGTACCTCCAAGATTAGCTAAGAAATTAGATTGTGTAGCTTGATCCTGTCCAGCTAATCCAGCAAAGATACCAGCTAAATCAACTTGATTTCCTGCTAAATCTCCAAAAGCATTACCTAATGCACCTGACCGAGATCCAAATATATTAGCCGTTGCACCAGCATTAGCACCAGCTAAATTACTTAAAGCACCAGCTTCAGATCCAAAGATACTAGCTAATGCTCCAGATTGAGATCCAAAAATATTACCAATTAAACCAAGTCTAGCAGCTTCTGAATCAGCATTAGCAGCAGCATTTCTATTTTGCTGACTATCTGCTAATTGCCCTCTAATTTGATCTGCTGTACCCTCTCTTGAAGTTCTTGCACCTAACCTAGACTGAGTTAAGGCAGTATCAGAACTTAATCCAGCTAAAGCACCTTGAAGAGCTCTATTAGTTTGATCTCCTCTAAGTCCTAAAGATCTTTCAGCAGCCTGACCTTCAATATTAAGTAGAGTATTTTCTAAACTTTCAGATAATCTACCACCAGCTTCTCCAGCTACAGTAGATCTATTAACACCCTTACCAAATAATTGAGTAAGTAGCTTATCTCTTTCTTCTCCTCGAAAACTTTCAAATTGTCCTAGTTGAGCTTTCTTAATAGCATCTAACTCACCTTGCACCGAAGGATCTAAATCCCTTAGTTTAGCAAGGTTTTCAAAATCAAAGTTTAACCCACCTGAATCGCCTCCAAAAAGACTTTGATCAGAACGATCGCCAGGACTTAAACCAATAGATGCTAATAATTCTTGAATATCAGGACCACCAGCTCCGCCACCACCGCCACCTAAATCAACAGATCCTAATAACTGACTAAGGATATCATTACCACCTAAGATATCACTAAATTCCTGAGTTCTTCCACCTAATAATCCTTGAAGTTCTCCAAGACCAGTTAAACCACTAGTAGGATCCCCAAGTAATTGATCTAATTGACCAAGATTAAAACCACTAGCACGCCTACCAAATTGTCTAGCACTACCTAAAAGACCTTCATCTAATCCAGGAGCACCACCACCAAATAACTGTCTTAAAAAGTCTCTTCCACCAGCAGTATCTCCTCCACCTTGTGGTGCAGCACCTTGAATAAGTTCAAGAAAAGCATTAAAATCAAAAGGACTTTGTGGAATATTTTCATCTCCAAAGAAACTACTAATATCAGGATTTGGTTCAATTGGAATATTTGGATCATCTCCTGAACCAGGTTCATTATCTCTGGGGTCATCACCAATTCCACCACCACCACCAGGAGGATCAGGGTCAGGATCTCTATCAAAAGGATCCCCAGTAGAGTTATTAAATAAATTATTTAAAAACATCTCAAATTCAGGATTTCCAGTACCAAAATCCATCTGAGGATTAGCAGCTCTAGTTAAGTTATTAGCAGATCCTGGTCCAAATTGCTCAGAAGTAAAACCTGGTACATCAAACTGTTCAGAAACAAGAGGACTATCTCTTAAAATTGAATTTTCATCAAACTGTTCAGATTGAAAACCGGGTGCAGCCCTTAAAATTGGATTTCCACTAGCATCAAACTGTTCAGAAATAAAAGGGCTATCTCTTAAGATTGAATTCTGATCAAATTGTTCAGAAGTAAAAGGGCTAGCTTTACTAGCTTTACCACTAAGAGCTTCTAATAGACCTGCGAAAGGATTATCTCCACCATCTTTTCCACCACTAATTCCACTAATCCCACCGCCACCGCCACTAAGTCTTTCTAATAAAGCAGCAATACCAGAAGATGCTCCATCAGCATTTCTAACATCTGGAGCAGCTCTATTAATATCAAATTGTCCAGATTGCTCAGAAATAAAAGGACTATCTCTTAAGATTGGACCCTGATCAAATTCAAATCGTTCAGAAGTAAAAGGACTATTTCCACCACCACCAGCTCCACCACCTCTTAAACTATCAAGAAAAGATCCTATATCAAAACCACCACCACCAGTTTGTGGAAGAGCACCTTGAAAACCAACAGTTTTTCCACCTGTTTTACTACTTCCACCTACCCCAAATTTATTAGTAAAAGGATTTATCTTAGCCTTATTTTTAGTAGGCTTTCTTAAAATACGGTTACCAGGATCAGGAGCAGCTATAGTAGTCATACATTTATTCTCCTTATTATGTAGGACGGCCAATAGGAGTTTTAATTACTTCGACTTGCATCCAAGTATAATTAGCAGCTAAATTAACATTAACACCTTCACTATGTAAAACAGCAAATTGAAGATCATCTCCAACACTTACTGGAACTACACCAGAAGCTAAAGCACTATATTTTTCTACTCCACCAGTTAAACTTCTTACAGCAATTCTAGGTACCATTAGACCACTATTTTGTAAAACTTCTACCCATTCAATAGCAGCACCCGTCATAGCTTCCCACCCTACTTGAGCAGTTATTCTTACATAATCTACCCCTTTAGGAATCATAATTTTAGTAGTAGATACTGCAAGATCAATAAAGTTATCAGTATCATACTGTACTCTGCCCCATTTTACACTAGTAAAGACAGCATTTGGAATACTTTGTAAGGATAATCTATAAACTCTCACACCATGAAACATTGCAGCTTCAGATATTTTAGTTTCTGGATTAATATTAAAAGCCATTAGGAATTTCCCAGTAACTTTCTTTTTATAGAACCTATAAGACTAGGTTTAATTTGTTTAATGGTCTGTTCTCTAACAGTATTAGTTAATAAAGCAAGTGCCAAATTAGTTTTCTTTTGCATACCAAGAAAATTCTGATTTAATTCATTAACTTTAACATCTATAGAATCTCTAGTAAAATATGTAGTTACAATTATATCATTCATAAATAAAGGTTGTAATACATGCCCAAAACCTGTAAGATTAAAATTTTCTACGGCTCTATCCTTATCATTTTCCATTTTCCATTGAAATTGCCACCACATGGGACATTTTTCTTTATGACATGTATTATCCGTAGTAAAAGGACAATATTCTCTATTACTAGCAGACTTAGTAAAACCTTCTATAGCTTCTCTAGTTAACATATTTAATCCTTAGTACATGCAATAACCCAAGCCGTAGGTGGTCTCCAAACACCATCTCCTGTTACACCAGTTAAAGTATGAGAATGTCCAGTATTAGTACCAACTACAGTAGTATTTCTAAAACCAGTTCCCATACCCTTTATTACAGTGACACCAGCTCCCACGTCAACTGTTTCAGTATTAACAGGATTAATAGGACCTGAATCCATACCAATAGCATGCCCATGAGCAGGTAATTCAACTATAGTTAAAACATGAGCATCAACTGTACCAGTAATTCCAGACAAATCCCAAGCAGATAAGGCACCAAATTTAACTCCACCAACAGCAGAATCATTCATAGACAAATGATAATCATGTCCAAAACCTGTTACTTTACTCCAACCTGTAGGCGCAGCAGCCTGATAAAAAATTAATGTTGTTCCAGAAACAAAAGCAGCTTGTGAAATATCACTAGCATGTAAACCATCTAAAAGATCAGTGTTTAAGTCTATCTGAATATTAGCAGCTTTACACACAGGTATAGTATCATCACCACCAACAAGACTAGCATGGTAGTCATCTAATAAGTCAGCATTTAAAGTTGTTTGTATTACACCATTAGCATCTGGTTTATCATTAAGTTCTGTAATAATGGCATCTAATTCACCATTAACCTCAGATGCTAATATAGGATCACCAGCTACAAAAGTAAAAAGTCTAGCAATTGCCATTAGTTACCACCTATAATCCCCAAGCTCATTGGCCTTAAAACCTAAAGCTTGTAAAACATAGCCAGAAATTTCTTCAGATGTTGTAATAGTTATTTCAATACTACGCGCCCTAGTAATTAAATTATTAGTTAATGTAGAAACTAATTTCTTTTGCCAACGCTTAATAGTATCAACTTTAACAGCCCATGTAGAAGTATTCCAAATTCCTATTCCCCAAATACCCCCAGCAGCTAAGCTACCAGAAAAAGTTGCCTCATAATTTTCAAAATTACTTGGATCACCAACAAAACGAATGGAAATAGTAGGACTTACAGTAGTAGTTAAGAGATTAAAAATAGCATAGATACGTTTAAAATCTAATAAACCTACCAAACCAGGAACATTAAAACGCTTAGTAATTACAATAGTATCTATAGGAACAAAAGAATCATGATACCTATTTAACTCATTACCCAAATAAAAAGCTGCCACATCATTAGCTAAATGATCTGCAAATCCAGAAATACCAATACGTTTTCTTCCAGTAGCAGGATCAGATACTAAGCCATAAGAACTAGCTATCCAAGCACCCCCATATTCAAAAGCAGCTAAAATACCATCTTTAGTTCTAGAAAAATCCAATACATAACATTTATTAGGAACAGTACTAATACCAGTAGAAACTGATATAATATATTTACTATTTCTAATATCAACTACAGCAACATGATTTTCAGTATTAACATTAATATCATCAAAATCTATTAAATTCTTACTTAAAGAAGAATTTTCTAGATCCTTACTGGTAAATAATGCTGATATGGGTAAAACACCATAAGGCGAAAGAAAAACAGTATCATCTAAGATTTCTGCTATAGTATATGCCGAAACACAACCTGTTGCAGAACTTAGTAATTTTATTTGATACTGTGCTATATCTACATCAGGAGCACCCGGTAACATATAATAAACAGCGGCCCGTAAGAAAACAAATAATACATCTCTACCATCAGGAGTTTTACCGGCTTTAATTCCTTTTATTTCACTTCCACCAGTATCATAGAATTGAAAAGATTGAGATCCTGCTATTCCTGTAGCAGTCCAGTCCTCTTCTAAATTAAGAGCAGAACATACAAGAGTATCTGGATTATCTTCATCTACAATCCAAACTCTACTTTTGAATACTTCTATGTATCTTCCTCGCGGTGGAGTACCACCTAAAGCTGCTACATTTCCAGCAGCATCTCCTAAAGCAGTTTTCTTTACAGGATTAAATAGAGTAAACCCACTAACAGGAGTTTCTGAGGCTGGAATTCTATTTACTCCAATAGCAAGATCATTAAAATTAACCCATTGCCAGCGATGACCATTTCCAGTTGCTTCACTAGCTGGAGTTGTTGGAGTTACAATATCAAAAAGATCTGTAGCTGCATCAAATACATGAATTTCTTGATAAGCTGCTGGGTCGTCATCTATAATAGTAGGATCAGCACGTTCAAAAGTAGCAATAATTTCTTTTGTACCATCAGTTTTTTGATATTCAAAAATTGATGTGCCATCTCCTAATTGTTGCATTAAATCAGTAGTAGGCGTAACAGGATCCCAAATAGCAGAATCATGCTCATCTAAATGATCTTCAATTAATTCTCTACCAGGGGATAGGTGACCATTCCAACAATAATGCCAACCATCAAAAGAAGCGCTAGCTGTAATTGTACTAGAAGGATCTAAAGGATCTTGAAGAAGCTCAGCAAGAGATACATTTATATCCATATTAACTAAATCTACTAAAGGCCAACCTCCGCTAGCTTTTGCAGTTAACCAAAGTTTATACCAAACTGCACCATCAGCAGCTATTATAGTTGCACCAATGCCACCTTCAGAAATAGTTCCTACAGTAAATAATAAAGTATGCGGTATTGTTGCACTAGGATGTAAACCAAATTGAAAGGTAGCTTTTTCACGCTGAGTAACACCTTCATAAAAAGCTATTCCCAATACAAATAAAGGATATTTACCACTTACAGGTTCTACTTCTATCGGAGTTCTAACCCAAACAGATCCAGTCCAAACATCTGTTATATCAAATAACCCAAATTTAGACCCAAGAGTTAAATTACCAGTACCTGCTGTACTTGCTAATTTATCAGCATCTACAGCACCATTACTAGGATTAGCTTTAGCATTAGCAGTAATAGTAGTATTAATCTTAGTCCAGGCAGCATTATCAAAAGCACTAGGATGTGTATTTACATTTAAACCTGTATTTATTCTTCTAATTCCAAGTCTTGTACCTACAGAACCCGAATCTACATCTACATTAAAAGCTCTTTGAAGCGCCTGATCTGGAATATTCTCCGGATTAACCTTATCTATTTGACCTAAGGTAAAGTCATTAAATAATTGTTTTACTGCTGGCATATATACTCCTTAACTAAGAAGAAGTAAGGCTAGTAACAACATAATTATTAATTGGTAATGGACTAGTTGCTTCTAGAACTTTTCTACTTTCTGAACCAATTTGAACTGATGATCGATCAGTAAAAGTTTCCTTAAAATTTTGAACTTTTCTTGCCAATTCTGCCATAGCAATTTGAAGTTTATCATTTTCACCTTCATGTCTATAAGCAAGAATTCTTAGCTTTTCCTTTAAGATTGGAATAGCTTGAACAGGATAGAAAAATTCTGTGCTATCAGGTAAATCATCACCTTCACCAATAAAATATTCAAATCTATAAAGAGTATCAGCAGTCAATTTTCTGTTCAAAAGAATAGTACGTTCATAAAGAACTGAACTACCCTCAGGAAAATATAAAGAAAAATTAGCATACTGATCTGCAATTCCATCTCTAAAAGTTTCAATACCTCCAATAAGAATAGGAAGTTCAATTAATACAAATCTAACTTCTGGATCATCAGGAGGCTCAAACCTAAAATCTGTACTATTACCAGTTACAGATTCACTAATACCAGCAGTACCCATATCTGATCCAGTATTAAGATCAGACATAACATCATCAAAATTTCTTTCCTGTAAAGTTACTCGATTAGTCAAATCTCTAACAGAAATTAATTTTGATTGTCCCCAATTTAAGATATAAAATACAGAGTTTGCTGGTAAAATAGCAGTAGTAATCGCATTAATAAACTTAACGCCCAACTGAGTAGTTAAATCCCATAACGCTTCATCAAACCAAATTTTAAGTAATGCTAAAGTATCTGGACTAGTAGCATCACCATACTCAGAAGCAAATTGATTAACAATTGCTAGTTTAGTAAAATTAGCATCATTAGGAGTAGCCATTTAATTACCTCGTAGCTTGTAATACACGTCTTTTAGGTGGTTCAATCGAAGGATTAACTCCAAAAGAAGTATCATCTTTGTTAGTAATAATATGACGATTAGCTACACTAGCATTAATTGCATCATGTTTTTCTAAAGCTTTCGTAACTTGAACTTGTACATGGGGAGGACAATCTTCAAATTTAGGTAAGCCATTAATCTCACAAATATCAATACCTGTAAGTCTAGAAACAGACGGTGTAATTTCCCTTCTAGATCTTTTAAGAGTAAAACTATCAATTCGTTCTTCTACCATAACATATTCTCTTAAAGGCTCTTCAGAACCATCCCAACGATCCTTATCAAATTTAACACTGGGCTTTTGAGCAGGATCAATAATAAGATCCATAGGTTCTTCTAAACTACCATCTTCAAGAGCTTGACTTCTTATCTTAGCCTTAATAGCAACTTCTTCAAGATCAGTTTCTGAAATACCTTTACCAACAACATCTTCTAAAGTTTGTCTAGCTAGAGTAATAATATTTTGTGCCCTACTATCACTAATACCCCAATAAGGTTTAAGATCTCCAATAGTTAATTGTGCAACTTCTTCAACAGTATTCCAACGTTGATAGATTTTCTTAGCTGTAACAGAAGTCAAGCCAACACTTTTAGACAGTTTTAATTTTGTACTTTGCATAATACTTTCCTAAGATTACCCACCCTTACCCGATTTCTAATATACAGAAGAGGGAATAAATTAGAAATCTCTCATTCATATTTGGCATCCCGCCTGCCTTAATTCTTTCGTATAACCTTCTTAACTACAGTAACTCTATCAGTAGCAACAGTATCTACTCTAACTACATTAGATTTCTTCTTAATCACTTTCTTAATCACTATTAACTCCTATGGAATAAAGTCACCAATACGAGAATGACGACGACGATCGTTTACACTAAGATTACAATAAACGATAATCTGAGAAATCTTAGACTCCTGATTATGAGGCGTAACAAAAGGAGTAACTACAAAATTACGCCCACGCCCAATCTTAAACCTAAGAAATTCTGCATTAAGCCAAAACCAAGTATTACTATCACAGTCCTCATCCCAAACAACTGGAACACCCTTAAAAGAAATGGTTTGAAATCCCATATCTAAAAGGCCAAGATCAGTTAATTCTAGCTTATCACCTTCACCATAAGCTTCATAAGACTCAAAAAGAGCCTGCGTAGTAAGACCTAATGTAGGCTTAGAAGTACCATAAGAAGCACTATTAAAAGTATTTCTTAATACATCCATACCTTCAACAGATGAACCACTGGCAGTTCCAAAATCAGTCATAGTAGCATTAAAATCTACCCAAACATTTCGCCAAAAAGCATTGGCTGCTACAGAAGAATCAATGCCACCAAAAGTAGACCAGGCAGCACCATCTTCTACAGCAATACCTAAGCCACCAATATCCTTACCACTATTACCAGTACCATCACCAAACAACTGAGAATTAATTTCATTACGAAGACTAATTTCAGCCTGTTTAATCTTTCCATCGAGAAGAGTAACAACCTTGGTACGACTGCCAGAATTTTCCCATTCTTCTCTACCTGAGATAACAACAGAAACTGATAACTGCTTCATTAAAAATTCAGCAGCACTAATTCCTGACTGCGGAGCTACAGGTAAAAGATCATAAGCATTAAAAGAACCTACGGCATCATGTTCCCCATGAAGTAAAGGTTCTACAAAACTTCGGGCTCCATCAACTTCATCAACAAAACCCTTCTGACGTAATTGAACTAAAATAGCCTGATGACCAGTAATATTATCAGTCAACTGTGGACGATAATCCTGAAGAGTAGTAGATGCAATGGCATCAAAATTTGAATTAGCTGTAGTCATTTTTTATTTTACCTCCTTAAATACCAAACAAGTAAACATCAGCTATGCCAGCAGCTTCAGCAGTTAAAGCCATTGCAGCCATTCCATCAACAGTAGCAACAGTTTCAAAATCACCATTAGCATCAGCTAATCTACCTAAATGTAAATTAGCAGAAACAGCGGTTTTACAATTGGCAGCAGTAACTACTCCACTAATCTGGAGCCAATAAAATTCATTATCGGCAACAGTAACACCAGTAGCGTTAATTCCGAAAATTACTCCTGCACCAGTTAGAGGATTAGCTTCAAAACCAGCCTCTACTCTAACATTTAACTTATTAGCAGTAGCACCATCAGCTCGAACAAACATATGCTTATTACCAAGATGGTCATAGGCAATAGTTCCCAACTTGTGAGGTAATGAAGCTACAGCAGTTCCCGCTGCATAAACTTCACTTGGATTAATGACAGGACCTGTAGTCACAATTAAACTCCTTACAATCCTTGACGTTTTAAGTTATCTTCGATCCAAAGTTTACTATTATTCTTATACTTTGGATCTCTGGGATCGATTACATCTTGATCTGAAATAGGCCCATCAGAATTACTACCACCTATTTCTGAAGATAAAGATGCAGTTTCCTCTTTTAAGGCTGCTAAATCTATATTAGTTTTTGGAATTAATTTTTGAGCTTCTACTTTAGGGGATTCTTTAGTAGATTGAGAAGCTACTTGTTGTTCTTTAGACTTACTTAATACATATAAACCGACCTTAGCCATTTGTTCTGCTGTTAAATTAGAAAATACTTCTGGTTTCATTTGGCCTTCAGCATAAGATATATAAGGAGCCAATTCAGCAAAAGCAAATAAAGATTTTACAGGAACTTTAGCTGATAAATCTGGAAACTTATCAGTAATATATTTAACAAAGGGTTCCATAGCCTCTAAAGTTGGCCTACCATCCTTACCATTATAAATACGTAATACTTCAAAAGATTCTTCTTGAATAGCCTCAGCAGCTTTAATTTTATTTTCTAACTTTTCAATTCTTTCCTGACCAACATCTGTAGACTCTAAAGTAGATTCTTCAGAAGGCTTACCCCGATTCATAAATTTTAGAACTTTTTCACGCTGTTCGGGATCAAGAAACTCAAAAGCTTCATCAAGTTCTTTTTGTTCTTCAGTATTTAGAGTTTCTTGATTCCGTTTATTTTCTAACTTTTCTAAATCTGAAATTCTACCCGCAAGTTTTTCATTTTGTTCTTGACTTGTAGATAAAAGACGTTGAACACCAACTAATCTATTTTGTAATACAGTTGAAGGATCTAAACCTACAGCATCACCAGTAAAGGGAATATCTTTTTTAATTATAGAATCATCTACTACTTCTTCTATAATTTCTTCAACAGCAGGAAAAGATAAAGATCCTGTAGCACCATCAATTGCTACCGAACCCGTATCACTTGGGGTATCTAAAGGAATAGAAGGTAATCTAGATTCGGTTGTTTCTTCTGGAGGCATTGTTAAATTCCTTTCACTTTTTCTTGAGCCTGTATAAAAAGCTCATCTATACTAGAATGTGGATTAGAAAGTATCATAAGCTTTGATTTTTCTTCTCGTTGAAGCATATGTTTTTTAATATGCATCTTCATTCTATCTCTAGCACCAATACTAATAGTACCACCATTTTCTTTTAGAAATCTATTATGTTCTTCTATATGTAGATCATCATCTTGATCTGGTATAACCCAAAGCATAATACCATCATTAAAAGCATCTTTTTCATCTGGAATGAGACTAACATGCTCTCTTAATATTGCTTCCTGAGGATTTTCTTTACCCCCGGCTACTCCAATTTCTATCATAATTAATCTCCTTTAATAACATCAGAAGCTGAATAAGGAAATTCACGTACTTTAGCAGCAACATAGTCCCTTCTTTTTTTATTTTCTTTTGCTACTATAGCTTCCTTATTTCGTTTAGCATCTCTAGCCATACCTTTTTCTACAATGGCATGTCCTTTCTTTTCTATTTTTCTATAAGTATCCATAGTAAAATCTAGCAAGGGCCTAGATGGAATTATTTTCATAGAACCATGACAATCTCTACAAAATAAAAAATCCATTCTATCTTTAAACGAAGAGAAAAGTTCTTCCCTTGTATTAAAACACGTAGAACATTTATAAGTATATACCGGCATTATTGAGAACCCTGATTAAATAATTGTGCTAAATCTGCTGGAATTCCTGCACCTGCTCCTGGAGTACCAGTATTTTCATTTCCTCCCTGAGCACTAGCTTGATTAGTTTGCTGACCGTCAGAAATTCCAGGTTGAGATCCAGTATTAATAGGTACAAAATCAAGTGGAATAGTAGGAGGTTCCTCAGATAGGATAGGAAAACTTTCTTCAAACTCGGGAATATTAAAAGTTTCAAGAATAGCTCTAAATAAACCTCTAATATTTACAGGAATTTGCATAGATTGAAATAACTGTAAAATGTTAGGATTAGTAGCTAATTGGAAAAATTCCATTAGCTGTTTTCTTTTAACAGATGGAGGATCAACTTCTTTAGAAATTACACCCATTTCTAATCGAGATATC
>Ga0114923_10001034_pt1 | contig 19661 bp, 25 predicted proteins | sample SumtaG_FD_89578 | JGI IMG/M metagenome (GOLD analysis project Ga0114923, IMG submission 89578) | Deep subsurface microbial communities from Indian Ocean to uncover new lineages of life (NeLLi) - Sumatra_00157 metaG | ecosystem: Environmental > Aquatic > Marine > Oceanic > Sediment | place: near...
ACTCATAATCCTAATCCATCCAATCTTTGTGTTCTTCTAGGTAATCCTTTTAATTTTGGAAATCTAAATTCTCTGCTACCGAATGTTTGTGGTTGAATTCCTGTTCTTTGTGCAAAGCGAGATCGTCTAACTGTTTGAGCTGCCAGTGATCTTTTTTGACGTAAGCCAGCTCGAATTACTTTTGCTCCTCTTGGTAAGTTTGTTGCACGACCTCTTGGTAAAACACTTCTTCCTTGTTGAGCTAGAGTAACTCCACCTCTTCTTGGAACGCCAATAACTCTTCTTGGAAGTCTTCGCTTCGGTGGTGTTCTTGCTTTTTGAGGTTCTCTTGCACTCATCTTAAAACCTTTCTTGGTGAAATATCTTTTTTCATAAAAGACGTAATTCCAGAATCAACCTTCATGGCTTTTGATTTTTTTCCCATTAAATTTCACCTAATCTTAGGTTATTTAAGATATTAGAATTCAAGTAATTTTCCCTTCTGAAGTGGATCAAAGACATTCATCTTAGTCTTTATTTTTCTTCTCACAATTGTTTTGCCAATGACTTGACCATCTCGAACAGTTAAAATTCGTTCTTTACCGTTACCTAGAATCTGTCTCATTTTTCTTGTTTTCTTTTTTCTAGCCATTATTATTCCTCTTTCTTTTTCCATTTCCATCAAGTCCATTCATGATTTCAAATGGATCGTCTACATCGGCTTTGAATTCAAATACCTTGAGGCTTCTTGAAAATTTTTTAACCAATCATAAACCCCTTCTTTTTTGCAACTGCTAGAGCTCGTTTTGGATTGAGATTTTTTGGTTTGCGTTTTACATTAGGAGTATCAACGCCTAGAAAATCAAATCTGTTTGGAGCAAATGACCATAATCCCACATCTTGTGTTATTCTTGCAGAAGTTCCTTCATCAACATCTCTAGCATGTTTGCCTCTTCTATTATGAATTGCAGTAACAATGTCAAGGTCTGTTACTCTATCTGAACTTCTTTTCTTCTTCACCATTAGAAACCACTACTCATCCCGACTCTTGTTGTCTTCTTTTTTACTAACTTAAACTTGGAAGGATCAAACCTTTTCATTTTAGCCATTATGTATCAATTCCTAATCTTCTGAAGTTAAAATCTCCTCTATTTTTAATTTCTAGGTTCTCTGCTTGTCTTCTATTTCTTGGGACTTTACCTTTGGACAATCTTCTGTTTTCTTTTAATAATTTTGATCTAGATTTTGAAAGTCTACTCTTTCTTTTACCGTTAGATTTTCTACTTGGATCAATTGATGGAGCAGCTAAAGGATTAGTTAAGAATGCGTCTTGTATGTTTCCTTCCGCTTTAACTCTTAGTGGTGTGGATTCAATTCTTCCTCGTTGTGCTAAAAGTAAGTTTCTTGCAGAACGTTGACCAAAAGCTTCTGAAGTTGGAAATGGCATTCCTCTAGCTAGTAAATTCAAATCTAAATCACCTGTAAAGGATGGTATCGCAGATCCTTTTCTACGTCTTTTTGTTTCTTCAATTCCAATGTCAATTTCAATACCTTCGAAACTCATTAGAAGAATGTCGCTCCTGACTGACCGCCTCTTGCTTGTTGTGCTGTTCTTTCTCTTTCAGCCTTGATTTGATCCCGTTTTATTTCACGCTCTTCTGCACGTTCTTCAGCTTGTCTTTGTTCTCTTGCTTCTTTTTCTTCACGGGCTTCTGCTTTTTTTGATTCTCTTTCTGCACTTGCTTCTGCTTGTTTCTTTTCTTTTCTTTTTGTTGCACTACGTTTTGCAACTCGTTCTTCTAAACCACCAAACGCTCTTGCAAGACCTGTAAATCCTGAAGTTTGAGTAGATGTTCTTCTAGCTCTTTTTGCTCTTCTAGCTCCTGAAGGAGTTGGTTCTCTACCAACAATTCTTGGTATTACTGCTTGTTGACTACCAATTGTACCGAGAAAACCACCTTCCTTTCCATTTGCTTGTCCTGCTCTTTTACCAATTACGTCTCCAAAATCTGCTCCAAGTCTAAGAACGTCTCTAGGATTTTCTTTAGTAGAAAATGTTTCTATACCTAAATCTAAATTTACACCACCAAAAATGTTTGCTCCATTCACACCATTCATTGACTTATCCATCATTTTTTGCATATCATCTTTCTTTCTATTACTTCCAATAGCACTTTGAAATGGTGATGACCTTGATTTCTTTCGTTTTCCATTTCCAAATCCCATGCCACCAAATACTGTTTCAGGATCAAAACCGAAACTCAAACTTCCAAATCTCCTTCTTTTTTACGATCGTTATGCCATGTTTTGAAGAAAATAATACCCATTGCTCCAACAGCTAAAGATATTGAAAAAAGAAATGTAGAGATGAGTGCAGCTTCCTCTTGACACATACTAACCTGAAATTTTGGTTTAGGTTATTTAAGACATTATTCCGAATCTAGGTGGTATTTTTTAATTACTGAGTGAAATCCGATCAAAAACATTGCTAATATAAAACCTGAAACACCAACCTGAAGAGCTCTTAACAAGTCAGGATCAAATGTAGTTTCAATACCGAAAGCCATAATCCCTGCTTTTCCCATAGATAATTACGCAGTAACCGTTGATTGACGAAGTTATCTTTTTCTTTTTTCTTTTGATTGTTACTGATTTTTTGCCTTTGTAAAGAAAAACTCTTCTTCCGTCTATTGGTCTTACCATAATTTTTTCGCCTCTTTCTATTGCCTTCTGAACGATTTGAAATGCTTTTGATGACTGAACGTTTAGTGGTACGATTTGCATTGTTTTAATTCTCAAGTCTCTATATTGTTGATATGCTTTTACTATGAATTTTCCTTGTTCTTTTGCTGGTGGATTGTTCCAACATTTTCTCTTCTTTTTTCCTTTGATCCAATCTCGTTTTAGTGCATTATCTTTCTTTGTAAAGAAAAATCTACAAAGAGAATTACCCTCAGTTGCAGCTACATCAATCTCAGGATAGAAATTGTATTTGTCACATAATTCCCAAAACAGATTATGAGGAGTCCACCACTCGTCTGACTGGGAAGATTTTGACCTCTCGCTTTGATGTAGCATGCTTACTGGTTAGAGGCTTTTACGTTTGCTATATGTTCTTTTAGGGAAATATTTACAGTCCTTGAAAATGAAACTGAAGGTATTATTTCTTTTAATTCTTGATGTCTTGTCGTAAGATATTCTAAAATTTGATCGTCAAAGATAACACGTTTTCTGTTTTTCTGCAATAAAAATTAGATAATAGAATATGTTATAAAGATTCTTTATCGATCATGTCTTTAACTTTATCTGCGTCATCTTTACCAAAGATAGATCCAATATGTTTGATCGCTTCTTTGATGTCTCCTTTACCTAACATCTTCATTGCGTTTTTCATTACTGAATGTTGAATATTTTTTGCAAGTTCATCAATGTATTTTTCAATTGATTTAATTTCTGTGTCTGTTAAATGTGGAGCATACGATCGCCTTAGATTTATGAAGAGGTAATCACGATAGTTTTTTGGTAGTAATTTTACTCTTGCAGAAGTTTTCATTACTGATGTAATTACTAACCATGCTTCCCTTTCGTTATATTTTTCCATAATTTTAATTCATAATCTTTGGTATTTATTTACATCTTAATGATGATTCAGTCTTTGATTTGCAAACTTGAAATATTCTTTTACAATCTCAAATCCACAATATTTTCTATGTAATTTCTTTGCTACAAAAGCCACCTGACCTGAACCTAAGAATGGATCAAAGACTAGATCCTTTGGCTTTGAAGAATATTGTAGAATTTTTGTAATTAATTCAGAAGGTAATTTTGTTGGTGGTTTAATTTTTCCAGTCCAATATTCTCTCTTTATTTCCCAAACATCTTGCAAGTCTTGGTATCTTTCTCTTGAATTTTTGAATCTGCTGTTTGAATAAAACTTTCTTTTTGATTTGTCTTTACAGACATAAAGGATATGATAATGTGATGAAACAAATCTTTTGGTAGCATAGACACCAAATTGATACTTCCATATTGGATGTCCAATCACTTGTAACTCGACATTATCAATTGCAATTAAGATGTCTTTTAGATTATTCCAGCCTGAAAAAATATACATGCTTCCTGATTGTTTTAGAATTCTTTTTGCTTGTGTGATCCAATCCATTGAAAAATCTAAATAATTGTTTCTTGAAATTTCATTATATCCATCTAGCACTAGCTCAGGTCTTCTATTGTAGTTTGATTTCTTGCTGTTAAAGTTAATTGCAAATGGTGGATCTGTGACTATAAGATCAATCTTTTCGTCAGGGATTTTTCTCATGCCAAGAATACAATCTTGGTTATGAATTGTGTTAATTATTTTCAATTTAGAATAGGTGGTTCTTGTTGATTATAGAAAGCTATTGCATGTTGAAGAGAACAGAATACTTCATTATCTGGATCTTTGTTTGTAGTTGGTCTACAGAAATTACAATTTCCAATGCTTAATAGATCGTCTATTGATTGTTTTGAATAAATTTTAGTTAATGTTTCAGTGTCTTCCCAACCAAATTTTGCTACTACATTTGCATTATAACCACAACATCTCATCAACCAATGTGACCATGAATGTCTGATAAAATGAGCTGGATATTCTGTCAAGTAAAAGTCTTGAGTACCTTTCTTTAAGATCGGATCTTCAGATAACATTCCAATACTTCTATAGAATGATCTAAGGTTTTTGTTATAATCCCTTTTTGCTTTCCAGTCTGATTTTCCGTTGAAAATGTTTTCCCCGTTAACCATTCGTCTTACTAACTTTCTTGCTTCAGGTGTCATGATTATTTTTTCATAAACTTGGTTGGTTTTCAGTTCAATGAATTCACAAATATAGATTTCACATACAATGATTTGATTTGTGTTGGGATCTAATACTTCAATGATTTTCTTTTTGAATACTGGTTTTGCATTGAACAAAGTATCTGTTCTTATTCCAACTTCATTATGGAATGTGAATAAATCTCCTTGTTGTTTTGAAATATTGGTCATGAATTCAATTCCCTTTCTTCTATGATTATCAGTAATTTTCCACCTAGAATATTGCCCTGTAACTTCACTAACAGAAAGAATGCCACCTAGTCTCTTTGGAATGGGATGACCTAATTTTGCTCTGAAACTTCTTACTGCCTTAACAAAATGAGCAATTGAAACATCCTCTCCGCTTTTTAGTTTCTTTATGTTCTTTTCATCAATGTAAAATGCCTCTCCCTTCCTAAATTTATCATCAAACTCTTCCATTAAGGACTCAACTTGTTCCAGTGGAGCAAGAAAATGATCGGGAACTCTTTGTAATGTTTTACATATCTTGAATAAATCACGAACTTGGTAAGCCCAATTTTTTACATGGTCACGTTTCATTCTGTAAATCCATCTTTCAACTGATTTGTATTTGTGAAATTCATCTCTAATTACTTCATAACCTTCGATTTGTGATTCAGGTAATACTCGTTTGATATGTCCTGTCGGTAATTTTTCAAGTTTTCCTTCGTCAATTAATTCCTGTAATTTATGATAAATAAAGGAACGAGAACGATTGATCAAAAAAGCAATTTCTTTTATTTTTTTATTATGTGGTGGTAAATAAAGTTCTAAGATCCTAGCTTTAAGCTGAATGTCTGCTGGATCTTGTGATTCATCGGCTGACATTTTTAATCAAAGCTCTTCTTGTTGTTCAGGTTCAGGTTCAGCTTCAGGTTCATTTGCTGGTGGTTCGGGTGGTAGAACGTAAACCATTTCAAATTTTGATATTCCAATGTTATCTAACTTGTTAGCGATCAATTTAGCTTTATCGGTTGGTACTTCTAGTTCATCAATATCTTCATACAGAACACATTTGTAATAAATTCTCACATAATTTCACCCCCTACTAAGCAAACAGATTGTGGAAAAGTTTTATGACACTTCCTGCAATATTGTGGGTTTCCAATTGGTTTTTCCCATTTTTCATTATAGACGTATCTAAGTGAATATGTCAGGACTTTATCTTTAGGACAAAAATACTTTCCCATTGAAAATTATTAGTTTATAAGATATAATAAGACATTTACTTTCTTAGAATAGTTCCTTTAGCTTTTCCTAAATTAAATAATGTGCTTTTGAATTTGTTAGAAGAAGCTTTCAAGATCAATTCCTTCTGTAAAACCGTTTCCGTTTTTTCCGTTTTTTGCGTTTTTACCGTTTATGCCTAGCCTTTTTCTTGCCTGTCTTTCCTGTCTTGTTATTGGTTCAAACATAGCATTGTCATCAAGTCCTAATGATTCTGCAATTGTTTCTTCCCCTCTTTGTTCGATAAAGAACCCTAAACCGACTGTGACTTCACCAAATGGCTCATCTGCTATATCAAATAATCTTTTACCGACCTTAGATTTTTTCCCTATTCTTTCTGCTCGTCTTCTTTGACCATCTCCAAATAGTAATATTGGTGGAGTTATTCCTGTTCGAGTAGTTGTTGTTGGTGGTGGTTTTGTTGTTGTGGTGGTAGTTGTTGGGGTAGTTGGTACGAATCCAGTGTCTTGTTTTGTTACTGGTGGTTTTGTTATTGGTTTGAAAATTGTTGTAAAGTCGTCTTGAAATCTTTGTGTTGGACGAACTGGTTCAAAAATTTGTCTAGTTCTAGTAGGAACAACTGTCTTCAGACCTGCGACTTGTCTTTGAGTTGTTACTGGTCGTAGCGTCTGAAATGGTATTAATTGTAATCCTTGTCTTGTTGCAAATCGTGATGAAACCACAGGAGTTGTTCTTAATGCAGCTCTTGGTCTTAATTTTTGTGGAAATCTAAATACCTGTTCAAATGAAACATCTGCTGTTTGTCCTTTCTGTTTTCTTTTTTTGATTGTTTTTTGTGCTTGTTTTATTTTTGTTTTTTGTTTTGATAGTTGTTTTTGTTGCTTCAAAACTTGTGCTGTTTTTGGTTTTTTTGCCAATAGTTTTTCTTGTTTGATGATTTGGAATGAAACTTGTTTTAGTTTAGAGCTAGTAACTCTGCCATTCTTAACTTTTTGGACGGTTTTAGCAACTTGAATTGTAGCTTGTCCACCCCTACCTACAATTGGTCTTCCTTCTGTTGGTGGTTTTGGTTTTGCTGGAAAATCCCTTGCTGGTGGTTTTGATGGTGGTCTTTTTCCTTTTGTAAAACTTGAGAAACCTTTTCCGAAATCGTCAAACTGTCTACCAGCTCCTTTTCCCAAACCAAATATTGCTGAAGTAAATTCTTGTTCTTTTCGTCCAGCAAACAATCTTTTTGCGGGAGCTTTGGCAATTGATGACTCTCTTACTAAACCAACAAATTTGTTACCCTCTTTTCTTAAAACTGCTTCTTCTCTGTTTAATTTGAAACGTTCTTTTCTAACTTTGTTTACTCGGCTAGTTTTTTGTCCTTTAGATAGAAATTTTGATTTGTTAATTTTTAGTTCCCGTTGATCTAATTTTCCAAATTTCTGATCAATCTTGTTAACTCTCTTGTTAAATTTTGTTAAGTCTTTTTTCAACACAGACTGACTTTTAGTTTTTGTTGCTCCTTGAACTGCTTTGACGTTGAATTTTGGTAAACCAGTTTTACCTGCTCCTTTGAAGATTGATGTCACGGTTCTTATTCCAGTTGGAGCTGCTTTTACTCCAAGTTGAATTGCCTTACCAACTCCAAGTGTTGCTACTGTTAATGCAACTTCACCAAATAATTCACCAGTTGCTCTTTGAGGTGTTTTCCCTGCTTGTCTTTTAGAAAATGCTTCAAAACTTTCACTAGGAGCAGGAGCTTCTCCACCGAAGAAACCTCTAACCTGAGCTCCACCTACTGAAATTAAATCACTAAGAAATGTTGGTTGTTCTCTTGCTCTTCCTTCAAAATCTCCTCTTGAAATATCTACTGCTGTTTCACCAAGTTCAACAAATGGTGAAGCAAATCCAGCTCCAAATTCTTCTAATGCAAGTCCTCTAGCTTCAGGTCTTGTTAGTGCAATGTTTAATGGAAATGCTTGAAATGCTCCTACGTCTTTTGGAGCAGTTACAGTTCCTAATACCTTCCTTCTTCGTTCAATTTCTTTTTGTTCAGCAGTTTTCATTATTGCTTCTTGTTCTGCAAATGTGAATGTTGTAAACGGTAAAGTTGTTCTTGTGGTTGTTTTAACACCTTCAGGAGTGGTTTCTTTTGATACATCTTGTCTAAATGTTTCAGGAGTAAAAAGTGTCACTCCTGCTTCTCTTCGTGGTGGAGCTCCTATAAACTCTCTAGGTATTGGTGTTGGTGGAGCTAAAACATCTAACCTTTGACCTGATGGTTGTTGGACAATTCTTGAACCTGCTACAGTGATTCCAGCTCTTTTTGTGATAGGAGTTGTTCGAGATGGTCTAAATACTCTTGTTCCTCTTGCTCCAACTCTACTTGGAGCTGGAGCTGATACAATTGTTGGTCTAACAGTTGGTCTTGTTGTTGTCGGTCTAAATGTTGTAGCCTTTGAAACCCTTCTACTTCTAGGAGTGAATCTCCGTGTTGTTTTTGTTGGTGTTCCACCTGACAATATTTCTGCTTGTGTTATTGGGGTTCTTCTAGCAAAAGAAATACCTGCAACAGAAGGTCGTATTGTTGGAGCAGCTATTTGAGTTATGGCGGAAACTGAATCTGTTGGTCTTGCTCCAAATCTTGTAGTTCTAAGTCTGAATGACATTGCCTAAAAACCGCCAAGAGCTTGTGAAGATTCAAAGATAGATATTGATTCTTTCTTGCCTGTGAAGGGGTTTGTAAAAGTTGTAAGAGCTCCTGCTTCTGCTCCACTACCACCACCGCTAAATGGTGAACTTCTAAGGTTAACTCCACCGCCAAATAGAGCTTCGAATGGAGCTTCAACAATATCTAGAAGTATTCCGCCAGCGAGTCCAACAGCAGGATCATCAAATACTCCAGCTATTTTTTCTGCACTTCTTACAGGAGTAGAAATAAAGGTTAGTGCAGATTTTTGTGCTTGGCTAACGGCAGCTTGTTGTTTTTTGATAGCTACTTGTGCCTTTTCCTTTTGAGCTTTTGTTGTTGCAGCTTTTCCTCTAGCTTTTGCTGTCGAAAGTTTTTGTTGTGCTGTTCTAAGTTTTGAAGAGGATGTGTCTCTAATTCCTATTGTATCTGTTACATTTAATTGAAATTGTCTTCCTACAAATGGTTGTTGAGTTGTAGTTGGGAATCCTGTTGCTCTTACTGGTATTGGTTCACCAAATGATAATGATCTTAATAGATCAGTTTCTCTTTGTGTTGCTTGAGCAGCTTCCCGTCTTGCTATTGGATCAATTCCTGCACTTGTTACTCTTCTACCTTCTATAATTTGTGAACCTAACACAGTAATTCTTTCAATATCACTTTGTCTTGCAATGTCTCTTCTTGCTTTAGTTGCTTTAGCTAAGTCTTCTACTTTTCTTGCACGTACAGCAGCTTGTCTTCTAGATTTAGGTGGAGCGTCTTTTTCTGTAAATGGTATTGCTTCTGTTGTAAAGAATCCTTCACCTGCACGAATTCGCTGTGCGAATGTTGCGGGAGCAAGTGGTATTTGTGTTAAAGCTCCTCTTTCTGCTTTAAGTGGATCTGTTGAACGTCTTTGACTACCAACGATTGACAATAAATCCGCAGTTGATCTGCCACCAAATCCACCAAGTAATCCTTGTGCAAAGCCAATTCGTTCTCTACTTGCTCCAAGTCTTGAACTACGAACAAAATCTAATGTGTCAGTTAATGATTCGCCAGCAGCTCTTCGACCTGCTATCCCACCTCTTTTTATTACTTCTTCTCTTGATCTTCCACCAAACTCAAATGATGGATCAGCGAATGGCGATGAACCAAGTCCAAACGCTCTTTCTGCTTCGGATTTTTTTATTCTGCGTGTTTCTTCAAATGATCTAATTAAATCAGGTCTTACGCCTCTTTTTCCTTTTCTTCTTGCTCTTGCTCCAAATGTTTTTCTATCTTCCTCAGCAACCACTCTAGCTAACGCAGCTCTTTGAGCTGGTGTCTTACTTAGACCACGCTTTTTTCTAGCTGCAATCTGAGCTCTGACTTGTTTTCCTGTTAAGTTACCACTTCTAAGAGTTCTTTCATTTTTCAAAAACTTTTCAAGATCAGTTTCTTTTTGAGCCAGTTCACGTTGTCTTCGAATTTCATTTCGTAATCTTGTATCAGTTTCAATAGCTGTTCTTGATTTTGTTCTAGAAATTCCAGTAACCCGTTTTGTTCTTGGATCAACTGTAGCTACTCTTCCAGTTAAAACCCCGAATCTAGCTCTGCTAACATTTTTACCAGCAGCTAGTTTTTGGGCTATGACTCTTCTATTGAATTCCTGAGCAGCTAAAAGCCTAGCTTGATTAGTTAATGAAACCATCTTTTATCACCATAGGGCGTTGGTGAGAGAAGAAGAGCAAAGACCGTTTTAGATGAACTTCCGCAATGGCTATGGCTAAACAAAAGCTGACTCACCAACACGAATGATCTCAAGTTGTGAGTTATTTAAGATATTAATCATCGTCAGGAATCCAAGCACGCAATCCATATAACCGATAATTTTTTGCGATGACTCTAAGCTTGTCTTCCTTGTTTATTGGTTCGATCCAAAGTGCAACATATTTCAGATCAATGTGGTAGACTTGAGAGCCTAATCCTATTTCCAATGTCACTGGTTTTCTGCATGGAAAACTAGCATAATCGTCTGCAAGAAAACCATAATCCCTCAATGCCTTGTTGAGAACCTTTTCAAGTCTTGCATAATTGTTTTTAGCAACTTTGGGTACGTTATGAAAACAACACGTACATTTCATTTCAACGCTGACTGTCACATTTGCCTGACAAAAATTACAAAAATGAACTTCTAGGTTTGGATTGTGAATAGAAACATGACGGTTTCTGCATTCAATCTCAGTTATAATTTCCTGTTTTTCAGGTTTTTCAGGTTTTGTAACTTGTTTTTGAACCTTTCTCGGTTTTCTAGTCTCTTCAGTGACAGTTTGTAGAGTAGCCCGACTACTCTTTCTAGACACTATTCGTAGTCTCCGCCACCAAAGCCTTGTTGCTTAACTAAGTTTCCAAGAACGTTTTTTCTAGCTGCTGGATTTGTAACTTCAATTCTTGATTTGTGAGTTGTAAGAACATTCATCATTTGTCCTTTGATTGAAGTTGTGCTAGTTAGTGACTTCATAAAAATATCTTTCAATCCGTTAGAAACATTTTGTAACGGTTCGGGAAGTGTTGGTGTGATGAAAGAAAGATACTCTATATCAATAACTGACATTGGTAATTCCTTACTTCCAAATAAAGTGCGGTAAAATAATCGATCAGGTTTCTTTTCAGAAGCCTCACTTATCATCCCATAAAGGGTATGTAATTGTTCTCCACTCATGCTCCCACTAATCTTTGGCACAGTATGTATGGTATTTAAAAATATACAATGGACAAGGTTTTGACTAATTGGTTGGGAAATCCAATCTTTGTTTATAAAGTTGATAGATTACTATGCCGATTGCAGCTCCTAAAAGGACGATTCCGACCAAAATTGTCTTTTCGTTGAAGACAAATATTGAAGCAATGCCAAGTCCTACAACTCCTGTAATCATAGTGCTAGATGTTCTGAGCCAAATTATACCGATGATTAAACCCCAAACAATAACTAAGAAAAACTGACCTGATCCTGTTGAACATTCGCCTGTGACTGGATCAGGAGCTCCGAATGCACAAAAAAAAGGTTCTAGCATTACGTCCAGTGGTGAGGCGAATAAATCACAAGTTCCTAATTCAAAACATGATGGATTGGGTGGAGCGTCAACAGTTGTTGTAATATTCAAAACTGGAATTTGACCAAAAGCTTGTGGAAAAATTGCTGAGATCATGTTACTTTGATGTGGCATTGGTAACAACAACATTGCGATTGCCAAAATACCAAATAGTAAAATTGTTGATTTACTCATCATTTATCTTACGACAAGATTAGGGTTAATTAAGACATTATTAGATTTTTGATACCGAATAGGAAATTTCCAATATTTCCAAATGGATTCCTTTCAATAAAGTCAGCAAATGCGTCTAAAATAGTACCTACGTTCATTACTAAAATTGCAAATCCAATTACTACCCCAGCTATGATCACCATTGGTAGAGTGGCTTTAAGACTCGGTGAAAGTTGTTCGATTGCTTTTTTGGCTTGGTGAGCTTGTGTTAGTAATACTCTGATTGACGCTGGATCGTATGCACGATAACCCATCAACCATTTCTCTGTAGCAAGATCTATTGCTGTACCACCTTTTTCTTTAACGATATACTGCAAAATTTTCAAAGGATCTGTGAGGTTTGCTTCCTTGATTGCTTGATCAATCTTTTGCATTTCTTTAACCAAGTCTCCAATGTCATTTTTACGATACATTGTTTGGATTTTTGCAAGAGCTGGGATTGAAAGAGGCTTTGCATTTGTAGCATTGAAAATATAAACAGCCTGCTTACCAACTCTGTATTCATATCTTGAGTCTAATTCAAAAACTCCATAAGGAGTCATAAAAAACTTTCCAAGAATTTTTTTTATCTTTCTAATCTCTAGATCACGATCACCTGTTTTAATTATAGCAATAGGATTATTAGACCAAATAATTTCTAAAATTGGGAAGTTTTTGTGTAGTGCGAAGCCCATGTCTTTATAACTTCATTTTTGGATATAATAAGACATTTGTTTATTAGCTTACGCTAGAGGAATTTCTTGCCAGCCAATGCTCCAAGAATAACCAACACAACAATCACTCCCCACATTATAGGATCTAGTACGATTATTTCTAAGAACCACATTATACCGATTGCAACACCAATGATTATGATTCCTGTTGGAGCTGATCTACCAGTAAACAATGAAGCTAGAATAATTATAAACAAGAATGGTAATCCTGCTCCGAAAAAGTCTCCGTAATTGTCAGTGAATGCTAAGAAACTACTAATTCCTGTAGTGTCACCAAATGAGACGAAACTTAGTAATGCGTTAGAACCACCAAATGAAGGAGCTAATGGATCAACAGGTGGTATGGAAGGATCAACACATGCTACAACAACGTCAACTGTTCTTGGTACTGTAAATAATTCTTGAACGAAGAATACGTCATTGAATGTGAATGTAGTTCCATTTCCAAATAACTCTGATTTTATATTACATGAGAGTGAGAATGGAACACTTGAACTTGTGAAGTTGAAACTTAGTAAAGTAAAGTCAACATTTCTAGCCTGTTGGAAGAAAAAGTCACCAAGAAATGTAAAGACTGGTTGCTGTATATCGAAGTTACTAAGCAATGGGAATGTTTCAAAAACATTGGTTAAACTTGCTACTGCTGTATAGTTTGATTGTGAACCCATTATGTTAAAGAATTGTGGATCAAGTGTGAATTGTCCTGAAACTCCGTCAATAATTAGTGCTGGGGTAACTGAGTTAACAGTTGTTGTAGTAAAGTTTTGTAAGTTGATGGTATTTACTGTTGGAAGTGGGAATCCTGATGTCATAATAATTAGTGGATTTTCACCTGAGATGTTTGCGAAGGTTGTACCTGCTATCGTAATTGTGGCGTTGATTGGAGCTACAGTTTCAATTTCATCGTTTGCTACTTCAATTAGTTGACTAGATGTAACTGTACCACTTCCGAATATTCTTGTTTCGTCTAATGTTCCATTGACTAGAGTTGTCCCAGTTGAAGTTCCACCAATTGTTAATGCTTCATTGTTTAGTATTGATCCAGTTAAAGAGTCAACTAAAATTGTAGGTGTAAATGGTGTACCATCAACATTAAGTGATATTCCATTGGCTGATCCATTTCCATTATATCCAAATCCAATGAAGTGTAATGAATTATCAGTTACATCTGTTGAGGCTTGAACAGAGATTTCGTTAGAGTCTGCTGTATTTGTTAATCTAACTGAAGGCTTTCCAGTTTTATCAATGAAAAATTTGTAACCAATATCAGTTAATGTTTGTGATTTTGATACAATGATTTGATCTACACCAACTGTTGTTGACGCAGTAAAGTTAGCGTTTGAAAATCCTTTGTCATTTTGTGTTCTGTAACTTCCATTGTACGACTTGAACTTGAATCCCATGTCCAAATATCATCTCCAATAATTTTAATTTCAGTGAGATCCATGAATTGAGTTAATGTGTTACTTGGATCTCGCAATGATACCGCAATAGTTACTTGTGGTAGCGTTGATCCTGCCATTGTCATTGTTACTGAATCGGTAACGCTACTAAATACAGAAGTTCTGTCTATTGCATGTAAAACACCACCGCCTTTAAGGACGGCAGTAAATCCATTTGTTCCTGTCGTTAATGGGAAATCACTTGGAGTATCTCTATCATAAGAGCCATCATATACTCTAGTTCTCATGTCAGCAGAAGTTCCGCTTCCTGCCCAAGTTACATTTAGGACTTTTCCTATAATGTCTGCCTTATCAAAGACTTTGAATACGTGACAGAAACCTACCCCTGTTGCTAGTGTCATGTCAATAGAAAATGGTGGCGTGATGTTAAAATTACAATTAACTGTAAAAACAACATTAATTTCTTGTTCTCTTATTTGCCATTCATCATCAAATGCAAAAGATTCTGTTGGATCTCCTTTGTAATATGATGATATGCCAAAGCTTGTTGAATTATCAAAATCATAATCAGATTCTTGTGTTGCGTCAACTTCAATTCTTGTGTTGTTAAAGGTTAGTCCTTGACCAATATGACCAGCTTGGCTGAAATCAACCATGCCACTTCCTAGTATTGTACCAGTATTCTTTTCTGCTCCTGTATCATCTATTGTGTTTTCATAATGCCAGTGTGATAATTGATTTGTGTCAAATGGTACTGCGATAGAAGGAACTGTTTCACCTTGAGAACCTACAGTAATTACTTGATAACGTTGGTCAACATCATTGTCTAATGCTATATCTGTAAATGCTATTGAACTTCCTGAGACACTTCCAATTTCGTCATAGCCTGTTCCGTCATCTCTCTCAATTCTAAATTCTGTAATTGGAATTCCAAATGTTTCTGGAATGTCCCATGTTAGAACAGTTTGATGTGGTACGACTTCATTGAAATTTCCTTGAACATCTTCAGGTGGGAAGTCGGGAGCTGAAAGAGTTCCACATGAAATTTCTTGGGTAAAGTCTGTATCTCCCTCTGTTGTATGACCAAGTACCTTGTAAACGAAAATAGAGTCAATTGGAAGTCCTGTATCTTGGAAGGTTGTTGCTGTTGTTCCAGTATCACCTTCAATTGTTGAGAAAGATCCACCTACTTCTTTCCTGTCAATTTGGTAGCCTGTTGGTGGTGAAAATGACAGTGGTGTTGTCCATGATAAGTTAATTGCTGTTGTTGAAGCTGGTGTGCATACAAAATTTTGTGGAGCTTGTGGAGTTGCGTCTGTAGTGTCGCTTGCTGTTGCTGGTTCACCCTCTCCAAATCCTGTGATTGCACTGACTCTATAAGTATAAAGTGTTCCAACTTCTAGAGCTGTATCATTAAGTATTCTATTTGATTCGGGTTGTCGTTCTTCAGCTAAAAGGAAAAATGCGTCTCCCGATTTCTGTCTTTCAATTTTATATCCAGAGATGGTTGAACCACCATTGTCTGCTGGTGTGTCCCACTGTACGTTTATTGATGAACCATCAATTGCTGTTGCTGTCATGTTTGCAGGTGGATCAGCTTGATCTTGAGTAGTTGCACAGTCTTCGTCTGAAAATGTTGCTGATAATCCAATGTTTGTGAATGTCTTTAATCTATAACAATATTCAGTTCCACTTGCTAATAATTGGTCATTGAAAGTTGTGTCTTGGCTGTTAGTGAAAGGTTCGATTGTAGAAAATATGCCACCAACTCCTACCTTTCTGTCAATTTGATAACCACTGATTGTTGTTCCCGTAACGTCTGGAGCTGTCCATGCTACTGTTATGGTTGATGTTCCAGTAGTTGTTGCAGAAACATTATCAGGTGGATCAGGTAGACCTACTGTTGTTATTACTGCTGTATTTGACACTGGACTGTTCCCAATTGCGTTAATTGCTAATACTCTATAACCATATTCAGTATTAACTACAACTGTGTTATCTATGAATTCAACTAAATTATCACCAGTATCAGCGTTAAGAATTTTAAATCCGTCAGTGTTTCCAGTAAATGTATTTGTTAGAGGAGTTGCAATTCCCCAATCATTTAATGTTCCACCTTGTTCAGTAGTTACAACCGTTCCAACAGGAAAAGCCCATGTATTATAACCAGTGATTGCTACAGTGTTAAGGATTAATTCACCTTGACAGCTACAATTTATTTTTCGAATTTCAATTGTGACTTCTCCAAGTGTAGAGCCTGAAGTGTCTAGCGTACAACCGTTAGCTTGTAAATTGAATCCTGCTGAGACAACTGTATCACATGTTTGTAATAGACCAGCTCCTTTCAGAACTTGGGGAGAACCATTAGGGAAATCTGTAAAGCTTGTTCTGTCATAACTACCATCAAGAACTACAATTTCATAGGTAGCAGCTCCACCAACACTGGTACTACCAGCCCAAGTTACACTTATCGTAAGACCATCAAGAAAATCTGCTGGTAAGCCTGATTTGAAGATATGATGAGTTGAGCTTTCAGAAGTCGCTAGGGGTTGTGCAAGTCTTACTCCTGTGTTAGTTGGTGATTGATGACTAAACAAAACGTTAGCTCCTGAACCACTATCATGTTCTTTTAATTGCCAATCTGCGGTAGGAGCAACTATTGATCCTGCTGTTCTGTTAACTCCATAACCTGTAATTGGTGAATTCCCATCAAATATAGGAGTAAGCCAATCAAGTGCAACAACATTAAGAGCTGCGTTTTGAGCTGTTAATCCAAATGGAGCAGAAGGTAATTCAGGTACACCACAACTGTTTGAAACTGCGGAAGGAGTTCCAAGTCCTGAATCATTAATTGCTGTAATTCTATATGTGAATGAAACTCCTGATGGAACACCTACGTCAGTAAAACTTGTTGGTGTGCCTGATCCTGTATCTGCAACAATAATGGCGAAGTTTCCTTGTCCAGTTGAATCTCTTTCAACTTGATAACCTATTATTGGTGTACCACCATTATCGACAGGCGATTCCCAATCTATTGAATTGTTGCCACCGCCATGTGTGCATACAACTGTTAATGGAGCAGAAGCTATGCCGAAAATATGCCAAGTTACAACTAATTTTAATGTTGAAGCGTCACCTGTCCAAGTTCTTGTTTTTGAAACGCTTGTTGGTTCACCAAAATCACAACCAAGATCGGTAATAGATTCAAGTCCAGTTAATTCGTTACAACCACTCATAATATAGTAAGTTTTTCCAGCTTCTAACTTAGTTTCAAGATTGTCTGTTATTGCACTTGGATCAACTGCTGTATGTGTGAATGTTATAGGTGAGGCAAGTCCGCCAGCAGCTATTGTCCATGTGGCAGGAGTCATAGTGATCTGTCCCTCAGCATTTACAATATTTGTAACTCCACCTACAAAGTCTCTGTAAATTGTTCTTCCAGCGTCAGTTCCATCAAGAGGTCTAACATCTTCCGTTGCTCCAAACCGCCATTCGCTGTTTGCTGTTGGTGATCCACTATTGCTTGAAGTATCAGTAACATTGTATGAGAAATCAATTTGTTGAACGGAAGCTTCGACTGGAATTCCTGTAATATCAAATGTTACCATTGGAGCGGTACAAACACTAAATCTTCCACCAACCATTCCACCAATAGTTACATAAGCCCAAGCAAAATCAGTACCAAATCCAAGACTAGGTGTTGCGGTACATCGAGTTCCAGTACCAAAGAAAGTTCCACTACTGGTTGTTATCTTGTGAATATCATTAGCAAAAAGTGTGGACATGTCTGGATCAAGTGTTGTTTCTCCCCCAGTCGGTAGGGTTTGATTTGTATTCATGTAATCAATATAAAGATGATTTGAGAATGTTGAGGGGTTTCTAACTATTTTGACGTTCCATAATTTGTCCATTGAATCGTTTACAAATTCATAGACAAGTGGTACTAGCTTTTCTCTTTCTTCACTCCAATAATACATAGCAAAACCTGATGTGAAAGCAGTATTGTTATTGTGGAAAAATAGATCTCTAGGAATGTCTGTTTGGTTTGTAATTTGAATTGTTTCGCTTGCGTTAAAGAAGAATGGTGTTGTGTTAGGATTTGTAGTGTAACCAAAAAATTCTGCAAAGTCAACTGGATCTCCTTCAATTTCCTTTTCATCTTTTAGTAAGAATGAAAAATGATCAGGAACATCGTCCATAATGTTTGTGAATGCAAACTTGTGGGTGTCGTTCTTTCCTGCGTCATTGTTGATGTAACTTAGCGTTGCTTTCATATCTTTCAAAGGCTTTGGAATATCATAAATCTCTGTGAAATTTCCGTTAGAGTCACTTTTTACAGACGTTATCATTGTATGTTCATCATCATCAACAACAGTAACAACGCAGTTTTCAAAATTAACTGCAAGGTCAGACCAATTTTCTGTACCGTTTAGTGCCTCTTTGACAACCCAGCCATTATATTTTATAATTGGAATTTCAAATTGTATCATTCTTCCATGTTCATAGATAGTCATGCCACAACTGTTCTTATCATAATAGTAAGTGAATTTTCCAGATTCAAAAGAAGTTCCGTTACCATCACTGTTTACAATTCTCTCAACATAATCTCCCTCATTATCTAAAATGTATGGTGTTAAACCAATTGTTGTTCTGAAATCTCTTTCACCCACTTGAGTATTTTCATAATATTGTTGTCTTCCAATAGTTACATTTTCTATTGGATCGTGTGGTGTTATTCCATCTGTATGAATTGCAAACGCAGGTTGAAGTATTGTATTTGTGTTTGTTTGTGAACTTAAAACAAAGTCGGCAAGTGAAAATGGAGTAATTACTTGTTGTTCTTGAGTCCAGTAATCATCTATAAATTTCCAGCCAAAAATATTTGTTTTCTCATTTGCTAAACTTGGTACTGGAAAACTAAGAAGTGGGAAACCCCCACTCAGAAGTAAAATAATAAAGACACTGGCGTACAGTTTATTGTGGTTTTTTTTTGCCATGTCAAAACTCAGAAACATCCCTTCTAGTTACTGAGAGGTAAGCCCAAAGAATAATTGCTCCAATCATAAAAATTGGTAAAGCTAAAGCTGCATTGTAAATAGTGTTTCTAACAATTTTTGCGTCCTGCGGAGCGTCAAGCCAAATCTCTTGTTCAAATGCTAGATCGTGCATTACGGGCATGAAGACAATCATTGCGATCCCAACAGCAAAAATTGAAAGAGTTGCTAAAATGATAATTGCTACTGCCATGCTTTTTTCCACCTCATTCTTTGTTCAAATTTTTTATCTTTTGGTAAAGCTGAATTGATTATAATTAAAACTACCATACATTATTTCGGTGAATATGGGGTTAATTAAGACATTTGAAAAAAATAGGTAGAATTTCCACTTTTCAGTGGAAATATTCTATTGTTGTGATCCACCCAAGCTTCCGAAAATGGCGAAGAGTGCGAAGAATAAAGCAACTGGTAAGATACCAATTACTGTAAATGCTATGTTTTTAGCATTTTCACACTCAGCATTTCCTGATGAATTAACGGGTGGACAGGCGATAGCTTCTGAA
>Ga0114923_10001035_pt1 | contig 19652 bp, 15 predicted proteins | sample SumtaG_FD_89578 | JGI IMG/M metagenome (GOLD analysis project Ga0114923, IMG submission 89578) | Deep subsurface microbial communities from Indian Ocean to uncover new lineages of life (NeLLi) - Sumatra_00157 metaG | ecosystem: Environmental > Aquatic > Marine > Oceanic > Sediment | place: near...
TCACAAGGAACTCAGCACGAAGAGCTGAGTTCCCAAGGTTCAGAATCCTGTCGGGGGTAAAGGAAGCGCGGGACGTGAGTCCCGCTTTTCCTTTATCCCCTGTCGGAGAGAGCCTGCCGAGTTCCGCGACGATTCGGCGCAAACTCCAAGGAACTGACCATTCACGAGCCCGATGTTTCGCAGCCCGCGACGACGTTCTCCGAAGGAGAACTCGAATCGTGCGCGGCGCGCACGCAAACTCAAACGAACGCACAGCGTTCGTGTTCCCAAGGTTCAGAATCCTGTCGGGGGTACAGACGGGAAGGGCTTGTTGCCCCTCCCGTCTGTGCTTCCGGACGCTTCGAAGCTGCCGAGTTTCGCGCAGCGAATACTCAAAGGAACTGCCCGCTATGCGGGCAGTTCCCAGGTTCACAGAATCCTCTCGGGGGTAATCATGACGCTGAGTCAGTGAATGTCAAAAGACAAGATCTGACCCCGCCCCCGACCCCGCCCCTGTGCTGTGTATATGCCCCTGAACTGCCCTCAAGCGTTGGAGGAACAAGCCAACGTAGGAGAAGATCTAGACGAGCTGTCAGGATGATCTGAATCGATGCCGCACTAGAGTGGGGAATCAGCCGATACACCAGCAATCTGACCGATAACATTGGTACGAGGTACAATGCGGCTTGCATCATATTGATAGCTGGCTGGTGTCCATCTTAGTTGCACGACTGCCGCAAGAGAGAAGCGAGGCCCCGTTGACAAACATTGACGAGATAACAGTTCACGCGATTGTCGTCACGTGGAACAAGATGGAAGACACAGTTGCATGTATCGAGAGTCTGCTGGATGGCACTCGAGCTCCTGATCAGATCGTCGTGGTGGACAACGGCTCCGAGGACCGCTTCATCACTCAGCTCAGGCAGTTCTGCGAAGGCAAGGCAGAGGTTGCTCTGATTGAGAACGACGCCAACTATGGCTACACAAGGGGTGCCAACATTGGTGTCCAGCATGCATTGGACCACGCTGCTGATACGATCCTTCTCATCAACAACGATGCGGTTCTGGCCAAGGACGCCCTTGAGATCCTCTTAGAAGTTGTGCGAGAAGAAGACAACTTTGGCCTGTTCGGTCCCCGCATTCTGTACTACGACGAACCGAAGCTCATCTGTACGGGTGCAGGGCACTACTCAATAATCAAGGCAGCCGCCATCGGATACGAGAAGAAGAAGTGGGTGACGGAGTGCTCAGATGAGAACAGAGAACTCACATTCCTCGGCGGCTGTGTCCTGCTTATCAGAACCCGCGTGTTTGAGGAGATAGGCCTCTTCGATGAAGACTTCTTCATGTACGCTGAGGATACCGATTTCTGCTTTCGAGCACGGAAGGCCGGTGTCCGTCTTTTCTATGTTCCCCGAGCGCAAGCCATGCACAAAGTGCCCGTCCGTGTACAGAGGCAGCTCACTCGTCCAGCCTTGTACCACCAGGGGCTCAGTAACGCCCTCATCTTGAGGAAGCACTTCCACCACGTCTTCCTGGTTGTGGGCCTTTGCTCTCGTGTACTTCTGCACGGACCCTATACACTCTTGAGACTTCTCCGCGGGGCAGGACCAGTGGGAGATTTCCGGTGGTGGTTGAAAGGTACGTGGGATGGGATGCTGGGGCGTGCAGCCAGGAAGCAGGAAGGTAGGGGAGAAGGTGCTGGGAAGCGTTGGGGCGACTGATGTGCCTCCCTGAAATCGGTCCAAGTCTTGCGTTGGCGTTTGTGGGGTTGACCTTCGCCCCGAAAACCGTCCGGACGGGAAGCGAGAAGTCATATTCTGCCAACCATCAGAGACTAGCAGTTCTTCAATCTCATCTCCTGACGATCAACGGGAGGCTCCAAACACATCCTCTGAGCGGTGACGGATTGCACGCGTAGCACTCCACAGGCAGCGCGTGCAATTTGGTACACGCAAACAAGATCTACTCGTTGCCACGTCCTCCTCAGTCTCTTCTCTGAGCCTAATTTGGGAAAGGTTTTTTGGGAAGACGGAGCATTGCGCGATCGATCCATTCCTCGTGCTCCGCATACCACCTGATCGTTCGGCGCAACCCTTCTTCAAGAGAGGTCTGCGGGCTCCACGCGAGTTCGGCTTTCGCCTTGCTGCCGTCCGTAGCGTATCGGAAGTCGTGAACCGCACCCCGAGGATCGGGCACAAAGTGGATCCGCTTGTGGGACAGACCCGCCATCGAGGTTTGGAGATCTTCAAGTGTCGATTCGTCGAAAAGCTCACACATCGCATGGATAAGATCGATGTTTCGACGTTCACAGACTCCGGAAAGGTTGTAGACCTCCCCGATCCTTCCCTGACAGAGCACTCGTTCCAATCCTAGGCACGCATCCTCGACGTACAGCCAGTTTCGTCTCTCCTCTCCGCGGCCGTAGACTGGGATGGGCTTCCCGCGCAGGAGGTTGCAAATCGTTTTGGAAACGAGTTTTTCCGGCAGCTGGTTCGGCCCATACTGATTGGAGGAGCGAGCAATGAGCACAGGAAGTCCGTAGGTGTTGCTGTAGGACTGGCAGAGCAAATCTGCTGAAGCTTTGCTGGCTGCATACGGGGATGTGGGCCGGAGAGGGCTCGACTCCGTGAACGTGCCTTGATGTCCTAAGGACCCGTATACCTCGTCAGTCGAGACGTAGAGAAAAAGAACTTCCGCTCGTCCTAGCTCGCGGCTGCTGATCCGTTCGGCCCAGCTTGAGCGCGCCACTTCCAGGAGAACCTGCGTTCCAAGAACGTTCGTCTCAATGAAGGGGCTCGCATCCTCGATGCTTCGATCCACATGCGTCTCGGCTGCAAAGTGGACGATAGCGTTCACTGGCGAGGGATCCCCTCTTTGGAGGATATCCTGGACAAGCTTGCGGTCGCAGATATCTCCTCGTACAAAGCGATATCTCGTCGAAGAAGAGTCGCCCCGCGCACGGCCTTGCGCTTCCGCAACATCCGCGAGGTTCGTCGGATCCCCGGCGTACGTCAGCTTGTCCAGATTGATCACCGTCCAATTGGGGCGAACGCGAAGGATGTGACGAATGAAGTGGCTTCCGATGAAGCCACAGCCGCCCGTGACGAGAACAGTAGAGAACTGGCGTGCGTCGGTCATTGTCACCTCTCCCTCCCAACCCCTCTTCAGGCGCCTTTCGACGGATGAACGAATCGGATATCCGCTTTCCGGAACGGAGGCAGTCCTGCGTCTCGTTCGGAGACAGTCGGATGTTGAATCGGCCAACGAATGTCTACATCACTATCATTCCACAGGAATCCTGCCTCGTAGGCTGGCGAATACTCGGCCGTTGCCAGGTAGACGATGTCCGCCTCTTTGCTGAGAGTGCAGAAGCCGTGCGCGAAACCCGGTGGAATGTACATCAACTGTGGATTCCGGTCCGACAGCAAACAGCCGACCCACTTCGCGTAGGTCAGGGAACCTACTCGGAGATCCACGACTACATCGAAGATCTCGCCGCGAGCAACGTAGACGAGTTTACCCTGTGCGAACGGCGGGTGCTGGTAATGCATACCTCGCAGGACTCCGCGAGTGGAGTGTGTGTGATTCATCTGGACGAATGGTTCGCGAATCCTTGCCTCGTGGAACGCCGAGTGCTTGTAGACCTCCATGAGGAAGCCACGCGGATCACCAAACGTCTCGGACTCGATGAGGATGACATCCGGGATCTCAAGGTGGCGGAATCGGAATGCCATCAGAGGCGGACCCTCCCTTCTTCCTCGACCACAACCTGCCGGCCGTGCTCCTCACAGCCGGAGCCGATAACCTCTGCGTTCGCTCCGACCAGGCTTGCCCTCAGGAATGCGTCCACGACCTTTGTACCGTTGAGGATCACCGACTCCGCAACAGTTGAGCGTACGATGGTACAGTCGCTTCCGATGCTCGTGTGCGGCCCAATCGAAGAAGAGAGAATCGTGGTTCCCGAACCGATCGCGACCGGTCCGTGGATTGTACTCTTCTCGATGCAAGCCCCTTTTTCCAGTCGAACGTTTCCGATCACCGTGCTATCGCAGTCGATGTTCCCATGGAGATCGAGAGAAATCGTCTCACCGAGGACCACGCGATTTGCCGCCAGCAGATCATCCGACTTCCCCGTGTCAAGCCACCACTGATGGAGCAGAATGCTTCGTACACCCTGTTCCCCATCGATGAGGAGCTGAAGTGCGTCTGTGATCTCAAGCTCTCCGCGCCAGGAAGGCTGCAGCTTGCTGATTGCTTGATGTACGCTGGGAGAGAACGCATAGATTCCAACGAGAGCGAGGTTCGACTGAGGCCGTTTGGGCTTCTCAACAAGATCGATGACGCGACCCGATCCATCAAGTGTGGCGACGCCGAATAGCCGAGGGTCGTCGACCTTCTTGAGGAGAATGAGTGCGTCAGGATTCGACTGGCGGAAAAGGTCGACGAACTCTCGGAGATCCCCTCCAATGAGGTTATCTCCGAGGTACATCAGAAATGGATCTTCGTCCAGGAAATCCCTTGCAGTGAGTACTGCATGTGCAAGGCCGAGGGGCTCTTCCTGTAGAATATAGTGGAATTCAACGGTCCTCGCTGTGTCTGCAAGAGCCTCTTGGATCTGCGACCCTGTTTCGGGGGAGATAATCACACCGATTTGCGTGATTCCAACCTTGGCGATCTGGTCGACGACGTAGTGCAGAATTGGGCGGTTTGCCACTGGAATGAGCTGCTTCGCCAATGTTCGTGTAAGCGGTCGAAGTCGCGTGCCCTGTCCGCCTGCAAGGATGAGTCCCTTCATTCCTTGCCCCCTCGAAAAACGCTGCAACAACTCGCGAAAGCCTGCAGCGAGTCGCGCCAGTGTGGCAACACGTTCAGGCCTTGAGCCTTGAGGGACAGATTCTCGAGAACCGCGTTTCTGGGCCTTCTTGCTCGTCTGTTCAACTCTTCACTTCGCGTCGGGCGAACGGAAAACGTGTTTGTGGGATCCGATTTCGGTGCGAATTGCGTCGCACCCTTGTCGGCAGGATGTCCTGTATAACCGGCCTGGCGTAGGATCTCCAAAGCAAACGCGTGACGAGTACAACTGCCTTCGGCGCTGGCGTGATAAAGGCCAAACGACTCAGAGAGCACGAGAACCCGGATCTGGTGTGCAAGGTCGTCGACCCACGTCGGCGTTCCGTGTTGGTCGCTCGCTACCGCAAGATCTTGTCTGGCCTGCGCGGCGGCGAGAATCGCATGAACGTAGTCTCCGCCTCCATCTCCGTACAACCAAGATGTCCGTACGATGAACGAACGAGGGTTGTTGCGTTGCACTTCTCTCTCCCCGGCAAGCTTTGAACAGCCGTAGACGTTCAGCGGGGCGGGCGGGTCGGACTCGACATACGGGGCTTCCTTCTCGCCGTCGAACACATAGTCGGTGCTCACATAAACATGGCTCGCCGTGACGGCACGAGAGGCGATGGCCACATTGCAGGCGCCTAAGGTATTCACACTGTATGCTCGTTCCGGGTCCGACTCACACCCGTCAACATTCGTGTACGCAGCTGCATTAATCACAACATCGGGGTGAGCGTGGCCAATGAGTTCCTTGGTGTGTGGAAGATCGCAGATGTCGACGTCAGCATGAGTGACTGCGATCACCGACCAATCAGACGAGAACACGCGACACAACGCACGGCCAAGTAGGCCCGCTGCTCCAATGACGACAATCTTCATATTCTTTCCCCCAAAGAGCCCTTGTTCGCCGCTTGTGCCACAGTGTCGAACCGGACCGTCGCAACGTTCGTATTCGGTGTAGATTGTGCCATAGATCCTCCGTCTCGCAAACCTGTCATCACGCTCTTGGACAATCGCGACACCAGAGGGCCCGTCGTAGGCAATTGATTCCCCCCATCGGTGCGGTAGACTGAGAATGAATTGTGCATACGAGTAGCTTGGTCGCAAACGCGGGCTCTGGTGTCAATATCGCAGCAGGTAGGGTTCGCCCGGGTTGAAGAGGAGTCGAGATGGTGGAAATGGCGTCACCATACAAGGTGACTTATCACAAGAGGAAACTCAAGGCGTACCTTGACCGGGAACGAATCTTCCCGGCGTGCCTCGAACTCGATCTCTCCACGGAGTGCAACCGGCACTGCCCCCTTTGCCCGAGCGCGACAGGTAAGAGCGCAAGCCGCGTCGGATTGGGATTTATCGAGCGACTGCTCGGCCATCTCGGTGGTGAGACGCGTGGCTTGCTTCTTTCCGGAGGGGAGCCGACGATGGCTGCGACATTCCCTGACACCCTGCGGATTGCACGGGAACATGGATTTCTCGAGATCGCAGTTGTGACCAATGGGGACTTCCTTTCTGAAGATGTCGTCGCTGAGGCACTGTGTACGCACGCCACGGCAATCCGCGTTTCACTCTATGACTGGACCAACACTTCTGAGGAGGATCTTCGCAGCACCCTCCACCGGATCGAACACCTTCGTGCGCAAATCGAGGAAACGAGGAGTCCGCTCCAGATTGGCGTCAGTGCGCTGACCACCACGGAGAATGCTCACAAGATTGACGAGGTGGGCCGCGCCGTTGCATCGGCCGGCGCACACTGGATCTATTTCCATCCGTTCTGCATCGGCTGGGATGAGGGCGCTCCACAACGCACCGACCAACACGGGGCTCTGGAGGAAATCGCCAACTTTCGCAACACCTCCGCGGACGGATTCGGCGTCTTCACTTCCCCCGAGCGCTACGCAGAGCGCGAGTTACAGTTCGATGGCTATCACGCTGCCCACTTCCTGCTCGTTGTCGGCGCTGACGGAATGAACTATCTGGGCGCGGAAGTTAAGTATCAGCGGCAGCATGTCCTTGCTGATCTGAGACGGAGATGGGATGAGAACTTCCTCTGGCATGAGGAGAGACTAGCCCGGATCGCTGCTGTTCGTAGCGACACGTATCCCGCCATTGGAAGCCGACACCGTGGGGTTCTGTACAACCATGTAATCCAGGAGTTGCTCAATTGTGGGGCAACGTCGTTCGACGACGAGCAAGCAGGGGAGACATCTTACTTGTATCACCACATTCTGTGAGGAGGGGAAGGTGACAGAGCATAGGCCGACCGTCAGCGTGATTATCCCCACGTACAACTGCAGTGGTCCATTGCGGCTTACCCTTGAGACTGTCCTATGGCAGGATTTCAAGGATTTCGAAGTGTGGGTAATCGGCGACGGGTGTACCGACGAGAGTGCGGAGGTCGTCGCCTCCTTTGGAGATTCCCGCCTTCACTGGGTGAATCTCCCTCAAAACTCTGGTAGCCCAAGCCGTCCGCGGAATGTGGCGCTCCAACGGACGCGTGGGCAATACATCGCCTACCTTGGGCACGACGACCTTTGGTTTCCTTGGCACCTCTCGTCACTGAACGCGTGCATCGAACAGAGTGGCGCTTCGTTCGCGCATTCGCTGGGAGCCCTCATTGGCCCTTGCGGTTGCGTTGGCGCATTCTCTCTGCCGCCGCACAAGAACGGCTTCAGAGTGGGCCCCTCCCCGAGCAATTGGATGCATCGGTGGACCCTGCTCGAAACCATCGGACCATGGGCAAGCCACGTCAGGGTTGGGGACGATCTGGAGTTCCTTAAACGTGTGTGGGCATCGGGAGTTCCGATGTCCTTCTCCCGGCAGTGCAGCGTCCTCAAGTTCCCCTCGGGAGTGTGGCGGATGTACGCTCTTCGAGAGGACTATCCGCAGACTGCCTACGTCGAAGCGATGCGTAGCGATCCGCAGCGTCTGCGAGATCAGCTGCTGATTGATTTCGGGGTTTGTCTTTCACACCAGGCGACGACGTGGAACAATGACCGGGGATTGGCCAACCGCACCCTGCGAAGGATCCTGCGTCGCGCCATATGCTTGTACGGGCCTACCCGCTGGCCGGTCAGCCAAATTCTGTACCACCGCTGGCGGCGACATGCGGGACTTGACTAGCGGCGTCCCGTTCGCAGGTACCGAAGATAACCTTCGGGATCTTCAATCAGGGCTTCTCTGACAGAAGAATAGGCGCGTTGATGAGCCGGGGATTCCGGAACAAGAATCCGTTGCGGGATCAGAGCCTTGAGGAACTTCTTCATCATGCGGGGCAACAGAACCGACGCTTTCCGCCGAGCGCGCCGCATCCACACGTACTCCCGCGCACCGGAAAATCCCCGGGATTCAGACGCTGCCGATCCGAGGTGGAAGACAAGATCCTCGTGGATGCTCCCGAAGTAGTAGTGCTCTTCTCTGAGGTTGGTTCGTCGCAGCGGGAACCACTGTAAGCCCTCCTTGAATGCCAGGAACCCGTATCCGGTTCCGGATTCATCCGGATTCGCAAGGGAACGAACGTACTCCTGTCCTGTAGCGGAACGCATTGCCGCTCTTGGGAGGAGGAGCTTTGGCTGATAGTGAACGTAGAACTCACGCGGGAAGAAAAGGCAGGCCGTGATCGGTTTTGGATCGCGGGCTTCATCCCGGACAATGGCTGCGAAGGAATAGCGTGATGAGAGCTTTGCAGCAAGGTCGGTCGCCCACCCAGATCGGATTGGAAACGAATCCACGTGCAAGATCGCCACGTAGGTAACGTCATCCGCGATCGCCGTGGCGATTAATCTCTCCAGGTAGTATGCATGTTCAAGACTTGACCGAAGATCGGTCGCCGGGATGGAGCATACACGAACGTAAGGCTTCGTGGCGAGACGATTCCGAAGATCGGCGGGCAGGCGATTGGCTGCAGCGTATAGAGTAAACGGCACGCGCGTATAACGCTCGATGTAACGGAGATGAAGGTCGACAAGCCCCTCATCGCCAGGAAGAGCCATGTACACAACGACAATCCCTAGCCTCATTCCGCAATCGCTCCGTCGTGACCTAAAGCAAGATCGTAGAGCCTCCACGTATCACTGTTCTGGGACAGCTCCACGTCTTTGAGGAAGATCTTCTCGTCTCTCGAAACGCCACGCTGAAGCAGAGCGCCACCGGCGAGGCAAATCGGGAGTCCGCCGTTTGGGACCGGGTCTCGCGCGTTCTCGATCAACCCGTAGCACGTATAGCCCCCAATGCCGTCGAGCCCTTCTCCCTCGCAGAGGTCGCGCTTGGCGTAAGCGTACACGTTGGTCCGGAAGCCAAAGCTTGGCTTGAGAAGGGAAACACCGTCCAGGTATGCCTCTGCAATCGATCGCATCGCCTCGATGTGACAAAGGTGGTACGGACGATAAAACACGTAGAACGGCCCGCTCCCCATCTTGTAGTAGGCGAGCATCCGCCTCTGTAACACCTCTTCGCAGCGGCCGACCACAAACACGCCACCGCCGGGTTCGGCACCGAGGAGGTAATCAACCATACCACCGCTGTCGCTGTAAGCTTCGAGATCGAAAAGGTCAAGGGCCTCGCACACGTGCGCAGCCTTCGGACCGTGCATTCCCGGGACATCCGTCCGCAGGCCGAGCGCATTGGCGACAAGTGCCATCTCGATACCGAGCTTGGTCCCGTCCGTGAACGCGGTGGCCATCCGATAGTCGAGATGCCGCTTGTCCGCTTCGGGAATGATCGTCGTCGGGTTTACGTGTCGATCGAGGAATCCCTTGATATTCCCCGCCAGCACCGGCTCGATCCCCCATAGCGTTGCCTCGTCCCACAGGCGCTTTATCACCCCGTGCTGATCCCCATCGCAGCTCGTGCAGATCACGCCGTTTTCCTCTGCCAGCGCTGCAAAGTACGGGCCGAAGATTAGGTCGATTTCGGCATTCATCAGCACGAGATGCTTCCGGTGAAGAAGCGCCTGCTCTGCGAATCGGCCCGCCTCCTCGATCGCGCTCGACGCCTCAACAACCACATCCACGCCCGGAGAAGCAGCGATCAATGCCCCGTCCGAACAGATGCAGACGACCTGATGTTCGATTGCATGGGCAATCTGCTCAGGGGTCTCCGCGACTTCGAAGCGCTGCCCCGCCGCCTTCAGGTAGGAAACTGCTCGCTGCAAATCAATGTCCGCGAGAGCCACGCAGGTCATTCCGGGGGTGAGGGTGGTCTGATAGTAGAGCCCGCGCCCCATCGCGCCGGCCCCAATGATTCCCACGGCAATCGGTTTTGGCAGATTGGACAACCTGGAGAGAAGATCTGGCAAGAGAGATTCCCTTCTTCGCTAGATACGAGAGTTGTGCCCTTGGGCCTCTTTGGCCGCTCCCGGGCAATCAGTCCTCTTTTGGAGTTAGTCTAGACGGCCGCGATGCACATGTCAAAGCAGATGACCTAGGTAGTGCCTTGGATACTGGAGGTCGGTTTCCAGGCTCCAGACTGTAGAACGAATGTTCTGTTTGCACTCACTCGGCTCCCCCATCCCAACTGTGGCAGACGCCTCATCTGCCTTTCGCAATCCGCTTCCTAGCCTATAGCGCCCAGACGAATTTCAGGCAGAGGGGTTCAGCGGACAATCCCGCAAGAATGACACTCATCAATCTGGTTCTTCATGTTGCTGCTGCCAGGCTCTTGTGTGGGAACCACGGGCAATTCCACATACGTCGGATAAGTGGTATTTCGCAGCAGGTTGAGCGCAGGCGCTGGATCCAGGATAGGCGTGTCGAAGTTGCCGTCATCAGCGAAGGCAATGGTGATACGAATGCGATTGCCTTCTGAGAACTGGTATGCGGTGGGCAGCAGGTCAAACACCAACTCAACTGGCTCGCCTGCTAGGATCGGCTGCAGATCGCTCTCGAAGTGGTTGTACCAGGGCAGGTCAAAGTTTTCGAACGGAGCCTGACTCGGTGTCCGATGTGAAGCCCGCAGAGTGCCCTGAGAGATGTAGGTCGAATTCCCCCTCCTGTCCACCTCTTCCAGGTAGGCGAACGCATCGAGATCGGGCGCTTCCGTGCTCAACCACAGGTGAATAACCGGATGTCCCGTGATGTTGGTCGCTGTCTCCAACGGCAGCGTGGTATATGTGAGGGCTTTGGCGTCGTGGGAGCGCATGTTTGGATACTTGTGTGTATTGCCGATGCCCAGCCAGTGCGAAGTCGTGCCGGTCGTTGGCGAATAGTCCACTGTGTAGGAATCGAATGCCTGGGCATCCGTGGGCGGCGATGGGTCAAGGCCGCCATCATTGATGGAGACCATGCCCTTGGCTTCGCCCGGCCCGAAGTAGTAGCGAGTCATCACCTGATCTTCCAAGGGCCACACGTCCGTGCTCTGCATGGCCTGCTGTTCCTCCACACCCTGCAAGTAATAGTGAATGGGTGGTTCATCCATGATGCCATTGTCAATGCCCTTGAGCCAGTAATCGAACCAACGGTGAGCTTCCGCCGCGTAGTCGACGTCTGATCCGGGAGCCTCGATCCCACTATGGTCAGTGGGCCGGACAAGTAGGCGTTTGGGCACAGTCAGGTTAGCGTAGATCATGAAATTGTCCCGCGCATAGATATCGTACCAGCCGTTAATCACGTAGGCCGGGATACCCGCGCGGTTGATCTGGTCGAGCAGCGGATAGAGCGTCTGGTGGTCGATCCACAGGTTCTGTTCGTCCCAAGTCATTACGTCCCGGAATGCAGCTTCATGGGCGCTCCCGGCTGCGTCCGCAAGCGCCGACGTGTCCTGACGCTCTGCATAGGCCTGGGCAAGCAAGACCCCATCCGTGTCACTATCGACCGGCGTTGCCATCTTGTGGAACGTTGAGTTGACCCAGACGTTGGCATTCGCGAACGCGTTGTTCGGAACGCCGCCCGGGAACATCACCGCGCTGTAGTTATCCATCCAGGTTGTGGCGGGCAGGATTGCTTTAAGATGCGGGTTGCCGGTGCTGGCTGCCTGGAACTGAATCTGCGCCTGGATCGAGTCACCGAACATCCCGATATTGCCATCGCACCATGTCTGGGCAGCGATCCAGTTAAGGAGCTCGTCCGCCTCATTCGCTATGGCATCAGGATCATTGGCCAGTTTCCCAAAAGACGCACCGGTCCCAGGCCGGTCCACCACGACCACGGCGTAGCCCGATTTCAGCATGTCAATGAGCCATTCCGCATTTGCGGTGGCATCCCGAAGATTGCCGTTCCCACCGGGCACAACCAGGGGAAGAATCACCTTTCGAACGCGCATCATGAACTCGAAGTACCAGGGCGCGCCCGGCAAGTCAAGGAGGAAATCTCCGTTCTCATCGAATATGGTCCACGTTCGGTTATATGGAGTGTACTTGAACAGTGTTGGAAACGGCTCGTCGGCAGGAACCCCATCCTTCGTGGGGATGAACAGATCATAGGCCACCCGCGTTCCGTCGGCCATCGCCAGGTATTCGGATGTCCTTTCCCAGCCGTCGTACACATCTTCTGTGTCCCCCTGATATTTGCCGAATCCAGATGCTTCTTCCGGAGCAAGGGCCACATCAGGGCCTCTCTCGCCCGGAGTGATGACGAAGAAAGCTACCGTCAGTGCCACCAGTACTGCTGTTACCACAAGGAATGGGTTGTTCACGTCTACTCCCTTCTGCCTCAAGAGCCGCGCGGCATCCATCGTCGTGAATGAGATACCCCGCCTGCACCGGCGAGGAGGTAGTTGACAGATGTTGCATCATCCCAAGGACATCGAACTCCTTCCAGTTCTCCGCAATCATGTCGGAGGGCGATGCGAGAGATGTCGATCGAGCCTATTGCCACCTGTTTCGCTGTCTGGGGAATGCCCATGAGCTCGAACTCTTCTATGTCACGTCTGTCAGGGTGACTCACCACTTCGTGACCTTCGGCGACTCCACTTGCATTGTCCGTGGATTGCCGAGGACTTTCAAGTGCCCTTCTGGAGCGGTGTACCGGCACCACCAGTATCAAGTTGCTTGATGTTTATCCTGCGTGGCAGGACAAGTGACAAGGCACATCCTCGTGGAATATGCTCCTGCCAATCGCACGAGGGGAGGTTGACGTGCCCGCCCTGAAATAGGTCCAGGAATAGAGCTGGGAGTCGCACGTTTCTATCACGACACGACTAGAAGGGACTCAATCTCCTCCCGAGTTGGCTAGGCGAAAATTCCGAAGTTAGCCCTGAGGGGTGGAAACGGAGCGGGCTGCATGCCCGCTCCGCTTCTATCTCTGAATGGTGAGAGCTTCTATGAGTTCGCGAATGCGAACTCACAAGCTGCCCGAAGGACAACCGTAATCGCCAGGAGTTTGCGAACGCTTCGCGGAACTCGTAAGCAATCTACGAGTGCAAACTCAAAGCAACGCGTAGGAACTCCTCGAAGGCCTGGAGTTCCCGTTGCCACATACTCACATCGGGGGTATAGCTAGGATGCTTCCGCCACTTGATGCCTGTCAATGACCGCATAACCAAAGCTGCTGCATTCTTCCTCCCAAGTCCAGCAAGTTCTTCGTTCTATCGACTAGTCAAACGGCTTATGGGGAGATCTCTCGCGACATCACTCAAATGAGAGGACGTGCTATACTCGGAGCTGGTGGTGTCGTGAAAGCAACGAGAGTACTAGAAATCCTCGTCTTAGCAATCTTGATTGGATTGGTGGGGTGCTTTCAGCTCGATACAGAACCCGTTCTGAATGCGGTCATCGCCCCCGAACAGGGCATCGTTCCTTATGCTGCACAAATCGTTGCCACGGCGCCTCCGGGAACGTTTACGTTCGAACTGCCGCATTCCACCATTGAACAAGATGAGGGAGTGCTTGAGGTTTTGGTTGATAGTCTTGACTGGACAGCAACTGTCACATGGACTGACGGGGAAGCTGTAGAAAGCACAGTCGTGACTGCCTACGGGACGAATGCCCGCCCAACGATCAACCGACCGCTCATCAATGGAATCTCTACCCTCTGGTATCTTGAGCCACGAGAGAGAACGTTAATTGACTTTTCATTTCGTCCTGCGACCCTGAGCGCTTCACGAACAGGAGTTGACTATGGCGGGACCTGGGAAATTAGGGAGATTCAGGTTGAATGCTCGCAGAAGTTGCTTTGCCAGCAATCCATCCCCGATAGCGTCTATCACGCCTTGGTTAATGGCCACGTTCTTGAGAACGCTTGCATCGTCTATCCTACATGGACGTACGAGATGTCACCAAACGGACTGCCCTATTCGCCTGCTGGCCAAGACGGCCACATGCATGATGCGTCTCAGCAGCGAAACGTGTTCCATGGGGTGGGATTCCCTGCACAAACTGCGACGATTCGAGTAACTGTAGAAGATGACTTCGCCCGTCTTACCCAAGCAGAGTTTGAGATCCCTGTCAAGCAACTACTATTTGGGACAGGCTATGGAGAAGCGACGCAATTTGACAGAGCTCGCTATTTCGTTGCGAGTAGGAACGAGGAACTCTTTCACCAATCATGGTGTTATAAAGTATGTCAAATTACCAAGGAAGCGCGCCTTTACTTCTGCGATACGAGACATGCGGAGGAATCGGGTCGGACGCTATGCCCTTACTGCGTTGGAACCCAGCCCGGACCATGTGATTGCCTTGGGGCCGACCTTGATTGCGAGGACTTCGCGACTCAAGCGGATGCCCAAGCATGCTTCGACTACTGCAAGAGCAAAGACTATGGCGACATTCACGAATTGGACGAAGATCGTGATGGCATAGCGTGTGAATCGCTTCCGTAATCATTGGGAGCGACGGTAATTGAGCTTCCCCTCTGAAGTGGGCGAATTGCAGCGCAAGTCGGCAATTACACAGTGGAGTTCGAAAGTAGTCCTCTCGAGGGTATTCGAGAAGCTGAGTTGGGAACGTCAAAAGACAGAATCTAACCCCCGCACCACGGCATCAGGCAGTATGCATGGCAGATCCAGCCGTATCGCTTGGTAACCTCACGAAGGATCCCAAGGGATCGGGCACGATCGGTGTTGTCGGTCTAAGTTGCTTGACCGGGTTGGCATTCCGCTGTACGGTTTCCTCGACGCTATCGTACAATTGGAGGACAGATGGACCGAATGATACGCCCAACAATCGCCATGATTCTGCTGGTAAGCTTGCTGCCTGCAATCGCGCTGGGGGACACACTCTCCGTTTGCAACTACGAGCCGCCGGAGAGCCGGATCTCCGATCTCGGCCTTCAAGGCTCGTTCAACTGGTATGACGGGCCATATGCCGACGATCGCAATCGATCAATCTCTGCGAGCCTCGTCGGCGATTACACGGGCATCTACTCCTCCGCGTCGTTCGGGCAGGTCTTTGACGCCCGCACAGAGATGCGCGTGGATGCCACTGGATGGACGGCCAGTCTGTCCGGCTCAGGCAGCCTGCGCAGCTTCTTTGCCGCCGAGCGTGTCGTCAGTGCCGACCTGTTCGGCGTCGGCGCTGTCGGATTCGATGCGTCTACCCGAACCGGCCTCGAGCTCGACCTGACAGGCGGTGTCGGCACAGGACGATTCCGTGACGTTACTCCGCTGGCGCAGGCAATTTGGATCCAAAATGAGCTCCTCGACATCGGCGAATTGTTGGCCCCGGTCACCAACGAGGCGTTGCTGGACCTGGCACAGATTCTAGGCGGCGTCGCCCAGACCGATGACGAAAAGGTCGTGCTGTTGGTCGACAGGCTGGTCGCAACCGAGTTGGTTCCCGGAGATGAACTCGGAGTTCGCGGCTTGCTCGCCATCGAGGAGATCCTCACGTCGGGCGATGTAACGCGTCTTTGCGGACATGACATACAGGCACGCGTTGGTGTCTCGGCGATTCTCTACCCCGAGTTCAGCCTTGCTACGACCGGCATCCTGCTCATTCGCTATGCGGCCGTTCCGGATCCGGTTTCTCAGTTCGATTCCAGCGCCGAAGCGAAACTCAGGCTGGCCCGTCCCGAGGAGATGAGCGTCCAGACCGAACTGTCATACACACGCCGCTTACCGGACGGCTGGACCGCACGGGCCGAGTATCGATTGAACATCGATCGCATGTGGAGTGATCCGAACGCGACCGTCATCTCGCACACCGCCTCCGGCAGCCTTATGACACAGATCTTCGGCTCCGTTGGCCTAAGCCTCGTTGGCAGTGCGCAGTATCACACCGGTGACGAAGAAGCCACCCTATCATTGACGGTGTACGTGGAAACGGATCTTTTCTAATGGCGGCCGAACAGGTAATTCGTGCCGAGGGTCTTCGCAAGCGGTTTGGAAAGCGCACCGCACTCGACGGATTGAGCTTGTCGGTGTCGCGGGGACAATTGTACGGGCTCGTCGGCCCGAATGGTGCAGGCAAGACGACCCTCATACGCACGCTTTGTGGTCTTCTCCGCCCGGATGAGGGCGAGGCGACCTTGCTCGGGTGGCGAATGCCGAGCACGCGCGTCCGATCTCAACTTGGCTATATGCCACAGGACTTCGCCGTCTACGACGATCTGAGCGTGATGCAGAATCTCGAGTTTTTTGGCCGGTTGTACAGCCTGCGGCGCGCGCAGGTGCGCGAGCGGGCAAACGAGCTGCTCAACCTTGTTGAGCTGACCGATCGCAAACGAGAACGCGTCGGCACCTTATCCGGCGGCATGCGCCGTCGTGTCTCACTCGCGATCAGCCTCCTGCACAAGCCGCGACTCGCATTCCTCGATGAACCGACCGCCGGGGTCGATCCCAAGCTTCGCCGCTCATTCTGGGATCACTTCAACCGCCTTGCCGAACAGGATGTCACGCTGATCGTGACCACCCACCTGGTCGAGGAGGCACAGCGTTGCCATGTCGTCGGATTTCTGATGGACGGGCGCTTGCTCACCCAGGGCACGCCGGACGAAATCCTCACGCAGACCGAGACTACGAACCTCGACGACGCGTTCATCGTGCTTCAGGAACAAGGACAGGTGAAATCATGACCAGCCTTGCTGTGGCGCGAAACGTCCTCCGCCGGATTCTCCGCGACGGTCGGACGCTGGCGTTGATTGTCATCCTGCCGTTGTTCTTCGTCCTCATATATGGCAACTCGTTCTCCGGCTCCTACTCCGATCTGCGGATTGTCGTCGTCAATGAAGACAACGGCCTCGCCTCGGTCCGCACCGCAGAAGTTGGGCGAGTCACCCTGACCGTCGACCTCGCCTCGGCGTTCGTCGCCGCACTCGACCCCAACGTCTTTGACATCGTCATCCTCGATGACGCCGACGAGGCGCTCGAGTGGGTCGGCAATGGTGTTTGGGCAGCGCTTGTCTTTCCGAAGTCGTTCTCCAACGCTGTGGTCAGCGAAGCGGTTCGTGCAAGCGGAGAACGGAAGACAGAGTTTGAAGGAAACACGGTGACGATTCTTCCGAGCGAACCTGTCGCCGGACCGCTGACGAAGCTTGTGATCGACGATTCAAACCCGCTCGTTGCCGGGGCTATTCTCGCAGCGTTCGATTCCGCATTCGCTGCGGTGCTTGAGACGCAGCAATCATCAGTAACTGTCGACTCGCTGCTCGACGCGAGCCGGCTGTACGAAGGTGAAATCCGAATGCTCGACTTCACCGCTCCGGGCATCATTGGCTTCGCGATGACGTTGATTACCGTCATGCTGACAGCGATGGCAGTCGTTCGCGAGCGCACCGGCGGGACGTTGACCCGTATCCTGATCGCACCAGTCAGCGCTTGGCAAGTGACCCTCGGCTACACGTTGGCATTTAGCCTAGTCGCCCTCTTCCAAGCCGCCGAGTTGTTCCTTGTGTCGCTTTGGCTGTTCGACATCCGTTTCATCGGAGACCCGGGTGCTGTGATCCTCGTGATTGTCTTGTTCGCTATTGGCCTGCAGGGCATCGCGACTCTGATCTCCACATTGGCGAAGAATGAGGCCCAGGCAATGCAGTTCGTGCTCTTCATGCTGATTCCCTCGATCATGCTTAGTGGCGTCTTCTGGCCGCTTGAGACCATGCCAGGGACCATGCGTGCCATCTCCTACGCCATTCCACTTACATATGCCAATGCCGCTCTACGCAAGATCATGCTGACCGGCCACGGTCTCGGGGCGTTGAGCTTCGAACTCTCCGTCCTCGGCGCTATTGCCTTCGTCACCCTCTTCTTGAGCATCCTCAGCATGCGACGCCAGGCATACACTGCATAGCGCGAAGCAAGACACCGAGCCTGGAAAGACCCCATGTTTCCGCTGGCTGAATCGGTGCCCGGCGCGGTACTCTAGACTGCAATGGAGACCACGATGAATTCTGGACAGGACATGACCGAAGCGTTCTTCAGCGTGCTGGAGTCTTCGTTGAACGAAGGAACCTTCGTCGAACTGCTGCTGACGAAGCACCGCGGCGAGGAGAAGGATCTGAAGCGGATCCTCGTGCGGCGCGTGCTGCTGAAGGACGAGCCACAGCTGTCATTCGTCTATCGCTACGAAACGCGGGACGTCACGAAGAATCATCCGATCGAGGCCGGCGTGCAGACCGTCAAGGATCTTCTTGGAACCGACTTCAAGACTGCGCATCTATTCACCACGAAACAGGACGTCCAGATCGAGTTCAGCAAGAAGGGAAAGACGAAGCTAGGTCGTGGAAGGCCGTCGCACACACCAGTCTCGGTTTCAGCGCAGGGACACGACCGGCAGAAGCATCGAGTTGTCGACCCGGCGCGCCCGTTCCTGCGAGCGCTTGGGGTGACCCACGCGCAGAACCGGATCGTGCCGGCCATGGCCCGGAAATGGAAGCAGATCAACAAGTTTATCGAGATTTTCGGTCATGCCCTCGTGTCCTCCGACCTTGCCGATCAGGACCGGATTCATGTGGTCGATTTCGGGTGCGGGAAGGGCTATCTAACCTTTGCCATCTACGACTATCTTCAATCCGTCCTCGGGATCGAGACGCAAGTGACCGGCGTGGAACTCCGTGAGAACCTGGTGAACCTCTGCACCGATATCGCTATGCGGCTGGGCATGGACGGACTCCGATTCCAGGTGGGCGACGTTCGAAGCTCGCCGCCGGAGACGATGGATGCGTTGATTGCCTTGCACGCCTGTGACACCGCGACCGATCTTGCTATTCACCTAGGCATCCGTTCGGGAGCCGGGATCATCATGTGTTCTCCCTGTTGCCACAAGGAGATCCGGCGCCAGATCCAATCTCCCGAGATCCTCCTCCCGATGCTCAAATACGGCGTCCATCTGGGGCAGGAGGCCGACATGGTCACCGATGCACTACGTGCACTCCTGTTGGAGGCCCACGGGTACAAGACGCAGATCCTCGAATTCGTCTCGCTGGAACACACGAGCAAGAACAAGATGATCCTAGCTGTCCGGGGGACCGGAACTGCAGAGCGAGGCGAGGTGCTCGAACAGATCAAGACGCTCAAGGCCTTCTACTGCATCGAGCATCAGACTCTGGAAAGCCTACTCTGTCAGGGCAAGTAGGGTGTAATCGCGAACCTGAAACTTGCTTCCCAGCGATGGTTTCTCTTCCAGCATTGAAGCAGCCATCTCGATCTCCGTCCATTGGGACGAAAACGTGTAACTGGTACCCCTCAGGGGATAACTTTGGAGCTTTCGCCTGGCCGAGCCGGGAACAAATCGAGGAATTGCTTGTCTCGATGGGGTAGGGAAGTTCGACTCCTGGCTTCTCACCTGGAGCAGTATCTGGGGGGCAGGGTATTGGAGCTTCAGATTCCGGCCCGAAGTGCCGCAAGGGATTCCAGGAGTGGATTCCACTGCGGGATTTGACCCCTTACCGGAGAACATACTAGGATGTCGCCAACCACTTGTGGCGAGAGGAGAAGCATGCATCGGGTTCTGATCGTCTTTCTGTTGGCTGGCA
>Ga0114923_10001037_pt1 | contig 19645 bp, 20 predicted proteins | sample SumtaG_FD_89578 | JGI IMG/M metagenome (GOLD analysis project Ga0114923, IMG submission 89578) | Deep subsurface microbial communities from Indian Ocean to uncover new lineages of life (NeLLi) - Sumatra_00157 metaG | ecosystem: Environmental > Aquatic > Marine > Oceanic > Sediment | place: near...
ACATTTTCATCTCGAGCAATATGAGATATATGAAGTGTATAAGAATTGCCTTGACAGAAAAGATTGATTACTTATAATAAAATGTTATGTTAATTATATGCCGTCGCCACGTTGGGGGGCGGTTGCGCATTGATTTATTAGGAGTTACTAAATGTATGCTGTAATATCGACAGGGGGCAAACAGTACAAGGTCTCGGAAGGGGAAACAGTAAGGGTTGAGAAGATCCCGGGTGAGATAGGCACGCCCGTCTCTCTTGACCGTGTACTCATGTTTTCTAACGGCAAGACGGTTAAGGTAGGTCAGCCGACGCTTTCCGATGTGTCTGTTACGGGCCGTATAGTGGAACAAGGGAAGGCCAAAAAGGTCATTGTTTTCAAGTATAAACGACGGAAGCGCTATCGGAGAAAGATTGGCCATCGCCAGCAGTACACGGCGCTTAAAATCGATACCATCAAATGAGTTATGCAAAGGTCTCCAAGTGTAACTAAAATGCTGCAACGAATTGGAAATATAGCACTTTAACCCCAGGGAGTAACATAGCTATGGCACACAAGAAAGCGGGTGGGAGTTCACGAAACGGCCGCGATAGCGCCGGTCAAAGGCGCGGTGTAAAGCGTTTCGGCGGGCAGAAGGTTTCGGCAGGTAATATACTGGTGCGGCAGCTTGGAACTAAGATACATCCGGGCAAAAATGTGGGTATGGGGAAGGATTATACACTCTTTGCCAAAATCGACGGGATCGTCAACTTTGAAAACATAAGACGATCCCGAAAGAGGGTCAACGTCTATCCCGTATCAGCGTAAGATGCGGTACCCGAAGCTTTGTACTTACTAAAAAGTACGTTAACTACCTGATATCATGGGCCCAAACCAATGTTGGATACAAAAGTTTCGCCTTAGTAACTTGATTGTATAGGAATTTCCTTTTTTGAGCGGCGTCGCCGCGTTGTATAAAATCGCAAAGCGATTTTATGAAATTTATTGATGAAGCCCTGATTACTGTCCAGTCCGGGGACGGCGGCAATGGCTGCGTTAGTTTTAGACGCGAGAAATACGTCCCAAAGGGGGGGCCGGACGGCGGTGATGGCGGCAACGGCGGTGATGTAGTTTTCGAAACCACATCCCGGATGAACACCCTTTACAGCTTCCAGTTCAAAAAACATTTCAGGGCCGAACGAGGGAAACACGGACGAGGGAAAAACCAGTCAGGGAAAAGCGGCAAGGACCTGATCATCTTCGTTCCTTCCGGCACCTTGATCAAGGAGGTCGAGACCGGAAACTTACTAAAGGAGTTCGTGCGAACCGGCGAATCTTTTTTGGCGGTTCGTGGCGGCCGGGGCGGTCTCGGAAATCAACATTTTGCATCCTCAAGGAAGCGTTCGCCCAGATATGCCCAAGAAGGTGAATCCGGCCAGACCCTTTCCTTGAAACTCGAGCTAAAACTCCTGGCCGATATCGGGATCATAGGACTGCCCAATGCGGGCAAGTCGACCCTGGTGTCGAAACTTTCCTCCGCACGCCCCAAGATCGCCGACTATCCCTTTACAACGCTAACACCCACCCTTGGCGTGGTTGAGCCTCAAGAAATCGACCCCTTTGTCATAGCCGATATTCCGGGACTGATTGAAGGCGCCCACCGCGGGGTCGGCCTTGGTACAAGGTTTCTCAAGCACGTGGAGAGGAGTCGATTCTTGCTTCACCTGATTGATCTTTCCGCTGTCCCGTTGGAAGACCCTGTTGGCCCGTATCATGCGCTCAATCAGGAACTCCGGTTGTTCAGTCCGCTGCTTGGCCAAAGACCTCAGGTGATCGTATTAAATAAGGTGGACAAACCCGGTACCAGAGATGTGGCGGAAAGACTTCGCGATCTTCTTGAGCCATTAAATCCAGACGTATGGGTTATTTCAGCCGTTACTGGTAAGGGCTTGGAGCAATTAAAAGATCATTTGGCCGGGCTGGTCGAGAAGGCCAGGCGTGCACATTAACTTTAGCTCACTCTTAACCAATAAATACAAAAATCTTTTGTCGATGTTGCAGCACTAAAGAACTACGACTTATGACTACCAGGAAAGAGCGTCTTCAGATTCGAAGAGATATTTTTGACCGTGTTAGGCGAGCCGTCGTCAAGGTCGGCAGCGGGGTGATCACCTCTGATCAAGGTCTAAATACCAGAGTAATAAGACGCCTGGCGCAAGAGGTCTCTATGCTTATGGAACAGGGGATTCAGGTGATCCTTGTCAGCTCAGGGGCTATCGCATCAGGGGTGAAAAAGATGGGTATGGCGGAAAGGCCTGCTGATGTCCCTCATAAACAGGCGGTTGCGGCTATAGGGCAGTCCGGGCTCATGTTAGAGTATGAGAAATCCTTTGGTCGATACCAGAAAAAGGTCGCTCAAATCCTGTTGACCAGGGATGACCTTTGCAACCGGAGGCGTTATCTGAATGCCCGCAATACCATACACGTTCTGCTGGGCTGGAAGATTGTTCCTGTCATCAACGAGAATGATACAGTGGTTGTGGAGGAGCTCAAATTCGGAGACAATGACAACTTAGCGGCCATGATTACCCATTTGATGGATGCGCAGATACTTATCAACCTGACCGATATTGACGGCTTTTACGACAAAGACCCCAGGGACCACAAAGACGCCTTGCTAATACCTTTGGTGTCGAAGATCGACCGTGGCATGGAGAAGGCCGCCCGTGATATTCCCGGTGCTTTCGGCATGGGCGGGATGTCAAGCAAGATCAAAACGGCAAAGAAGGTAACCACGAGCGGGATTCCAGTGATCATTGCGAGCGGCCTTAAACCTAACATCCTGAAAAAGCTGTTCGAGGGCCGGGACGCGGGAACCCTTTTTCTCCCAAGAAAGGAAAAAATGGGGAGAAGAAAATGTTGGATTGCCTTCACCCTAAAGGCAAGGGGTACTATCAAGGTCGACAAGGGAGCGGCTAAGGCCATCCGCAAGGAAGGCAGAAGCTTGCTGCCGATCGGGATTGTGGATGTTAAGGGTGACTTTGGCGTAGGCGCTGCGGTTTGTTGCATAGACCCTGATGGAGTATCTTTTGCCAGAGGACTTGTAAACTATAATGCATCCGATATCAGGAAGCTCATGGGCCTTAGAACGAACCAGATCGAAAAACGATTGGGATATAAGCACTATGGAGAAGTGATTCACAGGGATAACTTGGTCATCACTGCGGACGACAAGGAGGGGGCCGTATGTCAATAGAAGAGACGATTAAGGAAATGGCCAGAGATGCAAAAGAAGCTGCGAAGGTAGTAGCCCGTCTAAGTATGCAGGAAAAGGACGATGCCTTAGAGCGTATTGCCCAAAGGCTCCTTGATCAGGCCGCAACGATCAAGCGGGAAAACGAAAAGGACCTGGAATATGCAAGGGGAAAAGGGCTTTCAGAGGCGATGATCGACCGGCTCATGGTCAGTGATGCGGTCATCGAATCTATGGCACAGGGCCTGCGCGACGTGATTTCGCTTCCCGACCCGGTCGGAAGTGTTACCGGTATGTGGCTGCGCCCCAATGGTCTCCAGGTGGGTCGCGTGCGCATTCCACTGGGCGTTATCGGGATGATTTACGAGTCAAGACCGAATGCCACCATCGACGCTGCAGGGCTTTGCCTGAAGGCCGGCAACGCGGTCATCCTGCGCGGAGGCTCAGAGGCATTTCATTCAAATACCGTCCTTGCCCGGATCATTCAGGGGGCGCTTCAGGAGACCGGCGTACCAAAAGCTGCTGCCCAGGTCGTTCCGGTGCGGGACAGGGCTGCCGTGAACGTGCTCCTTGCCCAGGAAGAACATGTGGATCTTATTATCCCCAGGGGGGGCGAGGGGCTGATTCGTTTTGTGGTTGAAAATTCCAAGATCCCGGTCCTCAAGCATTATAAGGGTGTCTGCCATGTTTACGCGGACAAGGACGCGGACCTTGGTATGGCCGAAGAGATCTCATACAATGCCAAGGTTCAACGGCCGGGTGTTTGTAATGCAATGGAAACCCTGCTGGTTCATGAGGCCGTAGCCGAGTCGTTCCTCCCTCCAATGGCCAAGCGTTTCACAGAGGCGGGCGTTGAGCTGCGTGGGTGTCCCAAGACCTGTAACATCGTGCCCGAGGCCAAGAAGGCGGCTGAAGAGGATTGGCCAACCGAGTATTTGGACCTGATTCTTGCAGTAAAGGTGGTCGCCTCTATGGAAGAGGCGATGGAGCATATTGCGCGGTACGGTTCTGCCCACACCGAGGCGATTGTTACTTCAAACTACAACCGGGCACGGCGATTTCTGAGGGAGGTGGATGCCTCTGTCGTTCTGGTAAACGCCTCCACACGGTTCAATGACGGAGGAGAGCTTGGTTTAGGGGCCGAGATCGGAATCAGCACTTCCAAGCTTCATGCTTACGGGCCTATGGGCTTGGAGGAGTTGACAACAACCAAGTTTGTGGTCTTTGGAGACGGACAAATCAGAACATAGGGTGAATTTGTGCGCTTAGGTCTCTTTGGCGGTACCTTTGATCCTGTCCATCTCGGCCATCTCAGGGCTGCGGTAGAGGTCCGGGAAGCTTTCAAGCTCGACCGGCTCTTGTTGATCCCGTCTGCCTATCCTCCTCATAAGAGAGCCGGCCATGTGGCCGATGCCGAGGATCGCCTTGAAATGATCCTCCTTGCCATCCAGGGGGAGACCTCCCTTGAGGTCTCTGATGTGGAACTGGCTCGCCCCGGCCTTTCGTATACGATCGAGACCTTGCGACACTTCCAGGACCGGTTTGGTCCTGAAAGTGACATACACTTTATTGTCGGAGACGATGCCTTTTCAGAGATCACCACATGGAAATCGTATCAGGAGCTTTTTTCGGCTGCTCATTTCATTGTGATGACGCGTCCAGGTTCCACGCTACGTAGCTTAGAGGATTTTATTCACACACAAATATCCGCGGACTATCAATACGATCCTGCGTCCAGGCGATACACTCACCCCGAGTGGCACAATATTTCTTGTCTTGATATTACCCATCTCGATATTTCGTCCACTAAGATACGAGAACGTGTCAAACAGGGCCGCTCTATCCGTTTTCTTGTCCCCGACTCGGTTGAAAGCCTTATCGCAAAAAAGGGACTTTACCGATGACGCCGTCTTACGAGAAAGGGGTTGGGCGGTATGTCAAGGCGGTCCTGGGAATGAAGGCGTTTGACATAGTAGTACTTGATGTGCGCGATCTGGCTTCCTTTGCAGACACCTTCATTATATGCAGCGGCCGGTCCCATCGGCAGGTGTCGGCCATTGCTGAATTCGTTAATAAGGACCTCAAGACGAGAGGGATAAAACCTTTGGGCATAGAGGGGCTCCGAGAAGGACACTGGGTCCTCATGGATTATGGGGATGTTATCGTTCACGTCTTTTACGAACCTATACGAATCTTCTATGACCTTGAAGGCCTGTGGTCAGATGCCAGGCGAATAGAAGAAAGAGAGCTGAAGACACTTTAGGCACTTCTTATGAAACAGCTACCCCAAAAAAAAGAAACTTTCCAGCTTATCAGTCCGAAGGACCTCCTGAGGCTGCCCGGCAAGAAGGCCCTTGAACTGATCCTTGAGTCGCCCACGCCTGTCACGCTGGTGCAATCCCTCGCCGAAGAGGACCTGTTCTGGCTCGTCCATGACATCGGGCTTGAAGATGCCCTGCCTATTCTATCCCTGGCCTCCAATGATCAGTGGCAGTATCTGGTGGACCTGGAGGTTTGGAAAAAGGATCGCCTGGAGGTCGATTCGGTTAACCAATGGATAGGCCTTCTCCTCAAAGCAGACCACGAGAGATTCTTGAACTGGGGACTACGGGAGCACATTGAGCTTGTCGAGCTTCATCTTGCCAAAAACATCGAGGTTAGAATCAGGGAAGAGGATGAATCCCCCTCTGATTTTGATAAGAACTATTTCACCCTGGATGAAGTTTTCTATATTCGTATCAAGGATGAAAAATACGATCAGATCATCAGGGACTTTCTTGAACACTTTGCACACCACGACCTGGAAAAATTTCATGAGGTGCTGCTTGGATTGGTTGGTGTGCTGCCAGCAGAAATAGAGGAAAACCTATATAGGCTCAGAAATGTTCGGTTGGTTGAAAAAGGTTTCCTCCCATTTGAGGAGGCCATCGGGATCTATCAACACCTGAACCCGCAGAGCCTTCTTGAAAAGGAGCAACAGCCCGGCAAAGTCATAAAAGAGGGCCAGCCCGCTCAACCGGTACCAGCCTCCACATTGCTTCTTATCAAGGATCAGGACCCTTTTTATCTCTCTTTAAAACGCATAGAAGACAACCATATCCTGGACCAACTTCAAATAGAATTTGCTGCGATGTGCAACCAGATTATTTCTGCGGACAGCCTCGTGGTTCGGGATAAGGAAATCTTGGCGGATGTTGTAAGAAAGGCTTGCGGATATCTGAGCATCGGACTTGAAAAAGTGACAGGCGGAGATCCGGAGAGGGCCGCTCGATTACTCGAAAGGTTCCATTTACACCAGGTCTTCCGCGTGGGTTACGGGGCTGCCCTTGAGCTAAAATGGAAGACGGAGAGATGGCTCAAAGATAGTTGGTTTGCCGGCCAGGCCCTTGGCCTGGGCTTCTGGGGAGAGGCCTGGGAGGGGATACTGGAAGGCCTGTTAAAGAAACGGCCGGTTTTTTATACGGGCCTTTCCAAAGGCGGGCCATACCGTGAGTTCGGAAGCTTGGAAGAGATCACATATTGCCACACAGCCCTTGACCAGGTCATGGCCGTGGACCACCTTCTCTCCATGTTGTTTGCTCAAACCGTCCTCGCTCACCCGGTTCATGCCTATCATCCGGTTACCTACAAAAACCTTTTTTTGACCTGCTGGGCTCGATACCGCCTGGGCCTGACAGAAGAAACCGAGCCCATTGAGATCGAGGAGTTGAAAGCCTTTTTCAGAAATCTTTGGGTGAAAGAGACTAGGCCGTATCAGATTGACACAAGGATGAAACAGGACTTTTTGGGCTGGCTTCAAATGCGATGTGAACAGGCTGTTACTGAGATCCCGGGCCGAGCGGGCAAGGTCCTTGACCACATTTTTGACGAGCTTGAAAAAGAATACGGATCGGTTCACCTTGAGGATCTAGATCCAAGATACATCAAGCATTTCTTGGTCGCTCCCTGAGAGATAGTATTTTCGATTTGCGGCTGGCGCCTTGAGAACAGTATGGATTGCGGATTTAGGTTGCACATCATTTCGATCCACATTAAACTGATTATTTGCTTACCGTGGACTTCGGAGGAAGATGCAGAAAATACCGATCGACCGTGCCATGCCCGGGATGAAACTTGCGAAACCGGTCGCCAACGACAGGGGAATCGTCCTGTGTGGCCCGGGAGCTGAACTGACGGAGGAAATGATCGAGCGTCTTTCCGGTATGGGGGTCAAGCGTATCACGGTGGAGGGGCATCCCATCGATACAGGCGAGCCGGAGAAGAGCCTTAGCCAACACATAGACGAACTTCACGCCCGTTTCAGGAAGGTGGAAAAGGACCCGCTCATGAAAAGGGTCAAGGATATTTTTTTGGAACGGTTAAAGGAAACAACAGACGAGTAATGACGGTTGACAAGAAGAATATCCGGAAACGGGTAGAGGCATTGAAAAGCGTGCCGACCATGCCGGGCACCTTTGAAAAAATCAGCCGATTGATAGATAGTTCGAAGACGGCTGCTGCTGATATTGCAGATGTTATTTCGTCCGACCAGGCGCTGTCCGCCAAAGTCCTGCGGCTTGTCAATTCCGCATTCTATGGGTTCCCCGGCCGCATCTCAAATGTGACACATGCGCTGATTATCCTCGGGTTCGACGTAGTCAAGGGGCTTGTTCTGAGCACTTCTGTTTTCGACATGATGCTTGCAAGGGGGTTATTCGGCCTCTGGGGACATTCGCTCGGGTGCGCCATAACCGCCGGAGTCATTGCCAGAAAAATAGAACACCCGGACCCGGAGGAAGCTTCCGTGGCCGCTCTCTTGCATGACCTCGGCAAGGTTATCATAAAGATAGAGGTTCCGGAGGAATCATCACTCATAGAGGAGGCGGTCGAAAAAAAAGAGATTTCAGTATATGAGGCAGAAGAAGATATTCTAGGATTCAACCACGCTACGGTCGGGAAATGGCTCAGTAAAAAATGGAATCTGCCTCCAGCGCTTGCCGATCCGATCGCCCATCATCATGCCCCGGGACTCGCGAGATTAGCCCCAAAGCAAACCGCGATCGTCCATCTTGCCGACACCCTTATCCGTGCCAGGGGCTTTGGTTCTGGAGGAGACAGCCTGGTACCTCAAATAGACGCCAAGACCTGGGGGGCCTTGCATATTTCTGATCCCCTTTTAGAGGAGATCATCAATGAAATGGACGATAAATTGGAGGATGCCGAAGATCTTCTCGCCAACGATGACAACTGAACGGCTCTAACTTATGCAACTTGGGGTGAAGCCCATAGTTTTGCTATGACTCAACACAAGAAAAGAATCCTCATTGTTGATAGGAACCCGGACGCCGCAGAAGAGATTAGACAGCTCTTAGAGGCGGATGAGGGCCGGTTTACCGTTTACAGCGCAGAATCACCTCGCCATGCCATTGACACCATATACAATGAGCCTCCGGGTCTTGTCATTATCGGCCATTCACTGGAGGCCGGTGAAGGCGACGATCTTTGTTGTAAGATCAAATCCGATACAGTCTTCGGACACCTGCCTATTATATTGCTACTGGACAGCGCGAGTCATGGCACTGGAATCGACTGGGAGAAGACACCGGCGGATGACTATCTCGGGAAACCGCTCGATCCCAAAGAGGTACAAAATAGGATTTCTCTGGCCTTTGCACGAGCCGCGAGGACGGGAGACTCCAATCCACTGACACGCCTTCCCGGGAACCATTCGATCATGGACGAGATACAGGGGCGCATTGACAGCGGTCTCCCCTTTGCTGTTGCTTATGTCGACCTTGACAACTTCAAATCTTACAATGATAAGTACGGATTTGTTCGTGGGGACGAGGTCCTAAAGATGACCGCCCGTCTCATTGCCAATTCCATACGTCAGCTTGGTTCCCCGCAGGCCTTTGTAGGCCACATTGGAGGGGACGACTTTGTCTTCATTGTCCCGCCCGATCAATTAGATAGCACCTGTACAGAAATCATCAGAAATTTCAATCTTATCATAGGAAACTTTTACGATGAAGAGGACAGGATACACGGCTTCATTGAATCTACAAATCGCAAAGGCGAAAAGGAGCGTTTCCCTGTTATCTCACTCTCGATAGCAGTCGTTACGAATGAATACAGGCCGATAAAGCATATCGGTGAGGTTAGCGCCGTTGCCGCGGAGCTCAAAAAACGCGTCAAGTCTATGGAGGGGAGCACATACTTGAAAGATCGACGAGGGTCGAAGGATCAATCTTTCTGAGACCGGAAGTTGAACCATTGAAGCCCTCTAATTTCCATAAGGTCGGATGCATTTTTTACATCATTATACACGCCTTTTTGGACATTGTGGCCCTAATCTTTAAATATGTCTATATCAAAAATTAGATCTTAGACTCTTAACTTCTACTTCTTGCAGCTTTGGGTTTTCACCTTTACTCTCCTTCAATATCGACGATTTCAAGCTCTTTCCCCGACACAAGTGCGATGAGCGCCCCTTTGCATTGGGGACAAAGGAAGAAAAGGCCGTCCGCCTCAAAATCAATCTCACAATCCCGGCAATGCGCCCTTACGGGGACAACCTCCATAACCAGTTCGGCCCCATCCGCCAGCGTGCCCCGTGAAATCACCTCAAAAGAAAAGCTGAGGGCCTCGGGCGCTATCGTGGAGAGCTTCCCTATGCGCAGGCGCACCTGGTTGACCTTGGAAAGCCCGTGCTTTTTCCCCTCGTCCCGGACGATCTTGAGCAGGCTTTCGGCAACGGCAAGTTCATGCATTAATCAAGGAATCCCTCCTGAATGGTGACCTTACTCTTTTTGCGCAGCCCGGCCAGGAATTCCCCGACAGCACCCTGGCGTTTCTGGAGCAAAAGGCTGGATTTGATCTGCGATTTTTTGTCCTCAAGCCCGTCCGGGCCGGCCTCCTGCCGGGCTTTGAACCGGAGCACATAATAATACCCTTGCCTCCCTTTGATCACAGCATCCGGGAAGGGTTTTGACGGGCTTAACGAAAAGGCTGCTTCCCGGATCTCCGGCTCCGAACCGATCTCCGGTATCGCTCCGAACCGTCCGAAAAAATCAGTGCTTCTTGCCTTCAGCTGTTGGCTCGCGACAGCCTTTTGAAACCCTGCTCCGCCTTTTAGGTCCTTTAAAAATTCCTCAGCATCCTGTTTAGCCTGATCGCTTTGTTTGGCTTTGATCAGGTTTTGCCTCACCTTTTTTTCTACTTGTTTCAAATCGGGAATCTTGGACGGCTCCTTGGCAATGGGTTGAAGTATATAGTATCCGTCTGACAGTTTGATGGGCTCACCCACCTCGTTTTCGTTGAGATCAAAGGCTGTTTTGGCAAACCTTTTCTGCTCTTTAATCCCCTTTACGGGTCCGGCGCGTGGGAAGGACTCGGTTTCATGGACCTTGAGTTGGCTGGCCTCTGCAGCATCAGATATGTTGCCTGCCCTGTAACAGGCCTCATAGATTTCTTCGGCCCGATCAAAGGCGAGTGTTTTGGCCTGTGCTTTGAATTCCTTGAAACCAATACGGAGATATTGTACCTTGACCTTGACAGGTATCTCATATGTTTTCTTATGCTTTGAGAAATAGGTCTCGATCTCTTCCGGGATCACCTCAACGTTTTTATAAGCCGAAGGCTTGAAGAGCACGTAGTCGAGGCTTACCTTCTTTTCAAGCCATTTGTAGGCCTCAAAGGCCTCGGCATCCGACACCTTGATGCTCCCGAGGATAAGGCCTTGAAGTTTGTCAACGAGAAGCTCATTTTTCTTGCTTTCCTCATACATCTCGGGTGTCATCCGATTACGCGCCAAGACTCGCTGGTATAGCCGGGGATCAAATCGGCCATCCCTGTGAAACGCCGGCACCCGCTCGATTGTCCTGAATAACTCCTCGTCGGTTACGCGGAAATTTAGCCGGGTTGCTTCCTGGAGAAGAAGCCGGCGGTTGATGATTTGGTCCAATGCCTGTTTTTTGATGTTCAGGCTTCGGAGAAATTTCTCATCTAAGGCATTTCCGAACTGTCTTCGGTACGTTTCCATCAATTGATCGTAAACGCCTCGGAATTCATCGCGAGCAATAGGCGCACCGTTCACAAGCGCGATCCGGTTGCCTTTCTGGGCGCGATAACTTCCGACCCCCCAGAATACAAAGACTACTACAATAGCACCCAGGGCTAATTTGATAAGCCATGACTGGGCGTGTTTTCTCATCAAATGAAGCATAATTACCTCGCATTATAATTTTGGAACCGCAACAGCGAGCCCCGGTGAAATATGCGCTGCATTTCACGGGGGAAGCCGCATTCTCCGCAGTCTGAGGCGGATTGCAGGGAGCTTTAATTTCTCTGTCTAAGAAACCGGAGAAGTCCGCCGGCGAGTATTATATCTTTTTCCCTCTGATTAAGGTCGATACGTACGTCAAAGGTGCTGTTGCGGGTTTTATTTGCGACACGAAGCGTTTCGCCGTTTTTCATTGATGTTATCACGTCATCAATGACAAGCTGGTCGCCGGGCTGTATTTGCTCAAGGTCTTCATCTCTCATAAGGGTCATTGGAAGAATGCCGAAGTTGATGAGATTTGCCCTGTGAATCCGTGCAAAAGATCGTGCTATGACTCCTTTGATTCCCAGAAACATTGGTGCCAGGGCAGCGTGTTCCCGGCTGGAACCCTGGCCATAGTTCTTCCCTGCTGCGATAAACCCGCCTTCCCGCTCCCCTGCCCTTTTGGCAAAACCGGGATCGTGATTGGAAAACACGTATTCGGAAATAGCCGGGATATTGGAGCGCAAAGACATGATGTGCGTACCTGCCGGCATAATGTCGTCTGTAGTAATATCGTCTCCCAGGCGAATCAACACCTCGCCCTCGAGGGTCTCAGGCATGGCCCGGCCCATGGGAAGGGGCTTGATATTGGGGCCCCGCACTACTTCCACGGATTCAGGATTATCCGGAGGTGATACAAAGAGGTGGTCGATTATTGGGAAAGTTTCAGGTATGTCAACCTTGGCCGGTTCGCCGAACGACCTCGGATCAGCAAGCTCGCCTTTAAGCGCTGATACCGCAGCTACCTGTGGACTGCAAAGATAGATCTCTGCACTTTGAGTTCCGCTTCTGCCCTTGAAGTTTCGATTAAACGTCCTGAGGCTCACGCCGTCAGTAGACGGAGATTGCCCGATACCAATGCAGGGACCGCACGCACATTCAAGAATACGGGCACCCGCCTTTATGATGTCGTTCAAGGCCCCGCTTTCGGCCAGTGCCGCCAGCACCTGCCTGGAGCCGGGTGCTATGACCAGGCTTGTCTCAGGGTGCACGGATCTTCCTTTCAGGATGCTCGCCACAACAGCCAGGTCCATGTAGGAAGAGTTGGTGCAGCTCCCTATGACCACCTGGTCGAGTTTCAGCCCGGCAATCTCTCTTACAGCACAGACTACATCCGGCATGTGGGGCTGCGCTACCATCGGCTCCAGTTCGTCAAGGTCTATGGTCAGGACTTCGGCATAGGATGCACCGGGGTCTGCGGAAAGGGGCCTGAAGTCGTTTTCTCTCCCCTGCGATCTTAAGAAGCGATGAGTAATTTCATCACTTGGAAAGATGGAACTCGTAGCTCCTGCTTCTGCGCCCATGTTGGCAATCGTGGCCCGCTCGGGTACCGACAGGGTGGCCACACCCGGGCCGCCATATTCAAATACCTTCCCGACGCCTCCTTTCACGGAGACGCGCTGGAGCAATTTCAGGATAATGTCCTTGGCCGTGACCCAGAGAGAGAGCCTCCCCTCCAGCCGCACCAGTACCACTTCGGGACAGGTCAGGCGGAACGGATGCCCTGCCATGACCATCGCAACATCAAGGCCTCCGGCCCCGATCGCCAGCATTCCAAGACCTCCCCCTGTTGATGTGTGGCTGTCGGAACCCAGGAGGGTGTCACCCGGGATCCCGAATCGCTCCAGGTGCACCTGGTGACAGATGCCGTTGCCCGGACCGGAAAAGATAAGACCGTATTTAGCTGCAAAAGATCGCAAAAACCGGTGGTCATCACTGTTTTGGAAGCCGGCCTGGAAGGTATTGTGGTCCACGTAACTGACTGAGCGTTTGGTTGCAACCCGAGGCACCTCAAGCGCCTCAAACTGCAGGCACGCCATGGTGCCGGTGGCATCCTGGGTGAGGGTCTGGTCGATCGGAAACTCTATGGACTTACCGGGTATAGGTGCCGGGCTTATCCCGTGCGTTTCTAAGATCTTCTCAAAAATGTTTTTGTCCGACATAATGCCTCTCTAATTAGCACCAAAGCATGACTTCGTCAACGGCGGGTGCATGATCTGTGGCCTTGGCACAGCCGCAGAGATAAAAAATTGACGATCAGCTTTAATTATTATAAAATATAATATATAAAATATTGACGGTGCACCTTAAAGCCGGTAGCTGTGGCCTTAAATCTCTAAAATAGTTGGGATGAATATGGATGTAAAAATGATTAATCCTTTTATTAATGCCACAGTCAATGTCCTTGAAACCATGGCCTTTACCAAGGTCCGGGCGGGAAATCCCTACCTGAAGAAAGATCAGGTAGCCCAAGGCGATGTTTCAGGGGTGATCGGGCTGATGGGGAAGGTCAGTGGAACTATTTCGGTCAGTTTTACTGAAAAGAGCATTCTGTCCATTGTCTCGAGTATGCTTGGAGAAGAGATAAAGGAATTGAACGAAGAGATAAAGGATGCAGTAGGTGAGATTACCAACATGATCTCCGGGCAGGCAAGGCTGAAGTTGGAGGAGGTAGGCAGGTCGCTGAAGGCTGCCATACCGACGGTGATTATGGGTAAGGATCATTCCATAATCCATATTACCAGTTCCCCCATCATAGCCATTCCATTTAGTACCGACAATGGCGAGTTTACCATTGAGGTGTGTTTTGAAGAGTAAAAGGGGCCATGGCTAAGGAGGGCCGAGATATGGATTTCGACATGAGGGTATTGGTGGTTGATGATTTTGCCACCATGCGGCGTATAATAAAGAATGTCCTTAAGCAGATCGGTTTTACAAACGTAGTGGAGGCGGACGACGGGACAAGCGCCCTTACGGTTCTTAAGAAGGACAAGATTGACCTGATAGTATCCGATTGGAATATGCCCAAGATGACGGGTCTGGACCTGTTGAAGGCCGTAAGAGGAGACGAATCGATAAAAGATATTCCGTTTCTGATGGTCACTGCAGAGGCACAACAAGATAGTATTGTAGAAGCGGTTCAGTCGGGTGTGAACGATTACGTTGTAAAGCCCTTTACGGCAGATGTCCTTAAGGAAAAGATAGACAAGATATTTAGCGAATAGAATAGCCAAAAACCTATTTTGTCCAAAAAGCCCTCATATTGTGATCTCGCATCCTCTCGATCATTTCATCCATTTCCCTGGAGGAAAGGCCCCCCAGTTCTATAAAGTACTCCCCTTCACTTTTTCCAACTAGATTTGCCCGGTCAGGGTGGGTCTCAAAGGCTCTCTTCCTATACGCAGATTTAAGTTTCGATGGTTCAAGATCTCTTAAAAAATCGATTGAAAGCTGGACAGCAGGGCCGAACAGGATCCGGCAGGCATTTAAAAGGTCTTTTTTATGCGTGACAGATAACATGCCTTGTCTCTCTTAAATTTTCTGAAAAATACTTATCATGTCCTACTCAAGGCTAATCAATATGTTGTATTATTGTCAAGAAGAAAAGCTATATATTGGGCTTACATACTAACAGGAACGTCAAATAGTTTACATCTAAACAGACTTGTTGCTCAAACAGGTGCACACAAACCGTTACAGGGGATCTCTTTTTGAGGCAGGTCAATTCTTCTCTTCCGACTTAGGCGGGCTCGTCAGGGCAAGACGACGGTGGCACACAAATCAGTGCCTACAATTGCTCAGCACTGGCCTTCAAGTGGAGCAAGAGTTTGTTGAAGACCTTTTCGAGTCTCATGGATTGATCAAAGATGATTTTTGTATATTCCTTTAATTTGTCTTCCGGGCAGTCCTTGGTGTATGCAAGTCTTGAAAATCCCCCGATAGCGGCGAGAGGATTTCTCAATTCATGCATCAATTGAAGAGCCACACGATTTGCAAAATCAAGTACTACCTTGTGCTTCTGAATCTGGTAAAGCCGTCTCTTTTCTATAAGACGGGTCACACACATGCTGATATCTAAGCGTTTGAAAGTCTTTTTTACAAAATCATAGGCTCCGACCTTGATGGCCTGAACTGCCCTGTTATAGTCTCCGTGTCCGGTGATAAATACAATGTCACATTCGGGGCAGATTTCCTTAAAACGTTTGGAAAATTCAAGCCCGTCCATGTTCGGCAAGCCGATATCCACAAAGGCAAAATCGTATTTGCTGCCATTTACGGACGCAAGGGCCTGTAACGGATCCAGGAATATTTCATAGGCCACGTCCGAATCTTTCAGGACCGAGGCAATAAACTCACAAATCTCGTTGTCATCATCCAAAATAAGAGCTTTCATCGCATACGCCTTGGCACGGGGAAGCGCTTTTTCTTTCTCCTCGGTCAACATAGCCTTTAGATTAACTCCTTGGTGTCCTGATGGCAAATAGATTCCTGTCTTTCAAATCATGCAAGTCTGATGCCAAGCGCATGGCGCGGAGCAGCATTAATATCATAAAATATCAAGTAGTTTGAGAGGGGGCGTCCGGTGCTAAGAAGCTGACGAGAAGATACGAAAAGATATGACACAACACAGGGAAAATATTGCCCCCGCCACGTAGCTCTATGCTGGTGTCTTATGCCGTAAATTCGTATCACATAAAATGATAATGGTAAATTTGACCCGGGGATGCTACTCTGATTCTCAACTGAGGACGAAAAAATCTATGAGGAAGAGAAGATTTTGGGTTTGCCTCTTGGCGCTGGGTATTTCTTCTGTATCGGTCCAGCTTGTGATGATCCGCGAGGTCATGTCCTCCTTTGGCGGGAACGAACTCGTCATAGGGGGCGTGATCGGCACATGGCTCCTCTTTACGGGCATTGGGAGCGCCCTGGGGGTGCCACTGGCCAGAAAGGGAGATCCTGAAAAGATACTCTTTCTCGGACATCTCCTTATAGCGGTCCTGCCGTTTGCCCAGATTGCCGCCATACGAGCCCTTCCGCTTTTTTGGGTACGGGGTGAGATGTTGGGGCTGACCCCTGCCATTGCCGGGAGCGCTGTCGTACTTATTCCATACTGTCTTGTGGGTGGCGCCATGATACCACTGGCAGGCGCACTGCTGCAGGGAAAGGATACCACGAGTAAAGTTTATGTTGTCGACACCCTGGGCGATATCGGGGGCGGACTCCTCTTCAGTCTTATCTTTGTCTACCTGCTTTCCCACTGGGACAGCTTTATAGTCCTCGGATTCCTGAATCTCTTTGCCGCCTTTATTATGCTCTCTTATAAGTCGCTCCCCATTGTGTGTCTTTTGGGGTTCGGGATACTGGCAGTCAGGCCTTTTGATGCGGCTACCCTTTCTAGGCGCTTCCCCGGCCAGGAGATCGTCTTACACAAAAACACCCCGTTTGCTCAGCTTACTATCTCGAAAACAGGCAGGCAATTCAATGTCCTGCAGGACGCCATTCCACTGTTTTCAACCGGCGACCTCGATATGGAGACTGTTGCCCACCTGCCCCTCTCTCAGGTGCAAGAGGGGGCCAGGGTGCTGTTGATCGCCGGGGGGGTCTTTGGCACCATTGAGGAGATCTCCAAACACAATCCAGCAAGGATAGACTATGTGGAACTCGACCCGGCTATCCTGGGCCTGGACAAACTAATACACAGGAGTCTTGACCGTTCTTTTGTGAACGTCCATGTGGGAGACGGTCGCCTCTTTGTGAAGAAAACGCCCATGGAGTATGAAGCCGTCATTGTAGACCTTCCGGATCCTGAAAATGCCCAGCTTAACCGTTTCTATACCAAAGAGTTTTTCAATGAGGCAAAATCGATCCTCGCCAAAGACGGGGTTCTTGCCTTTACGCTGATAGGTTCTGAAAACTACCTTGAAGAGACGGGGCTCGCATTGAATCGTTCAATCTATGCCGCCCTTAAAAGAGTCTTCAAGCATATTCTGGTCTTTCCCGGAACGACACATTATTACCTGGCCTCTGATGCTCCTTTAAAGCCCAATATCGCCGGTCTTCTGGCCGGCCGGGAGATCACCACTAAGCGTTTAGTGGATTACGATCTGCCCACCATGACGGATCCGTTTCGTCTCAACATACTCAGGCGCCTCCTCTCTGAAAAAGAGGTCCAGCCAAACAGGGATCTTTCCCCGCTGGCGTTCGGCCATTTAATTGATTTGTGGCTGAAAAAAACCGGGAGCCCAAAGACGGTCCTTTACGTGATCGTTATAGCCGTCCTTGGGTTTGCGGCCCTGGCGTGCCGTAACGACCGTCTGCGTTTTACGATTGCAACCTCCGGGTATGCTGGTATGGCTTTTGAGCTGTCGCTTCTCCTGCTGTTTCAAGTGATATATGGTTACGTATACTTAGGGATTTGCATCTTTATAACTCTATACATGATAGGTGCCGCACTTGGGGCGTTTGTGTCCGGAAGGTTGAACAAGGCGGCCGCCCGGCAGGTGTTGGCCTGTGACGCAGGCCTTATCCTTTTCGCGGGCCTGGCATGTATTGCAGCGCAGGCAGGGACCCTTCTTAAGGGGCACGTCTTTTTGTTTGTTATGCAGTATCTTGCCATTCCGGGTCTGTTGTTTGCCGTGGCCTTTGTTGCAGGTTGCCAGTTTTCAGCAGTCTCGCGCATGGCCCGGGGAATAGGGGCAGAGATTACAGGCCGCCTTTATGTGTCGGACCTCGCCGGTGCAGCCTGTGGTACTATATTGACAGTGCTTGTCTTTCTCCCTAAGATGGGAATCATGGGGGTGTTGATTTCAGTGCTCGCCTTGAAATGTCTGAGTCTTGGCCTTAACGCTATGGTTGTGTCGAAATGAACTTAGCGCCCTTTCTGTTGGATTAAAAGAAGGTGAAACAGGCGAACGGTTAACGAGTAACGAGCAACTTTCCGATATGGACCTATCCCGTAGAGATTTTGTAAGAACCACCCTTTGTGCCGCATGCGGCGCAATGCTCTTCCCCCTGGATCCTGCATGGGCGGAAAAGCGGTTTTCAACAACAGACCCCAATGTTAAGGAGGCCTTCTTTTATAAGAAGCTGGCCGGCGGCACGGTCCAGTGCGGCACCTGCCCACATGAATGCGTCGTCCTCCCCGGCAATCGGGGAAGATGCCGTACCAAGGTGAATATAGAGGGGAGGCTTTACACCATTTCTTATGCCAACCCGTGCGTTATGCATGTGGATCCGGTGGAGAAGAAGCCCCTTCAACATTTCTATCCCGGGACCAAGGCCTTCTCGCTTGCGGTGGCCGGATGCAATTTCCACTGCCTCAATTGCCAGAACTGGGAGATATCGCAGACCAGCCCGGACAAAACCCGCAACAATAACGTTCCGCCAGACGAGGTTGTCTTGATGGCCGCAGGATACGGTTGCAAGAGCATTGCTTATACCTATTCCGAGGCCACGACCTTTTATGAATATATGGTCGATATCTCGGAGAGGGCCAAAAAAGTCGGCATCAAGAATATCTGGGTCAGCAATGCATACATCAGCCAGGCCGCCCTGAATCGGTTGTGTGATGTGATCGATGTGGCGAGCGTGAACCTGAAGAGCTTTTCAGATAAGATCTACTGGGACCTGAACGGCGGGCATCTTGAGCCAGTGCTTGAAACCTTCAAGACCCTGCACCAACGGGGGGTCTGGATGGAAATCATCAACCTGGTCATTCCTACCTACACGGATGACATGGAGATGATCAAGAGGATGTGCGGGTGGATCCTGGGCAACCTCGGCCCTGAATATCCCCTGCACTTTTCCAGGTTCCACCCCCAGTACAAGCTCGTTCACCTGCCGCCCACTCCGGTTGAGGTCTTGCAAGAAGCAAAAGAGGCGGCCTTAAAAGAGGGGCTCCATTATGTTTATATCGGGAATGTGCCGGGCTTGGGTGATAAAACAATATGTCCCAAGTGCAAACGGATCGTGATTAAAAGAAAGGGATACACCCTCGTGTCGAACCATGTGCAAGATGGGAAATGCAAATTTTGTGGAACTGCCATTAGTGGCCGGTGGGAGTGAGGGAGAGTTGATAATTGATAATGAATAATTGATAGTTGATAATGAATAATGGATAAGGGAGCGGGGTATGAAGGGAAATGATATTTCTAAATCAAATATCAAATATCAAATATTGACGGTCATCTTGATCTTTACTTGTGTTGGGGCTCGCTTGTGCATTGCGGGTGAGAGCCGCGACAAGGTACGGCCTGCTGCGGTTGCAGGTATGTTTTACCCGGGCGCACCCGATAAGCTGCGTCGAATGGTTCGCACCTATCTCAAAGATGCCC
>Ga0114923_10001038_pt1 | contig 19627 bp, 9 predicted proteins | sample SumtaG_FD_89578 | JGI IMG/M metagenome (GOLD analysis project Ga0114923, IMG submission 89578) | Deep subsurface microbial communities from Indian Ocean to uncover new lineages of life (NeLLi) - Sumatra_00157 metaG | ecosystem: Environmental > Aquatic > Marine > Oceanic > Sediment | place: near...
AACCCGCGCCCGCGCCCGAACCCGAGCCCGAACCCGAACCCGCGCCCGAGCCCGAACCCGAACCCGAGCCCGAACCTGGTTCTCCTATAAAGGTTCTGGTACCTGTGGAAGGGGTCGGTATACTGGAGTTATCCATTAACGTCAGCGCCAGGGTGTTGAAGGGGGGAAAGGTAGGGGCCATCGAGGTCGATGTGGCCGGTGCTGCTGTCGCAGGATCCGCGCCCGATCCTGTACCTGCGCCCGTTTTACCGGTGATCAGTAATCAGTCATCGGTGGTCGGTAAAGTCGATTCCGAACCCGCGCCCGAACCCGAGTCCGCATCCTCCTTCGCCGAGGCTTCGGCGGACAGGCCCGAACCCGAACCCGAACCCGAGCCTGTACCCGCGCCCGAACCTGTACCCGAATCTGAATCATTAATGACACAGGAGATTTCGGCAAAATCTCCTGTTTTGAATGAGGAACTGCCGCCCCTCGAGGATGCGCCCGACGAGCCCCTAGGCGCGCCTCTGGATGGCCAGGAGCATGATGACCTTCGCATACCGGATCTTCCCCAGGAAGAAAAGATACTCCTGGAAGAGGATCTGGATACAGATGTACTGGCAAAATATTCCCCGGAACCCGCCTCGGGGTACGATCCCACCGTACAGCCGCTTGATTTCGACTTCCCGGAAACGGAGCCGGTTGAGGAACCACCGAAGAAGGGGTTTTTTGGGAGGTTTAAAAAGAAATAGAATGTAGAATGTGGAAAGTAAGAACGAGTGGAAATAGTGGAAAGTGGAAAAATAGAGCTGGTGGAAAGTGGAAAGGACGGGCGGCCTGAGGGTCGCCTTTTTTATTCCTGTAAAAGCGGTAAAAGCTTTTAACGCAGAGGACGCTAGAAAAGAATTAGAGGGGGAGAGTGGGCGAGAGGGTGAGAGGGAGAAAAATCCTTGCTCGAGTCCGATATTTGCATTTGATGTCATTGCGAGCCCCGTGTATTCCTGTGGGCGCGGCAATCCCGGTTTCCATATAGGCGATTAAAGCTGTCTCACGCAGCGTGTCCGCCATAGCCGGAGGCGACGACGGAAGCGAATACCCGGAATCCAGGAAGCAGCGGTTTCTGTGAAGGCGGTGAATTAAACTCCGCTCTTACACGCACTGTTCTTTATGCCTGATTGTTTTTCGCCTTTTCGCCCCCTCTCCCCCTCGCCCTCTCTCCCCCTCCTGCCCTTTGGCCTCATTCTTGCTCCTCTCTCCGGATGAGCTTTTTCACCGATCACCGATCACCGATTACCGGTCACCGCTCCTTCCTCCACTCCGCCCCCGCAGTTATCCTTGCGGTCTCCCTTCTCCTTGGGTGCTTTGTGGGCCGTTTTACCCATAAACAGGATTTGCTATGGCTGTCGGCCACCATGCCAGCCATTTCCATCATGACGATGGTGCAGCCTTCCGCCCTGGCCTTGGGCGCCGTAGGAATTGTCGCCGGTATCACACTCGAAACCCTGAGGGCATATCAATTTGAGAGTGCGCCTGTATTTGATGATATGGACCTGACCCTCAAAGGAAAAGTGGTGGACATAACTCCGTCCTTTTATGGGCAGAATGTCCTTTTGATCAAAGTCTCGGAGGTGTGGGGTGCGGAGCGCCAAACGGTGAACTTTCAACTCAAGGTAAGTGTCCCCGCCAGTGAAGAGATCGTACAGGGGGGTGAGTTCCTCGTGCGAGCCGCTTTGATTAAATCCGGTTTCCCCCGGATAGCTCCCCAGGTGATCAAGGGCCGTGCGGTTTCAGGCGGCTGGTTGCCGGGGCCAAAGGCACTTTCACCTGTCATCAAGGGGCGTGAACATCTACTTAGCGCCCTCGATGCTTTCAGGGACAGCGCAGCCTCCGATCTTCTGAGTGCCATTTCGCTGGGCGAACGGTGGCGTGTGGATGCGGGGACGAGGGACATTCTCAGAATGACCGGCACCTATCACCTTCTGGCCATCTCCGGGGTCCATGTGGGAGCGGCCATCCTTCCGTTCCTTCTCCTCCTGCGCCTTTGCGCCGTTGCTTCACAGCGCACCAGGCCTCGCGCCGTCCGCGTGGCATCTTTGATCCTGTCTGTATGTGCGGTCGGTGTCTATATTTGCTTCACGGGGCTCAGCGCCTCGGCTCTGAGGGCCACAGTATATTTTGTCCTGGTTGGGTCGGCGATCTTTGTGGGTCGCAATTCCTCATCACTGGCCGGCCTTTCCTGGTGCGTTCTCCTCATCGTTTTTTTCAGTGCCGGTCAGCAGCCGGACATTTCCCTTACACTTTCGGCTCTGGCGGTCACCGGTATCGTTCTAAGTGGTCGAGGGTTGAGCGGTCGAGAGCATGGTAATTTTCTGAAAGGGTTGGTGAGAATGACCATGGGGGCCATCCTCTTTACCCTGCCTGTTGCTGTTTGGCTCGCCGGAGGTATTTCCACCGTCGCTCCGGTGGGGAACATCGTCGCCGGCATACCCTTCAGTCTGTTCTTGATACCCTTTGCGGTTCTCATGGATTGGGTCGCTCTGTTCCCATGGATTCCCCTTGAGCCGTTAATAGATATATGGTTGAAGACGGCGGGTCTTGCCCTGGCGCCCATTGCTTACCTGGCCGATCTACCCTATTCATTCCAGCGTCTTTCCCCAGTGGGATCTCTTACCGCTTCCCTGGCTGCCGTTATCGGCATAGTTGTCTGGCGGCAAAAAAAGTACCACCTGGGTGTAGGCATAGCGATCTTCCTTTCCATACTTGCCGTTTCCGGAAGCGGTCAGTTTATCAGTGAGAAGATCAATGGCAATTACCTGGTCATCCGCTTTCCCAGAGTGGGCCAGGCAGATGCGGCTATTATCAGATACAACGGGAAAACAGTTCTAGTGGATTGCGGTCCTGAGGGATTTCCAGGCCGAGACAGTCCTGTGACCCGAGCTATTCAGAGACTGGGGATCAGGAATATTGACGCGGTTTTTCTGTCTCACTCTCATCCCGACCATGTCGGCGGCCTGGCGGATGTCATGGCAAGGTGGCCTGTACAGGTGATATATCTGCCGGAAAATTACCGTGATGGAGGAAAGTTGTCCAGTATCCTTAACAGGACTCATGCAGCCACACAGGTTCGGCGTCTGAGGTATGGGGAGGTTGTGAGGCTCTCAGCCATGAACTTTACGGTCCTTGGACCTGAGGGAATGGAAAGGGCGACAAGGGACGTTAATCGGGGCTCCATGCAGCTGCAGCTGGAGGTGGATGGCTTCAGTGCTCTATTTACAGGCGACGCCGGCTGGGATCAGGTCCGGCGATCGCTGAGCAGGATTAACAGCCTCGATCTGTTAAAAATTCCCCACCACGGCAGTAAAAGAGGTTTTCCGCCAATCGGAATGGATGATGCCGTTATCTCCGCAAGCAGGCATGCTGATATCATAGCAGTGTCTCCCTCCCGACCTCCCGGAAGGGGGCATCTCCCTGCTCCCGAGGTTATCGAGTGGTTCGAGGGAAGGGGCGTAAGGTTTGTGTATACAGGTGATAACGGTGTGATGGTCCGGTACAAAAAAGATAGAACCCCCAGAATCTCGATTGATGGTATTTTTCGATTCTGGGGATAAAAATAACCAGTGGGAACCACTGTTGTTGACAACCATGATCGGTTCTGATACTAAAAACTGTTATTTTATATGTCGTTAGAGAATTATCTCCTGGGGAGAATCGATGACCGTTTCGAAGATACTGGTGGTTGATGACGACCGTTTTGCACGCACTTTCTGCCGTCAGATCCTGGAAGAGGAAGATGGCTTCGAGGTCGTTGAGGCCCAAAGTGTGGATGAGGGCCTTGAAATCATCCGCGATGGAGGCGTTGATCTGGTTATCTCCGACTTCATCATGCCGGACAAGACCGGGCTTGACATGGTGGAGATACTCCGTTTAGAGCATCCTGGATTGGGCGTTGTCCTCATAACCGGTCACGGCACTGTGGAGAGCGCGGTTAAGGCCATGAAAATGGGAGCTCTCGATTACATCCGGAAACCCCTGAACCCGGCCGAGTTCAAGATCGTTATACGCCGTGCCCTGGAGCAGGCCAAACTGGCCGAGGAGAACAGGGAACTCAAGAGCACCATCAAACTTTACGACGCCAGCAGCCGCATCTCAAGGACCATCGAGATAGAGGAACTGTATCAGATCATCTTCGACCTCATGATCCAGGAAACCGGCGCTACGAGGGGTTTCCTCTACATAGTGGACCAGGAGCAGGGCGAGTCCAACATCATCCTTTCCGAGGGGTTCGACGCTGAGGAGAACGAGGGGTTAGACAGGGCGCTGTTCGAGGAGCTTCAGCCGGATCTGGCCCACCTGTCTGAACCGTTCATCCCGGACCAACCGTTGACTACTACCGTGAACTACAGGAGTAGCTCGGACATCATTCAGTCATCTCTTTTTATTCCTTTACAGAACAAAAATGAACTGGCGGGTGTAGTTGTCTTCTTCGATACGGAAAGGACTGGAGCCTTCGGTAAAGAGGCACTGCGCGTGGCCTCCTTTTTGTGTGGGCACGCCGGCACGGCGCTGGAAAACGCCATGCTCTATTCCCAGGCCAAGATCCTGACAATCACAGATGACCTGACTAATGTTTTCAACTACCGGTATCTTAACAATATCCTCGATAGGGAACTCGTCCGGGCCCAGCGGCTCAATTCGTCCATGTCGGTGCTTTTCCTTGATCTCGATTCCTTCAAGGAGGTCAATGACCAACACGGACATCTCCTCGGAAGCAAGATTCTGGTGGAGCTTGCGGGTTTGCTGAAGGGTGCTGTCCGGAAAGTGGATGCAGTCGCCCGGTACGGGGGGGACGAGTATATCGTTGTTCTCACCGATACGAATTCCAAAGGTGCCATGATCGTCGCCGAAAGGATCCGCCAGATGGTGGAGGACAATACCTTCACAGAAAGCGAAGGGTATCCGATCAAACTCACGATCTCCATCGGTGTGGCCTCTTATCCCGAGCATGGTGTCACCAAGGTAGAACTCCTGCATCTTGCCGATGAAGCCATGTACAAAGGCAAGTACGGAAGAAAGAATATAGTTTATGTCGCCACACCCGGAGAACAGACGCTGACCGGACCGATAGATCCTCCACTCTCTTCCGACACCTAGAAGTCTGTCGGAGTACTTCGACAGACTCCCAGGTATATTTTATCGTAAGGCGTCAAACTACAGCTCTAAAAAAATAATCGAATTTAGCGTGTTATAATCCAAAACCAGTTCCTGGTTTTGGATGTTATTTTTCGGGTGCTTGCCGGTAACCGTTATTCTAATCATGACACGCTGCAAGAGGACCACATACCATGAGTAAACTCATCAGGGGGATCCGCGGATTCCGGGATATCCCGCCGGATGAAGCCTTCAGGCATCACTATGCGGAAGACCGCACGAGGAAGCATTTCGGCCGTTTCGGTTATCGTGAGGTGCGTCTCCCCCTGGTTGAATCCACGGAACTGTTCGCCCGTAGCATTGGCGAAGCTACCGACATCGTGGAAAAGGAGATGTATACTTTCGCGGATCGCAATGGAGCGAGTCTGACCCTTCGCCCCGAGGGTACCGCCTCTGCAGTGAGGGCATACCTCAACGGAGGTTGGAGGGTACAGGGCGGAGTTACGAAGATATACTACACAGGCCCCATGTTCCGGTACGAGCGCCCTCAGAAGGGAAGGTACAGACAGTTCTACCAGATTGGACTTGAAGCTATCGGTGGACCGGGACCCATGGTGGATGTCGAGGTTATCGATCTGCTGCACCTGCTGTTCGTCGAGTTGGGAATAGGGGATGTGGAGATTCTGATCAACTCCCTCGGATGTCAGGTCTGCAGGCCGGCTTTCAGGGAAGACCTGGTACGTTTCGTAAAGGGTGCTGCCGGTGAACTGTGTTCGAACTGCGTGCGAAGGATTGAAACCAACCCCATGCGAGTGCTGGACTGCAAGGTAACGTCCTGTATAGAGGCTATCGAGGGATCTCCGGTTATACTTGAATATCTGTGCCCGGAATGCGACGATCACTTCTCCCGCGTAACCAGGGGCCTTACGGGTCTCGAGGTTCCCTACGAAGTGGATCCCAGGATCGTTCGGGGACTAGATTACTACAACAGAACCGCTTTCGAGGCTGTTTGCAGTCGACTGGGGGCCCAGAACGCGGTCGCGGCCGGGGGAAGGTATGACGGCCTCGCCAGGGAAATCGGAGGCGATGCTCCCGGAATCGGTTTTGCCATAGGTCTCGAACGCCTGACCCTCGTAATGGATTGGGACAACATTGCTTTGCCTGCGGTGGATTATTACATTGCCGCGGCAACGGATACCGCGCGGATCCCTGCCCTGGGTATCGCCGACTCCCTCAGGCGGAAAGGATACACCGTGGAAGCGGACCTGGAGGACAGGAGCCTCAAAGCACAGCTCAGAAGCGCCAACAGGTTAGGAACTTCACGGGTTCTCGTTATCGGAGATGATGAATTGAAAAGCGGGACCCTGCAGGTAAAGGATTTCTCCACAGGAGACCAGGAGACGGTTGACCGGGAATCGTTTTTGAAAAAACTCAAGATGAAGGGAGAAGGGTGATGATCACATCAGGGAGCCTTAAAAGCACGAACCTTCTGAAGATCCTCACGGATGCGGAGGGCAAGTCTTTTACCGGAACGGTGACCCTTAAGGGGAAAACGGGGCTGGCCTCCGTTACCCTCAAGGGCGGCAAGGTTGTGTCTATCAGGGAGCCTCGCGTAAAGAGCCGCTTGGGAAGGAATCTTGTAAGCCGGAACATCATCACCGAGAAGGAACTTCAAAACGCCCTGAACGTCCAGAAGAAAAAGGGCGGTTCCATTCTGGGGCAGATCCTCATCGAGCAGGCTGTCCTCGAACAGGAAGCCCTTGATGCAGCCATGATGAACGTTGCCGAGGAATCATTGATCCACCTGCTCACTTGGGAAGAGGGTCTGTTCAGTGTAGAGGAGGAAGAGGTAGCCGGTGAGGCGGTCGGCGATATTTCCTACAAGGAAATGGCCAAGAAAGCGGGGCAGATGAAATCCGCTGTCGAGGATGAGTGGACCATCGATCAGATCGTCCCCAGCAAGGGACAGATTGAAGAAGGTGTCAAAGAAGAGATTCTCCAGACTGTGCGCCGTGTAAGCCAGAAGCTCCGCGATCTCAAACCGGATGAGGTCGTTTTGTTGGTCGAGGATGAGTTGCTTATGAGGGAGATGTTCAAGGACAAGCTCATCAGTTTTGGATTTGACGTTGATGCTGTTGAGTCCCCTCACCAGGCACTGGAGAAGCTGACGGAATACGAAGAGACTGGGAAGCTCCCCATCGTCCTCGCTGATCTCATCATGCCCACCCTGAGCGGGAAGGGGATTTTCGGAGGCCTGGAGCTTTTAGAGGAGATCCAGAAGACTTACAGCCATATTCCGGTCATCGTAAACACCGCCTATCCTGAAGCCAGTATCCGGAGGCGTGCGCTGTTTCTTGGCGCCACCTATTACATCAACAAACCGGATCGCAAAAACATCGGCCCTGACGAACTGGAGAACCAGCTCAATCTGTTCATCGAGGAGGTCGCCGTCTGTATCCAGAACGTCATACAGCGCCACGAGGTCTATTTCGAGAGGGACCAGCAGAACATCCTCAGGGAGGAACTCCTGGTCCAGTTGATCCAGTCTCGCGAGGAACTGGAAAAAGTCGGCGAAGTCATCCAGAGGGATACTGGGGATATTAAATTTCTTTCTGAAACCAGCGCCAAGATGGTGAGGGATAAGAGCCTCGCTAGAATGGCTGAGGTGATTGTCAATTTCGCGGCAAGGGAAATGGACCGGTGCGCGATCCTCCTTGTGAGGAGGGACGAAGTGAATGGATTTTACGGTGGCGACAGACGTTCCGGCGGCGAAAACTTCGGAGTTCAGATCAAATCACTGAACATGAAGATCACCGAGTCGCCCCTTTTACAGAAGGCGGTGGATTCAGGAAAGATGGTCGCGCTGGACAACCCCAGCGACCAACTGGGCGAATCCTTGAAGAACGTACTCGGTGAACCGGAACCCAAACATGTGGTCGTCCTCCCTCTACTGGTCCAGAATATGGTCGTGGCACTGCTCTACGGTGATGTGATTCCCGGCGGAACACCACCCAGGGATATCGATTCGCTGGAGATCCTGCTGAACCTGGCTTCCCTTTCCCTGGAGATACAACAGCAGCAGGTCATGTTGAAGAGATTGAAAGAGAACTAATATACGGTGAACAGTGAACCGTGAACTGTGAAAAATACGAAAATATTTGGTGAAAAGTGAACCGTGAACTGTGAACAGAGTGACCCGGAGGCAATGTTTGGTGTTTTTACTGTTCACGATTCACGATACACGATTCACTGAACTTTAAGGAGTTACCACTTGAACACGACACCCGGCAGACTGGACCCCCTTGGCGATTGGCAGCGTACGCATCATTGCAACGATCTGACAGAAAAAGATATCGGCAAGAAGGTCCTCCTCATGGGTTGGATCCTCCGCCGACGTGACCACGGCGGTCTCATCTTTGTCGACCTGAGGGACAGATGGGGATTAACCCAGGTTGTTTTCAACCCCGAGCACGATGCGGTTTCCCACAGCAAGGCTGAGGACCTGCGATCCGAATATGTCATCGCCGTAAAGGGCGAGGTCATACCACGGCCTGAAGGCATGGAGAACCCGGACCTGGCAACCGGCAAAGTTGAGGTGATGGTTGATGAACTCAAGGTGTTCAACGACAGTTTGACGCCGCCTTTCAGCCTGGATGATCGTGAGGGGATGGAGGTTGCCGAGAGCGTACGACTCAAATACCGATACCTCGACCTGAGAAGAGACATCCTTCGCGACAACATGGTACTCAGGTCCAGGGTCAGCAAGAGGGTTCGTGATTTCTTCTACGGTGATGATTTTCTCGAGATCGAGACCCCGTTTTTAACCAAGAGCACACCGGAAGGCGCCCGGGACTACCTGGTGCCCAGCCGGGTGCACAACGGGCTTATGTACGCCCTCCCTCAGTCACCGCAGCTGTTCAAGCAGCTCCTTATGGTATCGGGATTCGACCGATACTTTCAGATCGTCCACTGTTTCAGGGATGAGGACCTGCGGGCAGACCGTCAGCCCGAATTTACTCAGATCGATGTTGAGATGTCTTTTATCACGGAGGATGGACTGTTCGATGTCATGGAGCGGATGATGGCCGACCTGTTCGAATTCGCCCTGGACGTCCAGGTGCCGTTACCTTTCCCGAGGCTTCCCTATGGGGAGGTCATTGACAGGTTCGGCGTCGATCGCCCCGATACCCGTTTTGAGATGGAACTGGTGGATTTGACCGAAGTTCTGGGGAAGACGGAGGCCAGGATTTTCACCGACACGGTCCAGGGTGGTGGGATCATCAAGGCCTTTAACGTCAAGGGTGGCGGAGGGACGTCGCGCAAGGAACTCGATGGGCTGACCGATCACGCTGCTATCTACGGCGCCAAGGGACTGGCGTGGTTCAAAAATAACCCTGACGGCTGGCAATCGCCCCTGGCCAAATTCATCAGTGAGGAGGTCCGGCGGGAAGTCCAGGCGAAAATATCCTTCGAACCGGGCGATCTCATGCTTGTCATCGCAGGTGAGGCATCCATGGTCAATGAGTCACTGGGACAGCTCCGTCTCCACGTTGCACAGAAGCTGGATCTCATCCCGGAGGACAGGTTCGAATTCCTCTGGGTGGTTGATTTCCCCCTGTTTGAGTATGATCAGGACGATGGCCGGTACTACTCCATGCACCATCCCTTCACCTCGCCCAGAGAGGATGACGTCCATCTGCTGGGGTCGGATCCGGGAAAGGTCCGGGCAAGGGCCTATGACATGGTCCTTAACGGGTCCGAGATAGGAGGAGGGAGTATCCGTATTCACACCAAGGATATTCAGAGCCGGATCTTCGAGCTTCTCAATATCGGCCCGGAGGAGGCCAGGGAAAAGTTCGGGTTTCTCCTGGATGCCCTTCAGTACGGCGCGCCTCCCCACGGCGGCATCGCTTTCGGCCTCGACAGGATCATGATGCTTCTAACCGGTGCCGGATCCATAAGGGATGTCATTCCATTTCCCAAGACGCAGAAAGCGACCTGCCTACTCACGGAGGCCCCCAGCCGGGTGGACCCGGCTCAGTTGGCGGAATTAGGACTGCGGTTGAGGAAGTAGCTCCGCCCGGGAAAAAAGAGCACTGCTTGCTCATAAGGGGGTGAATGGGGCGATGGGGGATGGGGGAAAACTAAGAGAATCCGTAGTTATTCTTTAATAGGATCGCAAAAAGTCCATTCGTGGCTTTTTGCTCCTCGGAAAGCGAAAAGCGTGGTTTTCGCTTTCCTCACAGATCAATGACATACATTATCCGTCATTGATCTGGGCGTTTCTTTGATAGGGTCGCAAAAAGTCCATTCGCGGCTTTTTGCTCCTCGGAAAGCGAAAAGCGTGGTTTTCGCTTTCCTTACAAATCAATGATTTCAGTATCGGTCATTGATTTGGGTGTTTCTTTGATTGGGTCGCAAAAAGTCCATTCGCGGCTTTTTGCTCGACGGAAAGCGAAAAGTGTCATTTCCGCTTTCCTCGCAAATCGAATGCTGTTATTTCGACCGATGAGCCAACATTGACACGCTCCTTCACATTCCCTGGATGATCGGCTTCAACAGGTTCCAATCTTGCTGTATCCCACCGTTTACATGAAAAACAGACATCGGGAACGTTGTAAATTTAACGTCAATCTTTAGCGGTTACGGTCTTACTTTGCCAAATGTGAGACAGATTTGGCCCAACCTGCTGGATTATTTGGTGTTATTTAGAGTTATTGTCGATTTGTCGAGGTTTAAATGATGAAAACAGGATGTGTGGAAAAATAAAACCCTGAAATAACGGGTATTTATGGCATGTGGCACACATTTAGTACGTGGTTGGAGCGAAAATTGCTTATAACCCGGCGCATAGACAAGGTGAAGTTAAACATATTCAGGAGGCGATGTTTACCATGCAGATTACCGGATTAATGTGGGGCAGGGAACTTCTTGACATTGTTGAATACCCGTATGCGAAGGTGCTGGGGCCTGAAGCGAGTACAGATGAGATTAAGGCCCTGATCAAGGAGTGCGGAGAGGTGTTTATAAAACCCGTTTTCAAGGGAGGCGTCGGGAAAAAGGGCAAATCAGGTCTGATCGGAAGAGCCGATAATATTCAGACGGCACTGGAAGAGAAGGAGCGTCTCTACTTTGCCGAACATGTCAACGGCAACAAAGGGATCAAGTCTATCGGGGTGACCTTTGAGGGGTTTGTTCCGTCTTCGCACGAGGTGTTTTTTTCCATTACCGAAAGTACGAAGTTCCGTACGTCAACAATGACCATAAGCCCCTTCGGGGGAGTTGACATCGAAGAATTGAGCAAGGACAAAATACTGGAAGTGCCTTTTGATCCCTTGACAGGGTTGAAATCATATCACATAGCAAACGCTCTTGAGGAGCTGAAGGCCCCTGCGCAGATCATAAGCCCATTGGTCCAGAATCTTCCGAGGCTCTGGGACCTGTACAACAACTACGGGATGGTGACCCTGGAAATCAACCCAATCAGGATGAGCCCGGGTCCAAGGGGAAATCTTATTCCGCTGGCTTGTGATTTCAAGGGGGCTTTTGATATCGATGATCCGGCGTGGAAGAGACTTGGGTTACCGGCACATCTGTTTTCGTCCGATACATCTGAATTCGAACAGGAAGTCAACCTTCTGCGCACGTACCAGGGGCAGAGCGATGTCTATGTCATAAATGAAAAGGGAACCATTACCGCCCCGACGTTCGGTGGCGGCGCGAATGCGATGGTCACGGAGCTTCTCGGCGATGCCGCCAACATATCCTCCGATTTCGGGGGTAACCCGCCTTACGAAAAGATGCGGCAGATATCCGGTATCGTTTTCAAGCACTGGCTGGATCAGACCAATGTGCTCCTGATTATCGGCGGGAAAGCGAACAACACGGATATATATGAAACATTTCGCGCGATGGCGGATATGCTTCGAAGTCATTTCCAGACTTATGGTTCGAAACCGATATTTGTGGTGGTTGGAAGAGGCGGCCCGAACCTTGTCAAGGGGATGGTTTATATGCGAGACACACTTGATGCCTTGGGGGTCCCGTACAGGATTTTCGGACATGACAGTGCGATATCGGAAGTTATCAACTATGCGATGAAGATCGATGAGTGGATGAAAAAGGAAGGGAAGGAACAGATTCGAGAGAAGTTAGCGATCAATTAGAATTGCCTGTACCGGCACGTTTTTCGAAACGATTAAAAGGGGTTTTGCGGTATGCATAAACAAGGTGTTGGTGATTTCCCGTATTTCGTTGGTATCAGTTCACTATCCGAGATCGCGACCAGAGAAGACAGGGTTTGTGTTCTCAATCTCCTTGGCAGTGAAAGTTCCATGGTTACTCCTGCCAGCCACGAATACTCCGGTGGAAATGTTGTATTTGGAACGGGTCCGGGAAAATCAGGTATGAGGATGGAAACCCGGTTGGGCATTATTCCTGTCTATAACTCGGTAAGAGACGGCATCAACGCCGGCCACGAGTTCAATACCGGTGTTGTTTACCTGCCGCCTGCTGCAGTCAAGGACGGCGTCCTGGAGATGATTCGCCAGAACCCGAAGCTGGAGAAGGTTGTAATAGTAACGGAAAAAGTATCCGTAAAGGATTCCAGAACCATCAGGGCAGTTTGTCAGATGAACGGCGTGGATGTTTTCGGTGCCAACTGCCTTGGTGTGGCCGATGCGTGGAACAAGGTAAGAATCGGGGGCGCGCTTGGCGGGAGCAGCCCGGAAGAATCACTGGTTAAAGGCTCTATTGCGGTCTATTCGAATTCGGGAAATTTCACCACGACTATCCCTGTATATCTGCTGACCCGCGGGTGGGGGACGACGACCTCCATTTCCAGCGGGAAAGACGTGTACGTACATTACGGACCAAAGGAATTCGCCTTGGGGCTGGATAATGACGACAGGTCCAAAGCCGCCGTCATGTACGTCGAGCCGGGTGGTTACTACGAATACGGTTTGACAAGCGATAAACCCATTGTCGCTTGTATCGTTGGCCGGTGGAAGTCAAAGATTACAAGGGCCTGCGGGCACGCCGGGTCTCTTGCCGGTTCAGGAGACGACGCCAGGACCAAAGAAAAATGGTTCATGGATAACTTCGGTGTTGATGACTTATTCACTCCAGAGAACCCTGTGTTTTCAAAAAAGGGTGCTGTAGTCACGAATATCGCACACATCGCTGAAGCTCTTACGGCGGTGATGGCAGCCAACGGTGTAGCCCCCGATTTTGAGCAACAAAGCGATCTTCGGTTGAAATGCTGGTTTGCGAACGACACTGGCCTCAGGTTGCCGGATGAACTCGATGTCGGTACAGTTGTCGCCGTATCCCCATACAACGAGCAGATAGAATCGGCGTCGCGACAGATAGGGGCACAATTTCCTCGTGAGGTTCTCAAGGATGCATCGGGAGCGTCCATGATGGATCCCGTGACCCAGGTCGCCAGCATGAGCGGTGTTTCCATTCTCGATGCATCAAAGCACTCTTTTGAAGACAACCTTGTGCTGTCCCTCATCAAGGAATATCCGGATAAAAAAAGGAGCAGGCTTGTCGGCATTGCGTTGAATGCGTGCGTCAACATGTACGGTGGAGAAGCCGCAGCCGTTGCCGCAGCGGAAGCCTCGAGGGCGAACGATAATTCCCCGAACTCTGCTCTTTGCGCCGCGGTTTCGATCATCGGCAGAAAGATTGTACAACGCTCCCTTGATGCCTCGGAATTATTGCTGGAACTCTTCAGATACGACCTCGAAGAGGACCCTTTCAGGAATGGTTTTGACTGTAGTGAACAGCTCGATAGAGCGATGATGGGTACAGAAAAGAATATCTTTATCAACGAGTCAGCCGATGAAAAAGCCGAGACGGTCCTGAGAATAATCGCCGAGAGCAATTCCGATTCCGTGTTTACCGATTTTCTGAGGTCATTGGCCGATAAAGTGGGTGGGTACGTGGCCTTCGACGCTCTGCTTGCCGCCATTTGGATGACCGTGGGTTGGTCTTCTCTAAAGAGAAAAAAGATATCCAGGTTCACAATCTGTTCGTTACCATGGTATTCGAAGATCTTCAGCGCTTTCTTAGGCTGCAGCACAGATGTAGATAGCCACACCCGGGATTCGTTCTGTGGAATCGGAATGGAAGAGTTGATATCGGAGTGGACATTCACCGAGGTCGCTTTCCTGGCACTCATGGGCAGGAGACCTACTCAGGATGAGCTTTTCGAGTTTACCGTCGTTCTTGGTCTTATTGTTACCAACGGGCCGGGAACGATCTCCGCGCAGGGAGCCAAGGGCGCGGTTAGCTCCGATGGACCTATGCGGCCTGAAAGGGTGCAGATCAACAAGTGCTTTGTGGGCTTTCTGACCCATACCGGCTATGCCCATGGAGGAAACGGGTTCGAGGCCATCCAGTTTCTGAAAAAAATGTTCGAAGGCCGTGATCTTGATGACCCTGGAGACGTCGGTCACGGCATCGACCTGAAGGAAGTCGCCACGGCCCACGCAAAAGCGTACGGAGACCTGAAGAAACGGGAAAAATTCGCCGGGAACCTTGAATATGCGAAGATCCCCTGCCTAAACCACCCCATTTTTAAGGGGAAGAAAGTCAATATTGATCCCAGGGAGGCGTACGTCAGGCAGCTTTTTGAAGAAAGAGGGATATACAATGCCTTCCTTGATTTCTACCATGAACTGGTTGAGGCTCTTTTTGCTGTCGGGGTAACTCGAAACGTATTCTGCGTAAACATCGACGCTGTCATTGCCGTCATTCTGCTGAAAATACTATGGAAAGATATCAAGAAGGGTCGGTTATCGGATAAAGATGCCGAGAGCGCGGCCTTTACGATTTTCCTTTTCGGTCGGCTTGTGGGATCGGCAGCTGAAATTGATGACCACATAAACAGAGGGCGCGACATGGATACCAGGACGCCGGCGAGTCGTTGCGGATTCGTAAGCTGACCGTTAATTAAAGTCATTGATCTGTGAGGAAAGTGAAAATGACATTTTTCGCTTTTAAGTGGAGCAAAAAGCCACGAATGGACTTTTTGCGACCCTATCAAAGTTGATGACTTCGCACTAGGTCATCAACGCGCCCCGGGTGGGGCGCCCAGATCAATGACCGTTAATTAAAGTCATTGATCTGTGAGGAAAGCGAAAATGACATTTTTCGCTTTCCGAGGAGTAAAAAGCCACGAATGGACTTTTTACGACCCTATCATAGTTACAAAGGGTAATGATAATCATGCCGTCTCGGCGGCCTGTCCGTTTATTGTGTAGTTCATCGAGAAGCATTACCCAAAGGCGATCCGGTATCTTTTACCGGTTGTTACTCCGCAGATCGCCACCGCAAGAACTCTTCGAAAACGCTATCCCGGCAAGCACAATCGTATAGTCTACGTTGGCCCCTGTGTTGCCCTCTAAAACTGATCTGCGAGGCGCAGCTCCTTTGAGACATCGACACCGTGCCGACCTCCCACCCGTAACCTCAAAGAGTGTGACATTACGCAGTGTGTCAGAGTTCCTCGGTTCTATGCCAGGTGAGACAGATTTGACCCAACTTTGTGTGCCACTGGTGGGATAATTCCAATGAATCCGGTGCAGTTTTTGCCGGTGCGTTTATTTTACTCTTTAATAACAATAGGTTGCCCGGTGCAGCCAACCTTGTGCCGGAGCTTGGAGCGGATATTGCAAAGTTTAGCGACGATGCAGCAAGGAACGTCAACTGAATGCAGCTGTAGCAATCAAAGGATGAAATTGACAGGAGGACAACGATATGCCGGAAAAAGAAACTATAACCTATCGGATTCTCAAGGAGCACATGGTGTCAGGCAGGCTGGCTCCCGGAGAGAAGATCGGCATCATAATTGACCAGACCATGACCCAGGACGCTACGGGAACAATGGCGTATCTGCAGTTTGAGGCTCTTGGCATTCCAAAAGTAAAAACAAAACTGTCGTTGAGTTATATTGACCATAACACACTCCAGACAGGTTTCGAGAATGCGGACGATCATCGCTATCTTCAAACGGCGGCGTCCAAGTATGGTGTGTATTTGTCACAAGCCGGCAACGGAATCTGTCACCAGGTTCACCTGGAGCGCTTCGGGGTTCCGGGGGAAACCCTGCTGGGATCGGACAGCCACACTCCAACCGCTGGAGGGCTTGGCATGATGGGCATCGGAGCAGGGGGGCTGGATGTGGCATTGGCCATGGCCGGCAAGCCATTTTACCTGACGACGCCGAAAGTGATCGGAGTTCAGCTCGAGGGATCACTGGCCCCCTGGGTGTCGGCCAAGGACATCATCCTTGAAGTTCTCCGCCAGCTTACCGTCAAGGGGGGGGTCGGCAAGACTGTCGAATATTTCGGTAGCGGCGTCAAATCACTATCAATACCTGAGCGTGCGACCATTACCAACATGGGTGCGGAATTGGGGGCAACCACATCGATCTTCCCGAGCGATTCTGTAACTCGAGAATTTCTCGAGGCACAGGGGCGAGGCGGGGATTGGCGGAAGCTCGACCCTGGAAATAGAGCAAGCTACGACGAGGCGATCACCCTGGACCTGGCGAACCTGAAGCCGCTGGTATCAGCTCCGCACAGTCCGGATAATATAAAGACAATTGAAGAGGTTGAAGGTCTTCGGGTCCAACAGGTCTGTATCGGAAGCTGCACCAATTCTTCCTATCTCGACCTGATGACCGCCGCGCGGATCCTGGCAGGGAAAAAGGTGGATCCCGGTGTCAGCCTGACCGTTTCTCCCGGTTCACGGCAGGTATTGACCATGCTTTCAAGAAATGGCGCTATCGCTGACATGATTGATGCCGGGGCCAGGGTACTGGAGGCGACGTGCGGCCCATGCATCGGCATGGGGCAGGCGCCTCCATCAGCTGGAGTCTCACTTCGCACCTTCAACCGCAACTTCATGGGGCGAAGCGGAACGAAGGACGCGGATATCTACCTGCTCAGCCCTGCGGTGGCCGCAGCATCAGCGCTCGCCGGTCATATATGTGATCCGAGAAAGTTGGGTGAGCCTCCGAGGATCGAAATGCCGGATCGCTTTTTAGTGAACGATAACATGATCATTCCTTCCTCGGACGAACCTGAAAAGGTGGAAATCGTACGAGGACCGAACATCAAACCGTTGCCAATGGGGAGACCGCTTCCCGACGAAATCACGGGTCAGATCCTGATCAAGGTCGGTGACGACATCACGACGGACCACATAATGCCTGCCGGGGCGAAAATCCTGCCGCTCCGCTCAAATATTCCCGCCATTTCCAACTATGTTTTTTCGACAGTTGATCCCACTTTCCCGGAGCGGGCCAGGGAGGCGGGATCGGGATTCGTTGTAAGCGGTAGGAATTACGGCCAAGGTTCCAGCCGTGAACATGCCGCGCTAGCTCCGATGTCTCTCGGCGTGCGGGCTGTTATTGCGAAGTCCTTCGCTCGAATTCACATGGCGAACCTTATCAATTTTGGCATTATTCCTCTGGTTTTTGAAAATGAGGAAGACTACGATAAGATCGATCAAGGTGATAACTGCAAACTGAATCTTTCGAATCTGGAGACCGGTGCGATCCTGATAAATGACAAGAAAACCATACTCTTGCGGCACAGCATGGATGAGAGGGACCTTGCGATCGTTCGCGCCGGTGGCTCCCTCCCGTACGCCCGGCTTTCGGGTGCGGAGTAGACAGCGCAGCTCAGATCTTGACGTTGGATGTTGCGGACGCTTTAAGGGAGCATTGAAAAATGAAACTTGGCGACCTCGTGAAAAACATCATTTTTCAACCATTTGATAATACTGGATAAAATATCATTTTTATCCTTTTAACGAGACAGGGTTTATGTTAAGTTGCCCAGGGAGTTTACTGGCCGTGAGGAAATGCCGTTTTCCATGCTTAGGCCACATAACCGCCTCCTACAGCGAGCTTCACGGGCGTTCCACCTGGGACGCTACATGCCATGGTGGGGCTGATGATCCTCCAGCAGATATGCGATATTACCGATGATGAGGCGGTGGTGGAGTTAACCTTCGTTTGCCTGTGGAGTTGTGCCTCGGGTATCACCTGAGGGAACCGGCTAAGACAGGAACCTGAGCCTTACGGGAATCGTGCTGTCCAGGAGCTGATAACCGATTAGCGGTAAAAAACATCGCGTGGATTATCGCGAATGCGTCAAACTTAAAGCTGCTGGCCAGGTAATCCCGGTCAGCACTCAAGGGGAGGCACAAATGCCTAACAAAGGGGGTAAAAATGTCTAAAAAAAGAAACAAGATCACCGTAGTAGGTGGAGGGAACGTAGGAGCCACTGCCGTTCATTGGCTTGCCGCCAAAGAGCTTGGAGACATTGTTCTCGTTGATATTGTAGAGGGTTTACCCCAAGGGAAGGCTCTTGATCTCATGGAGACCGCCCCTGTAGAGGGTATAGACTGCAATATAATCGGTACTAACGGTTACGAGGAAACTGCCGATTCCGATGTTGTCATCATCACCGCCGGGCTGGCGAGAAAACCGGGGATGAGCAGGGACGACCTGCTCATTAAGAACTTCGAGATCGTAAAGACCTGTGCCGAACAGGCTGCCAAATATTCACCGGATGCCTTCATCATCGTGGTGAGCAACCCCCTCGATGTAATGACCTACGTAGCCAGGCAGGTCAGCGGTTTCCCCAAAAACAGGGTCGTTGGAATGGCCGGCGTCCTCGATAGCGCCCGTTTCAGGGCTTTTATCGCAATGGAACTGGGCATTTCAGTGGAAGACACAAGCGCCTTTGTTCTGGGGGGGCATGGAGACAGCATGGTTCCCCTCGTGCGTTATTCCTACGCCGGCGGTATCCCAATCGAGAAGCTGATACCTGCTGACCGCATAGAAGCAATCGTAGACAGGACCAGGAAAGCAGGTGGCGAGATCGTAAGCCTGCTGAAGACCGGGAGCGCATACTATTCCCCATCCGCCTCTGCTGTTCAGATGACGGAAGCCATCCTCAAGGACAAGAAGAGAATCCTGCCCTGTGCCGTCGCCCTTGAAGGTGAGTACAACGTTTTTGATGGGATATTTGTGGGTGTTCCCATTGTCCTCGGTGGTGACGGTGTTGAAAAGATTATCGAGATCGAACTGACCGACGATGAGATGTCGGAACTCCAGAAATCGGTTGACGATATCAGGGAAAATGTTCAGAAACTGCCTTTTTAAGGGATGTTTCAGAATCGCGATGAGATTAATAACACGCCCCGGGTGGGGCGCCCGGATCAATGACCGTTACTTAAAGTCATTGATCTGTGAGGAAAGGGAAAATGCCACTTTTCGCTTTTAAGTTGAGCAAAAAGCCACGAATGGACTTTTTGCGACCCTATCAATAGTTGATGACTTTGCACTAGGTCATCAACGCGCCCCGGGTGGGGCGCCCAGATCAATGACCGTCAATGTGAGTCATTGATCTGTGAGGAAAGGGAAAATGACATTTTTCGCTTTTAAGTTGAGCAAAAAGCCACGAATGGACTTTTTGCG
>Ga0114923_10001039_pt1 | contig 19613 bp, 12 predicted proteins | sample SumtaG_FD_89578 | JGI IMG/M metagenome (GOLD analysis project Ga0114923, IMG submission 89578) | Deep subsurface microbial communities from Indian Ocean to uncover new lineages of life (NeLLi) - Sumatra_00157 metaG | ecosystem: Environmental > Aquatic > Marine > Oceanic > Sediment | place: near...
GCCCGCACCGTACTTTTGCCTCTTTCGCAAAAGACAGATTCAATCAAAGTATGCGCTCTGCCGAGGAATATCTAAAAAGAGGAAAATATTATCGTGCCGCAGACGCCTACACCCTGGCGTTGATTTACAAATCAAATGACCCTCTCGCATACGCTGGAAAATCTCATGCACTTTTCGCCGCGGGGGAATATATGAGCAGCGGCCTGTTTCTTTTGCGCGCGCTGGAAATTTTTCCTGAGTATGCCAAAGTAAGGGTCGACCTCGAATACATGCTTGGTGACAGGGACAAAATCGACAACAGAATAGTTGACATCGAGCGATGGTACCAAAAGAGTGGCGCTGTAGAATTAAAGTTCCTGCTCGCATATGTTTATTACCAGATGGACAGACTTGAACAAGCCGCAGAAGCTATTGGTGCCGTTTACGAAAGCATGCTGGATGCTCCGGCTGTAGCTGCCCTTAAAGATGCTGTTTATGACGCCGTCAAGTCAAATGAACGATAGCCCATAGAATCTAATCTAACCCTGTTGCGCCGAGCGCTGTTGATGATAAAAGCCAATATATCTTTAGACGTCCGGCAGGTTTTAGCACCGGGTGGTATCATTTCACAGTCTTTCCCCGGATTTGAATCAAGGCCTCAACAGGTACAGATGGCCTGTCATATTCAAAAGGCTTTTGTGAACGGCCGACATTTGGTGGCTGAAGCCGGAACCGGTGTGGGAAAAAGCTTTGCATATCTTATACCTGCTATAGATGTTCTTGCACGCAAAAAAGGCAAAGTTCTTGTAAGCACATTTACCATAACGCTTCAGGAGCAGCTGATTAACAAGGACATCCCCTTTTTGGCCGAATCCCTGCCAGTACCCTTTAACGCTGTTCTGGCAAAGGGCAGGGGGAATTATATTTGCAAACGCAGACTGGCCTTTGCCCTGAGAAGACAAAGCTCCCTGTTCGACCGCTCCGGCTCGACACTTGCCGCGATAAGCAATTGGGTCTCTCAAACAAAAGATGGCTCACTTAGTGACATGCCTTTTATACCTGCTGGGGATGTTTGGGACGTCGTTAAGAGCGAGCACGGCAATTGCCGCTCGAGAAGGTGCCCCCATTTCCAAAACTGTTTCTACTGGCGTGCAAGACGCAGGCTTGAAAACGCCGACATCATCGTCGCCAATCACGCACTGATGTTCAGCGACCTTGTATTAAAAGAGCAGGGTGTGTCTTTGCTGCCTGATTACCGTTTTGTTATTGTCGATGAGGCGCACAATATTGAACACGTTGCCGAGGACCATTTCGGAATAAATATAAGCAATTACACCGTAAAATTCATGCTCGACGGCCTGTATAATCCCAGAACCCGCAAGGGGCTGCTGGCTTACAAAAAAGCCGATGATGTAATTGATACAGTTGTTCGTACCGGCCGGCAGTCCGTTAAATTCTTTAAGACGGTTCGAAGCTGGTACCAGGACGCCAAAGGCCAGACCGGCGGTAGGTGCTACAGTAACTTTGTCGATGACATTCTCTCGGAACCTCTGAAAAAGCTACGATCCAGTCTGAGCAAACTTGCAAATAATGCTAAAGACTTCGATGAAAAATTCGAATTTACCAGATATGTCGACCGATGCGCAGCTATGGCACAGGAGATAGATTGTTTTCTGTCACAAAAGGACGCCGGCCATGTTTACTGGGTAGAGGTCGCGGAAAAAGCCGGCAGAGCTACGCGTTTAAGAAGCGCACCGATAAACGTCGGCCCTAATGTCAGAAACTGTCTCTTTGATAAATATGACGCGGTAATACTGACAAGTGCCACTCTAAGCAGCGGTTCGATTAAGGCTGAAGAAGGCTTTGATTTTTTTGCTGGCCGAATCGGACTTGATGAATTCGATGCTGTAAAACTGGGCTCGCCTTTCGATTATCAAAAACAGGTCACGATTTACATCGAAAAGGACCTGCCCAATCCGAACGACCCGGCTTTTATCGAAGCTGCGACTGAGACCCTGAAGAAATATCTGCTTGAAACCGCAGGCAGGGCCTTCGTGCTTTTTACAAGCTATGACATGCTCGATAAAATAGCCGAAAAACTTTCCGATTGGCTCGGCGAAAATGACATTGAACTGCTCCAGCACGGCGCAGGCATTGACAGAACAACGCTGCTAAAGCTTTTTAAAGAACAGCCCAGGTCCGTCTTGTTTGGCACCGACAGCTTTTGGCAGGGTGTCGATGTTCCCGGCGAGACGCTCAGTAATGTTATTATTATGCGTTTGCCTTTTGCTGTTCCAGACCAGCCTCTTCTTGCCGGCCGGCTCGAACAGATAAAAGAACAGGGCCGAAACCCCTTTTATGACTATCAACTGCCTTCTGCGATTATAAAGTTTAAGCAGGGATTCGGCCGACTGATTCGAAACAAAACCGATACTGGCATAGTCGTTGTTCTCGATAGCAGGATTATTAACAAAACCTACGGCCCAAACTTCCTCGCAGCCATTCCTAAGTGCAAAGTTGAAATTGTACCAGCCTCGAGATAATCACTTTTGCGATGGTTACAATCCCTGGTTTTCACGGTTCATTTGAGTGTCAGCGAATTATGCTTGTCTGAAAGGCCGTTTGCAGATAGAATTTACGGGTAGCTATTGTTTTTCGAATGACGAGGTAAAAATGCAGATAAAACTGAAATTTCTCGGTGCCGCACAGAATGTTACTGGTTCCCGCCATCTGCTCGAAGCAAACGGTGCCAAAATTCTCATAGACTGTGGTCTGTATCAGGAAAGGCGGTTAAAAGACAGGAACTGGGACCCCTTTCCGGTTCCGCCGACTGACATTGATGCGGTACTTTTGACCCATGCCCATCTGGACCATTGCGGCTGGCTGCCGAAGTTTGTTAAAGACGGTTTCAAAGGCAAAATTCACTGCACACAGGCCACCGCAGAGATTACAAAAATCATATTGCTTGATTCAGCTAAGATACAGCAAGAGGACGCGGAGCATAAACGCAAAAGGCACAAAAAACAGGGCCGAAAAGGCCCATACCCGGAGGTGCCCCTTTACATCACCGAAGATGCCGAGGCCTGCTTGTCGCTTTTGGCCCACGTGCCCTACCGGGAGGTTGTGCCCCTTGGCGAGGGTGTCGAAGCCACTTTTTATGATGCCGGCCATGTTCTCGGCTCGGCGATTATAAGAGCAAAGGTCAGGCAAAATGGTCAGGAAAGGATAATCATCTTCTCAGGTGATATCGGCAGGCCGGACAGACCCATAGTTTGTGACCCAACCGTGTTTGATACCGCTGACTATGTTCTGATTGAGTCCACATATGGCGACAGGGAACATCACGAAACGGCCGACATTAAGCAGCTTATAGCAGAGGTGATAAATTCGACCAGGAAAGCCGGTGGAAACATCATCGTGCCCAGCTTCGCTCTCGAACGCTCACAGGAAATACTCTATTACCTCAATGAGCTGCTCTGCGAGGGCAAAATACCGCGGTTGAAAGTTTTTCTCGACAGCCCGATGGCTTCGAGAATTACGAAGGTATTTCAGAGGCATCCCGAGTTGTTTGACGAGAAAATGACTGAGTTTGTGCGCAATCACAAATCACCGTTCAACCTGCCGAATCTCAAGATGGCCGGCACCGCCAAAGAGTCAAAAGCGATAAACGACGCCAGGGGCACCATAATGGTAATCGCAGGCTCTGGAATGTGCACCGGCGGAAGAGTAAAATATCACCTTGTAAACAACATAGCCAACCCAGCCAGCACAATAATGTTCGTTGGTTACCAGGCGATAGGTACCCTCGGCAGGCAGATTGTCGACGGTGCGAAAAAGGTCAGGATACTCGGCTCGGAATATCCCATAAAAGCGAAGATAGCAAGAATACACGGTTTCTCGGCACATGCCGACAGGAGCGAGCTTCTCGAATGGCTGACCAATCTTGAAGTTCCGCCCTTAGGTGTTTTTGTTGTGCACGGCGAGACCGAAAGCGCAAAATCCTTTGGTGATTTTGTGCGAGAAGAGACCGGCTGGAAGGTGACCGTCCCTGCCTATGGGGACGAGGTCGTTCTCGATTAGTCTTTTGGCGGGGCTATTCCCCGAGGTGACGAACCAGGCCGTAGTTTCGGGACGCGACAATGTCGGCTTTTCTCGCCGGCTGTTCACGGTCGGGAGTATAATCGACGTCCATGATTTCGATAAAGTCTGCGGTGTACTCCTTTAACACCCCACAGCATTCGAAAAGCTTATCGCCCCTAATCAATTCGAGCACCACTTTTTGCCCGATATGTTTTTCCAACAAGGGTTCATATGAAGTTCCAACCGACCCCATCAGGTCCTGTTTCATTTGTGATACGTATTTGTCCTGAGTTGCCAGTACCCCCCCTGCCGGCGTGACTTTCCTGGCGTGAGTCATAGCCACGTTCAGGATTTCCATGACAGAATCTCTTACCGTTTTGAAAACGTTCACTATTTTTCTTTTGAGCCTGCGAATCAGGCCCGGGTGGTAGGTCCTTTCCAGCTTCTTCTGCCTTTTTTTCTTGTTTGCCTCGCTTAACTGGTCGTGGTAGCGCAGCAGTGCCGCCATATTGGAATACTCGTGTTTATACAGGATGTAGCTGGTCTCATCGTGTCCGTCTTCGTCGGCATATTTTTGAGGATAGACAAGTTCCAAACCCGTGTTTTCCACATTCAGTTTGCCCCAGACTGTTTTTTTGTCGGTTTTTTCCAGCGTCACCATATTGCCGGCAAAGTCCTTGAGGCACTTGTCCCTTTTGCATCTTCTGATAAAGGCGCCGACTATGGTGACGAGGATTATGAAAATTATAGTTATCGTAAGCGGGTCCATAATTTTTTGTCCTGAAAAAGTATTTTCTCACTGCCCTGCCGACGGGCGGTTCCTACAGGGTGGAATGATAAATAATCGGCGCCAAATAGTAAATTAAAAACCGGCGGCGATATTTTTTTGTGCGTTTTTGGCCAAATTATGGTGGTTTTATGGATTTTTTCTGAAAATCTCAGAAAAAGCGTAACAGATTGGCAGTTTGGCGCACCTGTATATATAGAAATACATAATGTTCCGAATACATTTGCTTGTGCCTCTTCGGCTGGTCGCCTCTCTGTACCGCAGGCTGAAGAGGCCTTTTTATTGGGTTTGGATTGGGTTTGATTGGGTTTGTTTTGGCTTTGGGGGGTCGCTGAGAGGCTGGAATTGGGTTTGAATTGGGTTTGAATTGGGTTTGTTTGGGTTTGTTTTTCTTCACAATCGCCACTTACGGCCCAAAAAACGCATAAATTGGGTTTGTTTTGCATAATTAAGTTCAAAACGATTGAAAAGGCAAATTGGTTAACTTGGCTAAGCCTTGTATCCGAGAAAAGGTCAGTGCTAAAAAGGTGTTGAGTCATAAGGTTCCCCCGTTTTAATTGATAATTGATTATGGATTATTGATAATTTTAGCGGAACACCTTACGGCGAAAGAGGTTCCCCTAATAGGGCGGGTATGCGCGAATTTGTCGAAGAAAGCGGGTCGGCTGACGGAGGGGGAAGCTTTAAGTTGTTTAGCTACAAGGGATAAAAAAAATTTGAAAAAATGGATTTTTGCTCTTATACCCCTGCGCAGATGATTGATTTAGCTCCGCTCAAGCGCCGCGGGGGCTTAATTCCGCTCAGGCGCCGCGGGGGCTAAGAGAACTTGCTATTCAGGCTCATAGAGAGGCGTATTTAGCTCGATCTGGTCGAGGTCGACTTTTTTAAACTCAAGCCACTTTCGTATGAATGACTTAGTTTGACGCGTGAACTTAACATCACTTTTCCAAACACCAGGCCAGCGTAAGCTTCTTCCGTGATGGAGGCTAATGGTGGCGATGAGCTCGTCGTCCTTATAAAACTCAAAGCTGGGATTACCCATGCACTGGCACATGCCTTTATCCAGTCGAGAGAGAGCGATGTTCCGAATTACCTCAGAGATAATCTTTGGGTCGGTCTCGTCAAAGAGCGGTTTTCGCTCTAACATGGGATGGCTGCCGGTGCCCCCTGTCCTTACTTGGATGCGGTCCGTACCATTGAGATAGGCGGCAATTGGCTCGGTGATTCGAGGATCCGGTTCAGAGCGGACAATGAGCAACTTCGCGGAGAAAGAAACGATTATGATAAGGCCCAGGATTGTAAGGCCGATTACGATTTCCCTCTTCAGGCTCATGGTTTCACCCGTTAATGCGCAGGATTTTGACGATTGGCTATTTAGTGACTGTTCTTGCTGTTTAGGCGTTTTGTGTTTATCCTTAAGACAAAGAATGATAATTAAACCAAGTCCCCCAAGAAGCCCAGCGAATCCTAAACTACGGCGATATCCTTTGCCTATGGCCAGGCAACAACAAGCCCAAATGAAAGCAACTATACCAATTAATTGAAAAAAAACTTTAAAAGCTATATCTTCAACTATCATGAAAGTAATACCAGCTAATAAGAAAATGCCGATTCCAAGAAATGTCCTGTGTTTATATTTTTTCAACATCTTTTTTCTTTCACAGAAAAACTTTCACCGCAGGGTTTTAGCGATTGGCGATTTAGTTATTGTTTTTGGTCGGTTATTGATTTTTCCATATGTAGTTATCATTTTCGTCTATGAAAACACCAAATTTCACGCAGGTGATTAGTTCGTAGTTAAGTTCCAGTTCCAACCATACATCCTCATAGAAAAGCGAGTCAAAGGTCTCATACTTTTCGTATTCGTATTTCTCGTGTCCCTCTTGGGTGAGAAGTCCAATGATGAATGATTTATTCTGACCTATGATTTCCTTTCCAAATAATAAAACCTTTGGGTTTTGAGTTTCTATCCAGCCAAGCCTCCCCTCATGGTCATGATAGAACCGAAAAGTGGTTTGCTCTTTATAGTATTGAAAGTCGGTCTGATTATCATCCTTAAGATTAACAATCTCGTTAGGCTCTCCATAAACAGACTTGACTTGAGATTCGGTCATCCCAAATCTTATATGCCCTAATCCTACTCCTAATTCTATTTCCATGTCTTCTCCTTCATCAAAAGGGCAAAATATGTATGTATTATGTTTCCCTTTCACCGCAGGATTTTAGTGATTGTCTGTCCGCCTGGCGCCATTATGGAGTAATAATAGCAGGAAGTTTTTTGTCAATCAAGGGAAAACCCGTCTTCGCCAAGGCTACGCCGCGGCAAGCTCTTTGTTTTTGATAAATTTTGCTGAAAGAGGGGTGGAGAAGCCGAAAATACACTCAGAAGCGTTGTTTTTTGGTGTTTTTTTCGAGATTATTGCAGGGATTCTGTCTGAAATGGAGCAGCAGGCGAAGGAAAAATCGTACGCAGAATACATCGCGATGGTCGTTATTATGCTGATGGCTATCGGGACGGTGTTTGTTTTTTCGTCTGCGGCCAACGTGGGTCAGGAGGTTCGGCTGGAGCGGTTTTATGATTTTCCGGCATTGCGGCAGATACTGTTTTTCCCGCTGGCGGTTTTGGTTATGTACGTAGTCTCCTGTGTTGATTATCGAAGGTTGAGCCTGTCTAAAGGGTGGGCCAAGTCGCCGGTGGTTTATTTGCTCGGTTTTAGTATAGCACTGTTGATTTTGGTACTGATACCGCGGTTCGGGACGGAGGTAAATTACGCCAGGCGGTGGCTTCGTATTCCGGCTGGGCCGATTATGGTAAGCTTTCAGCCTTCGGAGCTGGCGAAATGGGCGGTGGTTTTCTTTCTGGCGGCGTTCTGCGCGAGGTTCGGCGATTCTATCAGGCTGTACTGGGAGAGGTTCGTGCCGATTTGTCTTGTGATAGGGGCGGTGGTCGGCTTGATAATTATTGAGGATTTCGGGACGGCGGCTTTCGTTGCTCTTTTGGGCTTTTTGATACTGATAATAGCGGGTGCGAAGTGGTGGCACGTTCTGACGCCGATGCCGTTTGCGGCGGCGGCATTTGTAACTGCGGTGTGCTGCTCGCCGAGCAGGATGGAGCGAATCAAGGCGTTTTTGAATCCCGAGGGCTGGGCGGACACGGCGGCTTATCAGGCGAACCAGTCGCTTATTGCGCTTGGCTCAGGCGGTCTGTGGGGCAAAGGATTGGGGAGAGGGATTTGCAAATATGGGCATTTGCCGGAAGATACGACGGATTTTATATTCGCGATTATCGGTGAGGAGATGGGTTTTGTTGGGACTACGGCGGTGATTGTTTTGTTTGTTATTTTTGTCTGGCTGGGAGTTCTGGTGGTTATACGCTGTGAGGACAGGTTCGGTCAGTTTCTGGCGGGCGGGATTGTTTTGGCGGTTGGTATTCAGGCGGCGCTTAATATAGGGGTGGTAACGGTGGTGCTACCGACGAAGGGGATACCGCTGCCATTTGTAAGTGCGGGCGGGACGAGTATGCTGCTTTCAGCGGCGGCGGTCGGGGTGTTGCTGAATATTGCCAAGTGTAGTGCCAAAGAGCAGTTAGAGGAAATTGAAGTATGAGCGGTAAGTATTTTTTCTTTGCCGGCGGGGGTACGGGCGGACATATTTATCCATCTATCGGAGTGGCAGAGCGGATACTGGAGATTGAGCCGGAAGCGAAGATACATTTTTTCTGCGGCAGCAGGGAGATAGATACGCAAGTCCTCGCCGGTACTGATTTTCAGTATACTCAATTGCCGGCGAAGGGGTTTTCAGTACAGCCAGCGAGGCTGGTGGGGTTCTGCAGGAGTTTTTTTGAGAGCTACCGGATTGTGAACGCGGAGATTGCGGAGGGTAAAAATGCGGTGGTTTTGGGGGCAGGCGGTTATGTTGCTGCGCCGGTATGCTGGGCGGCGTATCGAATGAAGATACCGGTGAAGATATTGAATGTTGATATTCTGCCGGGCAAGGCGAATAAGATAATCGCGAACTGGGCGGATGAGGTTTTTTTACAGTTTGAGGAGACGGCTAAGTACTTTGCAGGCAAGAAATTAGAAGTGACAGTAACCGGCTGTCCGCTGCGCAAGCGGTTTGAGGGGCCGGAGCCGGAGAAGGTGAGGGAAAAGCTGGGGCTTGAGGTGGGGAAAAAGGTGCTGGTTGTGACTGGGGCGTCGAGCGGTTCGGAGCGGGTAAATAAGACGATATGTTCGGTTTTGGGCAAGTTGGAGGGTTTTGCGGGCGGTTGGCAGATAGTGCATCTGGCGGGGAAGGCGAACTATGAGCAAGTGCGGGGCGGATATGAAGGGGCGAAAATCGGTTATAAGGTTCTGGATTATTTTGATGATATGGCGGATTTGCTTGCGGCGGCGGACTTGGTGGTTGGCAGGAGCGGCGCGGTGAGTGTGGCGGAATACGCGGCGGCGGGAGTGCCAAGTGTTTGTGTGCCATACCCTTACCACAAGGATAGGCACCAGTATTTGAATGCGGAGAAGCTTGTTGGGGCGGGAGCGGCGGTGGTGGTGGATGATTTGCCTAATGCGAGGGAGCGTGCGGGATGGCTGGCGGAGACTTTGGTGGAGTTGATGGGGAATGAGGGTAAATTGGGCCAGATGCGTGAGGGATGCAGGGAGATTGGGAGGGTTGATGCGGGGCGGAAAGTAGCTGAAAGGCTGGTGGAGGCACTTGGGTAGGGTGCGTTTTCGTTTTGCGTCATTTTTTTCTTGGGGAGTTTCTGTTTAGCGGGTTTTAGCGACTTCGTTTTTATATTTTCCAGCCTGGCTAAATTTTCTGATTCAGCAGGCGGTTTTGAACGGTGTGGCCAGGGGAAATTTAGAATTTAGAATGGTGGATTTGGGGATTGTAGTCTAACTGGGGGCGGAGATTTTTTTCAATGTTTGTCCTTGACGGGGTGGTTCAAATTGTTTTTACTTATCCTATGTTATAAAAGGAGTTAGTAAGGCAGATTTCGGGACAGGCTATAAAGGCGGTGGTTGTTTCTGAAAAAAGTCATAGAGCATTAGGCTGAAAGGAGGCCGATATGGCAAGGTCAATTTTGACGGTTTTATTAATAACGATGCTGGGAATGCTGGCGGGATGCGAGGTTGACAGCGGGAAGGGCCAGATGCTGGCGAAGCAGGGTCGAGGATTGTCAGGGGCTGAAGCAGTGAGTGTAAGCGAGGCGGACATAGTAGAAGAGATGTCGTCTAACCGTCAGGCTTATCGTCGTGGTCTTGTTTTGCTGATTGAGCACTATGAGCAGATGGGTAACAACATGAAGCTTGAGTGGGCGAAGTCGGAACTTGCAGGTATAGATAAGGCTCCTCAGTATAACTATGTAGTGGAGGCGAGTTTAGCTGGTTCAGATTTGCGAGCGAACACTCGTATTCATGAGGCGGACGATTTATATATGGAGGCGTTGGGTCTTGAGACGAAGGCGCGGGAGTTAGTGGTGATAGTAGACGAGGGTCTTCTTCGAATGGCGCTTGAGAAATATAATATGTTGATACAGGTGTACCCGTCGAGTGACAAGATAGAGGACGCGGCGTACAAGGCGGCGGGAATTTACGAGCATTTCCAGGACCTTACGGTGGCGGCGTTGTATTATGAGCGTTCTTCGGATTGGAACGCCGATAGTATATATTCGGGATATTTCAAGGCGGCGTATATTCTTGACAGGCGGCTGGCCCGTCGAGACGAGGCGATGGAGCTTTATAAGCGTGCGTTGGAGCGAGGCGGCTTGAGTCGGAGCTATCATGATTTTTCGGAGAAACGAATCAGGGAGATGACGGCGAGCGACGAGGTCGGCGAGTAATATTTGTTATTTTTTAGTTTATGATTTTTTTAGTGGTCGGGCCTGGCAGGAAGTCGGGCCCGTTTTTTTTATTTTTGAGATATGCAGTTGGAACTTAAAGAAAGAATAGCGGGTTTTATCCGGAGGGAGGGTCTTTTTGGTTTTTCGGATAATGTATTGCTTGGGGTTTCTGGCGGAGCGGATTCGACGTTTCTTTTGGATGTTATGAGTTCATTGAAGCGAGATGGTATTTTGAGTGGTGAGATTTTTTGTGCTCATATCAATCATCATTTGCGTGGAGCCGAATCGAAGGCGGATGAGGATTTTGTAGTCGGGGAGTGCGGCGAATTGAATGTTCCTTTGGTAAGGCGTGGTGTTGATGTGCGCGGACATGCGAGAGAGGCTGGGCTTTCGATAGAGACGGCGGCTCGTGAGCTTAGGATAAGGTGTTTGGTGGAGATTGCGAAGGAATGTAAGTGTGAGATTGTGGCGACGGGACATCAAAAGGATGATAACGCGGAGACGGTGCTGCAGCGATTAGTTCGTGGGACGGGGTATCGTGGTCTTGGCGGTATCTGGCCTGTTCGGAAGTTTGAAGGCGGAGTTTTTTTTGTTCGTCCTTTGTTGTGCGTCAGGCGGTCGGAGGTGGTTGAGTATCTGGAGGGTCGCGGTTTGAAGTGGCGAGAGGACAGTACAAACGCGGAAAGTATTTACAGGCGCAATTATATTCGGCATTTTCTTTTGCCGGAGATTCAAAGGGGATGTAAGGCTTCGATAGTTGAGCGGTTGTGGGATTTGTCTGAGGCGGCACGAGGTTTTTATAAAGTAGTTTGTCGGCGCGTAGATGAGGTGTGGGGGCGACTGGCTGAATGCTCAGGTGGTAAGGTTTTGCTGGAATTGTCAGAGTTTGTGAAGGAGACGGAGGCGGTTAAGATTGAGTTGGTGCGTCGTAGTTTGTCAAGGACAGGGGTTGGCGAGCGGGCATTGAGTGGGGAGCATTTCGGACGTATTCTTGAGTTGGCGCGGAGTAAAGTAAGCGGGCGGGAGGTGGAACTTCCGGGCGGGGTTGTGGTATATCGGGAGTATGGTAAGCTGGTATTTGAGTGGGGTGTGAAAGAGGGATTAGTTGGCGTGGAATCGGAGGGCGCGAAATTTTCGGTACCGGTGACGAAGCGGTTTGGAGATTATCTGATAGAGGCGGGAGTTTTTGATGTTGAGCTGGGCAGTTCCGGCGGACATAAGGCGGGTAAGACGAGTTTTGTGGAATGGTTTGATTTGGATAAAGTGAAACTTCCGATGGAGGTTCGTGTTCGGCGTGCTGGTGACAAGTTTTTTCCTTTGGGTATGAAGAGTGAGAAGAAGGTGGGTAAATTTTTGACGGCTCAAAGAGTTCCGCGGAGGATACGAGGTAAGGTTCTGATTGTAAATGATTCGGAGAAGATTTTGTGGGTCTGGCCGATAAGGATGAGCGAGGAGGTGAAGGTGACGGGGCGGACGCGGAAGATAGTTCGTTTGCAGATAACGGCAGCGGGTCAGGAATAGGCTTGACGAGGGGGGGAGTGTATAGGAAGATTTGGGGACTTGTTTTTAATAGACTGAGGACTGAATAGCGGGAGTTTAATGATGCGAGAATCGGGATTTTTTAAATTGTTGGTGTTGGGAGCGGTCTCTTACGGCTTATTTTTTGGAGGAGTTGTTTTTGGGGATGAGCTGGTTGAGGATTTTTCACCAGACAAGAAGGTGAAGGTGGAGGTGAAGGTCGGCGAGGGGCTTAGTTATTCTGTTTTTTATGAGGGCAAGGAGGTGATAGTTGATTCACCTTTGGGCCTGGAGCTCGAGGGGAGTGGCGAGCTGGGCAGAAATATGATAATGCATAGGGAGACTCATAAGAATGTCAAAAGCGAGTGGGAGCCTGTTTATGGGAACCGCAGCAAGATAGTTGACCATTGCAGGGAGGTGTGGATTGGATTGAATGAGAAGGGAGAAGGTGGACGGGGATTAGGATTGATTTTTCGTGTTTACAACGATGGAGTTGCATTTCGATATTATCTTCCACAATGGGCGGGGGTGGAGGATTTTGTTTTGACGAAGGAGAATACTCAGTTTCGATTTGCCGGTGACCATACGGCGTGGGTTGCGAATTACAAGGGATTTGTGAGCCATCAGGAGGAGGAGTTCAAGAAAGTGAAACTCGGCGATGTGGGGGCGGAGTGGTTTGGCGGGGTACCGCTTTTGGTTAAGGTGGGTGATATTTGTTACGCAGCGTTGACGGAGGCGAACCTTACGGACTGGGCTGGTATGTATCTTTGCGGAGTAGATGACGAAGGAGATGGATATGTGAGTCTTACAACGAAGCTGTCACCTCTTGTTGACGGGAGCGGTCTTGTTCGTTCGTCTGCGCCGAGATACAGTCCGTGGCGGGTGATAATGATAGGGAAAGAAGCTGGTGATTTGATAGAGTCAGAGATTATATTGAATTTGAACGAGCCCTGCGCGATTAGAGATACAAGCTGGATAAAGCCGGGGATGATGGCGTGGGACCACTGGTGGAGCGGCGACTCGAAGATGGACACAGAGACACTTAAGGAGTACGTGCAGTTTGCGGCTGATATGGGATTCCCGTATCAGTTGGTGGATTGGAACTGGTATGGCTGGGGGTCGCTTAAGAATGCGGATTTGGACATTTTGACGGTGGACCTGAATGTTAATATGCCTGAATTGCTTGAGTTTGCGAAGGAGAGGGATGTGAAGCTGATTTTGTGGCTTCACTGGACGCATACGGACAAGGATGATGCTTATAAGAAGGCGTTTGCGTTGTATGAGAAGTGGGGAGTTGCGGGAGTGAAGATAGATTTTATGCAGCGTGACGACCAGGAGATGGTGAAGTGGTATCATAAGATAGTGAAGTCTGCAGCGGAGCATCATCTTTTGGTTGATTTTCACGGAGCTTACAAGCCGACGGGATTTCGTCGGACGTATCCTAATCTGATAGTTCGTGAAGGAGTTTTGGGTAACGAGTATAACAAGTGGTCGAAGCGTATAACGCCGGAACATAACTGCACGCTTCCGTTTACGCGGATGTTGGCGGGGCCTATTGATTATACACCAGGTGGGTTTTTGAACCGGGGCAAAGGCAAGTTCAGGACGAACGTGAAGCCTACGGAGGTGATGGGTACTCGCTGTCATCAGTTGGCGATGTTTGTGGTTTATGAGAGTCCGTTGTGCTGTGTTTGCGACCATCCGAAGAATTACAGGAATCAGGCGGGTTTGGAGTTTTTACGGATTGTACCGACGACGTGGGACGATACGCGAGTTTTGAAAGGTGAGGTTGGTGAGTATATAGTGGCAGCCCGGAAGTCCGGGGAGAGATGGTTTTTGGGAGCGATGACGAACTGGGAGGGGCGGAGTCTGGATGTTTGTCTTGATTTTCTGGGGGGAGGGAAATACACGGCACAGATATTTGCAGATGCGCCTGATTCGGGAGAGAATGCGGAGAAACTTGTAGAGCGTAAGCAGGTAGTGAAGGCGGGAGATATATTTACGATTAAGATGGCGTCCGGCGGAGGGTTAGCGGCGTATTTTGAGCCTTTGAAAGGGAAATAAAGTTTCAGGGGTTCTGTGTGAGTATTTTTGTAGGTTTGGTAAAGCTGAAGGGATGATGATGGTGCGCAATCTGAAAAGTCTTGACATCAAGTGGGATATAGTGGAAGATCCGTTTTTTGGAGTAGTGATGAGTTTTTAAGGAAAGGTTTTTCATATCGTTTTGTCGAAGTTTAGACAATTCTTAGAGGAGATTCAAATGAGAAGCGGGTTTGTTTTTTTTGTTTTATCTTTAGTGTTGGTTTTTGTTTTTTCGGCTGAGGGTAAGGACTACTATATAAGTTCAAAGGGTGATGATTCGAATCCCGGGACGTCGCCGGAGAAGGCTTGGCGGGCGATAGAAAGGGTGAATAGTTTTACGTTCAAAGCCGGCGACCACATATTTTTCGAGGGCGGAAAGACGTTCGAGGGGTCGCTGCAATTTGACGCGGACGACAGCGGCACCAAGGCGAATCCGGTGTCGGTGGGTTCATACGGGAAAGGCCGGGCGACAATCAGTTCGGGTAAAGAGAACGGTATTTATTTATACAACTGCGGCGGTTTTATAGTAAGGGACCTGATATTTGTCGGCGCCGGGAGGACGGTGGAGGGGGATTTCAGCGGGATTTATCTTTTCACGGACGTTGTGGGCAGCAAGCCGGAGTACATTCGAATCAACAATGTGGAGGTGAGCGGGTATCGAGAGAAGGGTATCTGTATAGCCGGAAGTCGTCAAAGCAACAGCGGTTTCAGGGACGTTTCAGTCAGCAATGCCGATGTTCACGACAACGGCAACCATGGGATATCGTCACTGGGTTCGCAACCGCCGGGCGACTGGGTGCATAAGCAGATTTATATCGGCAACTGCAAGGTATATGACAACGCAGGAATCTCAGGTAAGCGCGGGCACAGCGGCAACGGCATCATGCTATCAAGCGTTGACGGCGCGGTGATTGAATATTGCGAGGTATATAATAACGGCTGGCTGAGCGACGACCCCAACAGCGGCGGTCCGATAGGCATCTGGGCGTGGGATTCAAGCAGAGTTGTCATACAGTATTGCGAGGCATACAACAACAAGACCGGCAACAAGGCTGACGGAGGAGGATTCGACCTTGATGGCGGGTGCGTGAACTGCATTATGCAGTATAACTATTCGCACGGCAATGACGGAGCGGGCTACGGGATATACCAGTACAATGGGGCCAGGCCGTTTAAGAATAATATTGTTCGCTACAATATCAGCGAGAATGACGGGCAGAACAACCATCATAGCGGGATTAATTTCTGGTCAACGAGTTCTTCGGGCGGCATCCAGAATACAGAAGTATATAATAACACGATTTATATTTCGGAGGATACGAAAGGGTCGGGTATTGCCGATTTGCCTGATTCTGAGACGAACCATGTTCATAACACGAAGGTGTACAATAATATAATTGTAACAGCCCCCGGCAAGAAAGTGGTTGATATACCGAACCCATCGGGGGAGTGGAGTTTTAAGGGTAACTGTTACTGGTCGTTGGGAGATGATATCAGGATAAGCTGGGACGGTGAGACATATACAAGTCTTAATGCGTGGCGGGCGGCCACGGGGCAGGAGAAATTCGGTGATGCGGACGTTGGTTTGAAGGCGGACCCGAAGCTGAAGAATGTCGGGCGTGGAGGGACGGTCGGAAATGCACAGCTACTTTCGACACTGGAGGCTTATCGGCTGGAGGGGTCATCGCCACTTATCGATGCAGGTATTGATATCCGAGCGTCAGGCATTGACCCGGGCAAACATGATTATTACGGCACGAGCATCCCTGCGGGAGGGAAGTTTGATATCGGCGCCCATGAATATGTCGCAGCGGTTTTACCATCGGCATGTTCGAAAGCGGACAATGGTCTTGTGGGCTGGTGGAAATTCGAGGAGGCTGATGGGATGGTCGCGAAAAACAGCGGCAGCTCAGGGGCGAGCTGCGACGGCGTACTCAAAGATATGGGTACAAGTGCCTGGGTTGAGGGGTGGAACGGAGGCAGCGGGTTGCATTTTGAGGGTGACGTCAGCCGAGTGGAGATTCCCGCTTTGAATCTCTATTCGAATACGGTGACAATTTCAGCGTGGATAAAGCGGGAAGGTGAGCAGGGTATTCATTCGGCGATAGTACTCTGCCGAGACGGCAGCACAACGGCGGGTATAACCTTTGGGAGCACGGGTGAAGAGAACGGATGGGGCGTAAACCACGAGCTGTCATATAACTGGGAGGACGCGAATTCGGTCTGGGGTTGGCATTCGGGACTGATAATACCCGAGGACAAATGGGTATTTGTCGCTGTTTCAATCGAACCGACAAAGGCGACGCTGTATCTTTGTCAGGACGGGCAGTTGAGCATGGCCACCAACGAAGCAAACCACGGCATAGAGGAATTTGACGGACTTACGCTGATAGGCAAGGACAGCTATCATAATTACGAGGGGCACAAATCGTTCAAGGGGTTGATAGATGATGTCCGCATATATAATCGAGCATTGTCAAAAGAGGAAGTTTCCCGTCTTGCCGGTGTAAGGGTGGCGTGTCAATCTGCAGGTGGTGGGACGAAATACTATGTCAGTCCCGGCGGAGACGATTCGAACCCGGGGACTTCGCCGACATGGGCATGGAAGACGACGGGGAAGGTGAACAGTGTAAGTTTTAAGGCGGGTGACAGTATATTGTTTAAAGGCGGGGTCGCCTTTGAGGGCGGTCTTGAATTTGCCTCCGACGACAGCGGCACCGAAGATAATCCTGTAACGGTGAGTTCGTACGGAGCGGGCCGGGCGTTAATCAGTTCGGGCAGCAGCCATGGTCTCTACGGGCATAACTGCGAGAACTTTATAGTTAAGGATTTGGTTTTCGTCGGATCCGGGTGGACAGACCCTGATGGCGGAAGCGGAGTTTATTTCTTTACGGACCTTGGTGAGGGCAAAAAGCCGGAACGCATCCGGATTGACAATGTTGAGACAAACGGCTACCGAAACAAAGGTATCCACATAGCTGGTGCCAGGGGGAGCAACAGCGGTTTCAGGGACGTTCGGATAACAAATTGCGATGTTCACAACATCGGGGACAAGGGGATATCTTCATCGGGTTCGCAGCCACCGGGTGACTGGCCTCACAAGGACATCTATGTTGGCCACTGCAGGATTTATGATAACGCCGGTTACTCAGACCCCGCATCGCACGGTCATCACGGAAACGGGATTGTGCTTTCAGCGGTGGACGGAGCGGTGGTTGAATATTGTGAGGCATATAACAACGGCTGGCTTTGCGATACACAAGGGGGCGGGCCTGTTGGGATATGGACTTACGATTCTCACAATGTTGTGATACAGTTTTGTGAGGCATACAACAACAAATCAACCGGCGGAGACGGAGGCGGCTTTGATATCGACGGAGGATGTGTGAACTGTGTAATGCAGTACAACTATTCGCATGACAACGACGGTCCGGGTTATTTAATCTGCCAATACAATGGTGCGAGAGAATTCAAGGGTAATATCTGCCGGTACAATATCAGTGAGAATGACTCAATAGGTTCAAGGAGGCCGCTGGGGGTGATTCATTTCTGGTCGGCGGGCACATCCGGGGGCATACAGGATTCGCAGGTATATAACAATACACTTTACCTCGGGCCGGCGACACGTTCGCCGGGAATCAAGGCCGACAGCGGCGAGATTTACAACACGCATATTTACAATAATATAATAATGACGGTGCCGGGCAAACGTGTTATCAGTCTGAGTGACACATCGGGGGGGTGGTTTTTCCGGAATAACTGCTACTGGTCATCAGGTGGGCCGCTGGAGATAATCTGGGGCGACAAGACATATACAAGTCTAAAATCCTGGAGGTCTGAGACGGGTCAGGAAAGACTCGGAGGGGCTGATGTGGGTTTTGAGACCGACCCGAAGCTGGTCAATCCGGGTGGAGGCGGGACGATAGGAGATGTTCATCGTCTTGGGAATCTTGAGGCTTATAAGCTAAAGTCGGATTCACCGGCCATCGATGCGGGCGTTGATATTGGTGAGCTTTTGAAGATAGATGTTGGTGAGCGGGATTATTACGGCGGCGAGATACCGAGAGGCGGGAAGTTTGATATAGGTGCGCACGAGCTTTCGAGGGGTGGTAGTATCACGAGGCCGGTCGGCTGGTGGAAGTTCGATGAGGGCAGAGGTTCTGTTGCGAAGAACAGCGGAAGTTTTGGAAGCAGGTGCGACGGCAGGTTGAATAATATGAATGAGGGCAACTGGATGTCGGGCAGGGTTGGTGCTGGAGCCTTGTTGTTTGACGGCAAGGAGGATGATGTTGAGGTTGGTGCGCTGAATTTGAATTCTAATACGGTGACGATAACGGCTTGGGTGAGGCGCGATGGAGAGCAGGACATTTATTCGGGGATGGTATTTAGCAGGGACGGTGATACGATAGCAGGGATAGGCAGCGGGAGTACAGGTGAGCCGGAGTGGAAGCCTAACCAGGAGTTGTATTATGGGTGGAATGATGTGGAGGAGACGTGGTCGTGGCATTCGGGATTGATAATACCGGAGGGCAAGTGGGTATTTGTGGGGGTTGTGATTGAGCCGACGAAGGCGACGCTATATCTTGGCGAGGACGGGAAAGTTCGTTCGGCGACAAATGAGGTAGCGAACGAGACAGAGGAATTTAATGGGGTGGTGCGAATAGGTAACGACAAGAAGCCGGAGCATGCGCCGCGTTATTTCCGCGGGCAGATAGATGATGTGAGGATTTATGACCGGGCGTTATCTGAATCGGAGGTAAAGAGGCTTTTCGGTATGCGTTGGGGGAGCTGAAACGGCGGGCGTGAGCAATAGTTTTCAATAAGTTCTTGACAATGGCGGGGGTTATAAATAAAGTAGTCGTTTCGTTTGTTGTGGAATAAATAAGGTGTTAGAAACCGCAATTTAAGTATTAAAAAAGGAGATTTGAATATGGCAACAAAGGTTGCAATTAACGGTTTTGGCCGAATCGGCAGGGCCGTGACGAGAATTTTGTTGGAAAGAAAGGGTGATTTGGATTTGGTGGCGGTAAACGACCTTGCGGACGCGAAGAGTCTGGCGCATTTGTTCAAGTATGATACGGTGATGGGCAAATGGGGCGGTACGGTCGAGATGCAGGGCGACAGTCTTGTTATAAACGGCAAGAGCATCAAGGTTTTAGCGGTTCGGAATCCTGCTGAGCTTCCATGGAAGGAGATGGGAGTTGAGATAGTGGTGGAATCAACGGCAATATTCCGGACGAAGGAATCTCCGAAGGGAGGTTACGGCGACCATTTGAAGGCGGGTGCGAAGAAGGTGGTTTTGACGGTTCCTGCGAAGGACGATATTGACGC
>Ga0114923_10001040_pt1 | contig 19588 bp, 19 predicted proteins | sample SumtaG_FD_89578 | JGI IMG/M metagenome (GOLD analysis project Ga0114923, IMG submission 89578) | Deep subsurface microbial communities from Indian Ocean to uncover new lineages of life (NeLLi) - Sumatra_00157 metaG | ecosystem: Environmental > Aquatic > Marine > Oceanic > Sediment | place: near...
TTAAGACAGTCGCTGCAGGATGGGCGAATGAACAACCAAACGATCGTCTACGCCCATCCTGCCAAACACCTCTATAGGTCCCTCCTGCCAGGGTGCCTCCGGCGGCCAGGGGGCTCTTTTGAAAAACTGCCCCCTGGACCCCCACAAAACTTTTATCTTGCATGGCTGTTTTATTGTAATTTCCTTTAACTATTTGTTCCCATTGAAACCACCTCTGTGTCCTCTGTGGCAAAAACATATAGTGTCACCGGGTAATTTTCCAGCGAAATTTCGTCCGCAATCCCGTGTCCTCAAACTGCATGGAAACTCCCAGGTATTTAAATCCTGCTAATAAACCGAAATCGGTGTCATCCTTTTTATAGGCAGGCTGCTTTTGCTTAAAAACAAAACCATAAGTGGAACTTCTTAAATGAAAATTATTCCACAAAAACCGGCCCTTACCCGGATGATTCGGCGCAAATCCAAACAAATCCGCATGCTTTTGCGGTGCCTGCTCTACCCCGGCATAACCGCTGAGAACCAAAGGATATAAATGCCCCAATCCCTGGAATGCCACAAACAAACTGCGATCCTGGGCGGCTTCAAATAATCCCGGCAACTGCAAATCACACGCTTCCGGGAAGGTTTTTAAAGAGACGCTTTTGAGTGTAGTAGTATCCACAGCAGTGATTTTTTCATCATGAGACCAGGGGATATTGCGGATAAGCAGAAACTCCTTATGCAATTCCACACCAAAACGCAGCTTGATTATACCTGCCACGTTAAAAGAGAATACCCACCGGTCCCGGTCCCCTACCTGGTGAACCCTGACGCTCAAATCTCTCCGATGTCTATCGAATCGAAAGGCAGGAACCGCCCGTTTCAAAAAACTCAGTGTCCGTTCCGGGTTCTGCGTCTCGATGATCAATGTACAGGGACGGGTGAGGATAGAAAGAATGACCGGCAGTGAGAACATAGTCCCCATTCCCATTGCCCGGCTGTCAAGATCGGAGCCGAATATACCGAGGAGATCGCCGCTGCCCAGGGCAATGACCGGGTCGGCATCATGCACGGCCAGGTGAAGACCCGGGCCAAAATCTTCAAAAATAGCCGGGTGAATGGGTATATAACGAGATAACATCTTGTAACCATCCTTTACGATCCCCTTCCAGGCCTGCTCTCCCAGGTTGAGAGAAAGCAAAATCACCGGGTCGATAGATAATTGCGGGACTTTTAACCCGGCGCTGTCCCCATTTCCCTTTAATATACCCTTCAAACCATTGTAAATAGAATTATTGACCAGTGGAAGGATAAAAACTTCTGCTTCCAGGTACCCGTCAGTCACCTCATCCAGGCGCAGCGCAATAGGATCGAAATATTGCCGCCAATAGTTGGAATAGGTTCTTACATAATCCTTATAGGCTTTTTCTTCCTTCGGGGAGACCCGATCTATAGGTACCTGGGAAAGGGTTTTCATGTTCGATAACCTTCCATAGGTCTTGGAATAGAGAATATGGTTTTGATCGAAATAGTAATCGCCGCCCAGGTACCTTTTCGTGATATAGTTGGATTCTACCAGGTTTTCGATAGACCAGGGGGACTTTATACCGTCCAATTTGGCCAGCAAAGCACAGGCCGTCAGGTATTCCATGTGTGCCCTGGCCCGGATGCGGCGCAATTGACCGATTTTAACGGCAGGGCTAACCAACCGGCGAATAAACGGGTCGGAAAAATAAACATAACTCCAGGTGGATTTTTTTAACGGCAATTGGGTTAACATGTATTGAAATTCATCACTCTGCCCCAGGCTGCCTTTACCCCCTTCGCTTTTCAACTGCAGCATTTTTTCCAATTCCTTCTCATTGGTACTGACCATTAGTAGGTCCTCCCACAGCGACCAGTAGACTGTTTCCCTATTTTTTAATCGATGAGGAATGATACTTTTTTGGGGTAACTCTTTAATACCGGTCAATTTAAGTAAAGAGGTTACCATTCCCGGATTGGTCAGCCGACAGATTACGGTTATATCGGTGCCGTCGATAAAAAAGAGGTCCGGGAAAACCAAGGCACACTGGGAGATGGAACCGGATTTTAGGAAACTGCGCAGCACTTGCCGGTTAAAACCCAAACGCGCCGGGTATTTTTTATCAAGCTCATAATCGATGCCGTTTCCCGAAAAAGAAGTCCCTAGCCGGTGCAGGAAACCGCAGCCTTTGTCCAAGAACGCCGAGATATCCCTGGGATTGGCCATATAAACAAAAAAACGGTCATGAAAAAAGGTGCCAGGCTAGTTTTTTCCAAAAGGCGCCGCTCCGTCGCAAAAAGGGATGCTAAGTCCCCAAATGGAAAAGAGGAAAAAGATGGACAGGCAAAATATTATATTTTCCATAGGGTGTTGACAAAATAAAAAAAATGATGCATACTATCTAATATGGAGGAGGAAGATGAGCGGAAAAAAAATCAAGATTTTAAGTTACAATGTACAACAAACCCCGGCCAGGAGCGTTAGGTCATTGGCAGAAGGCCTTGTTGAAAACCTTAACAACGATGAAAATTTTAAATATGATGTGGTTTGTTTGCAAGAGGTATTCTGGAACCCTCACCGGAGAATAATTTCAAAAGGTTTAAAAAAAGGTGGATACAAACACCAGATTAAAAAATCAGGTTCTGAAATACCGGATTGGGTCCCATTTTTCGGATGGTTTTCCCAGGATAGTGGACTTTTTTTTGCCAGCAAACATCCAATTGAAAAAAGAAAGAGGAGGTTTGAAAAGTTTGAAGCTCCCGGGGAAGAATTTGATTTTGTTGCCCAAAAGGGTGTATTTTATACTGAAGTAAATATCAATGAGAAAAAATTGTTTGTATTTAATACTCATCTCCAGTCCGGGGAGCACCCTTCATTAAGAAAACTTCAATTAAGTCAAATCAAAGCCTCTATTGACAGGGAAATGTGTAATATGGTCGATATTCATGATTTGCCCAAAAATGAAGATGGGAAGGAATATATCGGTGATATTAGTATCATTCTAACTGGTGATTTAAATATAGATGAAATTTTTCGAAAAGATGAATATGAGGATATGACAAATAATATTTTTAATAATGGGAGAGATATATATAGAGATAAACATCCTGATGACCCCGGTTTTACCCATGTAAGTGAAGAAAAAAGCAGGCGACTGGATTATATTTTTGATTTTAATTATATTACAATCCCGGAAGATAAAATAGGGGACAATGGTATTAGTAAAATTAAAATTAAAGAGATTGAGGTTTTAGAGGCAGAAGTTGTTAAAATGAAAACCCGAGGTAGAGATATTTCCGATCATTTTGGCGTCGGAATTACTATAAAAATATGACGTTGAGGAACGATTTAATCAAATATCGCAGAGAGCTGCTGAAACCCTTGCCCTAAAAAGATTATTTTAGCCACAGAGGACACAGAGATCACTGAGGCTGGAGAAAAAGTAGTCAGGCTAGTTTTTTTCCCTTTGGAAATTGTTGTTTTGCCGCATTGTCTTACTCCCAGTATTGCAACCATATGAAATATATCGAGTAATTTTTTAATATTATGCAAATCCACATTTCTTTTGATAATCATTTTGCCACCATCTCCATTATGATATTATACCTTTTTTCCTTGAAATTTCAAGCGTTTGGTTTGAGTTTTCAAGGAAAAATAGGGTCAGGTTAGTTTTCTTTCGGTTTTGCGAAAGAAAGAAAAGGTGTGTGGTAAATATAAGACTTAAAAAACCTTCAACTCCTCTATCCGCTTAAAGTGCTCTGAGTTTAGAGTCATTAGGGGGAAATTATGAGTCAATGCAGTTGCTCCTATGAGTATGTCTCTAATATCGATGAGTTTATTTCTATTCCGAAGTGATAAATAAATCGCTCCGGCTCCTTCTGCCGTTTCTCTTGTGAAAGGGAGTATCAAAATGCTTCCGGTTTCCATTTGTTCATGTGTTTTCTAACATCATCGAGTACCTTAAGGGAAAAAATGTGTCAGGCTAGTTTTTTTATCCGATTAGTGGGAACAAATGGTTGAAACCAATTTCAACAGGGTCTCCGCATATAGGTTCCCCTCGCTGTGGGGATTTTTTTGTTGACAAAAATAAAAAATAGTGCATACTGTATATATGATACATATACAATATTTACAAAGTGAACAGCACGCAAGGCAGGAGGCGCCGGTAAAATGAAGATCATCATTGCCAATTCATCCCCTGATCCGATTTATGAACAGATCAGCAAACAAATGAAGAACCAGATCATTAGCGGTCAACTGGTTGAAGGAGAAGCTCTTCCCTCCATAAGAAAACTTGCCCGGGAGCTGCACATCAGTGTTATTACCACCAAGCGGGCGTATGAAGACCTGGAAAGAGAGGGCTTCATCGATACGGTTGCCGGCAAAGGCAGTTTTGTGGCTGTCCAGAACAAAGAATTTTTAAGAGAAAAAAGAATGAAGATCGTGGAGGAAAAGCTAAGCGAAGCCATATCTGAGGCCAAAATGCTGGGTATAAGTATCGAAGAGTTAAAAGAGATGCTGGGTATATTGTATGAGGAAGAAGAATTTGATTCTCTTCCCACCCAAGAGTACGAAGTTACCAATATAGACGAAATGAAAGAATAATGAAAATTGCCACAGACTTACACAAGACAAACACTGACAAAAACGGATTCCATTTATTGTCTGTGTCCAGTCTGTGTTTGTCTGTGGCTACTGAAAAGGAGGAACAATGGAAAATATACTTGAAATTAAATCGCTGCGAAAAGAATACAAAGGTTTTACTTTGAAGGATGTATCTTTTCAACTGCCTTATGGGTATATTATGGGGTTGATCGGTCCCAACGGAGCCGGTAAAACCACCACCATTAAACTGGTTATGAACTTGCTCAGGAAGAACAGCGGCGAGATAAAGATTTTCGGCAAGGACAATCTTGAACATGAAGTAGAGGTAAAATCCCGCATCGGTTTTGTTTACGACACCCCTCATTTTTATGAGCATTTAACCTTGAAACAGATGAAATCCATCATTGCACCGTTCTACAAGAATTGGGATGAGGTGATGTTTCGTAAATATATTGACGAGTTTGATTTGCCGTTGACCAAGAAAATCAAAACCCTTTCCCGGGGCATGCAGATGAAATATGCGCTGGTAATGGCTCTTTCCCACCATGCGGATTTGATCATCATGGATGAACCCACTTCCGGCCTGGACCCGGTATTTCGCAGGGAGCTTTTGGATATCCTTTCCGGGTTGATTCAAGATGAAAAAAAATCCATCCTCTTTTCCACCCATGTCACCTCTGATCTTGAACGGATCGCAGATTATATCACCTTTATTCACAAGGGAGAACTGATTTTTTCCCGGTCCAAGGATGAGATTTTCGAGGAGTACGGTATTGTGAAGGGAGGCAAGGAACTTCTAAACGAAGAAAACAAGAAATTTTTCAGCGGGGTCCAGGTACACAAATTCGGTTTTGAAGCCTTAACGGTAAACCTTCAAGAGGCCCGCCGCAAGTTCAAGAACGGTGACGGTGTAGTAATAGAAAAAGCTTCCCTGGAAGATATCATGTTTTTTACCGGGAAAAATCAAACAAGGAGGTGAAGACATGTTCAGACTGATTTTGAAAGATTTTTATCTATTGAGACGAACGATCCCCTTTATCATTATCTGGTTGGCTGTAGTAACAATACGGGGTCCGGTTTTATCTTTTATTCCCATATTCCTTTCTTTTATCTTGGTCGGCAACGCCATCGCCCTGGATGAAAAATACAAACTGGAAAACCTGTACTGCAGCCTGCCGTTAAAGAGAACCGCCATTGTTTATGCAAAATATCTTTCGACACTTTTTATTATCCTGGCCGGGATAATTTTAGGTTTCCTGACAGGATTGTTTTTCCCAGGGCAGCTTTTGACACCTGGGGTTTCATTCTTTGTTCTTTTCTTTTTTTTCCTGTTCTTTTCCGTATTGCTTCCCATTAATTACAAATTCGGTTTTCAACTGGAAGGAGAACCCGGGAAAATTGCACTGGTGTTTTTGTTTATAGCATCTGCCATCGCAGTGGTTACTTTTATTATTGTGCATTTCAATATTAATATTCTTAAAATAAAAATTATTTATCTCAGCCTCTTTTTGGCGATTTGTGTTTTTGTTTCCCTGGAGTTGTCGTTGGTTTTCTACAAAAAAAGGGATTTATAGGCGGTTAAGGAGGATAGGTCCATGAAGACGATGAAGCAAAAAAAACACAAAGGTGCAGCCAACCTGGTGCTGCGGTTATGCCTAAATGATTTTACCGGCAATAAAGGCATCTCTTTGTTGGTGGCTTTTTTTTATGTCCTTTGGTTGGCCATGGTTATCGGCATCAATAAGCGACTGCCGTTAATGCTGGTTATTTTCCCTATATTCATGCTCGATGCTTTAAAACGGTTTGAAGATAAATATAAAAGCGAGAACCTCTTTTGCAGTTTGCCGGTAAAGCGGTCGTCCCTGGTATATGCTAAGTAACTTACGTCGATGGTTATGCTAATCATTACGGCAATCTTGAGTTATATTTCGGTGCTGCTGTTGAATACGCTGTTGCCCATGGTTTTGCGGGGGGCCGGGAAATTATTAACGACTCAACAGGTGTTTGCGATTCTTTTTATATATGTTTTATTTGCCGCTGTTTCCTTTCTTATATATTTCCGGTTCGGTTACCTGGGCTACCCGGGGGGAATAATCGTCGATATCCTTGTAACGATAGTAACAGCGATATTTACCTGCGGGTTTATATATGTAATTGTTTCCCTGCGGAGCGGTTCCTGGGAATTGGTGCAGTATAAAGGAAAAGCCGGACTGGTGGACGGTTTTATAAACGGTGTGTCGGGAAAAGCCGCCAGCCTGGTGGGAGAGCAGATTTTCTTTGTTTTTTTAAGCTTATTGCTGGCGGCGGTTATTTATACAGCCATAAACTTTTCGATAAAATACTACAAAAAAAGAGATTTATAAATATAAAAAATGCCACAGACTTACACGAGACAGACACTGACAAAAGTAGGTTTCATTTATTGTCTGTGTCAAGTCTGTGTTAGTCTGTGGCTAAAAAACAGGAGGAAAAGAAAATGATAAAAAAAGTAATTTTAATTTTGTTACTGCTGTTATTGGTAAATTTTGTTTTTTTCGGACATGCGGTACAGGTGGTCCCTTTGCCGGACCTGGTCAATCCCCGCAAGATCGCCGTGGATGACAATCAATTGTATATCGCTGAAAAAATTCCTGTCTTCATTTACTCTTTAAAGGATTTTAAATTGATAAAGAAATTCGGCAAAGAGGGTGAAGGACCCCGGGAATTTAAAAGCAGGATTACCCGCATGGAACTTCAACCGGGTTATATTTTTATAAACAGTTCCGGCAAGGTTTCGTACTTTACAAAAGACGGTACATTTATAAAGGAGTTCAGAACCGTTTCGCCGGATCTCAGGTTGAAGCCTTTCGGGGACCGGTTTGCCGGGGAGCGAATGACCTCTGAAAACAGCACCCTTTACAATGTGGTCGGTATTTATGATTCTTCCTTAAAGAAAATAGCGGAGGTGTACAGGCAGGAACGTGAAGTCCAGGTGGGAGGAAAGGGCACAAAAGTATTTGCCCACCCCATGCCTTATTATATCTGCGACGACAAATTATTTGTCGTCACGGGGCCGGATTTTGTCATCGATGTGCTGGATAAAACCGCCAAAAAACAGTACACCGTCACCTATGACTACAAAAGAATAAAAGTCACGGCGGAAGATAAAAAGAGGGTGATGAATCACCTGGAAACAGACCCCAATACAAAGCCCTACCTGGAAATGCTTAAACCCATCATATTCCCCGACTACTTCCCGGCCATTCGCAATTATTATGTTGCTGATGGAAAGGTTTATGTTTTAACTTACAAAGAGGAGAATGGCAAAAGCGAATGGTTGGTTTTTGATATTAAAGGAAAATTCTTGAAGCAGTTTTTTCTGCCTTATCATTACATGAATCCCGTGGATGAGTATCCTGCCGCGGTAAAAAATGAAAAGTTGTATCAATTAATTGAGAACGAAGACACGGAGGCGTGGGAGCTTCATATAACCGGGATAAAATGATAAAACAGGAATTTAATACTTGAAGAATTGATAGAAAACAGGAAAAAAATGGATTAGGTAAAAAATGTGGGCAGGCAAAAAGGGTATTAAAAAATTTGGCGGCATCCGTTTTTTACCTGTCCCTTAGTCGACATACAGCCCTTTAATGTTACTTTACATGAATTTTTTCAAGAACCCATTCCTTGATCAATTCAGTATATGAAACTCCTCTTGATCTGGCGATTTGTATAACAGCCTCGGCGTCCTCAGGTTCCAACTGGATTTTCAGAAATTTCTTGCGCTCAAAGACCGGTTCATTTACTTCTTCTAATTGGTCTTCGAAATCAGTCAGATCATGTGTGTCCCAAAAGTGAGCTAGTTCTTGAATAGAATCGGTTTCGGGAATCTTATTTTCATTCATCGTTCTCTCCATTGTTTGTAACGTCGTTTTTCTTTGCCAGTCATAGGGCGTGCTGTGATGGGGTACCCTTTGCCATCCGGGAATTGAATCACTACACAAAACAAGTACCTTCCGGCTTCTGTCTGTCCAAGGACGTAATAGACAGGATTTTCCCCCTGGGATTTTGCACGCTGGACAAATGCTGCTCCAAAGCAGGTCTCTTCAACCTCCCCCGGGATTACCCCGTGATGGGCGATGTGGTCAATTCTGTCTTTCGGCCAGGTAAGTTCATTTATCTTCATATGGCTTTCTTCTTTGCGCAGGCTTCCGCTATTACCGAAAATTTTTCGGTTGAAACCGGATAACTGATCATCTTTTTCATCGCAACTGGCAAATAATACAATCTTCTTATCCTTCTTAAAATTTTTATATAACATAAAGAAGGAAAGAAATCAACAAGATTTTCAAGGAAAAAAGAAAAAAGAAGCGATTCCGGCCTGTCCCCTAAATGACTACTTCCCGGCCATTCGCAATTACTACGTTAGCGACGGAAAGGTTTATGTTTTAACTTACAAAGAGGAGAATGGCAAAAGTGAGTTTTTGGTATTTGATATTAAAGGAAAATTCTTAAAGAAGTTGTTTCTACCTTATAAATTCATGAATCCGGTGGATGAATATCCCATCGCCGTAAAAAGTGGAAAACTGTATCAACTCATTGAAAATGAAGACGAGGAAAAGTGGGAGCTTCATATAACCGTGATAAAATGACAAAACAGGGATTTAGTACTTGACGAAACCGAAAAAGCGGAGAAAGGGGGACAAGCGAAAATATAATTATTGAATGAGGTAGCTGCGTATCAAAGGTGAGCCTTCTTTGGTAATGAGGCCATGCCCTTTTTTGGGGGGACATGCCCGGGGCAGGCCTCTTTATTTCTTTGAAATACGTACAAAATCTTCTGACGCTACAATAAAGCTATCCGGAAGTCTTTCCCGGCACATCTCTAATACTTTTTTTATTGTCTCTATTTTGTTTTCGGCTGATTCCCGCTGCAATCTCAAGAAAATAACTCCTCGATGTCCTTTACCTCTTTTGAAAACAAGTTTTCCAAAATCTTTATCATTTGTAATTACAATATAGTTTTCTTTTATTGCTTTTTCCAGGATCCACTCATCTTCTGCACCTTTATTTTCTGTATATACGGAATAAGCCTCATATCCTGACATTTTCAACCATTTAGCGACCCTGTCACCGGTGCATTCATCTACTATAAATTTCAATTACATTGCCTCTTGTAGTGGAATAAATTCAACATCATCCAAAACCTCGGAAGCATAAAGGATGCAAGCGGAAATATCTTGATCCGAAATCCCCTCATATTCTTTTTTTATATCGCCAAAGGACCATCCGTCTGCCAGGAGTTTTAATATGTATTGAACTGTCAAACGGGTACCATGAATCACCGGTTTCCCCCCCATGACCTTTGAGTTTATGGTAATGTGGTTTAATAAGTTGTCTTGTCTCATATTTTACCTCATGCCACTAATATAATTGCAATCGAATATTTTGTCAACCCTTGATGAGATTTTTCAAAAGAGGTAGAAATAGACCCCTCACCCGTCGCCCTTTTTTTCTTTCCCCTTTCTGAAGTTCCTTCATCTACGGGCAAAAAAGGGGAGGCAAATGTCCCTTTTAAAACCTATTCCGGCCTGCCAATGCTGATGATGAAGCTGGTAACCCGGCAGTCCTTCACCTGTTGTTCCCGTGGTTGACAACGTGTACCCACAGGGGTCCGGGTGTCGAAAACCACGAGATAACCCCCGGAAGTGGCTTCGGGGGCTGAATATTTCCCACACAATTGGTTAACACCCTCCTGCAGTATCACCTCGATATCGTCATAACGGTTCACTTTGGTTTCAATGATATATTTTTTTCCTTCATAGGTAAGCAGGACATCCATTCGTCCCAGCCCGCTGGGGACTTCATAACGAAGGTCTCCTTGTCCGTTTCTTACAAATTGATACAGCCAGGCCGTCAAAAGAAATTGCCCGGTCTTTTCATAGGGTTTCTCTTGCGTGTAAAAGGCCCTGACACCGATTTGGGCAATATACCTGTTAAAATCCAACAGGATCCGTTCCATATCCAGTCCACCGTCGGGTAACCGGTATTGGGTCACGGTAGCATCCCCGTGCACGGGTACAGACATATTTGCTTCATCGAAAAATGTCTCTATAAATCTTGCTTTATAAATGTTATTGGCAACAACGGCATTTCCATTTTCATCTTTTATTAACCCGTATTGTTCCAACCACGACAGTTCCTTATGAGCGGGCCGGTATTTAACATGATCAAATACAACTTGAACAAACGTCTCTTTGTACAGGCTCGCTTTTTCATAGAGGTTGTCGAAATGGTCGTTTTTTTCCCTAAGCAGGAGTTGAATAGCCTGTTCCACATCTTTTTCATCGATGGGCTCAATGGTGTCCGGTTTTACATCCATGGTAAGGATAGTGCCCAGCCGGTTCACCAGCCAGGTCTGCCCGGCTGTTTCTTCATATACTTTTTTGACAGCCTCGGCTGCGAAGGGCTGGTTGGTTTCTTCGGTAAACTGGGTATAGAGGTGGCGGACATTTTCCAGGGAGAAGGAGGGCAGGCTGACCTGGTCGGCAATATTAAATGGAGAGACTCCCCCAACCACCAGTTTGGTAATATTACGAATACCTACCAGGCCAACGGAATAAAGAGCTTTTTGCTTAACTCCCTTGTAATTCTGGTACAGTTCCCGCAAAGAGGTAAGGAAGTTCTTCAATTCGGTTAAAGGAATTCCGTCAAATTCGTCGATAAAAATGACAAGCTTTTTAAATTGGATGAGTCGGTTGAGCTCTTCGAACAACAGGAGAAAGGAAATATGATCGGTGAGATGAAAGCCGTCTAAAAATTGTTGAACCTCCTCGGTTTTTTCGCAGTTGACATCTCTCAACCGGTCGATCAATTGGTTGTAAAGAGACCTTTCGATCAATGCATAGAACTGTGTTTTATCTAAGTCTTCACAGTGTTGGAAACTTAATATAATGGCGATATAGGTGGGGTCCTGGTGCAGTTGCCGGCCGGTTTCTTTAAAGAATGTTGTTTTGCCGCTTTGGTATGGGGCAAATATGGAAAAGTACCGGCCCCGGTCGATCATGGTTTGAATATCTTGCCTATTTCTATTGGTCACGTTTTCTAAGGGGACATAGTATGATTCTTCGGGATTTACAAGGCCGGATCCTTCAAATATGCGTTTTGGTTTTCGATACATTTTCATATTTTCATCATATTGTAATCATGCGGGTTTGTCAAGGCAAAAAAGACGCTTCGATGTTGGCACCGCTTTTATTGAAAAAGTCAGTTTGATATCTTACAGCTTTCCTGTTATACTATGAACACATTAGCATTGTAAGAATAAAACTGGTACTATATCTCCAATAAAATGATAAAATTTGCAGAGCAAAAAGGAAAATTTATCAAGCACTGCCCCTGTACACCCGATGTCGTTCCCTGCGGTTACTATAACCTCAACCTGCATACCGGCTGCCCCTACGACTGCTCCTACTGCATCCTCCAGGCTTACCTGGAAACCAAAGAACCGGTTTATTTCACCAATTTTGAAGACATGGAAAAAGAACTGCTTGAGATTTCCCGCACCCATCGGTATTTGAGAATCGGCACCGGCGAGTTAACCGATTCCCTGGCCTTAGACCCGCAGACCAACTATTCACAAAAAATCCTGTCCATCTTTGAAAAATTCCCGGGGATTGTGTTTGAATTTAAAACCAAATCCACCCATGTTGGAAATATATTAAACTATAAAAAAAAGAATGGGGAAATCTTGAAAAACGTTGTCATGGCCTGGTCATTAAACCCGCAGCAAGTCATTGAACGGGAGGAACTTTTAACGCCGGACCTGTTTTCCCGGCTAAAGGCCATTGGAAAAGTACAGCAGGCGGGTTATAAAGTCGGGATTCATTTTGACCCTATTGTTATTTTTGACGGCTGGAAAGATGCTTACCTGGGTTTAATCGAGGAGATAGCGAAGATCATTGAACCGTCAGCCATTGCCTGGTGGAGTCTGGGGGCGCTGCGGTTTCCCTATTCGCTGCGGGAGTATATTTTTAAGCACCGGGATTCACGGCTTTTCGAGGGGGAATTGATCAAGGGTCATGACGGCAAGTATCGCTATTTCAAGCCGCTGCGAATAGAATTATTTCAATATATTAAACAAAAAATCCAGGCACTTATTGCTGCGGAAGTGCCTCTTTACCTGTGCATGGAAGACAAAGAGGTCTGGAGAGAGGTTTTGCCGGAGCTGCCCCCGGAAGAAGTTGCCGTCAATAAATACCTATACGAATTTTTTCAACGATAGTTTGAGCGATGATTCCATGCGCAGCCACATTGGGGTGGATATCGATGAGACGCGGCGGGTTGCCTTTCATGGTTTGATAATGCTTGCTCCATGCCTGCTTTGTTCTCTCCGGGAGCCTTGAAGCCAACGGCTCAAATGTATCCACTACAGGATACCCCAGGTCATCGAGTCCATAGGACGGCATACCTTCTAAATTCATATATAACTTCAACACCACCATTTTAGCGCCGTGAGCACTGCAAAGGTTTTTTATCTCTTTATACGTATAACGGACGAGTGCTTCTTTGGATTCGGCAGGCTTTGGAAGAATACCTGTCAATCGCTTAATAGAGGTTAACAGGACATAATAATCATCGTGGAGGTAAAGCGGAATGCCCACATGCCATGTGAAGCGGAGCAGGCCCTTGCGGGCATATTTTGATATGGGCACGTCAAAATTCTTTGTCGTGAACACCGGGGGATGGATCAAGATTTTGCCGCCGGATTCATAGAAATAAGGCCCGGGGGTCTTTCCATAATCGGTGGGCCTGTAATATCGCTGAGACCTGCGAATCAACCAATGGGAATATTGAACCACAACGTATTGGGGTTTAAATCGAGGGATTTCTTCACGGGCACGCATGACCATCTGGCAAAGTCCCCCGCCCGACATACCGGCGTTCATCCCCCTGGAGTTCATTTCCTTAGCCGCAAGGTATGAAAATGTTTTTTCCGCCGGCACACCGTCCCCCTGGGTAAACGAACATCCCAGGAACAATATCCCCCCGGTATATGAACGGTCAATTTGCCATTTCCTCACCGGCACACGGAAACCGTACCGGTCGAAAATCAGCGGCACCCGTTTACTATGCCGTAAAGAAAAGAACGCGGCGCTGTTGGGTTTCGGGAAATATCCGTAATCTTTATCCGGCCGGTACACGCTGCCAACCATGCGGGGGTGCCATTTATGGTGTTTGTTCGACCTCCAGAGTACGGCGCCCAGGTATAACAAGGTACAGGAAAAGAAGACAATGATAACCGCAACTGCTGTAAAAACAATCTTTTTCTTTCGACTTAGCGGACGTTTTACCGGAAGGGAATCTTGCGTCATATATATTACCTCCTTTTAGGCTTTTGCCTCCGGCGGCCCTGCGGGGGCCAAACTTTTAAAAAAGTTTGATCAAAACTTTTTATGGCCCTTCGGGCATTGGGCATTGAGTGGACATTTTAAAAGAATTTTTCAGCGATGTCAACAGACATGAAGGAAAAAGATACATCCAAATAAACTAACAAAAGCTTTTGCAGGGCCTTCTTTGGCCCCCCGCGCCGCGGGGTTGACATTCATTTATATTTCTTTTAATATATGGTTATGTCAAATATCTATCAACGAAAAATGAAAAAAATATTGCCGCCAGGGCACAAAAAAACACGAACTCCGGGGAGGTAAAATGAAATTTCGTTATATAAAAATTCTCCTGTTTTTCTTTTTAGTGGCATGGTTTTCTTCAACGATAACGGTCACATACGGGTATGCCCAGCAAAAAGATAAAAGCCAGGTTAAAATATCCTGGGATGAATTTCGCAAACTACTTAAATTTAACACAGATGAAATTAGCCTGACCTGGCAGGAGTTTCGCCAATTGGTGGCACAAACAGGCGAAGATATCACGATTCCCTATACATTAAAAAACGGGAAAGTAATCCTGCCGCGAAAATCATTCAGCCAACTGCTGGATAAAATGAAACCTCCCCGGCGGCCCATTTTAAAGCCCCCTGCCGATTATGTCGTCAGCAAGGCTGAGTACAAGGGCAGGATGACTAAGAAAAGCACCACTATAACGGCATTGTTTTCCCTACAAATCTTTGAAAAAGAAACTCAAAATTACCGGCAAATCCCCTTCCTTCCCCAAGCGGCGGCATTGGAACAGGTTTTACTGGATGAAAAACCGGCGTTGGTTATCGAGAAAAACGGTTGGTACCACATCACTACTGCTGAAAGCGGTTTCCACCGGTTAAAAGCGAAATATCACGTATCTGCCGATATGGAAAAAGGTCCGCAAATTCTCAATTTGAGGGTTATTAAAACCGCCATTACCCTGTTCGAGCTCATTGTCCCGCTGGAGAAAATCGATATTACAGTACCCAATGCCAAAGAGCTGACCATTTCCCGGGAGACCGGCCAGACCCGCATTAACGCCGTACTGCCTGCCGGCAACTATATCAGGGTCAATGCCCATCGCAAATATGTTCCCAAAAAAGAAACTGCGAAAGATGTTCCCGCTAAAATTTATGTAGAAACCATCAACTTGCTTTCCATCGAAGAGGATGCGCTGCGGGTCACCTGCCGGTTTAAATTAAATGTGCTTCAAAACAGCATCTCCCACATCCAGGCAAAGGTACCGGGGGGGTATAACATTTTATACATCCGTAAAAGTGACGGCACCCGGCTGCAAGATTGGCAAATTAAAAAAAAGGACCGGGACTCGATTGTGGATATCCCCTTCGATACCCCGGTCGAAGGCACTATTGTTTTCGATATTTTAATTGAACAACTCTTTAAAGACAAAAAAACAGGGATTCATTTTAACGGTTTCCAGGTACTGGAAGCAATCCGGGAAACAGGTTATGTAGGCGCTGAGAAGAAAAGTACGGCTGAAGCCGTCCCCGCACAGACCGACAAATTAGACCGCATCGATATTAAGGACCTTCCCTATGAATTGGTAAGCATGTCAAAACGGCCGCTGCTTTTCGGTTACCGCTATCTTCGTCATCCCTATAATCTCGCCGTGACGATTACCAGGCACGAGGAATTACCCACCATCAGTACGGTGATCGACCTGGCCAGTGTGATCACAGTGGTATTGCCGGACGGTAAAATGTTAACCAAGGTCAATTATACCATTCGCAATACCTGGAAACAATTCTTAAAATTAGACCTGCCGCCGGACTCTGAAATCTGGACGGTATATGTTGCCGGGAAACGTGAAAATGCGTCCCGGAACTCAGACGGTAAAATCATGATCCCCCTGTCCCGTTCCCAGGTAAAGGGTGACGTACTGCAAAGTTTCACCGTGGATTTAATATATTATAGTAAAGGAAATCCCCCCGGTGCTGTGGGCAGCAATTCCGTCACATTTCCCAATGCGGATATTATGATAAGTAAAATGATATGGTCTCTCTACCTGCCTGAAGAATTTCATTATCTCCATTTTTCAGGTAATGTGGAAAAAGAGGAGATGGCACGTACGATCAATCTTTTTCTGGGAAAGAGTCGCGATTTCAGCCTGGATAAAGTGAATGCCTATAATGAGGTGGCAAGTAATTTAGAAAAGGCCCCCCAAAAGCAGCAGGCAATGAGTGATTATCAGCAGTCACTCCGGAGTAATTTTAGAAATAAGGCCATCGGGCAAAAGGATATAGCCCAACAAATGAGATTCGAGGCAAATCTGAATGTGGATTTACAGACGGAACAGCGTAAACGATTGGGAAAACCGGGTTCGGGTACAAATATTTTTAAAATCGAACTGCCCACCAGCGGGCAAATCTACCGCTTCAACAAAACCGTCATCGAAGGAGAAGCGGTTCAATTGACCTTTTATTACGCCTCCCATACCCTAATGACCCTCATTAAAATCTTCTTCCTTTTGGTTATTTTAATTTTGATCTACCTTTTACGAAAAAAAATCGCTGCCCTTACCCGGCGGATTTATCATTGGTTTGCCGGCCAAAAAGCAGCCTGGGATTTTTTAAAGACAACCAACGGTATGAGAACTGCCCTGTTTATCGGTTCGATTCTCTCCTGGTTTATTTCAAAATTTGTCTTCCCGGTACTGGTTTTACTTTTCCTGGTATCGATTTTCAGACCCGAATGGCTTTTGAGAAATTTGAAACCCAAACCGCCGAAAGATGAAAACCAGGAAAAAAAAGAGAAGGATTGACGTTACCATGACTGATAAAAAACATTTAATTTTGTTTGTTTTTTTATTGTCTTGCCTTTTATTAACGGGAAATACCGGGCAAAGCGAAACCAGCGAACCGGAAGTCATTACGCTGACATGGCAAGATTTCCGGGAGATCCTCGGTCTCGATACCAATAAAATAAAAATCACCTGGGAAGAGTTCCGTAAACTATTGGCACAAACCGGCAGTCAAATGAATATGGATATCCGCATCACGGACGGGATAGTCACGTTAAAAAGAGAGCAATTCCGGCAAATATTGGCTAGAATGCGGCCCCCGAAAAGGAAAATTCCGCCCCCGCCATACAGTTACCTGGTTAGCGAAGCCAGGTACAAAGGAACCGCGGGGGATAAGAACTGCCGGTTTACTGCTTCCTTCACGGTATATCTCTTCCCGCAGGAATCTCCCGGTTACGTTAATATACCCATTGTTCCCGCCATTACGGCACTTTCACAAATCAGTGTAGACGGCGTGCCTGCCGTGGTAAAAACCTCGGGAAACCTGCACAGCGTCACCCTGGGCAAAAGCGGTTTCCACCAGGTAAACGCTGTCTTTTCTATCAGTCATAATAAACAATCCCTTTCCCTGCCTGTGGTTCGCTCCATGATAAATCAAATCGATTTCACCATTCCCCAAAAAGATTTTGAAATTAACATCCCGTCGTCATTAAATGCAAAAACCGCCGACCTGTCCAATGGAACGCGGCTTACAGCCAATATACCCTTAACAAATCAAATTCAAATAAACTGGAATCGTAAAATTAAGAAGAGAGAAAAGAAACCGGCACTCTTTTATGCCGATACCCACAGTTTAATTTCCGTGGCTCCGGACATTGTAAAGGTAAAAAGCACCATCCACCTGGAAATCATTCAACACAGCCTGGAAAAAATTTCTTTACGGGTTCCGGAAAACTACGAGGTTATTAAAATCGATGCCCGCAGGATCAGCGATTGGCATGTACGGGAGACCGCCATCGGACGGATATTGGAGATTTATTTCGGTTACGATATCGACAGGGACTTCAATTTTACCGTTCATACCGAGCGAATACTGGCCGCCGAAACCCTGGGTGTGGAATACAGTGGTCTGCAAGTCATCGATGCCCGGCGGGAGAAAGGCAGTATCGGCATAGTCGCGGAAAGTGCCGTGGAAGTCCAGGTCCCGGCAAGCAAGGAATTGGAAAAGCTGGAATTCCATAAGATCCCCAAAAAAATACTGGCAATGTCTTCCCGGCCGATTCTTTATTCCTTTAAATATGCCAAACATCCGTTTCATCTCGATATTGCCATCGACAAACATGAACGGTTGGAAGGTATTTCCACGGTAATTGAATCCGCTGATGCAGCAGTGCTTTTCCTTGAAGAAGGAAAAGTGCTTTATAAGATCATCTATACCATTCGCAATACCTTCAAACAATTCATGGAGTTGGAATTACCGGCAGATGCCGGCATCTGGACAGTATTGGTGGATAACAAACGGGAAAAGGCTTCCCGCAGTAAAAAAGGCAAGGTGCTCATCCCCCTGGTACGTTCCCCCGGCAATGGCGAGCAGCTTAAATCCTTTAGTGTAGAACTGATTTATACTCTCCCCTTAAAAAAATTCGGCTTCAGCGGCAGCAGCCGGTGCTTACTTCCAACCGGCGATATCTTCACCAACAAAATGCGGGTGGCCATGTATATGCCCGATGGGTTTAGCTATACCTTCGATAAAGGCGAATGGAAAGAGGAAAAGACCACATTGACAAAGAAGAAACGAAAAGGTATCTCGAAAAAACCGTTAACGACAGATGAAGATCAAGATAAGCCGCAGGAAGAAGCAGAGTACTTAGTTGACGGTATTTCTGAATCTGAAAAAAAAGCGCTGCCTTCTGCCGCACCTCCACCGCATGCTCTCAAAGCGGTTGGCGGGGTGACCCCCTTAAAAGAGAGGCCCCGGGTTATAACGGGTCCTGTGGGTCTTGATTCAATCAACGTTCACCTACCTTTGTCGGGTACCAAATACCTCTTTTCAAAAAAGATCATCGATAGAGGCGAGCAATACCCGTTGGAATTTTCGTATTTCAGCAAAAACGTGCGCAGGGCAATTCTTTACTTTATTATTTTAATTGTTATGGCAATGGCTGTTTTTCTGATGCTGCGTATAAGAAAAAGAAAAAAGAGAAAAAAAACATGACCGGTGGCAAAATGAAACCTTTAAAGAAAAAAATATCCATTATTGTTTCCGCGGCATTTTTATTCATGATTTGTGTCTCTGCTTTTCCTTTGAAAAGCATGAATACCAGTACCGGCGGAACCGTTTCAAGTGATAAGGTTATCGAGAAAAAAGGAGTGAAGAAGAAAAAGAAAAAATTCCCGGTGCTTTTGGCCATTGGTGCGGCGGCAGTAGTGACAGTGGTTGTTATATTGCTGGTGAAAAAGAAGGGCTCCGGCGATGAAGATGATAATAATAACACGGATCCCCTGTCTTTCCAATGGGTGGAGGTTCCGGCCGGGGAATTCCTGATGGGTGATAATTTCGGTAACGGGCGGCCGGATGAGCGGCCGATTCATACGGTTTACCTGGACACCTTTACCATTTCCAAATACGAAGTCACTTTTGACCAGTACGACTACTTTTGTGAGCAAACCGGCCGGGTCAAGCCGGACAATCATTATATCAGGGTCAGGGGGCGCCACCCGGTGACCAATGTAAGTTGGGATGACGCGGCGGCTTACTGTCAATGGTTGTCGTCAAAATTAGGGGGAACCATCCGGCTCCCTACCGAGGCCGAATGGGAA